>JACCDP010271452.1_pt1 | contig 40614 bp, 27 predicted proteins | sample 7445841 | NCBI WGS metagenome assembly JACCDP01 (sample SAMN15323441, study PRJNA562643) | freshwater metagenome | isolation source: river surface water | place: USA:Blue River Watershed | collected 2017-08-17 | reverse complement strand
GTCGGCGCCGCCCCGCGCGCGGCGAACGCGAGGGTGGCGGCGGCGAGCAGGAGCAGGGGTTTACGCATGGGGAAGGGATTCGCGGCACGCTGGTGTGCCGCCTCCTGTTGGCAAACGCGTGCGTTTACTGAGGTGGTTGCTTCCAGCTTCGATCGCGGAGACTAGGTGGGTCGCGGAAACCGCCTGTCACTCGTTTCGATATGACCCCTTACGGTTCGGGAGAACGCCCTTGGCTTCCGGCGGTCGTCGCGGGTTGATGTAACCCATGCCCGTCCAACTTGGCATCGATGTCCTGCTCGGGGAGGTCCCGGAAGTCCTGCGCGGGCGGCGCGTCGGGTTGATCACCAACCCTACCGGGGTCGACGGGAAGCTGCGGCCGTCGGTCGAGTTGCTGCGCGCCTGTGCCGATTTCCGGCTGGTCGCGCTCTACGGCCCGGAGCACGGCGTGCGCGGCAACGCGCAGGCGGGAGAGTTCGTCGACTACTTTCAGGACGAGCACCTCGGTCTGCCCGTCTTCAGCCTGTATGGGCAGGCGTTGAAGCTGCCGGCGGCACCGCTGGCCGACATCGACGCCACGATGAGGTCGTTCGACACGCAGCACGCGGGTAAGACCGTGGAGCACGCGATGCTGCGCGGGGTCGAGGCGTTGGTCTTCGACCTGCAGGACGTCGGCACGCGCGTCTACACCTACGTGGCGACGATGGCCTATGCGATGCAGGCCGCGGCTGAGGCGGGCATCCCGTTCGTCGTGCTCGACCGGCCCAATCCCATCAACGGCGCAGCGATGGAGGGTCCGATCCTCGAATACCCGCGGCACAGCTCGTTCATCGGGCTTTATCCCGTGCCGCTGCGGCATGGTATGACCACCGGCGAGTTGGCGCGGTTGTTCAACGCGCGGTTTCTTGCGCGCCGCGTCGACCTCACGGTGGTGCCGATGCGCGGCTGGCGGCGCGGAGACTGGCACGATGCCACCGGGCTATCTTGGGTGACGCCTTCGCCCAACATGCCCACGCCCGACACCGCTACCGTCTACCCGGGCCAGGTGCTGCTCGAAGGCACGAACCTTTCGGAGGGCAGGGGAACGACGCGTCCGTTCGAGCTCTTCGGGGCGCCGTGGATCGACGGCTACCTCCTCGCGCGCGACCTGAATGCCCTTGGTTTGCCCGGCGTCGTCTTCCGCGAAGCGTGGTTCGCGCCGACGTTCTCGAAATTCGCCGGACAGCGCTGCGGCGGCTGCCAGCTGCACGTCACTGATCGCGAGGCTTTCCGGCCTGTCCTCACGACGATTGCGTTGCTCGAGGCGGTGCGGGCCCGGTACGGCGAACGGCTGGAACTGCACGACGACTACTTCGACAAAGTGATGGGAACCTCCACGGTGCGGGAAGCCTTCGTGCGCGGCGAACCGGCGGCGGCGATCGCAGGGTCGTGGGAGCCCGGCGTCGCGGAGTTCTCGCGCGTCCGCGCGCCGCACTTGCTGTACTGATAGCTCGGTATGCGCCGCGGCGGCCCCCGTTCTCCCGCCTTGCCCGATGGTAAAAATCGCGCGGTGATCGCGCCATGCCCCACACCCTGCCCCCCGCGTTTCGCATTCTCGGTCTCCTGCTCGCCTTCGCGTCCCCCGTTGCCGCCGCTTCCGCTCCTGCGGCCGCGTCGGCCGGCAAGGTGCCAGCCGACGTTCGTCTGGGTGACCTGAAGGACCTCAACGGCTATTTTCCCTTTACGCCGTCGGCCTCGCGCGAGGCTTGGGCGGTGCGCGCCGAGGAAGTGCGGCGGAGGATCCTCGTCTCGCAGGGCCTCTGGCCGCTGCCGACGCGCACGCCGCTCAATGCCGTGATCCATGGGCGCATCGACCGCGGCGACCACACGGTCGAGAAGGTCTTCTTCGAGAGCGCGCCCGGCTTCTACGTCACCGGTAACCTGTACCGCCCCAAGGGTATTTCGGGGCGCGCGCCCGGAGTGCTCTTCGCGCACGGCCACTGGAAGGATGCGCGGCTCTCCGAGGAGACCGAAGCCAAGCTGCGCGTGGAGATCGCCACGGGGCAGGAGCGCTTCGAGCAGGGCGGTCGCAGCCGGTTCCAGGCGATGTGCGTGCAGCTCGCGCGCATGGGTTGCGTGGTCTGGCAATGGGACATGCTGAGCGATTCCGACTCGCGGCAGTTCAGCGCGGAGATCGTGCACCGGTTCGCCAAGCAGCGGCCCGAAATGAACACGGTCGAGAACTGGGGCCTCTACAGTCCGCAGGCCGAGGCGCGGCTGCAGTCGATCATGGGACTGCAGACCTGGAACGCCATCCGCTCGCTCGATTTCCTGCTCTCGCTGCCCGATGTCGATCCCGAGCGCACCGCCATCACCGGAGCCAGCGGTGGCGGCACGCAGACGATGCTGCTGGCGGCGATCGACCCTCGCATCCGTCTCTCGTTCCCGGCCGTGATGGTGAGCACTGCCATGCAGGGCGGGTGCACCTGCGAGAACGCGTCCCTGCTGCGCATTGGTACGGGCAACGTCGAGTTCGCCGCGCTCTTCGCGCCCGGCCCGCAGGGCATGACCACCGCGAACGACTGGACGAAGGAAATGTCAACGAAGGGCTTCCCGGAGCTGCAGAAACACTACGCGCTGCTCGGGGCGCCGCAGCACGTGATGCTCCACCGCGGAGAGCATTTCCCGCACAACTACAACGCGGTGTCGCGCTCCGCGTTCTTCACCTGGCTGAACCAGCATTTCCGGCTGGGGGCGAAGGAGCCGGTTCTCGAGCGCGACTTCGCGCCGCTCTCGCGCGCCGAGCTCACGGTCTGGGATGCCGCGCACCCCGAGCCGAAGGCGGCGGGGCCGGACTTCGAGCGCGCGTTGCTGAAATGGTTCTCCGACGACGCTTCGCGCCAGCTCACCGCCGCCGCGGCTGATCCGGCGCGGCGCGAGTCCGAGCTCCGCGCGGGCATCGAGGTCGTGGTGGGTCGCACCTACGCCTCGGCGGGTGCGGTCGAGTGGCGCGAGACCGCCGCGGCCGCCGGCGCCGGGCACCGGCGGCTTTCCGGCCTCGCGCGCAACGTCACGCACGGCGAGGAGCTGCCGGTCACACTGCTGCTGCCGGCGCGCGCCGACGGCCGCCTGGTCGTGTGGCTCGACGAGGCGGGCAAGGCGGGCCTGGTGGCCGCGGATGGTTCTCCGCGGCCGGCCGTTGCCCGGTTGCTCGAGGCCGGAGTGGCGGTGCTGGGCGCGGATCTTTTGTTCCAAGGCGACTTCAACGCCGACGGCGCCGTTCCCGCGCGCACGCGGGTCGTCGCGAATCCACGCGAGTTCGCGGGGTACACCTTCGGTTACAACCATGCCCTGCTCGCGCAGCGCGCGCACGACGTCCTCTCGCTCGTGAAGCTCGCCCGCGGCGGCATGGGCGGCTTCACCGCGAAGTCGGTCGCGCTGGCGGGCGTCTCCGGCCTCGGCCAGGTCGCCGCCGCGGCGCGCGCCGTGGCGGGGGCGGCGATCGATCGCGCCGCGATCGACACGCGTGGCTTCAGGTTCGGAAGACTCCTCGACTACCGCGATCCTTCCTTCCTGCCGGGCGGGGCCAAGTACCTCGACGTGCCCGGCCTGCTGGTCGCAGGCGCGCAGGGTCCGCTGTGGCTGGCGGGGGAGGGAGCCGCGCCCGCCCTGGTGGCCGACGCCTACCGCACCGCGGGCGCGACGGAGCGCCTCGCCGTGCACACCTCCGGAGAGGCCGCGGCGGCCGCGGCCGAGTGGTTGTCCCGCTGAGGATTTTCCCCGGCGGCCGTCAGGCGCGCCGTTCAGGCCAAGTCCTTGAGACCGCCCAGGCGGTTGCGAGCGTCGTGGTGGTGCCGATCAGCGTGAACCAAGGCCAGAAGACTTCGCCACCGAAGGTCCGGAGCCAGGTTTCCCGCAGGGAGGGCACGGTCGCGGGCCAATAGATCACGTTCATCAGGGCCAAAGAGGCCAGCATCCCCGCCACCGCCGCGCGGGGGCCGACGCCGCGGCCGAACAACGCGAGGATCAGGCCTCCCAGCAGCGCGCCGCTGGTGAGACCGCGCAGCGAGAAGGCCGCGTTGAGCACGAAGGTCACCTCGCGAGTGAGCCAGGCGACGAAGACGAGCACGGCCGCCCAGATCAGCGTTGAGTGGCGGCTGAAACGCAGGAAGAAGGCGTCGTCGCGACCCGGCAGCGCGGGTTTCATGAAGTCCATCGTTGAGACCGAGGCGAGGGCCGACACCGCCGAGCTGATCGAAGACATGGCCGCCGCGAGGATGGCCACGATCAGGAACCCCTTCATCAGCTGCGGCATCTCCGTCACGATGTAGATCGGGAAGATGAAGTCGTTCGATTTGATCCCGGGCCGGCTTTCCGGGAGCGGAATCTGGAACGGATGACTCTGGTAGAAGACCCAGAGCATCACGCCGACGAGCAGGAAGAGGAGGAAGAGCGGGAAGATGAGGACGGCGCTGAAGACCAGGGCCTTGCGGCCTTCCGCCACGTCGCGGCACGCCAACACGCGTTGGACGATGAGCTGGTCCGCCCCGTGCGAGGAAAGCACCAAGAACGTGCCGCCGATCAGTCCCATCCAGAGATTGAAGGGGGCCCCGAACGAGAAGTCGGTGCGCAGCCATTCCGTCTTCCCCGCGGCCGCCGCCTTGGCGAGTCCGCCGGCGAGGCCGCCCTCGACCATCGACGCCAGGTGGGTCAACGCGAACACCCCTCCGGCCACGAACAGCACCATCTGCACGGCATCGGTCCAGACCACCGCCTTCATTCCGCCCACGTAGGTGTACACGACCGAGAGCGCCACGAAGAGCAGGATCGCCCCGAAGATCGGATCCACCATCCCGCCCAGGCTGCAGACCGCGTCGCCGAGCATGAGACGAACGGGAATGCAGGCCACGTAGACGCGCACGCCGGCGGAGAGGGGTTCGAGGAACAGGAAAAGCGCGCCCGCGAGACGACGCGGCCCCCGGCCGAGGTGCTGCTCAAGCAACTGGTACGGGGAGAAGATCTCTCCGCGCAGGTAATGCGGCACCATCACCACCGCGAGGATCACCCGCGCGATGACGTAGCCGAGGATCATCTGCAGGAAGCCGAGGTTCCCCGCGTAGGCGATCGCGGGCACGCCGATGATCGTCAGGGCGCTGGTTTCCGTCGCGATGATCGAGGCTCCGATGCCCCACCACGGGATGTCCCGGCTGCCGAGGAAGTAGTCCCGCGTGTTGTGCTGGTCCTTCCCGAACCAGACGCCGAGCACGATCATGGCGGCGAGGTAGACGAGGATGATGATCCAATCGCCGTAGCCGAAATAGGTGTTCATGCGGCGGACCGATCGACGGAAAACCCTCCGCGCATGGCGAGGAGATTCCCGGCGCGCTCCGGCGTTGCCTCCGATCCGCGCCTCGGCACCGTCGCCCCGGAATGCCTTCCCCGCTGCGCCTCACGTTCGCCTGCGCCATCGCCGTGGTCACCTGTGCGGATCCGGGGCGGCTCCTGGGCGCCGAGGCGAACGTTCCGGCGGCTCCGGCCTTCCGCACGCTGGATGAACTGCAGGCCCGCCTCGCCGCGCACGTCGGCCAGCCGCGGTTTGCCCCTGCGCTCTGGGGCGTGAAGGTCGTCTCGCTCGAGACTGGTCGCGTGTGGTTTGAGCATGACGCGCGACGGCTGCTCAGCCCCGCCTCGAACACCAAGCTCTACACCGGGGCTCTCGCGCTCGACGTCCTCGGGGGCGACTACCTCATCCGCACGCCGGTCCTCGCCGCCGCGCGGCCGGATGCCGCCGGCACCGTCGCCGGGGATGTAATCGTCTGGGGGCGCGGCGACCCGGGCTGGAAATCGCGGGGGTCCAACCGCGATTTCTGGTCGGCCTTTGCTCCCGTGGTGGAGGTGATCGAGCGGGCGGGGGTGAAACGGATCAGGGGCGAACTCGTCGCGGACGCGACCTGGTTCCAATCATTGCCCAACGGGGCCGGTTGGACGGCCGACGACCTCAACGACTACTACGGCGCCGAGGTCTCGGCGATCAGCTTGGAGCAGAACTATACCGGACTGCGCGTGACGCCGGGCTCAACCGTGGGCCAACCGTGCCTCGTGGAATGGTTGCAGCCGCACACGGGACTGGCCGTCGAGAACCGCACGTTGACCCGTGCGGCCGATGCTGCCGTTCGGCTCACGCCGATCCGCGTCTTCGGCGAGACGACGGTTTACCTTTCCGGAGGTTTGCCGGCCGGAGGGAAACCGGAGGTCGTGGATGTCACGGTGCCGAGGCCTGCCGCCTGGTATGCCGCCGGACTGAAGGCGGCGCTGGCGCGCAAGGGCATCACGGTCGAAGGCCGCACGCGGGCGGTGCGCTGGCCGGAGGCGCCGGTGGCGCGTCCGGGCATGGTGGTCCTGGGCGAGGCGGTTTCCGCACCGATGCGCGACTTGGTGGCCGGCTTCATGAAGCCGTCGCAGAACCTTGAGACTGACCTGATCTTCGGCCACGTCGCGGAGCTCGCGCGCACCGACGCCACACCGGCGGGGCGAACGACGGAGGAACTCGGCGTGGCGGCGCTGCGGGCCTTCCTGCAGCGGGAAAAAATGCCGGCCGACGAAGTGAAGTTCGAGGAAGGCTCGGGTCTCTCCCGCAACAACCTCACGACTGCCAACGCCACGGTCGCGCTCCTCGTGGCGATGGCGCGGCACCGCGCGGCTGCCGACTTTGAGCGGTCCCTGCCGGTGGCGGGCGTCGACGGCACCCTGCGCACGCGCATGAAGGGAAGCCCCGCCGAGGGCAACGTCCGCGCCAAGACGGGTACCTTGCGCTACGCCAACAGCATCGCCGGGTACGTGACGACTGCGGGCGGCGAACGGCTGGCGTTCTGCGTGATGCTCAACCGTAATTCCGGCCAACCTCCGGAGCGCAACGTGCGGCAGGAGGTCGACGACGTCGCGGTGTGGCTCGCGGGTTTCACCGGGCGGGTCGACTGAGCGCCCGCGCGCCGGTTTTCACTCGGCCGGCGGGCTGTTTTACCTAGGGAAAAGGCTCAAGATTGCCCTTGCCATGGCAGGGGGGCGTCTCTGTTTTCGACCGCTCTCCATGCAAAAGACGAAGAAGTCCATTGCCAAGCGGTTCAAAATCTCCGCGAAGGGCAAGCTCGTGCGCCGCACGCCTGGCTTTCGTCACCTGCTCGGCTCGAAGTCCACGAAGCAAAAGCGTCGTGCGACCCGGGACAAGCTCGTGGCTGATGGTCATGCGCGCCCGCTCCTGCGCGCCCTGCCGTTCGGCCTGTAATCCGTTACAGGTCAGCCGCTGAAACCATAACTTCGCTCCGCGGGTGATTCACCCAAGCCGACCTGCGGGCGACTAATCCAAAAAGGAAAAAACCAACATGGCTCGCTCAACCAACGGTCCCGCGTCGCGCAAGCGCCGCAAGAAAGTGCTGAAGTACGCCAAGGGCTACTTCGGCAGCAAATCGAAGCTCTTTCGCTACGCGAAGGAAGCCGTCCAGCACGCGTGGCAGTACGCCTACCGCGCTCGCCGCAAGAAGAAGGCCGATTTCCGCGGTCTTTGGATCGTGCGTCTGAACTCCGCCTGCCGCAACGCGGGCATCAGCTACAGCCGCTTCATCGAGGGGCTCAAGGCCGCCAACATCACCCTCGATCGCAAGGTCCTCAGCGACCTCGCGATCCGTGACGAGGTGGCGTTTAACGCCCTGGTCAAGCAGGCCCAGGACGCGTTGAAGGCCAAGGCCGCCGCCGCCAAGGCCTGATCCTCAACGCGAGCCCCGGGCGGGCTCGCCCCCCGGACGCCGGAGGACGGGTCCCGCACCGCGGGATGCCGTCCTTCTTTTTTGGGAGCGCTCCGCGCTCCTCCGTCGTTAGCCCCTTTGTCCTTTTCCGACTTCCGCCTAACGTTTCCTCATGCAGGACCAACTCAACGCCCTCCTCGCCAAGGCCGCCGCCGAACTCCCCACGCTGGGCGCGCGCCCCGAGTTTGAGGCCGCCAAGGCCCGGTACGTCGGCCCCAACGGCGAACTCACCGCCCTCATGAAGCAAATGGGCGCGGTTCCGAAGGAGCAGCGACCCGCCGTGGGCAAGCTCATCAACGAGGCGAAGGCGCGCCTGCAGGAGCATCTCGACGCCGCGCTCGCCCGGATCGGCGACAGCGAGCTCGCCGCGCGGCTGGGGCCGCCGGTCGACGCCACGTTGCCGTCGCCGGACGCCGGGCCCGGCACCCGCCACCCTCTGACGCTCGTGCGGGAGGAAATGTGCCGCATCCTGCGCAAGGCGGGATTCACCGTCGCCGACGGCCCTGAGGTCGAGAGCGAGTATTACTGCTTCGACGCCCTGAATACGCCCGCCGACCACCCGGCGCGCGATGAGAAGGATACTTTCTATTTTCCCGCCGGCGCCCGCTTCGGGAATGTCGCGAAGAAGACGCCCGACGAACGCTACCTGCTTCGTACCCACACTTCGTCCGTGCAGATCCGCACGATGCTCAAGGGCGCTCCGCCGATCCGCATCGTCTCGCCCGGCCGCGTGTACCGGCGCGACACGTCTGACGCCACCCACAGCGCGAACTTCCACCAGCTCGAATGCCTGTGCGTCGACCGCAACGTGACCGTGCGCGACCTCAAGGCGCTGCTGGACTACATCTTCGCCTCCTTGCTGGGGAAGGACACCAAGACGCGCTTCCGCCCGCATTACTTCGGCTATACCGAGCCGAGCTTCGAGGTCGACCTCGGGGCCTCGCACCTGCCCAAGGTCAACAAGCCCTGGATCGAGATCGGCGGCTGCGGCATGGTCGATCCCTCGGTCTTCGAGGCGGTCGGGTACGATTCGGAAGTCTGGACCGGTTACGCCTTCGGCATGGGCCTCGAGCGGCTCGCAATGCTGCTCTACGGCATCGATGATATCCGGTATTTCTACCAGAACGATGTGCGCTTCCTGCGTCAGTTTGGTTGAGGGCGGCAGAGCGCTGACTTCCAGCTCCCAACTCCTAACTCCCATCTCCTTTCCCAGGTGAAGATTTCCCTTAATTGGATCCGCGATTACGTGCCGCTCACCGCCTCGGTGGAGGAGATCTCCCGCGCGGTCACTTTCCTCGGCTTCGAAGTCGAGTCGGTGCACACCACCGGCGCGCCTAAGCTCGAGCATGTTGTCGTCGGCGAGATCCTCACCCGCGCCAAGCATCCGAACGCCGACAAGCTCTCGGTCTGCACGGTCGACGTAGGGCCCGCCGGCGGCGTGAAGACGATCGTCTGCGGCGCGCACAACTGCGATGCCGGCAACCGGGTTTTTGTCGCGCTTCCGGGAGCGGTGCTGCCCGGTGATTTCCGGATCAAGCAGTCGAAGATTCGCGGGCAGGCCTCCGAGGGCATGATGTGCTCACCGGACGAGATCGGCCTCGGCGGTGAACACAGCGGCCTTCTCATCCTCGAGGGCCGGCCGGAGCTCGGAGTGCCGATCAACTCCGTGCTGCCGCCTGGCGACACCGTGTTCGACGTCGAGATCACGCCAAACCGGCCCGACTGCCAGTCGCACCTTGGACTGGCGCGGGAACTGGCGGCCTGGTTCCGGCTGCCGCTGAGTTACCCGCAGGAGAAGTTCCGCGGCGACGTTTCGGGCGCCGGGGCGCGCCCGGATCTGCTGGCCGGCGTGACGGTCGAGAATTCCTCGGACTGCCCGCTCTACACCGCCCATGTCATCACCGGCGTGAAGGTGGGGCCCAGCCCGGTGTGGCTGCAGGAACGTCTGAAGGCCGTGGGCCTTCGGCCGATCAACAATGTCGTCGACGTGGGCAACTACGTCATGCTCGAGACCGGCCAGCCGCTCCATGCGTTCGACGCCGCGCGCCTCGCTGGGCCGCGCATCGTCGTCCGCCGGGCCGCCGAGGGGGAGAAGATCACCACCCTCGATGGCAAGGAGCGGGTGCTGTCGGCCGACATGCTCGTCATCGCCGACGCCGCGAAGCCGGTCGTCGTGGCCGGGATCATGGGTGGCGTGGATTCCGGCGTGTCGGAAGCCACGACCGACCTCGTGCTTGAGTGCGCGGTGTTCCGGCGGCAGTCGGTGCGCTCGACGTCGCGCCGGCTCGGGCTCTCTTCAGATTCATCCTACCGTTACGAGCGCGGGGTTGATCCGCATTCCTCGCTGGAGGCCGCGTGGCGGGCGATCGACCTGATTATCGAGACCGCCGGCGGCCGCGTGGTGGGCCCGGTCTACCGCGTTGGCGGCGATGTGCCTTGGCAGCGGGAGATCGTCGTCACGCACGACTACATCACCGACCGGCTGGGCTTCGATATTCCTGCCGCCGACATGCGCGCCGCTTTTGAGTCCCTTGAACTCACGGTCACGCGCGAGGAACCGACGACGCATCCCGCCCGCGGTCCGGCCTGGACTGTCGCCGTACCGAGTTGGCGCGACGATCTCGACCGCCCGATCGACCTGGTCGAGGAGGTGCTGCGCCTCCACGGGACCGAGAAGATTCCCGCAGACGTCGTTCGTTCGCCCGCGTTGGTGACCGACGATGATCCTGTGGTGCTCTTCAACCGCCGCGCGACCGACTACCTTGTCGGGCATGACTTCCACGAGTGCGTCACCTATACGCTCCGGTCGGCTAAGGAAATCGGCGCGTGGGCCGGGCCTTCCGCGGTCCATCACCTCGCGCTCGCGAACCCCTTCGTCGACGACCAGAGCCACCTGCGCCCTTCGCTGCTGGGTGGCCTGCTGGAATCACTCCGCCTCAACCAGTCCCGCGGCGTCGTCGCCACGCGTCTGAGCGAGAGCGGACGCGTCTTCATCGAGGACGGCGGCCACGCGTTGGAGTGCGCGGCCGTGGCCTTCGTGATCGCTGAACCCGTTGGCGAACGTTCGTGGAAGTCCCGCGAGGGCTCTGACTTCTTCACGGCCAAGCATCACGTGACGGCGCTCGCGCGCGCCGCGGGCGTGAACCTCGAGGAGCATGGTGATATCCCCGGCGGAGCCGGTGCGGGTTGGCAGGCCGGCCACAGCGCCGCCTATGGCGACATCGTGCGCGGTTGGAGCGCCCGCGTCGGACTTGTTAACCTCGCCCTGTTGCAGTCCCTCGGGATCGAGGGGCGCGTTTACGCGGGGTTTCTTGCGATCCTGCCGGAAAAGCTGCCGACGGCGGCGGGCGCCCGTCGATTCACCGAATTTAGTCTTTTCCCCGCGGCCCTGCGCGACCTCGCGCTGGTCGTCGAGGAGGCTGTCCCGGCCGGCGAGGCTCAGGCGCGGCTGCTGGCCGTCGCCCGCGCGGCTGCCGGCGAAGCGTTCTCCGTCGAGCGGGTGTCGGTGTTCGACGTCTACCGTGGCGCCGGGCTGCCCGAGGGGCGCAAGAGCCTCGCGTTCGGCCTCGTTTTCCGGTCTTCGGCGAGGACCCTGACTGACGACGAGGTGAACGTGGTGTTCCAGCGGATCCAGGACGAGGTCACGCGTGGCACCAGTTGGCAGATCAGGAAGTGACCATGGCCGATACCCCGCGGATAGACATCGACCACGTCGCCAAGCTCGCCCGGCTCGCGCTCACGGCCGAGGAGAGGGCGCTCTTCGGAGAGCAACTCGGCGGCATCCTGGCCCGGGTTGAGGCGCTGCGGCGCGTCGACGTCACCGGAATCGAACCTTCCGCTCACGCCGCCGCCGTCACCAACGTGTGGCGCGAGGACGTCGCTCGTCCCGGACTGCCGGTCGCCGAAGCCCTGCGCAACGCGCCGGCCCAGCGTGACCATCAGGTGGTCGTGCCCAAGGTCGTGGAGTGAGTCCGCCGATGTCCGAGCCCCTCCATCACCAAACCATCGCCGCCCTGGCGGAGCGCCTGTCGCGCCGGGAAGTCTCGGCGGTCGAGCTCATGTGCGCCGTGATCGAGCGCACACGTGCCGTCGAGCCGCGGGTGAGGGCGTTTAATTCCCGGGATGAAGCGGACGCGCTCGCGCAGGCCGCCGCCTCCGACGCGCGCCGTGCCGCTGGCGGAGTGCTCGGGCCGCTGGATGGCATCCCGATCGGCCTGAAGGACGTCATCGCGGTGAAGGATCAGCCGCTTACGGCCTCGAGCCGCATGTTGGCCAACTTTATTTCCCCGTACGATGCGACGGTGACGACCCGGCTGCGGCGCGCCGGGGCGGTCCTCTGGGGTCGGCTCAACTGCGACGAGTTCGCGATGGGATCCTCGACGGAGAATTCCGCGTTTCACCCGACTTCCAATCCTTGGGATCTCGCTCGAGTGCCGGGCGGATCCTCCGGTGGCAGCTCGGCGGCGCTCGCCGCGGGTGAGGCCATCGCGACCCTCGGTTCCGATACGGGCGGATCGATCCGCCAGCCGGCGGCCCTCTGCGGGGTGGTGGGGCTCAAGCCGACCTACGGGCTGGTTTCCCGTTTGGGCTTGGTGGCCTACGCCTCGTCCCTGGATCAGATTGGTCCGATGACGCGCACGGTGGAAGACGCCGCGATCCTGCTGGGTGCGATCGCGGGGCACGACGAGCGGGACTCGACCTCCCTTCGCGTGGAGATGCCGGATTACCGGGCGGAGCTGGCCACCCGCCGCGGGCCGTGGCGGATCGGGATTCCGAAGGAGTACTTTGGTGAGGGCCTCGATCCGGAGGTCGGTGCGGCCGTCGAGCGGGCGGTGGAGCATTACCGCCGCCTTGGCTGCGAGGTGAAGCAGGTCACGCTCCCACATACCGGACACTGCCTCGACACTTATTACATCATCGCGACGGCCGAGGCGTCCTCGAACCTGGCGCGTTACGATGGCATCCGCTACGGGCACCGTTCGACGAAGGCGAAGGACATCGTCGACCTGTACTTCCAGAGCCGGGCTGAAGGTTTCGGCGCGGAGGTGAAGCGCCGGATCATCCTCGGCACCTACGTGCTTTCGAGCGGGTACTACGACGCGTACTACGTGCGGGCCCAGCAGGTGCGCACGCTGATCCGCCGCGATTTCCTCGAGGCCTTCCGCGACGTCGACGTGCTGCTGACCCCCACTTCGCCGGTGCCGGCCTTCCGGCTCGGGGAGAAGAGCGACCCGCTCGCGATGTACCTCTGCGACATCTACACGATCGGGGTGAACCTCGCCGGCCTGCCCGCGATCAGCGTGCCGTGCGGTTTCACCGGGGGCGGCCTGCCGATCGGCCTCCAGCTGATCGGGCGGCCCTTGGCCGAGGCGGAGTTGCTCGCCGCCGCGCGCGCCTACGAGCAGGCCCACGACTGGTGGAGCCGCGTGCCTTCCCTCTGACCTCCGCCGTTCGCCATGGAATCCAGCAAGTACGAAGCGGTCATCGGCCTTGAGGTGCACGTGCAGATCAAGGCGGCCTCCAAGGTCTTCGCGTCCGTCGGCACGGGCTACGGCCACGAGCCCAACACCCTGACCGATCCCGTCGTGCTCGCGTTGCCGGGGGCGCTGCCGGTGATGAACAAGGCCGCGCTTGATGCCATCATCAAGGCGGGCCTGCTGCTCGGCTGCCGCATCGCCCCTGTCTGCAAGTGGGACCGGAAGAACTACTTTTATCCCGACTCCCCCAAGAACTACCAGATCTCCCAGTACGACCTGCCCATCTGCGTGGGCGGCGCCGTCGAGATCGAGCTCCCGGGATCGGCCCGCAACGTGATGGGGGAGCACAAACAGGTCCCCCTCACGCGCATCCACCTCGAGGAGGACGTCGGCAAGCTCACCCACGGCGCGTCGGATTCCCTCGTGGACTACAACCGCGCCGGAACGCCCCTGATGGAGATCGTCTCTGATCCGGCGATGCACACGCCGGAGGAAGCGTACGCTTACCTGACGTCGCTGCGCGCGACGATGATCTACGGCGGCATCTCCGACTGCGACATGGAGAAGGGCCAGCTGCGCTGCGACGCCAACATCTCCGTGCGCCCGGTCGGGCAGAAGACGCTGGGGACGAAGGTCGAGCTCAAGAACCTCAACTCAATCTCGTACGTCCGCGACGGCATCGCGCACGAGATCCGCCGGCAGATTGCGCTGCTGGAGCGGGGCGGCGTGATCACGCAGGAGACGCGCGACTACGACGGGATGAGCGGGACCTCGCAGTCTCTGCGGTCGAAGGAGGAGGCCCATGATTACCGGTATTTTCCCGATCCCGACCTGATGCCCGTCGCGGTGGATGACGCGTGGAAGGAAAGGATTCGCGCGACCTGCCCCGAGCTGCCTTTCGAGAAGCAGCGCCGCTTTCTCAATCAATACCAACTGCCCTACACGCTGACCTCGGTGTTGGTGTGGGACCGCGCCTTGGCTGATTACTTTGAAGAGGCGGCGGCGCTCAGCGGCCGGCCCCAGGCGGCCGGCAATTGGATCGTGAACGACCTGCTGCGCGAGCTGGGCAACGCGAAGCAGCCGCTCGGCGGCTGCAAGGTGACGCCGCGGCACCTCGCCGAATTGGTGAAGCTCGTCGATGGCGGCACGCTGCTGACGGCCGCGGCGCGCGAGGTCTTTGCCGAGATGTTCGCCACGGGGGAGGACCCAGGCAGCATCGCCGAACGGCGCGGTTTGAAGTCGGCCCCGACCGACGGCGGGGAACTGGAGCAGTGGTGCCGCGATGCGATCGCGGGTAATCCCAAGGCGCTCGCCGAGTTCAAGGCCGGCAAGGACAGCGCGATCAACGCCTTCAAGGGCCCGGTGATGAAGGCGGCGAAGGGCAAGGCCAACCCCAAGGCGGTCGATGAGACCCTGCGGCGGTTGTTGGCCGCGGCGTGACATGAGCGTGTTCGGCTTGGATCGCGCCGCGCGGGCGGCTCGCGCGGACAAGGAGCCGGCAGCGCCCTTCTCCCCGGGAGTGTCCGCCCTGCGCGGGGTGTTGGCCTTCGGCGCGGTCAGCACGCTGGCCTACGGGATCTGGGCCTTCGGGCTGCTACCGTACGGGATCGGAATGTATGCGGCGATCGCGGTCGTGTACCTCGGCCTCGGCGGTCTGGCGCTGGCCGGTCTCGTCGCGGGGCAGGGAGTGGTGCCGCGGGTGACGGCGCTGTTCGCCGCGGCGTTCCTCGCCTACGCCTTGGTCTGGTGCGTGTTTTGGTTCGGGCTGCGCGGTAAGCACCACGCCGACCTCTGGGGCGCCGCGGTCGGTCTCGCGTTGTTGACGTTGATCATCCGGCGCGCGTTCGGGTCCAAGGAAGGCGGTCTGGCGGCGTGGGCGGTCCTGTTCGCTTGTCACACGCTCGGCTACACGCTGGGCGATGAGCTCTACGCGGCCGTCCGTGGTCCGCTCGGGCGACTCCTGTGGGGAGCGGCGCACGGCATCGGTTTCGGAGCTGGCTTGGGTTTCCTCTTCGCCGCCGCGCAGCGGCGCGAGGGCCGGCAGACCTAGGCCAGGCGTTCAGTCGCCGATCGCCCAGAGGTATTCCTGCCGTTCGGGACCGGTCTTGGCGGCGCGCAGGTAGATGCGGTTGCCGCAGATTGAGGGCGACGAGAGCGACTCGTCACCGAGCTTGTTCTGGGCGATCACCTTCATGCCCTGCGGGGAGACCTCGAGCACCGAGGTGACCGCCCGCTGGTTGGTGACGAAGATCCGGTTCCCGAGCATGACGGGCGAGCCGTAGAAATCGCGGTCGACCTTCTCGCGCCACAGCTCCTCGCCGGTGTCGGACTTCCAGCAGACGGCCTGTCCGGCATCGAGGATGGCGTAAAGGTGGCCCTCGCGGACGAGTTTGGAGGGCACGTAGACGCGGGTGCCGTTCATCCATGCGATCTTCCCGGAGCCATCGGCCTCGACGGCGGTGGTGTTGTTCTTGGGGTAACCGCCGCTGACGAACACGCGTTGGCCGTCGGTGACGGCCGTCGTGACGCACTCCTCGGTGGCACCGGCCACTTCCCAGAGCTTGCGGCCCGTGAGCGGGTCGAGGCTCGTGATCAGGTTGCAGCCGCCGAGGACGGCCTGCACACGGCCGGCGGCCTCGATCAGGGCGGGGGTCGTGTAATTGGCGATCTTGGGACGCTCGTGCCGCCAGGCCACGTCACCGGTGCGGCGGTTAAGGCCCATGATGACGCCGCCACCGCGATGGTCGGCACTCACGAGGACGATGTCGCGGTGCACGACTGGGGAGGAGCCGAAGCCCTGATGCATCACGAAATCACTCACGCGGCGCTGCCAGAGAACCTTGCCGGAGCGATCGAGCGCCGAGGTGTGGATGCCCTTGCCGTTGGGGAAATTCACGTAGAGCCGCTCTCCGTCCCAAGTCACCGAGGAGGCGGCCGGCGAAGCGAGGCGATGGTTTCCCTGGTCGAGTGAACCGCGGTGTACGGCGGTCGACCACACCTCGCGTCCGGTCGCGCGGTCGAGACAGAGCACGATCTGCTCCTGCGCCGCGACGTCGGCCGTCGTGAGGTAGATGCGATCGCCCACCACGGTCGGCGAGGAATGCCCGCGGCCGCGGATCGGGGCACGCCACAGCACCTTATCTGACTCGGTCCATTTCTCGGGGACCTTTTGCGAAGCGTCGGCGTGTCCGTCGCCGCGCGGGCCGCGCCAGCCGGGCCAGTCGGAGGCGGGCAGGGGTGTCAGCAGGCAGGCGAGCAGCAGGGCAGGGGTGACGAGGGGGCGCATGGCGGAAGGCTTCACGGGGCCGAAGCGCGGTCGCAAGCGTAACGTGGTCGTTGGAACCGGGCGCAAAAAAGGCGGGGAGTTCATCCCCGCCTCGTTGAGAAGGCCGATGTTGGCAGCGAGGCTCAGTTGCGGCCCACGGTGGCCGGCTGGCGGGTCTTGCTCTCGACGAACTCGCGGATGACGGCCATGCGCTCGCGTTGGCGGTTCTCCTGCTCGATTTCGTCGGAAGTGCGGATCGACTCCCGCTTCGCCATCGCGCGGCGCATCTTGTTCAGCGCGAGGTACTCGAGCTGGCGGATGCGCTCGCGGGTGACCTGGAACTTCTTGCCGACTTCCTCAAGGGTGAGCTCCTCGCGGCCTTCCAGGCCAAAGCGAAGCTTGATGATTTCGGCTTCGCGGGCGTCGAGGGAGTTGACCATCGCGGCGAGGTCGAGGTTGAGGTTCTTCTCGTGCAATCCCTCGAGCGGGCTGAGGGCGTTCTCGTCGCCCACGATCTCGCCGAAGGTGGCGGAGTCGCTCTCGTCGCCTACCGGCGCGTCGAGCGAGGCCGGGCGGACGCTCACCGACTTCAGGTGGGCGACCTTCGAAGTCGGGATCTGCAGCTCGATTGCCAACTCCTCGTCCGTGGGCTCACGGCCGAGTTGCTCGGTGAGCGCCATGGCGGTGCGGCGCATCTTGGAGATCTTGTCGACGAGGTGGACGGGCAGGCGGATGGTCTTACTCTGGTTGGCGAGGGCTCGCTTGATCGACTGTTTGATCCACCATGCGGCGTAGGTGGAGAGCTTGCCGCCCTTGCGCGGGTCGAAGCGTTCCACGGCCTTCACGAGACCGATGTTGCCCTCGCTGATGAGGTCCAGCAGCGGGAGGCCGAAGTCCTTGTAGTCCATCGCGATCTTCACCACCAGCCGCAGGTTGGCGGAGATCATGTGGTCGCGGGCGGCCTTGTCGCCCCGGCGGATGCGTCGCGCCAGGGTGATTTCCTCCTGGATGGTGAGGAGGGGGGTCTTGGCGATCTCCTGCAGGTAAAGCTGGAGGTTGCTGCGCTCACCGTGAGCGATGGGCTCGGAAGGCGGCGGCTCGGGCTTTTCGAGGAAGGACGGCGGAGCGTCCTGGGGGACCGAGGCGAGCTGGGCTGCCTCGGAGCCGGTGCGCGAAGACTCGGTCGCGGGGGAGGAGGTTGAACGGCTGGCTTTGGTTCGGGAAGGCATGGAGGGAAGCTTTGGGAGTGAGAGGGGCTGGACGTTGTCTTGGTTCCGATCAGGGGAGCGTTTTCCGTACCAGTCTTTCTACGGACGGGTTCACTCGACGGATGCAAGCGAGGGCTTTCGGGGCAGCGCCCGTCTGGCGCAGCGGTGTGCCACGCCGGCCCGGTCCCTGACGATTCCGGACGACCTCAGCGTTCCCGCGCGAGGAACTTCAACTTCAGCTCCTGTACGAGGGGAATTCGCTCCGGAGTGAGCGTGAAGAATACCTCCACGGAGCCGTTCTCGCCCTCGATTCGGTAGGTTCCGCGCAAGGCGTTCGCAGGCTGCAGCGTGGAAACAGAGATCGGTTTTCCAGCACGGGCCAGGAGCTGGTCCGCCTCCCGGCGCCAGCGCTCCCGATCGTGGTCCAGGAAGAAGTTCATGGCGAACGGCTCGGCGGCATCCCGCGGCCCGCGGCGGAGCAGGACGTCGGTGACCTCGCGCTGGCGTTGCTCCAGAATCGGCGAGACCCCGATCGGCCGGCGGGGCATTCCCACCTTCTCGATGAGGATGGCGCCGACGCGGCCGTTCACCGCGCTGGTGCCCGCGTAGGTGCAGTTGGCGAACGAGATCACCGCGAGGCCATGGTCGGGATAAAACCGCCAGTTGCTGCCGAAGCCGGGGAGTCCGCCGCTGTGGCCGATCCGCACGGTGCCCCGCGAGTCGAGGTTCCAGATCAGGCCGAACCCGTAGGCGCTCACGTGGGGCTGCGCTTCGCCGGAGAGAGATTTGTCGGTCGCGGCGAAGCCCGATGGCATCCGAGGTTGATGCATCTCGCGCAACGTCGCGCGCCGAAGGGGATAAGCTTCCGCCTCATCGCGCGCCGGCCAAGCGGCGAGGTGCATGGAGGCGTAGCGCGCGAAGTCCGGCAGCGTCGTGAACAGCCCTCCCATCGCGCCGTAGGCTCCGTCCGCCAACATCGGCTCGCCTCGCCACGTTTCGTCGATGGCACGGTACCCGAGGGCGAGCTTACCCGCGGGGACATCCCTCGCGTCCCAGACGGTGTCCTTCATCCCGAGCGGCGACAGGATCTCGCGCCGGATGTAGTCCTGGTAAGGCATGCCCGAGACCGCGGTGATGATCCGCCCGAGAAGGGCGTAGCCGAGGTTGCTGTATTCGAAGGCGGTGCCGGCCGCGGAGGAGGTCGAGGTTCCCTCGGAAAGGAACTTCGCGAACGCCTCGTCGGTCACGTCCAGCTGGCGATCGCCCCATGGGTTGTCCTCGGGAAATCCCGCCGACATCGCGAGCAGGTGCTCGATCCGGATGAAGGGCGCGTCCGCCGTCGCCGGCTTCGTGGCGGAAAACTCCGGGACGTGCCTCGCGACCGGATCATGCAGGTTGAGTTTGCCCTCGTCGCGCAGCCTAAGGATGGCGGCGGCGGTGAAGCTCTTCGTCATCGAGGCGATCCGGAAGCGCGTTTCAAGGCCGACTGCCACGCGGCGTTCGAGGTCGGCCCAGCCCAGTAGGCCGGTGTGGACGAGGGTGCCGTCCAGGACGATTCCCCATGTCATGCCCGGGAGCCGCTTCTTCTCCGCGTATTCGCGGAACTCCCGGTCGATCTCCGCGAAGTGAGGCTGCAGGCGCGTCCGTCGCTCCTCGAGGGAGAACCCGTCCCTGGGTTCGGCGGGCTGCGCGGCGCGGGTAGGAAGCGAGACCCCGAACAGGGCGACGAGCCAAAGGAGGAGCGGTCGTTTCATGAGCTCGGGAGGTCGCCGGAGGTGGACAGCGCCCCGTGCACCGTGAGCGAACCGTCTTCCCGGACCAAGGCCGCGCCGATCTTCGGGTGGGCGGTGCAGAGCGCGGCCACCGTCTCCTCGGTCATCAGGAAGAACGCCGTCGACAACGCGTCGGCCTGCGCGGCGGTCGGGGCCAGCGCCCAGGTACGGCCGGTGCGCGTTGCCGGCTGGCCGGTCCGCGGGTCGATGAGGTGGGCGCCCTTGATGGCGACGCCGGAGCCGCCGAGCGAGGCATCGCGCAAGGGAAAGGTCCGGTGGGTTTCGTCCTCCCCGAAGCCGACGGACCAGCCTTCAACCGAGGAGTCGGGATCAATTCCGAGCGCGAGCACGCTGCTCCCGCCCGAGTTGAGGCAGGCGGAGGTCACGCCCCATTCGCGCAGCGTGGCCGCCATCACGTCGAGTGCGTAGCCCTTGCCCACGGCGCCGAGGTCCAGACGCAACCGCGTCGCGCGCGAGGTGAGCGTGTGGCTCGTTGGGTCGAGGGCGTACGGGGGCAACTCGGGATCGAGGTCCGGGGGCCGTTCCGAGGCGTAGGCGGGGTCGAAAGCCCGACCGGTCGCCAAGGCGAGGTCGGTCGCGATCAGCAGGCACTCGAGCGCGTCGGGCGAAAGCGTCACCGACTCGCCGAGGGCCAGCCGGTTGGCGCGGGCGATGGAGCTGCCGTCGATGAAGCGGCTGAGTTCCTCCTCGAGGCGTTCGAGCTCGGCGAATGCCGCTTGCGCCGCGTGGCGCGCGTAGTCGCGTGGCTGGCCGGCGACCGCGATCTCGAAGAACGTGTTCATCGCCTCCTGCTGGAAGACGGGATGGTTCATGGCCGCCTCCCGGTCCACATGCGCCAGCGCAGGCCCAGCATCGCGACCGCGGGGCGCCACCAGAGCCGGCCGAGGCCGTATTTCGACTCCCCGCGTGACCGGGCGTGATGCCGCACGGGCAATTCCCCGAGGCGGAATCCCGCCGCCTTTGCCAAGGCGGGCACGAAGCTCTGCATCAGCTCCATCGGGTAAAATGCTCCCGTGACTTTCCGGCGCATCACGCGCAGCTGGCAGCCGGAATCATGCACCCGGTCGTCGAGGAACCGGCCGCGGACTGCATTCGCGACCCGCGACATGATGCGGCGCAGCGTCGAGTCATGACGGTCGGCCCGCCAGCCGCAGGCGAGATCGCAGGCTCCGGTTTCCACCAGCCGCAGCAACGCCGGGACGTCGGCGGGGTCGTTCTGGCCGTCGCCGTCCATCGTCACGATGAAGTCCCCGGCCGCGGCCTTGAGTCCGGCGAGCAGCGCGAGTGCCTGGCCCGAGTTGCGCTCCATCCGGAGTTCCCGGCATTGCGGCCAGCGTGCGGCGCAGGCGGCGATTTCCTCGGAGGTGGAATCGGTGCTGCCGTCGTTCACGAGGATCACCTCGAAAGGCCGTCCGATCCCGTTCAACACGTTCACGCAGTCGCCGACGAGCGGCAGGATGTTGCCGGCCTCGTTGTAGAGCGGGATGACGAGCGAAAGGGCGGGTTTCACGGCTCGGGCGTGAACACGACGAGCAGTACGCCCGGGCGCAAACCGAGGATCGATTCCCGGTAGGGCCGCCTCAGGCGTTCGCGCACCGGGTCAGCGAGGACTTGGGAGGCGATGATCAGAGCGCCTTCGCCGTCCGCGGGAGGCGTGGTCCAATAGCCTACCGCCGGCAGGCCGCGGAGGTACCAAGGCAGGGGCCAATACTCTTCGGCGACCACGTGGATGGGGCGCACGGGATCAGCGGCCCGCGCCGCCTCGGCGAGAGCCCGGACCTTGCGGACATCGGACGAACTGTGGACGTAGGCCCAGGGATTACGCCAGTCGGCGGGGCGCAGGAAGGACGTCCGCCAGGCCTGCTGGAAGAGGGTGGCGGTGACGATGAGTGCGAACGCGACCGCCACCGGCCGACCGGTATTGAGGCGCGCGATCGCGCCGAGGGCGACCGCCGCGAGGAGCGCGAGGGGCGCGACCGCGTGGATCGCGTGCCACGGCGTCTTGTAGGGAAAGAGCGAGAAGGCCGCCGCGACTAACAGCGCGTAGAGCGAGAGGGCGCGCGGAACCGCCTCCCGCCGCGACCACGCGACCCCGACGCCCGCCAATGCGAGGGCGGAGAACGCCGCCTGATGCCAGACGAGCCCTCCCTCGCGACGCCAGCCGAAGAGGGAGGCATAGTAGGTCCATGGTTTCTCATGTCCCGTCGGCGCGGAGGCTGGGCCCAAAAAACGTTCCAAGGCGTGGCCGTAGGCTGCGAGAGCGTCGCGAAGTCCGGCCGGGTTCGCGCCGAACGACGCGTACAGCAGCGCCGCGGTGACCAGTGCGGCTGATCCGGCGACGGCCAGCGCGCGCGTGGTCCTCCGTCCCGCGGGCCGCAGGCCGGCGAGGCCGGCCGCGACGACGGCGAGCAGGAGAAAGAGGGGCGCGCTCGCCTTGGTGGCCTGCATGAGGCCGGCCGCGATGCCCGCGGCGACCGCCCAGCGCGTGAGGCCCGTGCGCCACCAGGCCCGGACGGCCACGAACGCGGCGAGGGTGAAAGTCGCCAGCAGCGTCTCCTGGATGAAGTATCGGCTGTAATAGAGCGCGGGCGGCGACACCGCCGTGAATGCCGCGGCGGCCATTGCCAGCCAGCGCGCGGAGCGGTTCGGATCCGCCGCCGGCAACGAGGAACCGAGGAGCGCGGTCAGGAGTACCGCGAGCGTGCCGGCGATGGCGGGAACCAGCCGTACCGTCGTCTCCGTGAGCGTTGCCAGGTTGGTCTCACCGCGCAGGCGCGCGAGCGCCGCCGCTGCGTAATACAGCGTCGGCCCGTGGTGGTCGCGCGGATCGAAGGCGTAGGTTCCCGACTCCAGCAGTTCGCCGGTCTTCACCGCCTGGTTGGCCTCGTCGGCGTGCATCGGACGCCGACCGAGGTCGTGACTGCGCAGCCAAAGCGCCGCGCCGACGACGACGGCGAGGGGCAGCCAACGGAGCAGGCAGCGGAACACGCGTCATCAGTGCCGCAAGGCGCCGGGTTTGTCACCTCGAACGTGGCCGGGGCATCCTCTCTCGCCGAACGGCGGGCGGGGCCGGCCTGGTCAGCCTAGTCTCCTCCGGACGGCGTCCCGAGCCAATCCGCCAACCGCGAGATCAGCACGTCCGGAACGACCGGCTTGGAAAGGAAGTCATCCATCCCCGCGTCGCGGCATTTTTCCCGATCTTCCGGGGTGACGTTGGCGGTGAGTGCCACGATCGGGATGCGGGTACCGTTGGGCTCAAGGCGCCGGATGGAGCGGGTGGCCTCGAGGCCGTCCATCTCCGGCATGTGCATGTCCATCAGGATGAGATCGAACTTCCCCGGTTCGCGCCAGCGAGCGACGGCCTGCGCGCCGTCGGGCGCGATGACCACCTCGGCGCCGGTGCGCCCGATGATCTCGCGGAAGACCTCCTGGTTGAAGTCGTTGTCCTCCGCCACGAGGATGCGGCGCCCGCGCAGGAATCCCTCGGGAGGTGGAGGCGCCGCCAAGTTACGCTGGCCGGATGGGCGCGGCGCTTCGGCGCCCGGGGGCAACGCCGCGCGGCTGAGCGGCACCGTGGCCGTGAAGGTGCTGCCAGCGGAAGGCATGGAGCGCACGGAGATCGTGCCTCCCATGGCTTGGACGAGGTGGCGGGCGATGCTGAGGCCGAGGCCCGTGCCGCCGTAGCGGCGCGCGGTGCCGGTCTCGGCTTGTCGGTACGTTTCGAAGATCTTCGCCGCCTGCTCCTCGGTCATGCCGATCCCGGTATCGGTCACCTCGAACCGGATCGTCGCCCGGTCGGAGTCCGCCGACTGCAGCGCTACGCGAACCGACACCGAGCCGGACTCGGTGAACTTCACCGCGTTGGCGGCGAGGTTGACCAGCACCTGTTCCAGCCGAACCGCGTCGCCCAGCAGCACGTCGGGAACGTCACGCCCGACTTCCACAGACCAGGCCAGCTGCTGCTTGCGCGCGAGCGGGAGGACCACGCTTTCGACCCCGGCGACGAGGGCCGCGATGGAGAACGGTTCCGACTCCAGGGTCATCGCGTTCGCCTCGATCTTCGAGAAGTCGAGCACGTCGTTGATGGTGGCCAGCAGGCTGCGGCTGGCCCGTTCGATCTTCCTAAGGTGGCCGGCCTGAGGCTCGGGAAGGTCGCCCCGCGCCGCCAGGTAGGCGAGCCCGAGGATCGCGTTCAGCGGCGTGCGGATCTCATGGCTCATGCTGGCCAGGAAGTCGCTCTTCGCGCGGCTCGCCGCGAGCGCCGCCTCCCGTTCGCGCCAGGCCGTGATGTCGTGGGCGGCGCAGACTAACCCGCCCTCCGGCAGGGGAGCGACGGCGAGGAAGGCGCGTCGCTCCGAACCGTCCTTCCGAACCAGTCTCAGTTCCGTCCGGGATGCCGCGACGGGACCGCCCGCCTCGCGAAGTAGGCGCTCCAGCATCGGTGCGTCGTCGGCGTGGACAAAACGCGCCAGCGGCTGACCCGGAGCGGACGCCGGATCATACCCAAGCAGCTCGCGCCACGCCTCGTTGACGTAGCGGATGACACCGTCGGCGCCGGTATCGATCACCGTCTCCGAAAGCAGCTCCACTCGCCGTCTCATCTCGAGGTCACGACCTTGGCGATGGATGGCGCCGCCGATGGTCCGGGCGGCGATGCGCAGCGTGTCGACCTCGACCTTGCTCCATGCCTGAAGCGAAGCACAGGCGTCGAAGCCCATGAACCCCCACCAGCGCTCGCCGGCGAAGATTGGCTGAATGAGAATCGACAGGATCTGCTGCATCTCCAGCAGGGGGCGCTCGCTCGCCGGGAAATCGTCGATGTCGCCGAATACCGCCCGCCCCGCCGCCAGTTCCTCACCCCAGCGGGTGAAGCCGGCTTCGATGAGATCGACACCCTGCAGTTCAGGGACGTCGATCTGGGGTGTCACTCCGTCCGCGACCCATTCGAAGCGCTGGTTGACCACAACCCGCCCGGTCGGGCCGGTGGTGACGTCGAAGATGTAGACGCGGCTCACGCCCGTCGCCCTCCCCAGGAACGCGAGGGCATCGGGCACCCTCCGTTCCCATGGGCCGGAGGCGGCCATCACGTCGGCCACGCGCGAGACCGCATCGAGGATCGCGTCCCGGCGTTTCAGCAGGAGTTCCGGTGGGAGAGACACGCTGAGAGCGCTAGGTCGCGCTATAGCGGTTTACAAGCCGGTTGCTCTTGGGATCTGCCTCAGCCGAGGCAGGCGTCCTGAGGGTGTCGCACCCGCGCCGTCGCTCCGCCAGCGGCGAAAGGGCACCTAGCGTCGGCCGAGGCGTCGGAGCGTCTCTTCCAGTTCGCCCCGCAGGCCGGGCAGGTTCGGCTCGAGGTCGAATGCTTCGCGCAGTAGCGCGGCGGCGTCCTCCAATTCGCCGGCGCGCAGCAGCACCCGGGCGTAAATCTGACGCGTGGCAGCCGAGTAGGGATCGAGCTCCAGGGCCCGCTGGAAATGGCCGCGCGCCTCCGGCAACCGGTCGCTCAACGCGAGGGCTAGCCCCCAATTCAACTCCGCGCCGGCGTGGGTCGGCTGCAGCTGGATCGTTCGGGAAAAATCCGCGATCGCGGCCCGGAAGTCACCGGATTCCGCACGTGTCAGCCCGAGGTTGTAATGGGCCTCGGCGAGTCGGGGTTCCAGTTCGATCGCGCGTTGAAACCGCCGCGTCGCCTCGTCGCGGCGCCCGAGCATGGCCAGCGCCACGCCCAACGTGTTTTCCGCCCGGGCGAACTTCGGCTTCAGCCGCAGCGCGCGTTCGAGCAGCGGCGGCGCCTCGGCCGGCCGGCCGGAACGCGCGAGGTTGTCGGCCAGGTTGTTCAGGGCCTCGGGGAAGTCGGGCTTCAGCTCGACGGCGCGACGCGAGTGGGTCAGTGCCTCGCCGACTTCTCCGCGCGCGGCCAGTTCCACGGCAAGGTTGTGATGCGCGATCCAACTGTCGGGTGAACGTTTGAGCGTCGCCCGGTAAAGCGTGACGGGTTCGACGTAGTGACGGCTCTGCGCGAAGGACAGGACGCCAAGCATCAATACGAGGGCCGTTCCCGCCGTCGCGGCCTGAGCGCGCGTCCATGTGCGGAGTCCGCCGCCGACGGCGCGGGTCAGGCCCGCGGCGATGAAGGCAAAGACGCCGAGGCTGGCGAGGTACTGGAAGTGGTCCGCCACGGGGGAAAAGATGAACGGGTAGACATCGATGAATCCCAGCGCGGGGAACAACGTGCCGCCGAAGAGCAGGGTGGCTGCGAGGGGACCGCGCTGCCGCCGGGCGTACCAGGCCAGCGCGGCCAGCAGCAGCAGCGCTGCGAGGGCGGGAGCGTAGTGCGCGGCTCGGGAGACATCGGCCGACCAAGGCGGGTAATGAAACGCGAGGTTCGCGGGCCAGAGGAGCGTGCCGAGGTAGAACGAAGCGTTTCTTCCGGCGAGCAGGACGCGCTCGAGCAGTCCGTGTTCGAAGCCAGCCCCCTGTGCGCCGATCCCCGTCCGCTCGAACCACGCGGTGAAGATTCCGGCCGCCACGCCGGCCGCCAGCCACGGCAGGAGCGGCAGAACGTCACCGCGCCACGTGATGCGGCCGCGCCGCCACCATGCCAGCACGAGGAGCGCCGCGGGCAACGTGGCGGTGACGGTCTTCGTGAGCAGCGCCGCGAGGAACCAGGCGCTGGCGAGGGCGTAACGTGCGGGCCGGCGGTCCTCCTCGTAGGCCAGCCACGCGAGGGCGGCGGTGAGGTAAAAGACCGTCGAGAGGGTGTTCTTCTGCTCGGAGATCCACGCCACGGATTCGACGGCCACCGGGTGCAGCGCGAAGAGGAAGCCGGCCAGCAGGGCCCCGGGCAACGCCAGCCGGCGCAGCAGCGCGATCAGCAGCCAGGCCGACAACGTGTGCCACACCACATTGACCAGCCGATAGCCAAGCGGGGCGTCGCCCCAGAGCTTGTGCTCGAGCCAGAAGGCCGAATGGAGCAGGGGGTAGTACTGTTGCGTCGCGCCGGGCTCGATCCAGATCCGCGCCAGCCCCGACCATGACTGCAGCGTTGGATTGGTGACGTGTCCGGCATCGTCCCAGAGAAAGTCGCCCGACAGGCTTGGCCCGTACGCGAGGAGCGTCGCCAGCAGCAGGAGCCAGAACACCGCTCCGCGCACCCCGCGCGGCGGTGAGGTGGCGCCGTCGCGGCCCGGCACGGGCGAAGCGGGACGGGCCGGCGGTTTCATGGGCGCTCCTGAAGCAACGGTTGGGCCGCCGGGCCGGCAAGTCGGATGCGGGCAGGCTCCATCGGTCGTGTGCGGTGTCCCTAAACAAGACCGCCGTCACCGGGCTGGTGACGGCGGTCGACGCTTCAACGCGGACCCTCGGCTAGAGCTCGAAGGCGACGCTGAGGATGAATTGTCGCGGGTCGACGATGCGGTAGGTAGCGGCTCTTCCATCGAAGAAGGCCTGCGTCTTCTGGAGTCCGCCGCCGCTCTCCTGCGCGTTCTTCACGTTGAGCTGGACGTTGGCCCTGACCCGGTCGCGGAGCAGCCTCAGTCGGTAGCTGGCGAAGAGGTCGACGTAGACCTGTTCGGGCGAGTAGATCGGCCGGTTGGGATCGAGCTGCAGGATCTTGTTCTGCGGGAGGGTGAGATCCATGCCCGGCGTGTAGCCGAGGCCGTAGAAGCCGATGGAGCCCTTGCTCTCGTAGCGGAGTGACCCACCCACGCTCAGGTTCTTGAGGATGGAGTGTTCGGTGAGGCCGGCCAAGTTGTACCGGGTATTGAACTTCGCCGAGTACTTGCGGATCTGGGGCCGGGGGCGGCCGATCAGGGCGCGGAACACGGCCATGGGCGCATCGACGTTCACCGCGAAGTTGTCCGCAGCCGATTGGGTGGCGTTATAGCCGGCCACCGTGTTGAACGGCGCCCCTTTGATGTGCCACCAGAGCAGGTGGCCAGTCGGGCCGACGGGGATATTGACCGGACCGGTCGCGTACGGAGTGGTCACGCCGCCGATCGTCTGGGTGGTCTGGGTGAAGCGTGGGTCTTCCAGCGAGGTCCAGATCGGCAGGCGCGCCGCAATGTATTGGTCGACCGCGGCGCCCGCCGCCGTGTTGATCGACTCGGTTTGGGTGACCGAACCGCTGATCGTCCAGAAACGGTTGGCGTTGTAGTTGACCTCCACCTCATGGCCCCGGGAACGCGCGTCGTTCACGGCGGCATAGGTCGCGGCGGTGGAGATGGCCTGGAGCCCGGTGTACTGATCGGGAGACATCTTGATCGCCGAGGCGACCTGCGCGTTGGTCGCCGTGCCGCCGGTGCCAAGGCCGCTCAGCCAGGCGGTCGACTGGGTCCGCAGGTTGTAGGAATCGTTGGCGACGAAGCCCTCGTACCGCAGGATACGCTGGGCCATCGTGGAGATGTCGCCGTTGCGGAGATCGAGCTGCTTGGTGTCGAAGCGCGTGTAGCGGAGCGAAAGTCTGCCGTCCAAGACCGTCACCCAAAACCCGAGGTCCTTGCTCTTGCCGCTCTGGTTGGGCAGCTGCTTCAGGAACAGGTCGTAGGCGGGACCCTGCGCGATGAAGTTATCCGAGAGATTGTAGGTGAGGCTGAGGCTGCCGGCGGCTTCGGCGAGGAACCGACCCAGGCCGGTCTTGCCCTCGGGGCGCAAGGCCGCGAGGTCGCGGAACGGACGACCCACCACTGAGGAGGTCTTGGTCTTGCCCTGCGCCACGCGCCAGGGACCGACCCACCGGCTGGAAGCGGCGAAGTCGTAGTCCCGGAGGTTCGGGGTCATGAGGGCGAGCGGGGAGTTGCGCACGTTCACCTTGTCCTCCCGCAGGCCGAAGGTTCCGACCAGCTTGCCGGTGAGGAAGGTGCTCTGCAGCACGCCACCCTTGGTTTTCACGACCTCGTTCAGGTTGTTGAGGCCGCCGCCCTGGCCCGGAGTGAATCCCACCGCGGAGACATCCTTGATCATCGCGTTGGAGGCCGGCCCCCACACGAAGGGGACGCTCACGCCCTCCGGGAAGAGGCTCGGTGCATACTGGATTCCGGCCCCGGGGGTACTGCCGACATAGTACTGCTCGTTGAGCCGGCCGTAGTTACTCGGAACGATCGAGGTGCCGTTGATCAGGTATCGGGGATCGGTGTTGGTCACCGTCTGCAGCGCGAGCAGCGTGTTGGCGTATTTCTGCTGCCAGCCCTTGTCCGTGCCGAGCGCGGTGTGCCGGTAGGTCCACGAGTAGTTCTTCTGGTCCTTGTACTCGTAGTAGCCGAGGAGCTGCTGGGTTCCGAGCCACTTGCTCCATCCCTTGTCCTGCGAGAAATCGAGTTTGTAGACGGCCTGGGCGCGCGCGGTGTCCCATTGCAGGGGCCGGTTGCGCAGGAAGGGCTCGCTGCTCCGCAGGTAGGGCCGGCCGAAGTAGGGATTGGGGGTGCCGTCGAGGAAGACCTGGTTCACGTCGACCTGCAGTTGGCCGACATTGCTGTTCACGCTCGCCGGGCCCATCGGCTGGTTTTCCAGCCGCTTGGCGCTCTCGCGCATGAAGGTGACCTGCGCCGCCAACGTGTGCTTCGGCGTGTTGAGGACCATCTGGTCGAGCTGGACCATGTAGGTGTCGACGTCGTCCCAAGCCTTGCCATTGCCCGCGAGGTTGATGCTCGTCCAATCGTAGATCGAACGGTCGTTGATCGGCCGGGCGACCGAGTTGTAGAGCGGCTGTTGCGCGGCGGTGTAGGTTTCGGCCGGTCCCATCGTGAGCAGGCCGATGCCGGAGGCCGAGGACGCGAACGGGTCGGTCACCGAGAACGTGTTGCCCGCCGGGGAGGCGGGGTTGGCGGTGTAGCGCGCCATGCTCCAGTACGGCGTCTCGCCCGGGGCGCCGATCAGGAAGGGCGAGCGGCTCTCCGCGCCGCCGGTGAAGAAGCTCGGGTTGGCGGAGTACGGCGTGGTGGAACCGGGGACGTTGCCGGTGCCGAGCACGGTGCCGTTGGCGAGGGTGACCAGACGGGTGACCGGGTTCCAGGCCGGCTTCCCGGCCCTGATCCAGTCCGTGTAATAGTCGCGGGGCGTCGTGAAATTCGGCCGCACCGCGGCGTTCTTGTAGTTGTACCAGGAGGCCGCGAGGGTGGTGCCCTTGAAGGGCTGCGCCTTGAGTTGGAAGCTGAGGCGGCGGGCATCCTCGCCGGACGGTTTGCGTTGGAAGCCGGTGTGCTGGTTGGCGTAGCTCGCGCGCGCAGCCAATTTGCCCTTCAGCAGTTGGCGGTTCAGGTCGAGGGAGGTGCGCCAGCCGCCGTAGCTGTCGGCGCGGAATTCCATGCGGGCGAAGTCGCGGGTGACGTTGGCCGTCGCGGGGACCTGATTCACCGTGCCCGAGGCGTTGCCGAGGCCGAAGATGTTCGCGTTCGGTCCGCGGCTCAGCTCGAGCGAATCCATCCAGAGGGGGTCCACGGGCACGCGCCCGGAGGTCTGGATGTTGTTGAAGGCGATGTTGGCGTTGCCGATGCCGCGAACCCGGTTCGCGTTGTTCGGATTGAGGCTCACCTGGTCGACCACGGCGCCCGTGCGGTCGGTGTCGAACTGGGAGTAGGAATTGGTGCCCTCGGTACTGGCCATGTAGTCGAAGACATCGTTGATATCGAGCATCGCGAAATCCCGCATCTGCTCCTTGGTCATCACCGTGATCGACTGCCCGAGATCCTCGATCTTCGAGTTCAGGCGGGTGCCGGACATCGTGTTAGATTGGAAGTAGCCCTTGGCCTCCGACACGACGGTGAACGGGCTCAGTTCGATCACCTCATTGCCGACCTTCGCCGAGGTCGAGTTGGTCGCGACTGGCGGCGTGGCGCCGGTGGCGGCCGAGCGGTCCGGCTGCGGCGCCACCTGGGCCGGCAGCAGCGAGGCCAGCGCGGTGACGGCGAGCGCGGTCACGGAGAGGCGGGTGAGTTTGGACTGAGGGTTCATGCGGGAGGGAAGAAGGGGTTAAGTAGCAGGGAATCCGGTGTGACGCACCGGCTCCGTGAGCCGTTTCGCCTCCAGTCCAAACGCCCGTCGGCGAGCGACGGCAAGGATTCCGGGCCGCCGAGGAGGCATATTTCTTCGGACGGTCCGTCGCGCCGCCTACGGGAGCTCGTAGGCTTCGCCGAGCACGGTGCCGGACGTGCTTCCTTTCGACGCGATCTGAAAGGTGTAGTTCCCGGGCGGCAATTGGACGACCAGCGCGGCGTCGAGGGAGTTCTCGGGCAGGGCGAAGGCCTGCACGGTGGCGGCTGCGGCGGTGAGCTCGGTCGTCCAATGGCTGGCGCTCCAGTCGTCGTTGCGGGCGACCGTGGTTCCGCTGCGGAAGACGGTGAGCTGCGGGTCGGCGAGAGCGCTCTTTACTCCGAACGGGACCAGACCCGGTCCGACGCCACGGAGCAGGAACCACCGCGGGGCCCCGGCCCCGACGGAGAGCCCGAGGGTGAGGGGGGCGCCCGGGCCGACGCTCCCGCGGGTGGACAGGTTCACGAGCCGCGGGCCATCGCCTCCCGCGTCGTAAAGTTCGACGAGCGCGTTGCCCGCGGTGCCATCGATGCTCTCCACCTGCGCCGTGTAGCTGCCGGCGGGTAGGTCGGTGAGCACGGCGGCGTCGGCGCTTCCCGGCGTCAGCGGGAAGGCTCCGACGCGACCGAAGGCGGCGCCGAGGGTGGCGGGCCAGCTGTCGTTACGCGTCACTTCCGGGCCTGCGGCCGGACGCAGGATGAGCGCGGGGTCACGCAGAGGGGAGTCGACGCCGAACTGGGCGATGCCGGGGCCAACCGCCCGCAGCAGCACGGTCTTCCGTCCGGTTCCCGCGAGGGAAAAGCCGGCGATCAGGCCGCCCTCGCCGGGCTGGGTGGAGTTAAGGGTCGAGAGGTTGCCGAGACGGGCCGGTGCGGTCGCGGCCAGGGATGCGGCGTCGGGTGCCAGCAGCGGCTCCGCACGCGTCACCGTGATGCGGACCTTTCCGCGGACCACGGGTTGACGGAAATCGATCCCGATCCGGACGGGCTTCGCGCCGCCGGGCAGGTTCTCCTCGATGATTTCGCTTCGCAGGGCGACCTCGCCGCCCTCCGTCTCGATCTTCACGCGCAACCGCGCGGCGCCGGTGCCGACTTCCAGCGTCGCCGCGTCGAGCGCCCGCCACGGCGCGAAGGTGACCAGCGCGGTACCGAACGTTTCCGGTCCGCTGAACTCGAACTCATCGGTGATGACGAACGCCTCGCTCGCGCCGCGGCGGCAGATGAACTCCCGCTCAAGGCGGCGAAGCGTCGGAATGGAGTAGCCGCCGCTGAGGTCGAGCAGCAGCCGGTCGCGGTCCCGGCTCCAGGCTGTGGCGAGGACGCGTGCGGCGAAGGCCCGGCCGGTCGACTGCAGCTGGCCGGCGACGACCGGCACGGGGTGGCCGTAGGAGTTGAGGACGTTGCTGTCGTACCGGCGGGTGCTGAAGGTGCGGGCGGAATAGACCTCCGTCCCGGGATCAACGAGCAGGGCGGTGGTGCCCAGCGCGACCACGAACGAACCGAGGTCATTGTGGTTGTGGAGCTCGTCGTTGTGCCCGCCCTTGATCGCCGCCCCGAAGTCATCGGCCGCGCGCGCGATGAGCACCTGGGCTCCGTCGAACCAGTGGCGCAACTCGGGCTCCGGGGGAATCGCCGCCGCCGTGACTGAGGGCGTCCATACGCGGGTGGCGCTGATGTACAGCTGGTCGCGCGCGACCTCCGCCCAGCCCATCGCCGGCAGCCGGGCCGGGGTCGTGCCTCCGTCGAGGAGCCGACGGGCGAGCGGGGCGACCCAGTTGGCCGGCTGCACGGTGGTCGCGTTGTCGGAGAAAGCCGGATACACCCTGGGCAGGATGGCCATGCCGACGGGAAAGGCCGCGATCCGCTCGAGCTTCGGGCCCTGCACCAGCCGCAGTCGCCCGTTGGTCGCGGCAGATGCCGCCTCGGCGAGCAGCATGTGGTGCCCGAAGCCGTAGCTCCAGTAGCCCACGCCCTCGGAGCAGTAGCCGTCGTCGGTGAAGCCGGCGATGAAGTAGGGCAGGTTGGCCTCGGCCGAGGCGAGCACCTCGGCGCGCACGGCGCGGTCGGCGACGGCGGCGAGCGTGGCGCCGACGACCCCGGCGTGGCAGACCGCGTTCCAATTGCTGTTGGTGTGCACCCACCACATGCCGCCCGTCGGGCCGTTGCGGATCGCGTTCAGGTAGGGGTCGGTCACGCGCCGGCGAATCTCCGATTGGAGGCGGGCGAGGCGCGCCGTCCCGAGTCCGTCGCCCAGCCAGCCCGCGACGGTCGCCATGCTCCAGCCCCGCATCGCGGCGCCGAGGTCGACCTCGACCACGCGGCCGTTGAAGTTGTTCAGCGAGGCGTCATGGGCGGGCAGCGTCCAAGCCTTCTCGTCCAGGATGGCGTCGACCTCGCGCTGCACCGCCGCGAGGTAGCGCCCGCGGCCGTCGAGCGCCTCCGCCCAGGCGAAGGTGGTGAGGCGATCGCGGCGGCTGTTGTACACCGTCTCGTAGCCGGTGCGCGAACCGGTGCGGGAATACTCGAGGTAGAGCGCGTCGGTCACGGCCGGCGGCGCGACGTTCACGAGGCGGTCGGCCTCGGTGAGGATCTCACGGAGCGGCACGCGGGCGGCGACCGCGTCCCAGGCGGCGCGATCGGTGGCGGGCCGGCCGACGGGCGCCGGGACCGCGGGCAGCCAGCCGGAAACCTCGGTGATGCGGGCGGCGGTGGGCTTGACCGCGGCGGAGGCCGGGAAGGTGCCCAGCAGCAGCGCAGCGGTGAGCGCGAGCATGCGCAGCGCTCCGGGACGGCCCCGGTGGTTGGGATTCGACAGGTTTCGCAGCATGTCGGGAAGAAGGTTACGACGGATCAGGGTGGACGGAGCGTGCGGCCCTCGTGCCAGGTCAGGGAGCTGACGAGCGTGGTGTTGGGCATCGGAGGCACGCCGCGTTCGTTGGTCTCGATGAGGCGCATCAGGACGCTGCCCGCGGTGCGGCCCACCTCCTCGGCGAGGACGCGCAGACCGGTCAGGCGGCGGGCGGGCCGCTCCTGGTGGAAGAACACGACGCCGATGTCGCGTGGAATGTGCAGGCCGAGGCGGGCCGCGGCGGACATCACCTCGGGTTCCTCGGTGAGGATGACGTCGGGTTTCTCCCGGCGGACCCAACGGCTGAACTCCCGCGAGTCCCAGCGGTCCTCCGGCAGGATCAAGGGCGGCACCGTTCGCCAGCGCGGGTGTAGGTGCGTCTGCGCGAGGAAGGCGCCGAGGCGGCTGTGGCGGGTGCGGATGTTCTGCGGGGCGCGGAGGATGATGCCGGGTCGGCGGTAGCCGCGGCGGTCCGTTTCCTGGACGAGGCGCTCGATGCCGCACGCGTGGTCGTCGACCACCCGGTGCAGGACGGGATCAGCCATCGAGTAATCGAGGCTCACGGCGGCGAACCGCTCCCAGTCGATGTCCATCGGGGGATTCTCCACCGGAAGGGGTGCCACGACCAGGCCTTGAACGTTCTGCGTCCAGAGGATCTGGCTGAGCCGGCGGCCGCCGATCAGCGGCTCGAATAGCCAGACCGGCTCGACGAGATAGCCGCGGGCGGAGCAGGCGGCCTCGATCCCGGCGAAGCAGTCCGAGATGTAGCGGCTGCGTCGCCAGCCCTCGCGCGAGGGAAAGGCGGTGAGGAAGGCCACCTTAGCGCGCAGCCGGGCCCCGGTCCGCGCCTGCCGTTGCGACATGAGCGCCGAGATGAGCGGGTCGGGTCGGTAGCCGAGCCGCTGGGCGACGGCGCGCACGCGCTCGGCGGTGGCGACGGGAATCCCCGCACCGTGGCGCAGGGCGAGCGATACGGCGGTTTGGGAAAGGCCGGCGGCGCGGGCGATCTCGCGCTGGGTGACCATCGGTGCGACCAGCGAATGACGTGCGGGGCGCGGTGCAAGCGCGGGGGCCGGTGGGCAAAAAAAAGGCGCCGCCCGAGGGCGGCGCCGAAGTGACCCGGTGGCGGCCGGCTCAGAACCGGAAGTCGGTCGCGAGGCGGTAGGTGCGCTTTTCGCCGAAGGTGGAGCCCTCGGAGATGTAGTCGCGGTCGGTGAGGTTGCCGACGTTGAGGCGCAGCGTGAGACCTTGGCGGCCCTTCAGCTTGATGTCCTTCGTGATGACCGCGAACAGCACGCCGCCGGCGTCGCTGCGGCGCTCGCGGGTGTTGAGGCTGAGGCCGGTGTCGAGCCAGGTGTCGTTGCGCCAGTTGTAACCGAGCGTCCAGCGCGTGCCGCCGAGCAGGCCGGCGCCGTCGATCTTGTAGTTGGTCATGACGTTCGCGCTCTTCTCGGGGGCGCGGGGCAGCTCGTAACCGATGAGGGCTTCGCGGCCCGGGGGGGCGCCGGTGATCTTACCGTTGAACTGCGCGTAGAGCAGCGTGAACGACAGCTGGCGGGTAGCCTGGTACCAGGCCTCGAACTCGAGGCCTTTCACCTCTTCACCCGGGGTGAGGATGCCGTAGGTGCGCGGCGGATTCAGGCTGAAGTCGGTGTACTGGCGGCCGACGTCCTTCCGTTCCTGGGCGTACACGACGAGGGCGGTGGAGAGTCCGGTGCCGCCCCAGGTAGACTTGAGACCGCCCTCGATGCCCTCGGCCGTGAGCGGGGCGAGGGGGTTGAAGTTGATGTCGAACAGGAACTGCGGCTGGTAGCTGGTGCTGCGGTTGAAGAACACCATGTGCTGCTTGCGGGCGTCGAACACCCAGCCGATGCCGGCCTGCCAGACGGTGGCCTTGCGGTTGTCGGCGGCGCCGGTGGTGGTGTTGGTGAGGATGCTCTTGCCGCGCGCCACGCCGCCGAGGATCTGGAGGCGGTCGTCGAACGCCGAGAGCACCTCGCTGATGCGGGTGTTGGTCCACTCGCTGAGGAAGCGGTTCGGGCCGGACTCGACGCGCCAGAAGGCGGGATCAAGCCGGGTGTCGAGCCACTCGCCCGAGACGCCGTTGAACGGGCGGAAGTCAGCCGCGGTGGGCGCGCGGGTGACGCGCTGGCTGACGGGGTCGTAGCCGAGGTTCAGGGTGAAGATGTTGTCGCGCGAGTTGGTCGCGGCGTTCCAGCCGCGCCAGACCGTCGCGAAGAAGATGTTCTTGTTGTACTCATAGCCCGCGAGGGTGCGGGTCTTGAAGGCGCCGAGCGTCCACTCGCCGAGCAGGTCGCCCTTGTAGCCGGTGATGCGGTTGCCGTCGCGCGTGTTGGCGCCGTAGTAGGGGAGCGGGGTGACGCGGAAGGCGTCGCCGCCGGTCGGGACGATCTCGTTGCGGTCGCGGGCGTTCTTCGAGTACACGCCGCGGAACGTGATGTTCGGCGTGAGGCGCGAGGTGAGGTCGGCGGTCCAGTTGGTCTGCTTGTTCTCGGCCTTCGCGTACGGGCCGAAGAGACCGCCGCGCGCGGCGCGCCCGAGCCCGCGGTTGTCCTTGTCGACGTACTCGACGGCCGACCCCGGCGGACGCCACACGATGGGCTGGAAGGCGCCGAAGTTGGTGCGCACGTCGAGGTACTCCCATTCGAAGGAGAGCTCGGTGTTGTCGAGGGGGCGGTACAGCACCGACGGGTTGAAGGCGACGGCCTTGTTCCGGAAGAAATTGAACTCGCGCTCGTTGCTGGTGAACGAGGCGGGCAGGCGGAAGCCGAGGGTCTTGGGCACGAGCGTGACGTCGACGTCGGCCTGGCCGCGGTAGAACGCGTAGTTGCCGAAGGCCGCCGAGGCGCTGCCGCGGGCGTCGGCCGTGGTGCGCAGTCGCGGACGCTTGGTGATGTAGTTGATGATGCCGCCGGCGTCGCTCTGACCGTAGAGCAGGGAGTTGGGGCCGCGGATGATCTCGACGCGGTCGATGCCGGTCATGTCGTAGAGCCGGCCGCCGGGTGCGAAGCCGTTGCGGCGGGGGAGGACGGTGAAGCCGCGCGACGCGTATTGCGTGTTGTTGCCCGTGCCTTCCGAGGAGGTCTGGTTCTGGTTCGCGAGGCCGGCGACGAGGCGGTTGAGGCCGTCGGCGTTGAAGATGTCCAATTCCTTCATCATCTCGGCGCTCACGACCTGCAGCCCCATCGGGAGCTTGTCGATCGGGCGGGCGACGAGGGTGCCGGCGGTGGCCTCGGTGATCCGGTTGCCCTCGAGGGCCGCGGTGGAGATCACAAACGGGGAGAGCTCGACGATTTCGTCGGCGGGGGCGGGGCGCTGGGACTGCGCCGCGAGCGGCGCGAGCACCGCGGCGGCGAGCGCGCCGGCGCGGAGCAGGGTGGGGAGTTGCTTCATGGTGAGGGTTTCGGGTTGCTGGCAGCAGCTTGGGTCGGCCTTCGGGCCCGGGCTAGGCTGTGAATGCTGTTATCGATTAGTGGCGCGGCCGCGTCCCGCCCGGAGCCGGACGCGGCCGCATCCTCGCGCGGCGTCCTCGCCCTCCCGCGGGGGATTTCCCGAGAAACCCGTTGACAGTGCCAAGCGCGGGCGTACTCATCCCCTTCCCTTTGTTGCAGGGTGGAGCAGCCTGGTAGCTCGTCAGGCTCATAACCTGAAGGTCGTTGGTTCAAATCCAACCCCTGCACCCAATTTCCGGCCGGCGCTCGCAAGAGTGGCTGGCCGTTTTTTTGACGTGGCACTGGGTAAGTCTGCTTCCAAATCAAGGGGGCAGGGATTACCTCCGATCGAGCTAGGACGGCGGGCGAAGGTGCGAGCAGCACATCTCCGGCGTCAGCGGGTGGACCCGGAAGTGCGGTCCGTGTACTCTTCAATGGATCAGGGCTGAGATCGATTGGTCAACGGCGCGGCGATTTGGGGCCCTGCTCAAGCGCCAAAGGGGCGAGATTGCACTGTATTGAATCACGGGGCATCCGCCGCGCGGCTCGCTTGCCCCGCGACCGCGGAACCGCTGGTCGTAGCGAAGCGTAGGGAGCGGATGGGGCTCTCGACCGCGAGTAAGTTGAGGTGCTGGTGGCGACAGGTTATTTTGCCGCCCAGGTTCTTGAATTTTCTCGCCGTGCCGCGGGCCGCGCGCAGGGTGAGAGGAGGTCGTCCGCCTCATGCGACCGAGCCCTGCCCCCCAACCCCTGCAGGAGATTCCGGCCCGCCGCCGCGCGTGGTGTGTCGTCGGCATGCTCGTCGCCGCAATCACCGCGGTTTCGGCGCGCGCCGCCGAGTTCCGGCCGACGGCCCGTGACGAGGCGCTGCTCGACGCGATCCAGCGGCGGGGCGTCGCCTACTTCGTCGAGCAGTCGGATCCGGTCAGCGGCCTGACGCGCGACCGGGCGCCGTGGCGCGAGGGGGCGGGTCCTTCGTCCGCGCCCTCCAGCGTGGCGGCCACGGGCTTCGCCCTCACCGCCTGGTGCATCGGTGAGGAGCGCGGCTGGCTGCCCGCGGGCGAGGCGCGGCGCCGGTCGCTCCTCGCGCTCCGGAGCGTCGCGGAGCGGCACGCGCACACCCGGGGCTGGCTGTATCACTTCGTTGACGCCGCTTCCGGCGCCCGCGTCTGGGCGAGCGAGGCCTCCACGATCGACACGGCGCTCCTGCTCCAAGGCGCGTTGTTCGCCCGCGAGCACCTGCGTGACCCCGAGATTTCGGCGCTCGTCGACCGGATCTACCGGCGGATCGACTGGCGCTGGGCCCTCGACGGCGGCCCGACGCTTTCGCACGGATGGCGGCCGGAGGATGGGTTCATCCGTCACCGTTGGGACAGCTACGCGGAGATGATAGGTCTCTATCTGCTCGGCATCGGTGCGCCGGCCGATCCGCTGCCGCCCGCGACGTGGCGGGCATGGCGGCGCGGCCCTTGGGTGGAGCGGGAAGGGCGGCGCTTCATCCAATGCGGTCCGCTCTTCGCGCACCAATACGCCCACGGTTGGTTTGATTTCCGGGGCCGGCGCGACGCGGGCGTCGATTATTGGCGGAACTCCGTCGACGCCACGCTGGCCCAGCGGGCTTGGTCGGCTGCGCAGCAGGCGCGGTTCCCGCTGTGGTCGCACGACCTCTGGGGGCTGACGGCCTCCGACAGCGCCCGGGGGTACCTGGCGTGGGGCACGCCCGGTCCGGATGAGGACCTGAGCGACGGGACCGTCGTTCCCTGCGCGCCGGGCGGTTCGCTACCCTTCGCTCCGCGGGAGTGCCTCGACGCGCTGCACCGGATGCGCGAGGCGGGCGGTGAGGCGGCGTGGGGCCGGTACGGATTCGCGGACGCCTTCAATCCGCACACGGGATGGGTCTCGCCCGACGTCATCGGCATCAACGTGGGCATCATGGTCGTGATGGCGGAAAACCTGCGCGGCGGGCTGGTCTGGAGGGCCTTCATGCGGGCCGCGGAGGTGAGGCGCGGGCTCCGGCTGGCGGGCTTGGAAGCCGCGGAGCCGAGGGCGGTGCTCGCGGTGCTACCCCCCTGAGCGCCGCGTCACGCGGGGCCGCTTGGCAAACGCGCGCCGTTCTGCATCGTCGGCCGGATGTTCGTCGATGAATGCACGGTGAAGCTGGCGGCCGGTGACGGCGGCCGCGGTTGCGTGAGCTTCCGCCGGGAAAAATACGAGCCTTGGGGCGGCCCCAACGGCGGCGACGGCGGCCGCGGAGGTGATGTCATCCTCTTGGGTGACGTGAACACCAATAACCTCGTCGATTACAAGTTCCAGCCGCACTGGAGCGCCGGGCGCGGGGGGCACGGCCAAGGATCCGATTGCAACGGCCGCGAGGGCGAGCACCGCGAACTGCGGATGCCGCTCGGCACGGTCGTGATCGACGTGGCGACGGAGAAGCCGGTGGCGGAAGTGCTGGAGGACGGCCAGCGGATCGTGCTCTGCCGCGGAGGCAACGGCGGCTGGGGCAACACCCATTTCAAGACCTCGACGAACCGTGCGCCGCGCCGTGCGAACGCCGGCCAGCCCGGCGAGGCCGGCACCTATCGCCTCGTGCTGAAGAGCATCGCCGACGTGGGTCTGGTGGGATTTCCCAACGCGGGAAAATCCTCCCTGACCGGCCGGATCACCCGCGCGCGCCCCCGCACGGCGCCGTATCCCTTCACGACCCTGCATCCCCAGATCGGCGTGATCGACTTCACCGACGAGCGCCGCGGTGACCGCCGGCTGCTGCTGGCCGACATCCCCGGTCTCATCGAGGGGGCGCACGAGAACCGCGGCCTCGGCCACCGCTTCCTGCGGCACATCGAACGCTGCGCGCTGCTGATGTTCATGATCGACATGGCCGGCGTCGACGCCCGCGACCCGCGCGAGGACTACCGCCACCTGCTGCGGGAGCTGGAGCTTTATGATCCGGCCCTGCTGCGGAAGCCGCGACTCGTCGTTGCCAACAAGATGGACCTGCCGGAGGCGAAGCCGTGGCTGGCGAAGTTCCGGCGCCGCCACCGCGCGGTCGACGTGATCGAGATCTCCTGCGCCACGGGCGACGGACTGGACGCGCTCCGGCGAGAACTGCTCCGGCGCGTGGGCCGTCGCCGCCCGGCCGCATCGTCCGCGCGCGCCGCGGCCCGCTGACCACTTTCCACCATGGCCGCCGCCAAGGACACCCGCCACCTGATGATGCGCGCCAACCGGCTGCTCGGTCCGGCGCTGGTGGAGCGGGACCTTGTCTCGCTGGAAGACCTGGAACGGGCCACGGGGCGACTGCTCGAGCTCACCGCCCGCGGCGAGCCGCGGGAATGCACCCTGCTCGGCGTGCTGGCCCACGAGTTGAAGGTGTTGCGCGAGGCGGATGTCCTGCGCCGCTCGGTCGAGGCCGACGGCATCGGCCTCGTCGACCTCCGGGCCATCGATGTGCCCGAGGACCTCCGCAAGGAGTTCGACGTGGACGAATGCTGGGCCACGTGGACGGTGCCCTTCGACCGCGAGGCCGGCATCACCTGCCTCGCCTCCGCGTATCACCTCAGCCCCGCGGTGCGGGCGCACTGGGAAAAGCGAGCCGGCGGCGCCGTCCTTTGGTACGGGACCACGCTCGGAGACATCGCCGAACACCTTGGCAAGCTGCCCTCGGCGGGCGCTGCCTGAAACGCCCCGATGGCCCTAGGTAAGATCCAGCTCCAGATCATCACCCAGCTCGGCGCCATGGGCCGGCTGGATGAATCACAGCGGGCCGCGC
>JACCDP010778124.1_pt1 | contig 40639 bp, 32 predicted proteins | sample 7445841 | NCBI WGS metagenome assembly JACCDP01 (sample SAMN15323441, study PRJNA562643) | freshwater metagenome | isolation source: river surface water | place: USA:Blue River Watershed | collected 2017-08-17 | reverse complement strand
GTAAGGCCTCCCAGGAGGTAACCAAAGAAAATCTTCGACCTGTCCGGAAGCTCCCAACACATCCTTGCTGAGATAGCGGAGTCGCGGGTTTTTCTTGTGTTCGAGCAGCTGTGTGTAAAGTCGTCCAAGTCCTTCAAAGCTTTGCTTTTGCAAGATGGGTTTGAGCTGCGGAGCGTTAGGAGCATAGCTCAATAAAGGCGCCTGGCTCATAATCAGTGATTGCACTGTATGAGTTTCGCGCACTCTGCGCCGCAAATGCTGCCAGGCTTTAAGTTGTGTCGGCGACCACATCTCGTCTACAGCAAAGTTAGGAGTATGACTTTCAGGCTGAGCCTCTTGTCCGAGCAAAAGACCGCGTTCGGTCCTTGAAATAAAACGCAAGAGCTGCTGTTCGATCTCATGTTTTTGGTTCAATAGATCAGCAAATTTTGCCGGATCAGCATGCACAAGAGCCTTTTGAAACTCTTCCAAATGCTTCACCTGCTGTTTTGCAAGAGTGGCGTGACCTGCCAGAAATTCGAGCAACTTTTCCATGCGATCGCGGCTAGGCTCGCCGCTCCTAAAATGGAGTGGGGTGGCCGACAGCAAAAGAGTCGGCCGTCGAGGATTCCAAAGGTAACGAGCGAGCAGTGGACGAGCCTGGTGTTTGCCGTCTTCTAGCCAAAACTCTGCCCATTGGTGAACTTCGTCCATGACCAGCACATCGCAAGGCACGTGTTTAAGATAGGTCTCAAATACTTGAGCTCGCAGCTGCTTCACCCACAGTTCTGCAGCTTGAAACGAGAGTCGTTTGGCACCGACTGCCTCAAGACATCCGCTTTGCTGCAGTCTTCTCCCGATATCTTTGGCCAATGCTTCGGGAATAGAAGTCACGTTTCGAGCTAAGAGCTGGAGACGCTGTTGGAACAATTTTTTAGAGCGCCGGCCTTTTAGTAAAGTCATAACGAGCGAGGCAGGTAAGATTTCAAAGTGAATGAGAATATGTGCCAGCATCAAGCGTTCATCAGCGCGTACTGTTTGCGGCGCGCTATCAAGAGCCGCGGCAGGGAGAGATAAAACTTTGAGAGCACTCACAGGCGTGGGCTTTGCATAGAGCAAGAGCAGACTCGTTAACTCGTGGACCTGAGCTCCGAGGGCTGCTGCCATGGCCTGCCCATTCTGTCGACACATATCGCTTCGGGGAGCGATGTAAAGCACATGAAGAGGTTCACTCCCCACTCGGAAGGAGTCGACGACTGCAGCTGCGATTCGCGTTTTGCCGAGTCCTACTTCATCTGCGATAAGGTAGCGACAGGCCATGCGACTCGACAGCTTCATTTGGCGACTAGCCCAACGCGCTGTGGAATCTTGAAATGGCAAAAGATCAAGCGGCTTCATGGCGATAGGCCTCCTCTGCCAGACATATGGTCTTCCACATCGTATGTATCTGTTGTAACTGCAGTGCAGGAATAGATGCAGCCTCTCGGAGACTCGCATCGACGACTGCCACGAGCGTTCTATCTTCAAGATCAAGCGCTAGAAAGAGTTCTTCCCAGCTTAGCCCTGCTAGATCTGAAGGAGTGTGACTCCTGAGCAAAGGCAGAAACAGCTGACGAATATCCTGTCGAACCAGCAAGTCTTTGAGGAGCTGACGTCGAGTTTTTGCACGCCAGCTTTTTGTGAGATGTGAGAGGGTACTAGGCCCTGGTTGGAGAGTCATAGCTTTCGTGTCTCGGCTATGCAGGGTTCTCAAAGCAGAAGTTTTGCCGTGGACATCAAAGCTCAGGACTTTCTTGTTAGCTGCTCCCCTAGTGACTTTGGCAAAGTTCATTGCTCGCATCTCAAAGCCTTTGGGTGCTTTTATTTTCCAATAGGGCAAGGAGCTCAAAAGTTCGGCTCCTAATGGTGAAACGCGAGCTCCCTGAGCTGTCAAAGTTTGTTTCCAAAATTGAGCTAAGATGAGACCTTGCGCGTGAGGGCGTTTTTGTAGACTAACATCACAGCAGAGCCAAGTCTTGAGATCAGCGTGGTAGAAAGTGAAGACCCATTCTTTGTGATTAGGATCGTTTAGGGCCGTTCGACAAAAGATCCAATGATCGGGCCCATCACATGCCTTGCCGCGGATGGGGCGGATGATCTGTGAAAAAAGCGAGGTCCACGTTGAATCACGTAAAGCAGATTTGCTAGCAGTTCCTGCGATCAGAAGTGTATTCCGTTCGAGAACATTCCAAGCCATAAACTGTGAAAGGGGAAGGGATTGAGACCAAGGAGCTAGCAATTCGCTTAGACTCTGCAGATTGCTCAGTGTAAGACCGTCGGTCACGGCATAGACCGCACTCCAGCGCCAGCCTTTAGAGAGCGCAGGCAAAGGGGGCAAAGCAGGCGTGAAGCGGGACATGTCTCCTCCTATTCGTCGAGAAATAATCCATCTCGTCCTAGATGTCGCATGGAAGTGCGCAGAGCGGCCTGGGTGAGCTCAGTCTCCGTGCTTGCCTTGCCATCACAACTTTCAATCTCCTGGCGAAAGCTAGGATCGACCGTTGCTTCCTGAAGATCGCTTGGTAAAAAATAGAGAACCTGGAGTTTCACACAGGTTTTCTTTGGCTTTTTGGTGAGACCTTGTTTCTGTATAACCAGGAGATAGCGCGAATCGCTTCCCTGACTGGCCCAACTCAAAATATCTTCTGCTGATTGAACATCATGTCCCTGTTGCTTTGCAAAACTGCTAAGGTTTTCGAGCAGCTTAGGATCGTTGGCCACCGGTCCCTGCGCGGCTCCTTCCTTCAGCACAACAAAGCTTGCCTTACGAGCATCGATTTTGCCGGTATTTTTCAGGGTGACCTGGAACGTTCGTCGCGTTCCTTTTTCATGGATGAGTGTGGTACAAGCCCAAAGGCTCCCCAAGATAAAGAGCGAAAGTAAACGCATGTGAATTCTCCCCTCTGGTTCCCATCGAAGCATCGGCTAAGTTGACGGATTCTTTACCAAGAATTGCCTTAAGGCAGCCATAAAGATGCAGCTTCCTGGCAGCCCAGAAAAGCACCGAGCGAAAGTCCATAAGTATCTGTAACTCTTAAACAATAAACCACAGATGGGCACGGACACCCACTTTGCAAAGCACCAAACGGTACGGGTCGCTGCGCTCCGTCACTCCTATTGAGGATTGTAGCTTGAGCTCGCAGCCCCTCTGGCGTAAAACCGGCTCATTGCATGCACCCACTGCTCCAGGGCGGACCCATGGAATTCGAACTGCTTAAAGAAATTCTCAAAGCACGCGTCTACGACGTAGCTAAACACAGTCCTCTTGAAACCGCACCTGGCCTGTCCCAGGTGTGGAAGAACGAGATTCGTATCAAACGAGAAGATCTGCAGCCGATTTTTTCTTTCAAAATCCGTGGAGCTTACAATAAGATCGCTCAGCTCCCCCCCGAAGACCGCGAGCGAGGTGTGATCTGTGCCTCTGCAGGGAATCACGGACAAGGTGTAGCCCTCGCAGCACGTGCCATGGGAATTCCAGCTTGGGGGGTCATGCCCACCACAACGCCTGAGATCAAGATCAAAGCTGTCGAACGCTTTGGTGCGCAAATCATTTTAGCTGGCGATCACTATTCGCAAGCCTGGGATCGCTGTCAAGCCCTTGCAGCTGAGCTCGGGGCCACTATGGTTCATCCCTTCGACGACCTTTTGGTCATGGCTGGCCAAGGAACCGTAGGCAAAGAGCTTGTCGAAGACTGGCCTGATATGGAGTATGTCTTTCTCCCCGTTGGTGGCGGAGGATTGATTGCTGGCGTCGCTGCTTATATCAAATCTCTGTATCCTCGTGTGAAGATCATCGGAGTCGAGCCTTACGATAGCGACGCCATGACTCGTTCCTTCGAAGAAGGCCAACGCGTATCCTTGGACACGGTCGGGGTTTTTGCCGATGGTGTCGCTGTACGTGAAGTGGGCGTGCACACCTTTCGTGTTGTGCAAGAAAGTGTCGATGCTTTTATCCGGGTCACGACCGATGAGATCTGTTCAGCTATTCACGATATTTATCGAGAGACGAGGACCATCGTGGAGCCGGCAGGCGCTTTGTCCTGGGCCGGTGCCAAAGCCTACATTCAACAGCATGCCCTGCGTGGCAAGCGTATCGTGACCATAAATTCCGGTGCGAATATGAACTTTCAAAGGCTGCAGTTTGCAGCTGGGCGCGCCCTAACGGGGGCTGGACTAGAAAGTCTCTTTGCCATCCGCCTGCACGAACGCAAGGGCGCTCTCAAGGACTTTTGCACACGCGTTATTCGCGGGCAAAACATTACAGAATTTAACTATCGAAGCAATGGAACTAACCAAGCCTACATCATGCTTGGGATAGGCACCCAGGATCGTGAGGAGGTACCGCAGCTCTATCAGATTCTGAGTGAGCAGGACTATTGGTTTCTCGATATGACCGATAATGAGTTAGCCAAAGAACATATTCGACACATGATCGGAGGGCTGACGCCGCAGAGCTTTCATGAAGAGCTTTACAGTTTTGCTTTTCCCGAACGTCCAGGCGCTCTCTCCAACTTTCTCGCCGTGATGAGCGAACGTTGGAACATCAGCCTCTTTCATTACCGTTCTCAAGGAGCTGACTTTGGCCGAGTGCTGATCGCCTTTGAAGTACAGGGTTACGAGCACCACGACTTTGAAGATAGCCTGCGTCGCGTTGGTTATTCCTTTGTCCGTGAGACCGAAAATCCCGCGTTCAAGTTGTTTTTACAGAGTCCGGAGAAATTTGGACTGCGCCCTGTACCAGAAACTCTCGACACCACAGCACCCCTTCAGTGATAATAGACCCATCTGTCTTTCCCCCTTGGACAAGTTTGTGAGGCGATGACGATGGGACTAAGCTTAGGGCGTCTTGCGACAGGTCTTCGCTATTCGAGTATCCTCACCAAAACAGCGGTGTTAGGGGCATGGGATAGAGAGGCCAGTCGCCGGTATCTTTTGGCTTCCCTTGGAAGCATGCCCGGGCTTGGAGCCAAGATTTCTCAGCTGCTCGCGATGCGCATGGGTGAAGATCCCAATGAAAATCCGGTAAGTTTAGAGCCCATGCCGCTCGAATTAGTCAAAGCGAGGATTGAAGAAGAGAGCCCACACTTGCACCAAGAGCTCGAAGAAATCTATCCCGCTGCGCAAGTTGCTTCCTTAGGGCAGGTACATCGAGCACGTCTACGCAATGGCGAAGAGCTCGCTATAAAAGTCCAGTTTCCCTATCTTCGTGAAGGAATGGAAGAGACCCTCGCACTGCTCAAAACAGTTAGCAAGGTCGGCCCCCCAAAAAAGTTTCAATTTGAAACGGACGCCCTCATCGACTACTTCCAGAGTTCGCTTCTTCAAGAACTCGACTATACTCACGAAGCTAAACAACAGGAAGAAGTGAGAAAGTCATTGCCTATGGGTTGGCCTCTGCGAGTCGCTCACGTCTATCCCGAATTTTCTGGACCCAGACTCCTCGTCCAAAGTTACGAAGCGAGTTCTTCCCTAGCCGAGATCAAAGCTCTCTGGCCCTACGAGGCTCGCCAGCAGTGTGCCCAAAATCTGCTTGCCTACTTTCTCGACGCCCTTTTTCGCGTCGGTCTTTTGCACACCGATCCGCATCCCGGCAATTTAGGCTTTCGACCTGCCAAAGGCCTTGGGCAAGGCTACAGCTATGAACTTGTCCTCTATGATTTTGGTTCGATGATGAGAATCCCAAGACGAGAGCGCAGCATCCTCTGGCGTGTGATCTCAGCCTATCAGAAACAAGAGGATCTGGTGCCTTTCGACTATCTCTGTGCGCTCGGCTTTGATCCCGAAAAGTTACTGTCCAGCGCAGAACGCTTGCCGGCTATTTTTCGAAAGCTTTGGGAGCCTTTTTGTGTGGAGGGAGCTTATGATTTTGCATCGTGGCAGCTCAAAGAAACCTTTGAGAATGTCTTGGGCGAAGATCGCTGGTGGTTCCGCTCTGCAGGCCCCCCTTGGTTTTTGATGCTCATGCGCTCTGCTCAAGGCCTCCTTCACGCGATTGCAGAACTCGAAGTGAGGGTTCCCGTGAAGATGATTTTTCGTGAACTGAATCTTGCCTTTGAAGATTATCCAGTGACTCCACTTTTGAAATCCATGGCACCCGAGCACAAGGGTTCTTCTCAGATCTTGGCTCAACATCTCTGTGTCAACGTATGGGAGCAGAGTGGTGAAGAGCTCGTGAGTCTCGAGATGCCAGCCCATTGCGTCGACAGCTTAGAAGAGATTATTCCGCCGGAAACTCTCGAGCGGATGCAGGAGCAAGGTGTCAATCTTCAGCAGTTGCAGCGAAAGGTGCAAGCCTCTGGCTATCTCCCACAGGAGATCTTTGAGGCCCACAGCAAGGATCGTCGCTATCGCGTGTGGTTGCGCTGAGGTCCCGAGAGACCTCAGCTAGGCACTTAGAGGCTATCTACCCAAACAAAGTCTTTGATCGGTAAACGACGTATACGCTGACCAGTGGCAGCAAATAGAGCATTGCAGACAGCAGGTGCTGCTAAGGGCGTCGCCACTTCGCCCAGACCACCGAGAGGAGAGTCTGCCTCGATAAACTCCACAGCAATCTGTGGGCTATCACCGAGTTTGAGAAAAGGCAGGTCGCCAAAAAAATTCTGCTCCACCTGTCCGTCTTTGACAGTTATCTTGCCATTCAAAGCTGCCGCCAAACCAAAGAGGGCTCCACCCTGAACCTGTGCCTCTGCTCCCGATCGATGGACGACCTGACCACAGTCGACTACGATCCAAAGGCGCTCGACTTTGACTTTCTTCTTCTCCAAAACCACCTGGGCCACCATGCCTGCCATCGAGCCAAAACCTTCCAGTAAAGCCACGCCCATACGTTGACGGTTCGGTGAATCGTACCACTGGCTGAGGCTTGCAAGCCGATCGAGAATACGTTGGAGACGTGGCTCTCGCGTCAGCAGACTGCGACGAAAGGCAAGAGGATCTTGATTGAGCGAGTGGGCAACTTCATCGAGAAAACACTCGGTGAAAAAAGCATTTTGCGAAAGTCCGACCGATCGCCAAAAACCAACAGGTACTCCAAGGTCGACATCTTCGGACCAGGCCTCGAAATTTTCGATATCGTAGGGAACTTCCGCAAACCCATCTACCGCACTGGGGTCAAGCTTTGGATTGGCTGGATCGCGTTTGCGCTGGAGGGAAGGACCAGCATTTTTTCCCGACCATACCCGCAGCTGTCCGTTGCTGAGGCCTGCGCTTAGCTTGGCAGCAAATGCCGGCCGATAAAAATCATGCTGAGTATCCTCGGTCCGCGACCAGATCAGCTGCACAGGTTCGACCAAAGTCTTTGCCAAGTAAGCGACCTGTTCTACAAAGTCCTGCTCCATCTTGCGCCCAAAGCCACCCCCCATAGGAGTCGCGTGGACGAGGACCTGCTCTTTAGAACGTCCAATTTTAGCGGCAATTGCAGCTGCTGCTCCCTCGGCGGTCTGGGTGGGTATCCAAAACTCACAGCGATCGCCCGTCACCCAGCCCGTAGCATTGAGAGGCTCCATCGTATGATGAGCTAAGAGGGGACCAAAGTATTCTGCTTCAATCACTGCCTCGCAGAGCTGAAGAGCTCCCGCTCCATCGCCTTTTTTGGCTGCTTCAAAGCCTGCTTTGGTCTGTACGGCAGCAAAGAGCTTTTGCTCAAGCCCCGCTTGTGACAACTGGTAACTGGAATCATAGCGTATCGGAAGCTTGTCCAAAATCTTTTGTGCCTTCCAATAGCTCGGCCCCACCACAAAAACATTCTGTCCATCCTGCAAGAGTCGATAGGGAGCCGCCACCAGCGAAGGCAGCTCAGCACTGTTGCTCACACGTGCACCAAAGATCTTGGGTTGGCGAACAGCAGCGTAAAGCATGCCGGGGAGCTTGAGATCGATGCTATAGGGAAGCTTGCCCTCAGCTTTAAGGCGTGCTTGTTTGCTGGGGGTATTTTGGCCAATCAAGGTCCACTCGCTCGGCTTTTTGAGGGCGACGCGCGTGGGGAGAGGAATTTGAGGCAGGAGCTCGAGGAGCTCACCGTAAGTTCCGAGGCGCCGTCCGTCTTGAGTCCAAACTTCAGAACCTTGTGTCTTCAACTGAGCTACAGGCACTTGCCATTTTTTAGCCGCAGCTTCTAACACAAGGGCTCGAATTTCGGCCCCCACTTTACGCAAACGTTGGAATTGAAAACGGACTGAAGTACTGCCGGCAGTTCCCGACCAACCGTTGGGATCGGTGTAGGGCTTTCGCTCTCCTTCGGTTCGCACCTGCACAAGATTCCAATCAGCATCCATCTCGTCTGCAATCAGGAGCGCCATACTGCTAGCAACCCCTTGCCCCATCTCGGCCTTGGCAACTACAATTTCCAAACTGTTATCGGGAAAGAGACGGACGAAAGTCTGCAGTATGAGTCCACTATCGCGTCCCTCCGCTACGGGATCCCAAGAAATGCTAAAGCCAAAACTGACTCCAAGGGTGATGCCCAAGGAATTTTTGAGGAGCTCACGTCGATTCCATCGCACCAATTGCTCTTGCATTTGCTTGCCTCCTCAGGATCTGCGTTGGGAATGAACGTAGCCGATCGCCTGCCGCATACGTTCATAGGTAGCGCAGCGACATAAATTGCTGATCGATTCATAGGCCAATGGCTGACCTATGGGAGTTTTTTGTAAGAGACGATGCGCAGCCATAACAAATCCCGGTTGGCAGTAGCCACATTGGGCGACATCAAACTTTTCCCAAGCTTGCAGCAGTGCTTCCGCGAGTTCGTCCTGCACTCCGCTGAGGGTCCGCACTTCTTTGGTGCCGACACCAGAAATCGGAAACGCACACGCTCGCACAAGTGCATCTCCAACATAAACCGAGCAGGCTCCGCAGAGTCCTGCTCCACAGCCGAACTTTGCCTGCGTCTGTCCAAGATCTTCCCTCAAAACCCAGAGCAGTGGCTTGTCTGCATCAACATCAACCACCTGAGTCTTCTGGTTGAGAGTAAATTCATATATGGGCATGCGATCATCTCCTCTCACGCGTCCCCGATCTTAAAGAGGGGCACACCACTCGTGTAAAAAGGCTTGTTCTTCTGCATTCAAGAAAGGCGAAAGAGCCGCCACTACTTTTGTGTGATACCGATCGACTTGCTTTCGCTCTTCATCTGAAAGATACGATAGCTCAATCAAGCGACGATCGTAAGGAAATACTGTGAGGTCTTCAAATCCTAGAAACTCACCGAAGGCGGTTTTAGTTTTTTTCACCACTGTGATGAGATTTTCAATACGCACACCGAACTCACCAACAAAATAGCAGGCAGGTTCGTTCGAGAGAATATGTCCCTCTTCGAGAGCAATCATGTTTTTGCGTAGGGATACACTAAATGGTCCCTCATGTACGCAAAGAGCTGCTCCCACTCCGTGACCGGTCCCGTGTCCGTAATCGAGGCCAAACTGCCAAAGAGGTTGACGCGCGAGCACGTCAAGCTGATAGCCATTGGTGCCTTGAGGAAACTCGCTGCGAGCCAGCAAAAGGTGACCCTTGAGAACGCGAGTATACACTTCTTTCTGCTTAGCGGTAGGCTGACCGAGAGCAAAAGTCCGAGTGATATCGGTCGTCCCATCGTCGTACTGGCCACCGGAATCGAGCAGGAAGATACCAGGTGCCTTGAGTTTGACATTCGACTCAGCTGTTGAACGGTAGTGCGGCAAGGCTCCGTGGCCTGCAAATCCAGCTATACTAGCAAAGCTCGGACCACGAAAGTGCTGTTCCTTAGCGCGAAACTGCTCGAGGACATCTGCAACTTTAATCTCGTCTAGCTCACCCTTCGGTGCTTCCGCCTCAAACCATCGCCAAAAGCGCAGGAGCGCAACGCCATCGCGTACATGTGCCGCTCGCATACCCGCAAGCTCTGCTGCATTTTTCTTGGCCTTCCAGGCGGGAAGAGGAGACACATCGCGCAAGATGGGAATTGCAGCATCTCGCAGCACTTTTGCGACTGCATAGCTGCTAGTGGCTGGATCCAACCAGACCGGAAGGTCTTTGCTCAAGTTTGAGAGCGAGCTTGCTAAAGCCTCGTAAGGCAGAAAGCTAACGTCTTTACCAAAACTTTGGCGAAGACTTTCGCTCACTTTAGGCCCATCGACAAAGACTGAAACTCTTTTTTCTTCAACCAAAGCAAAGCCGTAAAATACAGGATTATAGCCGACATCAGCCCCACGCAGATTGAGGAACCAAGCTAGCTCGTCCAATGCAGAGATGACCAGAGCTTGCGCTTTGCGCTCTCGCAAGACGCTCTTCAGTCGTACCCATTTTTGTCCAAAGCTTTCTCCCGCATGTTCCATGCGATGCTCTCGCAGCGGTGCCCGAGGGATCGCGGGTCGATCGGCAGCCCAGACCTCATCGACTAGATCCGGCTCACAAGCCAAGAGTTCAATCCCTCCGGCTTTAAGCGATGCCTCCATCGCTTGGTGCTGATCCAAGGAAAACAGATGAGGATGAAATCCAACTCGATCACCAGCCTTGAGCGAACGAAGCATCCACTCTTTCCAGTCCGGAACACCGGCATCACCCTGCTTAAAAAGTTGTATGCCAGTATCTTTTAACTCTGCTTCCCCTTGCACCCAATAGCGACCGTCGGTCCATAACCCTGCCTCGTTTTGCGTACAGGCAAACAGACCCGCCGAACCGGTGAAACCACTAATGTATTCCCGGCGTTTCCAGGCATCGGCCACGTATTCGCTCTGATGAGGATCCGAGCTCGGGACGACATAGGCTTGTATATGACGAGCAGCGAGCAATTTTTGCAAAGCTGCGACGCGATCTCGGATCTTTTTCATAAGCTATCCTTCCTCTGAGACTTTTTAGGGGGCCGTGGCCCAAACTAGCTATTTTTCAAGGGGTTCACCATAAGCTTTTGTGTCGCAAGCCACTTTCAGTTACACTCGTCTTGTGACCAAGAGCGCCGTCAGGACTCGGATATTTGAAGAGGTTTCCATGCAACGGAATATAGCAGTGATCGGAAGCGGTATGGCTGGTCTCGCAGCCTCCTATCTTCTTAAAAAAGCAGGTCATGAAGTCACTGTGTTTGAGGCACAGGCCTCACGTGGCATGGACTCTCACACGCTCGACATCGGAGAAGGCGCTCAGGCTGGCTGGGTTGATGTGCCTCTGCGCGTCATGAGCCCATTGGCTTGGGGCAGTGTGATAAAACTCGCCGAAGAAGTCGGCGTTGGCACTTTTGGAGTCGATACCTTTGTTAGCTGTAATTGGTTGGATCAGAAAACTTGGTTTCGCTCGGCTCGCCTCAATTACGGCCAACTTCCCTGGGTTGGCAGTTGGCGCTATCTCAATCTCAAAAGCGCCCGCATTGCCTGGGGCCTATGGCAAGCTGCTCATGCCATTCAACGCCTTGAAAACCAACCCCAAAGCCAGTTGACCCTAGCCGAATTTGCAAAATTAGAAAAATTTGACCCACTTTTTTGGCGCGGCTTAGTCCTCCCGCTCCTTACCACCATCTGCACCTGTCGTGAGGAACACCTGCTCGCCTGGCCGGCCCGAGATCTTTTGGGCCTATTTCGTAAGATAGTGTTCGGCGACCAGCTCCTGCGGCTTCAAGGGGGAACGCGCGCCCTCGTCCAAGGACTCAGTTCACAGCTGCAATTTATCAGCGGGAGTCAGGTGAGACGAGTACAGCCAACTGGCGATCGCGTTCTCGTTGAAAATGCTCAAGGACAGGGCGGCCTCTACGACCGCGTAATCGTCGCGACCCAAGCTAATCATCAGGATTTCTTAGAACAGGCTCGATTCCATCGTGAACTCGAAGCTTTTCAAGGCATTCGCTATGACCAAGGCGAACTCGTGGTACACTCTGATGAACGCTTGATGCCCGAACTCAAAGAGGACTGGACAGCTCTCAACTATATGATGAGCCGAGATTTAAAGGAAGCTATGTTCACAGTGTGGGTGAATGCTGTCGAGCCTTCTATTCGGGCTGCGAAGCCTATTTTTCAAACATGGAATCCTGTCGTTCCCATCGATCCTCGCTACGTACTCTCGCGGGTCCCACTCCAACGGGCCGTTGTTCATCCAGGCACTGCAAAATCACTGGAGACGCTACGTGCCTTGCACGCAGAAAAAGAACGCCAAATCTATTTTGTCGGCTCTTGGGCACATCCGGGAGTACCACTCTTAGAATCGGCAGTCCGTTCTGCGCACGCAATTATGCCCTACCTTAATTAACGAAGGCATTGCAAGAAGCTCAAAGGCTTTTGAGTACTCCGTCCCAAAGAGCTAACCGAGATTCTATGGCAAGACAGGCTGCTTCTAGGACACGGATGCGGGCGTGGATATCCGTCCCAAGCAGTCGCTCCAGGAGGCGCTCCGCAGCCGGACCATGCTCATTTTGATCCAGGTGTATATGGCGCTTGATGTAGTAGGCAAAGCGGGGAACTGAGTGTTCTGACAAAGACCACCGATCTAACAGACCCTGAAAGAGCGCTGGGATCAGCTCCTCTCTGCCATAAAAAAAAGCTCCCAATACGTCTTCTCTCGAACCTTCACACGCCATTTCAAGACTGGCGCGGGTAAACTCTTTGACAAACAAAGGGCAACTTGCTTCGTTCAGCGCCTTTTTCCAAGACCTAGATGACTCAAGTTGTTCGATAAAATTTCGGATGGGAAGGATATCGGCATTCATCTCCTGCATCGCTTCCACATAAAGCTCAAAGTGGCTCTGGGCAGCACCCTCTGCGGTGAGATCCGTTTCCTCACCAAGGACGATCTCGTTGATCAAACGGGCAGCTTCCGCATCACGTGGAGGTAGCCAGGGAAGTTCGACGCAAGTGAGCTCACGCTGCAGTCTTTTCAATAGGCTCATAAAGTCCCAGACAGCAAATACATGAGCCTCCATAAAGACTTGTAAATGCTTCGGCTCCTTTAGTGCAGCAAACAAGGGATGGTGCAAAAGCTTTTCGCGTAAATCAAGCCTTCGTTGTTCCCAATATGCAAGGGTCACTGGCTTGCCTCCTGACTGGTGAGACGTAGCTTTACCTCACCAAGATAAATATGTGATTGTAAATAGAGTCGACAGCTTAGGGTTTGTCCTGCTTCGAGTGCAGGAAACCTTTTCTTACAATAATAAGAGCGAAAGGCCTTCTGATCAGAATTGCCTGTAATCGTAGTGGGCAGCTCGGGACGTTCGATGAGAGTCTGATTTAACTTCCATTCCTGAGTGACTCTCTCCTGGACTCCGGGGGGAGCCACTACTGGGGCCAAACAACAAAGGTTGTGGTCTTCGCTCAAGCTCTTGATGAGCTGCACTGCAGGTGCTTCAGGGGGGAGATGAGGATGTGGCTGATTTTTTAAGAGAGTATCCCACTCAAAACTTGGATCCTGAACCCACACCGAGAGGACAGGAAATCGCCATGCTGCAGGAGTACCCAGAGTGATCAGCAGCACTGCAGCAACCCCGAGGAGATTCCCCAAAAGGTGTCGCTTATGACGACGGACAGGCACAAAGGGCAGGCAACCCAAAGCAGCCAAGACCGGATAAAAATACTGGAGACGATCTGGAAAAAAGAAGGGGAACAGAAAACTACCAGCAGCGATAAGACTCCACGCTTGTAAGACCCTTCGATAAGGCCACCAAACAAGGAGTTTTGTCCACACCGGCTCCCACAGGGTCGATGCCAAGAGCAGAATCGTGAAGCCTTGGTAAACGTGAGCCTGCGACATTGAGAAAAAGGGCAAACAAAAAGCAAATACGTATTGAATAAGGTTCTGAGGAGCCGAACGACTGACAGAACGCAGCAAGCGATAACGCCGACGCAATTGTGCGGATGGATCGAGGCGCTCGTACCAACCAAGACCAACATAGAATAAGAAAAAGGCTGGCACTACCAGAACGACGTATGCCGTCAAGCGCGAAACGTTATGATAGTGCCTTTCCATCGATACGACAGAGTAGAGCCCTATGGCCAAGAATACGATTGATAATACCCACGAGCGTGCGCTCTCTCTTACCATAGTGGCCTCATGCGACAAGACACTTCTACTTTATCGAACAATGTCGCGAGAGCCAACCCAAGGTCTCGGCGTGGACTCTTAGTATATTTTCCTCAGCGCGATAGCCATGAGACTCGTAAGGCAAAAGCACCATACGAGCCTTGGCCCCCACCCCTCGCAGTGCCTGATAGAGGCGTTCGGTCTGAAGCGGTTGCGTTCCAGGGTTGTTGTCTTCCTTCCCATGGATCAAGAGCAAAGGTGCTTTCATGCGGTCGGCATAGGAAAAAGGGGAAACGTCCATATAAAACTCGCGAGCTTCCCAAAAGGTCCGTCGCTCGGATTGGAAGCCAAACGGTGTGAGACTTCGATTGTAAGCCCCACTGCGTGCAATACCTGCACAAAAAAGTTCGGTATGAGCGAGGAGGTTGGCCGTCATAAATGCTCCATAGCTGTGCCCCCCGACAGCGATACTCCCCCGTTTGCTGACTCCTTCGGATTCGAGAGCTTCAATGGCTGCTTCTGCATTGGCTTTGATCTGCTCCCGAAAACTGTCGTTCACGGCATCTTTAGTCCCCACAAGAGGCATCGCAGCATTATCTAAAACTGCATAGCCCTGCGTCACCAACCAGTTCAAACTGAGTACCGATGGCCGCATGTAGCGGCGGGGACTGACACGTACCTGCCCAGCAAGCTCTGCACTGCGGTATTCGTCAGGATATGCCCAAATCACAGCTGGCAGCTGTTGTCCTGCTTTGTAGCCCGAAGGGAGATAAAGCTCGCCGGAAAGGGTTACACCGTCTTTTCTTTTATAGACCAGGTTCTTCTTAAGAGCAGACGTCATCGCAGGGACTTGATCGAGCCAGGCAGTCAACGGAAACTCTTTGCCGACAGCTCGATCTCTCAGCCAGTAGTTACGGGGCTGTTGAGGGCTCTCGCGACTCATAACCCATTGCTTTTGATCGCCACCCAGAAAAAAGAGAAATTCTTCCAGATAGGGGGCGCTGTCATCCGCCTGAAAGAGGCGCTCCTTTTGGAGAGAACTTAGGTTCATTCTATCCAAAAAAGGGTGTTCGCCATCAGCCTTGCGTCCTTCCCCTGCTAGAAAGACCCAGTCTCCCTCTTGTACCAGGCGTGTGTGTCCCCGACCATCTTCTTTCTGCAGAAGACGTCCGGGGTTTTGGTAGGTTTCTTTGATATTGTATTGAAGCACGACCCGCAGAGGCGATTTTTGAGCGTCGCCGATACTCATACGGAGCACATCTGTCTCTGGACTATACTCGCGAAATAACCAGCGCCCCTGTTCCGTGAAAAAGCTTAGCTCACTCACTCGCTCTGGAAAGCGATAGAGCTCTTGGGCTTCGCCATGAAAAGGGAAGGACCATCTCATCAATCGATCGCGCACTTCTACTTTTTTACGTGGATCGCCGTCGTCCAACGCTTCAAGCCAGAGCAATTCAGCCTCTGCATCCGGATTCCACTGAATCTGCCGAGGACCCTTGCGAACTCCTTCGGGGGGAACCGATTCCGCAAGGGGCAGATCCAAGAGAGGCCGCACCTTTGGACGCTCGTCGAGCGTCCAAAGTTCAAGCTTCTGCGAGAACAAAGTATAGGGCACAGCGAATGAGTAAGGGGGAGCAAGGCGCCTCACCAAAACATATGAAGCCTTAGGAGCAAAGCTGAGTCCAAGATACAAGCCCGCTTGTCCCCAAGCTTTGGCCTTGGTCTGCAAAGTGAGAGGTATCTTATGCCACTGCACTTGCGCTAGATGCTCAAAGAGTGGAACATCTGCTTCAGACTTCAGCAAATTGGCAAAAGTCCGGACGGCCACCTTCTGCCCCCCGCTCTCTTCAACGCTGAGCTCCTGCTTGAGAGCTGGCATAGAAACGCGAGGACGAACGTGCGCTGGCACAAAGAGATACTTACTGTCGGGTGACCACTCAAAGACCTCACTAAATATGCCATTTACGTTAAGATTACTTATCCTTTGAAGTTGAGAGTCGGGAACATGATAGAGATACAGCTCTACAGACTCCTCATCATCTAACGTGAAAGCTAACCACTGGCTGTCAGGACTAAACGAGAAATCGGATATATTCCGAAATGTCGGTAGTTTAATCACCTGCTCCTTCTGGGTCTTCAAATCCAACAAGCGCGCCTGTGTCAAGAAGTTGCGCCGCTTCAGAGACAATCGTTTGGTGTCTACCTCTTGCCCGGCGACACCGCGACTCTCTCGCGACAAAAGTTCAAGAGGCAAGGTCGCTTGGCGATTGAGCAACAAAACTTTTCGTGCGTCAGGAGAAACCAGTCGCAAGGGTTCGATAGGACTCAAAAGCATATCCTGGTATGGCTTAGGAAGCTTGGGGGGATCATTGCCCGTCGGGAGAGCCCATACGTCACGAGACAGACCAAGCGAGAACGTGAACAAGAATTGCAAGATAAGCGTCATAAGCTAAAACCTTTCCTTCGGTCTGCAGCAGGTGTCGGAATTACGGAAATTTTTTTGCACATTCCTTGATACATAAGCCATTGGTGGAATCACACGCTTTTATCAAGATGTTTGTAGTGTCTTTTCATAGATGAGCAACTCAAACATCGGTAGACTAAAAAATGAAAAAACTTTTATGTTGAGAATCGATTTCATTTTTTGAGATCAGAGACGTAGTCGAGAGGAGTTAGCAGGGATGGAGCCTAGACTTCGCCTAAATATCGATCAGCTTTTGAAACAAAAAAATCTCCGCGCTTCGGATCTCTCGAAGTTAACAGGAATCCCCAAGCAAACCATTTCCGAATGGCGATCAGGCTTGGTTCCCAAAAGCGTCGTAGCCCTCAAGCGAGTGGCATCAGCCTTTGGAGTCTCCCTGGACGAACTTATCTTTCACAGCCACACCGATGGCAGTGCATCCCCTTTTCGTCCGACTAAGTCACTTGAACCAGAATCAGTCGAGCCAATGCGAACTAGTGTGGAAACTGAGCCCTACTGGTTCAGCTGTGACGCTCAAGGCTACCTCCGCAGTATTTCGCCGGGTCTCCTGCGCGAACTGGACTACGGCATAACTTTGCTTCTCGAGCGACCTCTCAGCGAATTTATCGCGATCGAAGACTGGCCTCAGGTGCAAACGGCTATCCACCAAGCAGGATCGCATAACTTCAGCTTTCGTATGTTAGGTCGCGACTCACGCACGATCAGCATGCAATGCCAAGCTATTTCTCTGCCGAGCTACAAAGCGACTCTCATCCTAAACCAACAATCGCAAAGCAGCCAAGAAATATTGGACACGATTCAAGCTTGTCCAAGTCAAGAGCTCCTGCAGGCGGTTCTCCAGACTTTTCAGCAGGAATCATGGCAGCCACAGCTGCACTTTCACCTCAGCTATGAGGGCGTGAGCCTGCCATGGCTGCAGACACGTCGCCAAAATCTCGCACGCAGCCTCCTCGCCCTCCTCCACAATCTGGCAGGGCTAGCTGCGGATCAGGTTCATCAACACGCGTCCTCTTGTGAAATCAAGGTAGAAAACTTTGGCGACTTCCTGCAGATAAGAGTCAAGAGCCCTTGCCCTCAGGTGCCTCAGCAAGTTTTGGATGTCCCGCGAGCCTTTGCTAGCGATTCAGGTCTGCGATGGGATCTGCAGGCCCAGGCAGATGATTATCCTCACATTGTGATTGAGATCCCACTCCAAAACCTTAAGAACTAAAACGAGCTAAACCTGCTTCTCCCCAAGAGAAGCAGGCTTCCTAACACCACAAATTAATTCTTATACGTATGAAATACCTTAACTCACGAACTGTGGCGCAGTTGATAGCTTTCGGTTTTCGGTCCCGTCGTCTCGACCAGTTGAGTTCTTGGGAACTCAAGTATAAAACCAAGGGGCGCGTACCCCGTCGAAGCTTCCTTGCCAACACGAGGGAGCAGTCGCCCTTCCAGCTCTTCCAACATCGAGCGCACAGCTCCCATACCTGTGCCGCGCCCAGAAATATCATTCACTTTTTCCGCTGTTGAAATACCTTCTTCAAAGATCAATTCAACCAAGCGTTCAGGCCCCCAGCTATCGACGCCAGCATAGGCTCTTTTTTTCCCTAGTTCACGCAACTTGCTACAGGAGAGGCCTTTACCTGTATCGCTATAGTTAAGTGTTATCTGATCAGCCGACAGCTTGACCTCGATGGTGATCATAAGCTGTGTTTCTTTGACTCCCAAAAAACCGTGATAGAGGGAGTTTCGTACGAGATGAACCAAGGCATCACGTATCACAACACCCGCTTCTGGCATCAGGTAAATAGCTTCGCTCCCTCTTAGGTCTAGTTTAACGGGAGGCAATTGCAAATCCACAGCAAGCGAGCTTGCCATATTCTGCATATCATCTATCACTTGCTGTAGCGGCCAGCTCAAAAGGCGAAGATAGCCTGTCTTCAATTCCTGAACGCCTTCGTTCTGCGCCAGCATCTGTCGAGCTCTTTCCTCAAGATATTGAAGAGTCTTTTGAAGCAGGGAATGAGGCAGCGGAAATGTCGCCTCAGACGTTTCCGTATCCTGACTTTGATAGCCTAGACGTACTGCAGCATCTGCGTATTTGGCCAAAGTCTCCTGCAGTTCTTTGTGGTCTCGACAGAGCTGTTCGTAGTGAATTCCCTGTGCTTTAGAGATTTCAAGCAAAAATTCTTCCATCTCATGTATCATCGACGCCATATCCACGAGTCCATACACTCGAGAATTCCCTTTAAGAGTATGGAGGGCACGCTTCATTTCAACATGCTCATTCGCACTCCAAGTAGCTTGACGCAAAATATCCCGACAAAAATCCAGACATTTATAAGCCGATCCTGAGTATTTATGAAAGCGATCAGCTCCCATCTTTAGCACTGCAAGGAGATATCGCATACTTTGCTTTTCTTGTTCATTGGCTGCTTCTAGCTGCCGGAGTCGGGTGACATCACGGAATGTAATCAAGATAGATTCGATAATATCGTCATCATTGAGAACGGTGCTCCAATCACATTCAAACTCATGACTGTCACCTTGCAACTCAAGACGAAAAGTTGAGGGAAGATTCCCTGAGTTGAGATCGAATGCAAGCTTATCTTCACCGACACTCACTTCGAGTAGGGTACGAATCACCTGAACTTCATCTTGAGATAGATTGGATTTCCCAAAGATCGACTGCATCAGCTGAAAATTTTCACATTCCTCTAGTTGAAACATGCTCCAAAAATAATGAGAAGCTTGTCCGTGGATCTGTCCTTTTTGATCCACCATACACAAGCCTTGCTGCATGTTGGTGAGCATTGCCTCTATCTGTCTGTGTTGACTGTCCAGCTCGAGTAACATTCTGTTGATTGCATCACCGAGCTTTCTAATTTCATCTGTACCTTCGACAGGAATATTGTGATGCTTCGAGTCAGTGTAGGCCACCTCCGAGACGTTCTTCTTGAGCCTATAAAGCCTTAGCAAGATGAAGCGCTCTAGGAGCATGATCACCAGGAGAGCTGACAAAAGACTTATGAGCGTAAAAGCTCCCATCAAAAGTCTGATCGTATCAAGACCTTGATTCAAAATCGCACGATTCATTTTAACTTCAAGCATGACAGCTATGTTGCCTAAATAGTCCCGCAGAGGAAGATACCCACGTTGTTCATCTGGCCCAATATCCTTAAATACAAAGCCATCTTTGCTCGCCATCACTGGTTCTATCAGAGGGGCGAGTTCCCTATCATCGGTCACGTTGTTGCGGACGATAGCAAAATGGAGCGGGAACTTAGTGACAGCCTCTCGATTCTTGATGATATCTTCGTCAAGATAGCGAGCAAAAACCAGATAACCTGCTGCTGGACCTGTGCCATCCCCCTTAAGGACTGGTCGTGAGACAAAGAGAAGTGGCCCACCTTCCGTCATCACAATTCCCTTATTTAGGGCTTTATCGTCTGTAAATCTAAGGAGAGGGGAATCAGGATTGAAAATTTTTGTAAAATCGGCTGGGCGCTGCATCTCAGCTTTGGTCTTAAAGTCCCAAAAAGCAAAACCACCACCTTTGACCTCAAGTTTTTCCTTAGAAAAATAAGCCGCAATATTGATTCCGAGAAAGTCAGCGCTCTCGGGATAAACATTGTCGTCACGAAACTCAGCATTGCCATCCGTGACAAATTCATAGGCATCATCCCACTTAGCCCAATCTGCGGAGCGAAGTTCGATCTGCTCAAGTAAGTCGCGAAAAGAAGCCTCAACCCTCAGCAGATTATCGCGGTTATGCTCATATTCGAGACGGATAAAGCGCTCCGTAAGGACAGTCTTGGCCACCCAAAAGAGGCCGAGGAGAGTCAGACTCATCGTAATAAAGATAGAAATTAAAGTCTTGTTGCGTATCGACATGAGCGCTCCTTGCACATGTGTATAACTCGTCCGTCTACCGTAACGTAAATCTAGGATGCCCAGAAAAATATGCACATATAATAAGAGTAAGCTTTTCTCCTATCGATTAGATAGACTCATGTAAACAAATCACACAACATACCGTTATGATTATAACTTTTTTTAAAAAACACGACATTGATAACCGAGGATCTCTTAGCTGAACAATCAGGTCTTGAACTTCTCACGATCAGAGATCTACCTTTTTTCTAGATCCAGACAGCCCCCAAGTAAGTGTTTTAGGAGAAAAAGCTCTTCCCCCCCCGCTAGGATTGGCTCATACTTTACTTTAGCTTCCATCTCGTACTCTCATACGCGGACTATCCCATGAAATCTTGGTTCTTGCTTTCTGCTTTGACATTTTTCTGGATTTTTGCGGGTTTTTCCTTCGCACAAGAGCAAACGTCACCACCTCCACCCCAAAGCTCCAGCCCCAAAGCTCTTCAACTTCTCTGCAAGGGTGGCTTGCGGGTCCATGGCCTCATAGATCGTTGGAGCCCATGGTCTACTTGCCCCAAATCCTATCAGGTTACTGGCCTTCAGCGTATCGATCTTCTAGGACCACACAGCAACCCGACGGCTCACGTAAATGATTTTCAGTGCAATGATCAGGGTTGCCGAGCTTGGTGTATTGGGAGCGCCTGTACAGTTGAGGCGCGTTGCTGTGCAGTCAGATTAGGAGACGAGGCGGAGTAAAAGTAGCTGTAGTGGTAAGGGAAAGATTGCTTTCTTCTTAACATTTGAGGTATGCCCGTTAGAATGTTCGTCTTCTGCTCACCGTCGCATGGGAGGTATGTGATGAATTCTAAAGATTCTCCAACTGACATTTGGCAGCCCCCTACTAAAATCGAAGAACTTTATGCTGCCAATTCAGGTCACGCCTTCTCCAGTATCAATCGACCGACAGCCGGCGCTCGAACCGAGGCCGAACTTCCTGCGGGACATGCAGCTATTCAGCTTTACTCGCTTGGGACTCCCAATGGACAAAAGATATCTATTCTCCTCGAAGAGCTTTTAGACCTGGGCTTGCCTGCAGACTATGACGCGCATTTTATCGACATCGGCAAAGGCGAGCAGTTTACGAGTGGCTTCACTGCCGTCAATCCGAATGGCAAAATTCCTGCCTGTCTAGACCGCAAAGGTCCAGGAGGAAGAACAATCCGCCTCTTCGAAAGTGGGTCTATGTGCCTCTACTTCGCCCAAAAGTTTGCTGCTTTTATTCCCGAAGATGCAGCCCTCAAAGCGGAGATGATGAACTGGATCTTTTGGCAGATGGGCTCACAAGGTCCCATGACGGGGCAATTTGGACATTTTTTTGTTTATGCTCCGGCTAATCAGCTGCAAACAAGAGATTATGGGACGTCGCGCTACGGGATGGAGGTTCAGCGCCTCTGCGATGTGCTTGATAAGGCTCTCGCTGATCGTGACTTTTTGCTTGGGGAAGCCTACTCTCTCGCTGATATCATGATTTACCCATGGTTTGCGCAAGTGATGAACGGCTACATCCATACCAGTGGAGTACGGGCAGCTGAGTTTCTCAGCGTCGATCGCTATACCCATGCTCAACGCTGGGCACATAGTATTGGTCAACGTCCAGCGGTGCAGAGAGGCATGCAAGTCTGTAGCTGGAGCCTGAGAGAAAAAGGCACGAAGCCATGGCTCAAAGACTAGGTGTCAGGACTTAGTTCTCATTCTTACCACTTCCATTTTTGCTCTCCCCTATTGCCAGCGATAAAATCCCGCCATCGCTGCGCAATTGCCGCATAAACTTGTTCCATCAGGCGCCCCAGAGGCTGTTGTGTCTCAAGATGCATCGCATAGGAAGGATCAAACTCCCAGCGACAGGCAGCAACCTGCTTGGAATAAAGTTCTGGGCGCGCATCCGAGCTCGCCACCCCACTTTGCCGACGACTCTCGATGCGCTCTAAAGCTAAAGCATCAGAACAACGACACACGACCATCAGATAAGGATAGCTTTGCAGGGCAGCATGTTCCGCAAAAACATGCCAAAACTCAGGCGAAGAAAAGGAGGCATCGAGGATAGGACTCCAACCTGCCGCCAGGGCTTCTTCCATCCTTCGCAGGAGCTCGCGATAGACCAAAAGTCGAGCATCGTCCGTATAACGTCCTTCACCATAGCCCAGCAACGATTCTGGCGCCCCAAACAGCTCACGCCGAATCAGGTCGCTCTCCATAGGCGTCACTCCAAGATCTTCCGCTAAATGTCGTGCAAGATAGCTCTTGCCGCTGCCCATTGGTCCAGCCACAAAAAGGATAACGGGAGGTAACATGAGAGAAAGAGCATCTTCAGCAAGCTTTTGGTAGATCTCAATCTTTTGCAAAAGCTGAAGGCGTGCTTCTCCCGCCTGCTGCTGAGCACGAAAACTTAAGACCTTAGCGCGCACGCTTGCCCGGTAGCTGCGATAAAACGCAGAGAGCGCATCAGGAACATGATCTTCTCGCGCAAGTTCCAGCTCCTTCCTAAGATCCTCACCAAATTCTTTATAACCAAGTGCATGCAGCTCAACTTCTAAAAAGCTGACTTCATCGGCCAAATCCAAGGTCCTAAGCTGAGGATCAAATTCGATCGCATCGACGAGATAGGGCTCTTTCTCGAGAATAATGTGTTCGGGTTTGAGATCACCATGACCAAGCCGAACCCATCCCTCTGCAACTCGCTCTTGAAATAACTCAGGACAAAGGCGCAGAAAGAGGAGCTGACGATGAAAGATCTTGGCCCACACTGCACAATCGAGGTCGAGTTCATGTGCCAATGTCTCTAAACTACTTTTATTCTCGCGCACGTGACCTTCGATCAAGCGAACATAAGCTCCCGGCAGCATAGCGAGCTTCGCGGACTTGGTTAGTAAACGATGCAAACTTTTTTTAAGTCTTTGACTTTCTTCCTCTGTCAAGGGCCCTCGCTCTAGACGAAGATCCAGTTGATCTCTTGCGCGGAATCGTCTCATCCGCACCAAAACCTCTACCTTTTCTGCAGTCGGAGACCAAGTAAGCATCCCGTCTGCCCGCCGATAGACCCAGTTCAAGCCTTCATAGACCCCAGCAGCAAAGGGAGTGTTGACGGCCAATTCTTGATAGGCAGCTTCTTCGCGAAGCTCGAGCGTACTGTAATCTAAAAAGGGTAAGCGCAGGGCTTTCTTACGTTTGTAGGCATGCTGTCCGACCAGATAGACCTGAGAAATGTGAGTTTCATGGACTTCGACCTCATGTCCTTCCTCGGGATAGGAGCGAGGATCGAGCAGAAAGCTGTCCAGGTCTTGTGTCCACATGGAAGGTCTCCTTTCCAGCAAACGCAGCGAATGAAAACACGGGTTCCTCTTAGCTAGGAGCAAGGAAAATGCCAAACAATTCCCTGCCATTTCCAGGATTTGGCTGCGGAATTTGCCACTCTTTCGGAGCATTTGGAACAAGGGCTTGGACGCTTTGCCCCAGCGCTTTGTTCTTCTCAGAACATCTTAGTGATCGAAAGGAGCTCTCACCACGAACAGAAAATCGTTGTGCAGCAAGCACTTTCAGAATTTCTACATAGACAAAAGCTTCGGCTCTCAGCTATCGATAGAGCTAGGAATGCTCCTCAACCGATATCACGAGAAAGGTTTGTGTATGAAACGTTTTCCCCGTGTTTCGATGTCTTTGGCTCCCTTAGCTTTGTTGGCGAGCACTTCTGTGTTTGCACGAAGCGCAGTCGTCCCCAGCGAACCGATTCGCATCAAAAAGATTCAATACAACGGATCTGGATGTCCTATCGGTAGCGTTGCGCAGAACGTGTCACCAGCAAAAGACTCGTTCACCCTCACTTTCTCTGACTTCGTTGCAGAGACAGGCCCAGGGATTTCTTTGTCAGCAGGTCGCAAGAACTGTATCATGACTTTGGTTCTAGATGTGCCTTCGGGATGGCAATATTCAATTGCAGACTTCTACTACCGCGGTTTTATGGATCTCGACAGAGGCATCCGCGCTGAGCATGCAGCTTCCTACTTCTTTGAGGGACAAGGTCAGACAGGACGCTTTGCTTCGCAAAAACTTGGTCCTTATGAATCGGATTATGTCTACAGCGATACGATCGGGCTAAGCTCAGCAGTCTGGTCACCTTGCAGTGTTGAGCGAGCGCTCAACATCAACGCCAGCATTCGCGTCGACAATACCAATAAACGTCAGTACCCTAACGCGCAGGGCTTGATCACCAACGACTCAATCGATGGTCAAATCAAGCAAGTCTGGGGTCTAAGCTGGAGACGCTGCTAAGTTCAAGGGAGGCTCAAGGACGAGCCTCCCTTTGTTCGGAATCAATCAAAGTCGTAGTAACGATCGGCAAGAAACATTGCTTCAAGCTCTCCGTTGAGTGCCGTACCTAAGAAGCAATTGTTCTTCGAAAGGCTGTATAGATCGTCTTCTGTCACCGCACGACGTGCTTTCGGATCGACGAGCACAGCTCGAAGTGGACGCCCCACCGCGATGTCTCCGTACTCATCTCCCAGACCTAAAAACTTGGCCGGAGCAGTTGAGAAGACTTCCACCAAACGTTCGGGAGTTAATTCTCCCTGAGCATGGAGCGTTAAGAGTACGCGCAAACTCGTCTCTAAACCTGTCGTCCCAAAGGCAGCAGTTTTGAAGTTTTCTGTCTTTACTTCCTCTTCATGCGGCGCATGATCGGTCGCTATAAAGTCGATGAGTCCGCTGCGCAGTGCTTGCCGCAAAGCCTTACGGTCTTCTTCGTGCCGCAAGGGCGGGTTCATCTTGAACGAACTGCGTCCTGGCAAAATATCTTGAGAGCAATACCAGAGATGATGCGGCGTCACTTCGCAACTGACAGGTAAGCCTTTGGCCTTGGCCTCCGATACCAAAGCTAAAGTTTCGCGCGCAGACACATGCAGCACGTGGTAGCGAGCTTTGGGAAATTCTGCCAAGAGCTTCAAATCCCGAGCAACCATATCGGCCTCCGCAGCTGCAGGATAAGCTGGCGAATGGATAGCCTCTTGAACAGGTCCCGCAGCTAATACTCCACCATGTCCTGGAAACTCAGCATGCTGCAAGACCGGCAAGCCTGTCTCAGCGCTCGCGGCAAAGACAGCCCGCATGATCTCATCATCCACAACGCCGAGCCCATCGTCCGTAAAAGCTCGGACTCCCCAGCGTGCAAGAGCCTTGTAGTCCACAGCCTCCTGACCCTTCAGTCCTCGGCTTATTGCAGCAGAGAGGAGAACTTTAACTCCTGTCAGACGCTCTGCCTCCTGAAGTTCAAGCACTGCTTCCTCACAGACTTCTTCAGAATCTATCACCGGCTTGGTGTTAGGCATGGTGAGAACAGCTGCTATACCGCCGCGAAGAGCCGCTAGCAGTCCTGTACCTGGAGTTTCTTTTTGAGCCTGTCCAGGCACGCGGAGGTGTACCTGCGGATCTACTCCTGCTGGAATCAGAGCGAAACCTTGACCATCGATCACCTTCACCGAACTTGCTTGCGCCGAGCTGGGCCGGATAGCCACAACCTTACCGTTGAGGACCTCGATCTCCTGAGCAAGCTGACGCCCCCGAGTCGTCCAGACTTCAACATTCCGAAGAAGGTAATGGGGATATGCATGAAACATGGTGAGTGACTCCTGTCTGTTTGCTGCGAACTTAGGTCCTCAGCTGCTCTTTTGCAATCCCAAACAAACACAAAGCCGCTAGGTCTACCGGCTGATCGTTGACAGATCGATTCGGCTGCATTAGGTCTGGGAAGGCACTCACGCTCCACAGAAGGACCTGCAACGATGGCCGAACCTATTTGTATCATTACGACTGGCGGGACTATCGACAAGATATATTTTGACGCACTCAGTACCTATCAGGTCGGCGAGCCTGCGATCGGTCAGATTCTCGAAGAAGCGAATGTCGCTCTGCCCTACCGGGTGCAACAGGTCTGCCGCAAAGATAGCCTCGATCTTGACGACACAGATCGTGCGGCCATCCTAGCTGCAGTAGAGGCCGCTCCCGAGTCGCGCATTTTGATCACACATGGCACCGACACGATGATCCAAACAGCCTTGCACCTCGCTTCCTGTTCGAGCAAGACGATCGTCTTCACGGGCTCAATGGCTCCCGCAAAGCTTCGTAACTCTGACGCTTTCTTTAATGTCGGTTGCGCCATCATCGCGGTTCAGACTTTGCCCGCTGGCCGTTACATCTGCATGAATGGGTGCATCTTAGCCCCTGAAGAAGCGATTAAAAATCGAAACAAAAACCGTTTCGAAAGCAAGACCTAAACTAAGGAAGGACAAAAGCTCATGCTTAGATGGATTGCTCTCCTTTTTGCCTTCTGGAGCTTTAATGTAAAGGCTCTTACTCTCACACTCCCCGATCAGAAACCCGTAACGTTCAAGAGCACACCTGAGTTTAAAGAACGAAAGCTGTCGCGCCTCACTCTTGCTTGGCCTGCCGACAGCGTATGGTCACCGGTGAGCTTTGATGCAGAAATGCCTGAGCACAAGCATGGGATGAATGTGAAGGCCGCTACTCCTGTGCGCTTGTCGGATGGCTCCTTTCAGATCGATGGGGTCAAGCTCCACATGCCTGGACTTTGGATCTTAAAGCTTAAGGTTCGACATGCGCAGACGGGGGAATTCAAGTGGATAGATCAAACTTTGCAGCTTGAGCAACGCTAAGACTACACAGCATCTTGCAGGGGAGACAATTCTTGGGCATAGAGAGGCATAGTCATCCAAAGTGTGGTACCCTTGCCGCTGATACTCTGGATGTGCATCTCTCCCCCCATAGACTTCACTGCAAATTCTAGAGCGGCAACTCCAACTCCGCGTCCAGAAAATTCTGAGACATCTGTCTTGGTGGAGAATCCCTGCCGAAAGATCAACAGACGAATTTCTTCGTGAGTCATGCGAGCTAGGTCAGCTTCACTAACGACCCCACGTTCAAGAGCCTTCTCTTTGATAAGTTCAAGGTCAAGCCCTCGCCCATCATCGCTTACTATCACTGTAAGCTGATCGCCTCCATCGATACGGAACAGGAGAGTTACTGTTCCAACAGGATCTTTGTCTCCACGCTCTTCAGGGTACTCAATACCATGATCGATGCTATTGATCAGAGCATGAATGAGATTTTTAAGAGGCAAGCGAAAACGTTCTGAATCAACCCGTATATCGAGGCCTTCAGCTACAAATCGCAGTTCTTTACCCAAAGTATCCGCAACTCGTTTCACATTAGCATCGATAGGTCCCAGCAACTCGCGGATTGGAACTCGCTGGAGTTCTGCAAACCATCGCTGCCATCGCTGCACAAATTCGGTCGGCAATGTAAATGCATCAAGCTCTTGCCGCATTTCATGCAAAGAATCGCCACTCACCTGGTAGATTCTGGTATCTAACTGATCTAGACGAAGGCCGAGTAAATCTTCATGCTCCTTCAGAAAGGCATTCAAAAGTTCGATTATATTCTGAATATCTTCCCGGGTCACCTGGGTCTTCTCTTCGAGCTCATGCACGATATGCGCGATATCACGAAGTCCAAAGAGAGCAAAGTTACCCTTAAGGGTATGGAGACTCATCGCTATATCGCTTCCGTCACGGCGAGCTTCAATGGCCCGACGACAGCTATCGAGGAGCTGCAAAGAATCCGCCAGGAATGCCCGAAAGCTACTTTTTTCACCGATTATTTTAAGGAGTGCAGCATTTTTCTTAGTTTCATTCTCAGCGGTCACCAGAGCTGTAGCATCATTGACAGTGAGAAGTATCGACTCTCCTCGACCCTGTTGATTGCGCACCAGTGCACCCTGTAGCCCTAGAACTCTGGCACCAAGGGGAACCCGTTCTGGAATCTGACTGAGACTCACTTCCTCGGGAAGTTGATCGTTGAAGACTTGTTTCAAAGCGAGTTCAAAGAATGACTTATCGCGAGCAGCCAAACGAAAGTAATCACTAAAAGCTGTTCCTGCTACCAACTCGACACCAAAGAGCTGGGAGCACGACTTGGTAAAGCCATCTTTGATTCTGAGGTCGGGACCGAGCATAAGGAAGCCAGACTTGACGTTATCGAGAATGGTTCGAATCGTCCGTGTCCGCTCGATGACCTTAAACTCCAGCGCATCATTCAGAGAACGAACTTCACGCTCTGCGATCCGAGCCCGTTCAAACGCTTTAGCAAAGCGTTTACTTAGAATGACAGATTGAATAAATATAAAACCAAAGAGACCAAAGGTGATGAGAGGTATACTTTTGATGATCCCGTTGCCATGCAAGATATCGTTGGTCAGACAAGCAAACAGCACGACAAAGCCTAGGGTAAACAGCTTTGAGCCGTCACGATTCACTCTCACAGCACGAGCGAGACTCAAGAGACAAAAACTTCCGCTCAACAGTGCCAAAATTTGAAAAAGATTTAAAAAGCGCCCAAAAACTATGGGTTCGCTAGAAACAATGATGAGCGCATAGGCTCCAAAGCTCGCTTGGGTCAGTACCCTTTGAATACGTTTGACTTCGTCGGGGTAAAGTGCCGCACAAAAGGCATGGAAAGCAAGCATCCCTGTTGCAAAGCATAAAAACTCGACCCTGTAGCCAAAGACATAGGGGACGGCAGATGCGTATTGAGTAAGAGCAAAGATAGCTCCTTCTCCCACTAGCATATGCCGAAAACCGAGGATCATACAAAACAGACCAAAGAAGAATGCCGCGGGTTCTTCGGGGCGCAAGAAATAAAGAGCAAAGTGGTAAAAGCACATGACAAAAATCGCTCCAATGACAAAAAAATCTGCCATGAAACGAAACATCAGATCATTTGCAAATGCATCCGTTCGTCCGAGCTGTAGATATCGATTTGGACCAAAAGCAGCCCCTCTGTCATTACTCATTTGTAGGACGATGTGGAGTTCGCGAGCCTTTGGCAGGTCGAGCAGCAGTGGGCGCAGAGCAGGCTGATCTTCCGCAAGTGTCGTTCCCTGATGCCCAACTTCAGCGAGGAGTTCGCCATTCACATAGACGCGATAGACTTGACCAAACCGAGGCACCGATAGACTGATAGGCTCTTTGATCTCGGGCAAAAGCACTTTGCTCGATAGAGTGACAAGACCACGTCTCTCCATCACATCATCGACCTTAAAAGCCTCCCAACGAATCAGATCGCGTTGTGCCGCTTCGAAGTCTTTGATGTCAGGGTCTGCAACTATTTCTGTAGGGCTGACCCAACGTCCCCATACAACATCCCATTTCATATCTAACGAACGAATAGCTGCCTGGTTAAGATTCCAATCTTGCCAGTCAAGCGTTTCTGCCTGAGCTAACCCGTTTCCAAAGAGCCATACAAGCAGACAGCTCAGAAGCTGTTGCAACGCTGCTCGACTTTGGCGACACTGGGCCATGAACCCTCACTCTTCCATCATACTCAGGAGTTTATCTAGAAAGGTCTTCGGTCATCTCCAGGAAAACCTGAGGAAAATTTTGCCCCCTCCTACCCCCAGCCAGGTCCTTCTCTGATACAATGAGGGTAATAGGATCAGCTGTTTTCGAATGATGCTGCATCCTCTGAGGGATGGTGGGGAAATCATGAGCAAAAAAGTTCTGATTATCGATGATTCCAAGACAGCTCGACGCGAAATTGTACGCTTGGTTCACAACCAAGGACTCATTGCGTGTGAGGCAGAAAACGGTCGAGTTGCCCTCGAAGTTCTTAAAAAAAGGACAGATATCGGCCTGATTTTCTGTGACATCAATATGCCTGAAATGAATGGTATTGAATTCTTGCAAGCCCTGCGGGCTGACCCTAACTTCCAAGAAACGCCTGTCGTCATGCTTACCAGCGAAGCAGCTGAAGACGTCCTGGAACAAGCTAAGCAATTCCAGGTCAAGGGATGGATTCTGAAACCTGCACAATCGAGTGCCGTCAAGGCCCTCATGGAAAAATACTGCGTCTAACGGTTTATGACCGGGGCTTTAGTATAGCCCCATTCTTATGCAGAAGGATGAAAGACACCATGACTGAACTCGATCAGTTGACCCTCGCACTCGCAGCTCGCTTTATTGAGCTCTTTAATATCGTTCTGAAGGACCCACTTCAGGCTGGCAAAACCTCTCCAGATAGTGTTCCCTTGCAAGCGCCTTTTTATTGCGCACGCATACCCCTCAAGGGTCAAGGCGTCGATGGGTGGCTTTTGATGGAAACTGACCAAAAATTTCTTAGTGAGACACATCCTGAGAAAAAATATGGGACACGCCTCGACTCGACCGACTATCTCGACTGGGCAGGTGAGATTCTTAATCGCACCCTCGCTGGCAGCAAACCTGAACTGAAGCGACAGGGATGGATACTGAATCTCGGCCTCCCCATAGCTAACGAGGGTCAACCGCCTGTTATGGAAGCACCTAAATTACAGCAAAGTCTGGTACTCGAAAGCGGCCCTTTTTACGTAAAGTTCACTTTTTTCATGCAAGAGCTCTCACGCCAGACACTTAATGCTAGCTAAAACCCCGGGGCTCACAAGATTTTTTGAAAACTCCGCGCGACCCAGCCTCGCACCAGCAAACGGGTCCCAGCTCGTACATGTAAGCTTGCCAAAGACTGAAGAACATCTCCCTCGGTCACTTGATTAAGACCTGCCAAGAGCAAGGAACCACCTGGCCTTAAGCGTTCCACTAAATCAGCCAAAAGATGACTGAGTGTTGGCGGCAAGATGTTGCATACGATCATATCGAATAGCAGAGTATCTTGAGGTAGACTCCCTTCGACAAGACGAAAACGGATGCTATTGAGTCCTTGGTTCCTCTCTGCAACTGCCAAAGCCTCCGGCTCGATGTCCGTTCCAACAATTGAACTATAGCCGAGATGATGGGCAGCAAAGCAAAGGACTCCGGTGCCCGTCCCCACATCGAGAAAGGATGACTGAACGCCTTCTCCAGGACTTTTCTCGAGCAAACTCAAAAGCGCCTGTGTGCTCGCATGCTGTCCCGACCCAAACACATTTCCACTTTCAAGCGAAATGACTTTTTTGTCTGTCTGTTCAGGAACAAAAGCCTTCGGACCAACCCAAAAGTGCTCGGTCTCCAAAAAGCGAAATCCAGGTTGCCAAGCTTCTTGCCAAAGCTCATCAGCAATAGCGCGCTCCGTCCAACGGATACGCAGCTCAAACTTTTTTCGCAACGCGTCCTTGAGACGATCGACCCACGCCCTATCGTAGCTATACAACAAGAGCGGTAGATTCAGCGCTCCTGACTCATAAGCAGCTATATATTCCTCAATCTCGTCTTCGTCGATGTCCAGGGAATCGCAGCTCGCCTCTATCAATTCATGAATCCCATGGCTGCTTAACCACTGTTCGAGCTCCTCTCGAGTCGCGGGTGATTCTGCCTCAAGCTTTACTTCAATCACCTGATCTACTCGACTTTCTGACATAGATTTCCCTTCCTTTTCGCGTCGCACCTCGCGAGGTTCTCCGCTATAATCAGCCTCTGCCGATGCCGCTCCCTGAATAGCACGCGGTCTTTCGGTAATGCTAACGGGTTTTCGCCGGCTCTTCGGTGTGAACCTCTTCTCTGTGTGGAGTCTCAAAGATGAGTTCAGGATTGCTTGTATCAGTTCTCGTGGGAGGCCTCGGAATTGGAGGGGCCGTCGGTTACATCGCAGGTGCAGCCACTAAAAAGGCCCCTGCTGCTGGAGTCAGCGCGACAGCACCCGCTGTCGATACGCCGCTGTTTGTCTACGAAAAGGAGACCTTCAGCACGTCTAATCTGCCTTCCCAGCTTCAGACGACCCTCTATCAGGCTGACTTGGAAGCCTTCAATCAAAAACAAGCGATCATTCGTGAGTTTATTGTAAGAGTCGCTCTGGCGAAAGAGCAAAAGAAATTCACCAGCCTCGACAAGGTCCCTGGTTTGGATGAGCTCCTTCCAGCGGCAAATGTGACTGATGACGCTGCCAAGAAATTCTTTGAAGCCAACAAAGACAAGGTTCCTCCCGGGGCAACCTACGATCAGCTTGCGCCACGGATCAAAGAAATCCTTGGCAACGAAGAGCGCGCTAAAGCTTTCAACGGTACCTTGCAAAAGTTGCAAGCCGACGGCAAAGTTGAAATTCTTGCTAAAGAGCCTGCATCCCCTCTCGTCAATATTCCCGTCGAGCAGTTTCCTGCTAAAGGCAACGAAAAAGCTGCGAACGTTCTAGTAGAAGTTTCCGACTATCTCTGTCCACACTGCCAAGAGATGCACCCCCAGGTGAAAGAAATCCTTGGAAAACTCGGGGATAAAGTGAAGTTCGTGCAGATCAACTTCTCTCTCCGTCCCCAGCAATTGAGTGGTGCCCTGTCCGAAGGTGGTTTCTGTGCGCAAAAGCAAGGCACAGAGTCCTTCTGGAAATATCATGAAATTGCCTTTGCTAAGCCTGTCGGTACCTTTGCTGATGCCTACGACGTTGCCAAAGTTAAGCCTATTGCCGAGCAGGCTGGCCTCAATCTCAAAGACTGGGAAGCTTGTATGGCAAGCCAAGAGCCCAAACAGTGGATCCAAAAGACTCGCGATATCGTAGGTACACTTGGTGTGACAGGAACCCCTACTTTCTTCCTGAACAACAAGCGCCTCAACCTCCGTAATGCCGCAGAGCTCGCTCAACAGATCCAGAGCCAAATCGCTGGCTAAGTCGATCACTCCTTAGACCTAAAAAAAAGGCTGTGCGAAGATCGCACAGCCTTTTTTTGTAAGGAATGACTCTCGCGAGTTATTCTGGATCGGTGAAGAGAAAGAGGTTAGGCGAACCGTTACCGGGGCTCTTAACTTTATTGGTGCTAGCACCAGACTTGACGATTTCCATGATTTCAGCAGGAGTGGCTTTAGGGTTCTTCTCGAGAAAGAGAGCTACGACACCGGCCGCGTGAGGCGAAGCCATAGATGTACCGCTGATAGTATTGGTCGCCTTATCGTTAGACAACCAAGCAGAGGTTATGCCTTGACCAGGTCCAAAGATATCCACGCAAGTTCCGAAGTTCGAGAAGGAAGCGCGTGCGTCTGAATTGGTGGTTGCACCAACGGTGAGGGCTTCAGGCACATTGGCTGGAGAATACCCGCAAGCGTTCTTGTTGTCGTTACCAGCAGCGACGACAAAGGTCACTCCGCTCTTCACGGCAGCCACCACAGACTTATCCAATGCTGCAGACTTGTCACCTCCAAGACTCATGTTGGCAACAGCTGGTTTGATAGCGTTCTTAGCTACCCAATCGATCCCCGCGATCACACCAGAGTCACTCCCACTTCCATCACAGCCGAGGACACGTACAGGGTGAATGGTAACCTCTTTGGCGACACCATAGAGAGTTCCACCAACCGTTCCCGCTACGTGAGTACCGTGACCGTGACAATCAACTGGTCCGCGACTATCCCCGATGGAAGAGTACCCGTTACCTGTTCTGCCAGTAAATTCGCCGTGTGTGATGCGAACGCCTGTATCAACGATATAGGCATGGACACCCTTACCAGTAGCTGAGTAGTTATAAGTGCCATCAAGTCCGCTCGCTGAATCGATACGATCGAGTCCCCAAGTCGCTTTTGATTGTGAGGCCGAAATGCGAACAAATTTATCCGCCTCGATCGACTCGACGTTAGCATCTTGCATGAGCTCAGCAAGTTGCTCATCACGAGCTTTGATCGCAACACCTGCAAGGACAGTCGAGTATTCTTGGAAAACGGTGATTCCATACTGAGCCGTCAGTCGTTGAGCTTCTTTGGTGACATAATCGGCAAGTTGAGAATCTCCTTCTGCCAGATCCGACTTTAAGCTAACGATGTATTGGTTTGGAATACGGTTTGGACTCTCCATATCCAAAACTTCAGCGGCCCAGACGGATGTTCCACTAGCTGCAGCGCTCACAACAGAGCAAACAAGTAGCATCTTCCTCATGCTCAGATTCCTCCTAACAGGGGTAAAGCTCTTCTCAAATAGAAGTCTGACTCTTCATGATAGCGCAAACAAGGCTGCTTAGGTCAAGGTAGGGGGTATTGACGAATTTAAAAGCTGGTGGGGGGAAAGGAGGCACGTCGTAGGACTCAGGAGAACGACGTGCTTCGCTTGCAGTCCGAGGAGAATGCTCAGTGGTTGTGTCCGCCGAGACCGTGGACGTGGCCGTGAGAAAGTTCTTCTTTCGTTGCAGAGCGAACTTCTACAACCTTGACATCGAAATTTAGAGTCTTGCCAGCCAGTGGGTGATTGGCATCGACTGTCACTTCTTTATCTGTGATGCCCACAACAGTGACAACCATCAGGTCGTCTTCTGTCTGAGCTTGCAATTGCATGCCGACGCGGAGATCTTTGATTCCGCCAAACTGGCCACGGGGTACGATTTCTACGAGACTTTCATCACGCTCGCCATAGCCATCAGCTGGATTTACGCGTACGAGAAAGGCGTCGCCTTTTTGTTTGCCAACAAATGCCTTTTCGAGGCCAGGAATGATATTGCCCATACCGAGGATGAAGGCCAATGGTTCTTGACCAGATGACGTGTCGATAAGGTTGCCTTCGTCATCTTTCACAGTATAGTCCATTAAAACGACTGAATTTTCTGCTGCGATCATATAAAAACCTCGGTATGAGAGAGTCCAAAGGCCGAACTTAACATACCACTCTAAAAGGCGAAAGCGCTAAACAGCGTCCCGCGCGCGAACAGCCAGATCAAACCGGCCAAGACCGCAAGCAGGTAGCTCGCGCGATCGCGCAGGGCAAACACCAGAGGATCAGTGTGCATGACACCACGATAGGCCTTTAACCAAACCCGACTCACCCAGTAAAGAAGCAGAGGACAGAGCGCCCAAAGGAGATCTGGATAACGCATCTGTGCTGCGACTTTAGGATCGTGAATGTAGAGAGCAAGAACCAAGACCGAGAGATAGGCATTGGACAACCCTACCCCAATCAAGAGCGGCAAATCGCTGACGAGATAGGCACGTCGTGAATTTTTCTTTTGTTGCGTCTGCTCCATCACAATCAGTTCAGCACAGCGTTTGAGAAAGGCCAGTGACATAAAAAAGAACAGCGAAAAGATGAGGAACCATTCGCTAATCGGAATGCCCGTGACCACACTCCCAGCCCAAATGCGCCAGGTGTAGAGTACCGCTAAACAGATAATGTCTGCCATCACAACTTGCTTGATGCGGAAGGAATAGATGCTCGTCAAAATCAAATAACCTAGCACGACAGCAAAGTAGGCCCAGGTAAGTTGAGCTGCTAAAAAGAGACCTGATCCTATCAAAAAAGGCGCGAGAGCCAGGCCCGCAGGAATCGAAAGCGTTCCAGCTGCAAAAGGTCGATGACGATTATCTGGATGCCGTCGATCGGCTTCGATATCGAGCAGATCATTGAGAATATAGACGGACGAACTGATGCAGGAGTAGGCTAAGAAAGCTAGCAGACAAAGGCCCCACAGCGGCTTTTGTAAGATAGAATCGGATAGGAGAAGAGGCAAAAAGATAAGAAAGTTTTTGGACCAATGATGGATACGCATTGCCTTCGCCAAGACTTTCAGAAGGTTTGGCTTTTCCACGAAGGACTTCGCGACAGGAGCACAGCGTTGAGCTGCTAAAAACAGATTCCTTTGTGGGCTAACGACCCAGGCTCGTGCCGCATGCTTCCAGACCTCAAGGTCTGCTCGGCTATTACCCACATAGTCGAAGCCTCGTTCTCCGAAACGCCTGACAAGATAGTCGGCCTTGGCTTCGCCCACCAGATTAACAGACCCTACGGTCGCAAACACCTCATCAAAAATGCCAAGGTGCTCGCTGATTTTTCGAGCTAAAATGTGATGACAACCAGTGACAAGAATCAAGGTCCTACCCGACTGTTTTTCCTGCACAAGGGTTTTCAATAAATCTTCGTGATAGGGCAGACGAGTTACATCGAGATCTGTCATCTCATAAACACGCCGCTTAAAGTAGGCCTTGCCCTGTCGCAGCCAAAATGGAAAAAGTAAGAAGAGCAACAACTTTCGGCGTACGATATCAAAGAGAGCTTCGTAGAGAGAGTCGGATCGCAAGAGGGTTCCATCGAGATCCACACAGAGGGGACCACGTTTAGCTTCTGTTGCCTCTTCTGCTGAGGGCGTACGCTCTCGACTCATAGATCAGTCCAACGGTTTTTTTAGGGTGAGGAAGAAAAAGTCGCGATTATCGGGATATCCGATATAACGAGGTACGTTCCCCTTAAAACGCTCATCCAACACTTTCATGCCCCTCACCAAATGTTGAGGAGTCGGATCGGCTGACTTTTGTCGTGAATAGAGCGACATATAGGTGTGCTCGAGTGCATTCATATCAAGATGCATTGCATAGTTACAGCCGTAAGCTTGAAAGATACGGGCCATACCCGAAGGGGTAATGCTGGAGAAATAAGCGTAAATCAAGTAATCTCGTCCCTCTTGCGAACTGAGGCAGACGCCGGCACGCAGCGAACGAAACTTCTTATCCTGAGACCCAGACCAGTTACCGAGCGTCCAGTTACTTACGTAAGCGCCCGGCTGTGGGGGTCGCTGCCCCCCCCAATTTTCGATGATAGGCATTCCATTTTGTCGAACAAAACGCATCGAAGATAGATCTGCGAGATCTTCATCCGTCCACGTTTTCATCTTGACTTGACCGTTGCGATAGATAATGAGCGTAGCGAGTCCAGGCTGCGGCGTACTGAGGATGACACCTTGTTCGACGACTCCGTAGTGAGAGCCAAAATTCTTGCGGGCTAGCTCACCCCAACGAAACGCACCGTGGTCGCGCTTAAATCCACCGGTAAAAATCCCCGCCACTGCTTCCGCCAAGTAAGGAGGAATCAGTCCAGTACCAACTAAGGGTTCAATTGTGTCGAAACCATCCGGACCAGCCATCCTTGGGTTGCGAACATCTGGCAAAACACGTTCAGACCATCCTACAGCAGGGTGGTCGGTACCTACTGCAAAAGCGAGATCGTACTGAGACAGATCAAAAGCAACAAGGAAAGAGACGGCTTTGAGTTCTACATCATCAAGATCGCGAACATAAGTGCGATGGCTGCGCAAAATATCAGACTCAATGGCTTGAGCTTCCATAACACTCACATAGGTCCCAGGCTGACGCTCGGTTCGATACCAAGCACCAAGCTCCATGTTCTCGTCTTTCTTTTGAGCGAGACTAAGACCCATCTCCTTGCCCGAGACAATTTTTCCTTTATACTCCGGTGCTAGCGAAGCTCCTTGTGGAAAACCTGCTTGCGAATCTACTTTGCTTGCTTTGGACTTAGATTCAGGTTCGGACTGGATGAGAAAACTATCTTTGAAAACTGTTTCTTTGACAAGGTTGGTGATCGCTTCACCGCCCCAGACTTTAGCCCGCAAAAACTCGACGACCCATTCTTTGGTCGTACGATAGCCATCGATTCGATTGCGAACGAAGAGTTTTTTGCCACAAAGTCCAACATATGGTGCATTCGCTTGCCTCGCTTGTCGCAGGGAAAGCTCCACACCTTTTCCCCAAAGCTCGCATCCTTCGCCATTACCCAGAGCTGTTTTGATCCAAATGCCCTGCGGATAATTGGAGCGTAGATCGTACCACTGATGCAGAGGATCAGGATTCTCGATATGAAACCACTCGATACGAGCTCCTGGAGCGATGGTTTTGAGAGCATACCAAGAATTGATAGTGGGATTTAAGTTGGTGAGAGCTGCTTCTGCTATCTCATTACCTTCGGGAAAGACCACATTCGTCTCTAATCGGGAACTTTGGAGCTCGAGAACACTGCGATTGAGCACGTTGATCGTCTTGGGAGGAGCCTTGGCAGCGAGACTGTCGCCCTTGAGACCTACCGTCTGTGAAAATTCATCCAGGAGACAAATGACATCTCCCAAATCACGGCAGAGCATCTCTTCAACTTCCACATCCTGAGCGACTGCAGTCGAAGTCAACAGGGGAAGTACACAGCAAGCGAGTCTTAGCATGAGCCAAGACCCCACATTTTGTAGGTATTTTATGCAACGCCTCCTGCGCATGCTCACCCACCTTAAAAAGACTGCTCTGATTCCCCGCATTTATCGCCCAAACGGACCAAAACTTGAAAAAACCCTAATATTTTTTTCCAGAATCCACCCAAGCCATTATAACTTATAGGTTTTTAATCATATCGCAGCATCTTCCAAGGCCCTCGACTCACCTGAGGATTTTTCTGGCCAAATCCAGTAAAATGGGGGCACGTCTCCACAAATCGACCTTGGCATCCTGAACTGAGGAGTACCTATGCCCCTGCGGACACTCTTACCACGGGCCATTTTGGGAATGAGCTTCTTCCTCTTTGTCTCCTGCGCAAGCCTCCCAGAAAGTCCGGAGCCTCTTAAAATTCCTGCTCGAACCAGCAACGCCCCAGGCGCCAGTCAGCTGCAAAAAAAGCTGAGCGATGCAGACGAGGGCCAAAGGGAGGATATCATATATAGCGAAATTATTTCAGGAAATATTCCGAATTTTCTACGCAATCAAATCCCCGTACGCTTTCTTTCCAAGACTCGCTCAGGCCAAACGAAAACAGTGGTCCTATGGACCTTGCCCGACTATATGAGCCTCGGAAACGACCAAGACTTTGTTCGTGTACCGATGAGCTCGGTGACTGCCCAAAAGCTAGCTGATTATTTCAATATGATGCTACCGACAGCGAAGATCGTAGATGTCCTCTATCAAACAGCCAGCATCCAGCTACGCCCAACAACTTTCAAACCTAGTCCCTCTATGGTTCGCACATCGGAATTCTATAAACATCAAGACATGATTCAAAAGCAGATGGGTGGCAAGGCACCTCAAAAGCTCGTCGCAGGTCACAAAAAAGATATAGTACTCACCAATAAGATCGCGACGCGGCCTGATAAACTTGCCATCTATGGCTGGCACCAATCGGGTGGACAACCGATCCAACCGCTCAGTGCCGTCCACGGCTATTGGTATGCCGACTATTCTCACGGTATTCGTTTGATTTCACCTTTTGCAAGGATTGGCAACGAGCTCTATCGGCTCAACGATGTTCTACGCGATCCTGATTTGGCTCCCTTGGTGAGCTACGAAGGTCCCTTGTCGATGCTACGTTATCCAACAGAAAATCTGAGTCTCAATCGTAAATGGTGGCCACAGTTCTAGGGCTTCGGGGCGCTAAATGCGCCAACTTCCTAGAGCCAATCCACAATAAAATCTTCCAAATCCAAATCGTCGCGCTCTGTGATGGCCTTGCCTAAAACAGAGGCTCCTACCTTGTGTACAGTCTGAGCTTGACCACTCACAAGAGGATGCCATAGAGGAAGGTCCTTCCCCTCTTGGAGTAAGCGATAGGCACAGGAGCGCGGCAGCCAAACCAAACTGCGTACTTTCTTTGGGGTGAGTATCTGACAGTCTTTGACCTTTTTCCGACGATTAGGATAATCGCTGCAACGACAGGTTTTGAGATCTAGCAGTCGACACGCAACGTTTGTAAAGTGAATTTCGCCAGTGTCTTCATCTTCGATCTTATTCAGACAGCACTTGGCACAGCCATCACAGAGCGACTCCCACTCGGACTCGCTCATGTCTTCCAAAGTTTTTTGCTTCCAAAAAGGCTCGGCAGCCGAAAGCTCTCGAGTTTTATTGGACATCTCATCACCTTTCTCTGTAGGCTGGCGTGCGCTTTGCAAGGCGCCTAGTGATAGCATGGCCAGCCGCAAAGCGCAAAGCCTGACTCTCTTGGAGAAGCTCCTATGGATCCAGATAAGTTCCTGATAATTAATGACAAAATATTCATCCCATGGAGCGAGCTTCAGATTAGCTTCGCCCGTAGCTCTGGCCCTGGGGGACAAAATGTCAATAAAGTGAACAGCAAGGCAGTCATGGAATGGAACGTCCTTGCCACCGAATCTATGCCGATGGGAGTACGGGCTCGCTTTTTGGAACGCTTCGGCAATCGTCTCAGCACGGACGGTCGCCTTGTCATCGCAAGCGATGAGAATAGCAATCAGGAGGCCAACGTCAAAGCCTGCGCAGAAAAGCTAAGGAACATGGTACTCGCCGTCGCTGTAGCTCCTAAAATCCGTCAGGCTACCAAACCCACCAAAGCCTCTAAAGAACGGCGTATTGCTGGAAAAAAAGCACGAGCTCAAACCAAACAGCGACGTCAATCCTTTGACGTAGACTAGGCGAAAGGCGCCCCTCTCCCTCTTTCGAGTGTCTGCCTACAATAGACACAGGTCCAAAAGAAGGAGATCCTATGCGCCGTCCCCAGCTTCCGTATTCGGCTATGGCC
>JACCDP010706841.1_pt1 | contig 40665 bp, 41 predicted proteins | sample 7445841 | NCBI WGS metagenome assembly JACCDP01 (sample SAMN15323441, study PRJNA562643) | freshwater metagenome | isolation source: river surface water | place: USA:Blue River Watershed | collected 2017-08-17 | reverse complement strand
GCAGTATTGATTGATACTGAAACTGCAGTAAGTAGAGAATTTTTAGAAGCAATCGGTGTGGATGTGAAAAAATTACTTTATGTATCAGCAGATTCAGTAGAACAAATCTTTGATTTTACTGAAACCATTATTGAAAAAGTTAGACAAACTGACAAAAATCGATTGGTAACAATTGTAACCGATTCAGTTGCAGCAGCATCCACAAAAACGGAGTTGGCAGCAGATTATGGTAAAGATGGTTACGCAACCGATAAAGCAATCATCATCTCTAAAGCGATGAGAAAGATTACTAATATGATTGGTAGACAAAAAATCTTATTAGTATATACTAACCAATTAAGACAAAAATTAAATGCAATGCCATTTGGTGACCCTTGGACAACAAGTGGTGGTAAAGCCTTAGCATTCCACGCATCGGTAAGATTGCGTTTGAAAGGTATGGGGCAAATCAAAACCAAAGTAGGTGGAGCAGATAAGATTGTTGGTATGAAGGTTAGAGCACAAGTGGTTAAAAATCGTATGGGTCCACCATTGCGTTCCGCTGATTTCGATATCTTCTTTGATAGAGGAATTGATAACTATGGTTCGTGGTTAGGAGTTATGAAAGATTCGAAAATTGTAAAACAAGCAGGTGCATGGTATGAATATACCGATACTGATACCGGTGAAGTAATCAAATTTCAATCAAAAGATTTCATAGGCCTTATGACAGACCGAGAAGATGTTAGAGACCAAATTTATAAAAAGATTTGTGAATCTACAATTTTACAATACAAGTCCGAAACTTTGGATGTTGAAGATTTAGAGATAGATGTTTCAGGCCCTGGTATGGATGATTAAAAACAAATAAATGAAAGAACTCTATAAAAATATATTAAATTCGGTTGAGATTGAACGCAACCAAAATATCGATAAACATAAGAATTCTCGCGTGTTAGTTATCGATGGTTTAAACACATTCATCAGATGTTGGACATCCATTCCTACAATGAATGACGATGGTGACCATGTCGGTGGTGTAGTTGGCGTTCTCAAATCAATAGGTTATGCTATTAGAATGACTCAACCAACAAGATGTATTGTAGTGTTCGATGGTAAAGGTGGTTCTCAAAATAGAAAAAAACAATTTACGGGTTATAAAGCACAACGTGAGACCAATAAACTTCGATTAAATAGGCAATATGCAGATTTAATGAATGATGAAGATGAAAAAGAATCAATGAAACGCCAATTCGTTTGGTTAAATGAAATTCTTAATTATCTTCCGGTTACAACAATGATTTATGATGGAGTTGAAGCGGATGACGTTATGGCTTACATTTCGACTCAATTGTTAAAAGAGAATGAACAGGCGGTGGTTATGTCTACTGATAAAGATTTCCTCCAATTAGTAGATGATAAAACCATCGTCTGGTCACCCACCAAAAAGAAGATTTACAATAAAAAGACAATAAAGGAAGAATTTGGTATTGAATCAAAAAATCTTCTTCTATATAGAATATTAGATGGTGATGTATCTGATAATATTCCTGGTGTGTATGGATGTGGAATCAAAACGGTAATCAAACGATTCCCAGAAATTACTGAAGATGAAAAACTTTCAGTAGAAGATTTATTTAGACTTTGTGAAGAGAAACAAGTAGAAACAAAAGGTAAAGTAAAATTATATAATGAAATTATTGAAGCCAAAGAACAAATTTTGATGAATCAAAGTTTGATGCAATTGGAAGACCCTAATATAAGTGGTATAATCAAAATGCAAGTTTTGGAAAGATTCAATGAAGAAATTAAACCTTTAAATAAAATAGATTTCTTAAAAATTCTTTTAAAGTACAAAGTTGTAAATAACTTCGGTGATATAAACGATTGGTTGAAAATCACATTTGGTAACTTTGTAACTGATTAGAATGGAAATTAATATAAAGGAGTACTTTAAAAAGTTTTATGGGATGACACCATATCTTCGAATTGAAGAAGAAGAGTGGCAGTACATCCTTAAAACATTTGAGAAAGACGATATAGTAGAAACCCTTTCAGAAGTCTGTCACACCTATCCATTACCAATTCCTACCTATACTAATGATGAAATTTTAGAAGATTATAAAAAACTAAAAGGAACTTGGTGGCCTGATATCCTAATTGAAGGTGAATGGTTTCCTCGTAATAGTAGAGAAAGTAAATATCCACTTACATTTGATGGTAAGTTTATGTATTTCAAAAAATATACATTAGGAAACAAATGTTCTAATAAATTTCATGTAGAAAATAGATACAAAGTTGATTGGGTTAGAGGACCATCTGGTTGGAAGACCTGGCAAACGGTTGAAGGTATTAAAACAATTGTAAGGGCTTTCTTTACATTAGAAAAAGTACTTACTGATGTTAATATCAATAGTCTTAAAATGGCTATGAATTTAAGAAAGTATGTTGCTTCTCAATTCAAACCAAATGTTGCAAAGGCACTATATGATTATTTTAAATCAGAAAATGTATTAGATTTTTCTGCAGGATGGGGAGATAGATTTGCTGGATTTTATGCAGCAGAAACTACTAAACATTATGTTGGTATTGACCCAAATTTAAATAATCATCCAAATTACTTATTACAGGAGGAATATTATAAAAAATATCAAACTTTTTTTGAAGAATCAAAAAAAGCAACATTTATACCACAACCGGCAGAAGATGTTGATTATTCGGAATATACTGATTATTTTGATACTATCTTTACATCTCCACCTTATTTTAATACTGAAAGATATTCAGACCACGATACACAATCTTATTTGAGATATAAACAAATAGATGATTGGAATAAAAACTTCTTACATAAGGCATTGGATAAAATGATTCCAACACTTAAAAAAGGAGGTATTCTTGCAGTGAATATTGCAGATGTTTATTCTGCACCCGATGGTGGTTATGTAGATATAACCAATTCAATGAACGATTTCCTTGTTTCTAGGGGTCTTAAATATAAAGGGTGTATTGGTATGGAAATGACAAAAAGACCGAATAATGGTGGTGCTGGTACGGGTGTAAGTGAATATTTTTCAGATGAATCTAAAAAAACAGCTGAACAAAACAAAAATCATACATTTGGAGAACCCATATGGATTTTTGAGAAATAATTTGGATAATTAAAAAATTATTCGTATCTTTGTAGAAATTTACAAAATAATAAATGCAAGAAGTAGATACTTTATCGAAATATGGTCAATCTTTTCAATCGAAGGTTGTTTCCGCTCTTATAACTGATGCTAAGTTTTTGGATACAATATCCGAAATTACTACTACCAGATTTTTTGAGAGTGAAGCAAACAAATGGATTGTAGGTGAAATATTAGATTACCATAAAGAATATAGAAAAAATCCAACATTGGATGTTTTTAAAGTTCAACTTTCTAAAGTTGAAAATGAAATCTTAAAGAAAACAGTTGTAGAACAATTGAAACACGTTTTCACGCAAGTGGGTAATGTGGATTTGGATTACATTAAAAATGAATTTACTGATTTTTGTAAAAATCAAAACCTAAAAAATGTAATCCTACAATCAGTTGATTTATTGAAAGCAGGTTCTTATGATAGAATTAAGGAGTTAGTAGATAGAGCAATGAAAGTGGGAATTGAAAATGATTTAGGTCACGATTACATTTTGGATTTTGCAGAGCGTTCAACCGATGAAAAAAGAGATACTATATTAACCGATTGGAAACCAATTAATGACCTAATGGATGGTGGATTAGGACCAGGTGAATTAGGTGTAGTAGTTGCACCATCAGGTGTTGGTAAGACTTGGATTTTAACAGCATTAGGTGCAGCAGCAGTAAGACAAGGTCTTTCAGTAGTTCATTACACTATGGAATTATCCGAACATTATGTAGGTGCAAGATACGATACTGTCTTTACTCATATTCCATCTGCTCAATTGAAAGAGAAAACCGATGATGTTTATCAGAAAATTAAAGGGTTGAAGGGTAAACTTCTTATTAAGTATTATCCACCAAAAGGTGTTACCGTAAAGAAACTACAAGCCCACATTGAGAAAATGATTGCAGGGGGAAATAAACCCGATTTAATCATAGTTGATTATGCAGACCTTCTATTATCACATTCTGCTAAAGCAGATTCAACATATGCAGAACAAGGTGGTGTGTACATTGATTTGAGAGGTATGGGTGGTGAAATGGGAATTCCTGTCTGGACTGCATCTCAAACCAATCGTTCGGCAATTGATTCTGATGTAATTGAAGCTGATAAAATTGCAGATTCATATGCAAAAGTTATGAACGCGGATTTCATTATGAGTTGGAGTAGAAAATCAAAAGATAAATTGAATAACACTGCTCGATGTCATATTATGAAAAACCGATTTGGACAAGATGGAATTACATTCCCTTGTAAGATGGATACGAATAGTGGATGGATTGAAGTTTATGAAGCTAGTACACCAGATGGAATCCTTGCAACAAAAGAAGCAGCAAGTGGTCAAATCGAAACAAAACAACTTTTGATGAAAAAGTATGTGGAAAATATGGGTTAGTGTATCAAAAAATTATTACACTCAACACCTCGTCTTACAGCATAATATAGAACAATAGGAAACGAAAAAAAAATTTAAAAAAATTGATTTCGTTTTTCAATATATACAATAGTTATACTCACCAACCTATTCAGGTGGTTAAAATATTGTTTAACTTAAAATACAAAAAATTTATGGCAACTTCACAAGAACTTTTTGAACAAATGAAGGAATTGTTTGAACAATTCGAAAAAGAACACAACGGAACAACTAAAGCAGCTAAGTCAAGAGCTAGAAAATCAATTGGAGAATTGAAAAAATTAGTAACCGAATATAGAAAAGTATCAGTAGAAGAATCTAAATAAGTTTTTGAGTTATGAGTAAATTATTTACAGAAAGAGTCCCTTTCAAACCTTTTGAATTTCCAGTTTATTATACTGAAGGATGGCTAAAACAAGCACAAGCGTTTTGGTTACATACTGAAATTCCTATGCAAATGGATGTAAAGGATTGGAATGAAAACCTATCTGAATCTGAAAAACATTTAGTAGGTAATATTCTTTTAGGATTTGCTCAAACCGAATGTGCCGTATCTGACTATTGGACTGGAATGGTAACCAAATGGTTTCCAAAACATGAAATTCGTCAAATGGCAATGATGTTCGGTTCTCAAGAAACGATTCATGCTACTGCTTATTCATATTTGAATGAAACATTAGGGTTAGATAACTTCTCTGCATTTTTGCATGAACCTGCAGTTGCAGAGAAGTTTGAACTCCTAACACAAACATCGGCAGATTGGACACCAAATGATTTGAAAAAGAATCATAAAGCAAGAATCGAAGTTGCTAGAAGTTTAGCAATATTCTCTGCTTTTTCAGAGGGTGTATCTCTTTATTCTTCATTTGCAGTTCTATACTCATTCCAAATGAGAAATCTATTAAAAGGAATTGGACAACAAATGAAATGGAGTGTAAGAGATGAATCATTACATAGTAGAATGGGATGTCAATTGTTCCGTCATATGTGTGAAGAATTCCCAGAATTGTTAGAAGAAGCAAAATCATCAATTTATGAAGCAGCGAAACTTATTATAGATTTAGAACATAAATTTATTGATAAGATGTTTGAAAAAGGTGATTTAGAAAATCTTAAAAAAGATGATTTAAAACACTTTATTATCCAACGTGTAAACGAAAAATTAGGAGAATTGGGATACAATCCAATTCCCGGTGGTGATGATTATTTTGAATTTAATCAGAATAAAGCAGCACAATTAGAATGGTTCTATCATTTAACTGGTGGAACTACACATACTGATTTCTTTGCTATAAGACCTACTGATTATTCAAAGGCAGGTGAAGGTGAAGATTGGTCAGATTTATTTTAAAATTATAAAAAAGAAAAAACAATGAGTTTTGATGAATTAATAAGTAATGTTGCCGGTTGGGCAACTGATAAAGGTATTGATAAAAAAGAAAACGCACCTAAACAATTATTAAAAGTATTGGAAGAGGTTGGTGAAACCGCTGGTGCATTATTAAAAAATAAAGAAGCTGAAATTAAAGATGGTATTGGTGATTCATTTGTAACACTTATCATTTTAGCTAAACAATTAGGATTAGAACCTGCAGATTGTTTAGAAGCAGCATGGAATGAAATTAAAGACAGAAAAGGAAAAACACAAGGTGGTGTTTTTGTAAAAGAAGAAAACTAATCATATGGCAGTAAAAAACTATGGAGAAGAATTAGGTTGGGAAATCGATGTAGATTTTCCATCATGGGGTAACACAGAGATATATGTTAAAACTATATCCAAAGGATATCTACTGCCAGGAGAAAAACCAAAAGATGCATATTGGAGAGTTGCAACAAAAGTAGCTCAACGATTAAACAAGCCACAATTAGCAACTAAATTCTTTGATTACATTTGGAAGGGTTGGTTAAATCTTGCAACACCGGTATTATCAAATACTGGTACTGATAGAGGTTTACCCATTTCTTGTTTTGGTATCGATGTTGCCGATTCAATTTTTGATATCGGTAATAAGAATTTAGAATTAATGTTACTTGCAAAACATGGTGGGGGAGTTGGTATTGGTATCAACCAAATCAGACCTGCAGGTGCACCAATTACTGGTAATGGAACATCCGATGGTGTAGTTCCATTTGTTAAAATTTATGATTCAACTATTCTTGCTACTAATCAAGGTTCGGTAAGAAGAGGTGCAGCATCAGTAAACTTAAACATCGAACACAAAGATTTTGAAGATTGGTTGGAGATTAGAGAACCAAAAGGTGATGTAAATCGTCAATCACTTAATATGCATCAATGTGCAATTGTGGGTGATAAGTTTATGAGAAAATTACAAGATGGTGATGAAGTTGCTCGTAGAAAGTGGGGTAAGTTATTACAAAAAAGAAAGGCAACAGGTGAACCATACATTATGTTTAAGGGTAATGTAAATAAACAAAACCCAGAATCATATAAAAACAATGGATTGAAAGTGTTTATGACTAACATTTGTTCAGAAATTGTTTTACATACCGATGAATCACATTCATTTGTATGTTGTTTATCTTCTTTAAATTTAGCAAAATACGATGAGTGGAAAGATACTGATTTAGTATATACTGCAACTTGGTTTTTAGATGGAGTTCTTTCTGAATTTATTCAAAAGGCAAAAGGATTAAGAGGATTTGAAAATTCAGTTCGTTCTGCAGAAAAAGGTAGAGCATTAGGATTGGGTGTATTAGGTTGGCATACTTACTTACAACAAAGAGGAATACCATTTGAAGGCATGCCTGCACAATTTGAAACTCGTAAGATTTTCTCTCAATTAAAGATTGAATCTGAAAGAGCAAGTAGAGATATGGCAACTGAATTAGGTGAACCACTTTGGTGTAGAGATACTGGATTTAGAAACACACACTTACGAGCTATAGCACCAACGGTATCTAACTCTAAATTAAGTGGAGATGTATCTGCTGGTATCGAACCGTGGGCAGCCAATGTATTTACCGAACAAACTGCAAAGGGTACTTTCATTAGAAAGAATTCCGAATTGGAAAAAACTCTTCGTAAAATTGGTATTAATACTAAAGAAACTTGGGACCAAATTCTTGCAGACGGTGGTTCGGTACAAGGTATCAATGAATTAGAAAATTGGTGTTTCTTAAATGGTAAAGTTGTAGAATGTGGTGAAGTATCACAAGAAGATTTAATAAAAACTTTTCCAGTTAAAGATGTATTCAAAACATTTAAAGAAATCAATCAATTAGATTTAGTAAAACAGGCAGGTATCAGACAACAATATATTGACCAATCAGTATCATTAAATTTGGCATTCCCTGCAACCGCAGAACCAAAGTGGATTAACCAAGTAACTATGGAAGCTTGGAAACAAGGTGTAAAAACACTTTACTATATGAGAACTGAATCGGTATTGAGAGGAGATATTGCAGCAAAGGCAATGGACCCAGAATGTTTATCATGTGATGGATAAAAAATAATTTAAATTAGGAGAAAAAAATGGTAGAAGTAAAAAAATTTCACGCAGCATGGTGTGGTCCTTGTAGAATGTTAGCACCAATGTTTGAAGGTATTAAGGAAAAATTTAAAGGGGTAAACTTTGAAGATATCGATGTAGACCAACAATTTGAAGAGGCTTCAAAATATACTATTCGTTCAGTACCTACGGTTATATTCATAAAGGATGGTAAGGAAGTAGAAAGATTTGTTGGTTTACAATCTGAAATGAGATATGTAAACGCACTAAATGAACAAATCAAATAGTAGAAGGGGAGAAAATCACCCAAAAGCAAAACTCACAACCGAACAGGTTAGACAAATTAGAGACCTCTTTTCGAAGGGGTTCTCTACTAATGTCATCGCACGAAATTATAAAGTATCCACTTGGAATATAGAAGAAATCGTAAAACGAAAAACGTGGACACATATTTAATTCAAAATATTTGGATATATCAAATATATTTCGTATCTTTGTAAAATATTAAACAATAAAAGGTTATGTATTTAGAATACTTTGACAAATTCTATGATATGGAGCCCTATCTATTCATAGGTAATGAAGAGTGGGAGTATATCAAAAAAACTTTTAATAGAGAAGATGTAAAAGAATCTCTAGCAAGAGTTGCAGCCACATATGAAATTCCATATGCAGAAATCACCGAACAAGAGGCTAGAAGTGAATATCTTAAACTAAAAGGATTTCGTTGGCATGAATTATTTACCGAAGGAGATTGGGTGCCAAGAAAAGCATCTGAATCTCGTTATCCATTAACATTTGAAGGAAAAAATCAATTTGTTAAACGAATCAATACCGGTAATCCAGCATCAAATTATTTTCAACAAGCAAATAGATGGAGTGTCGATGGAACAGTATCACCTGGGCCATATCGTACTTGGAATAATCCAGAGTTTATGTTTTCACTTATGGGTGGAATGTACACTTTAAAATTCGATGAGGTAAGTAAAACCACATTAAGAACTTGTTTATCACTTCGTAAATATATTTGTTCTCAATTCAAACCAAATGTTGCTAAAGTTCTATATGATTATGTTCAAGCAAAGAATGTATTAGATATTTCAGCAGGTTGGGGTGATAGGTTATGTGGTTTTTACGCATCCGAGCATGGTGAGCATTATGTAGGTATTGACCCTCGTAAAGAAAATCATCCAATTTATAGAAAACAAGCAGAATTTTATGAAAAAAATAATGGTTTTTTTGAAACAAAAAAGAAATCAACATTTTATGAATCACCTGCTGAAGATTTAGATTTATCTGAATACAATGAATACTTTGATATTGTATTTAGTTCGCCACCTTATTTTAATGTAGAGAGATATTCTTATGATGATACTCAAAGTTGGGTACGATATAAGACAATTGATGATTGGAATAAAAATTTCTTACACAAAACTATAGCAAATGTGTGGCCAACTATTAAGAAAGGTGGTTATTTAGCAATAAACATTGCCGATGTATATGCATCATCAAAAGGTGATGGTAAAGGTCAACAAGAAATTACCAATCCTATGAATGATTTTATTGGTACTCTAGACGGTGCAAATTATATAGGGTGTTTGGGTATGGAAATGGCCAAAAGACCGGGTTCTGCAGGGGCAGGAATGATTATAGAAGGTGATGAGGAAAGATATTCCGAAGAAGAGTTAAAAAAGAACGAAGAAGCAAAAGATAAAACCTTTTGTGAACCGGTTTGGGTTTGGCGTAAATTATAAAATTAAATAATATGACAGTAATAGAAGCAGTATCTCCTGGTGATGCATGGGTAAAGGTATCCAAACATCTTTTAGCAAATGGAGAAAAAGTAGGTAATCTTACCGAAGAACTTAATGTGATGACAGAAATCACACAATTTGAATCCGATGAATGGTTTGATTCACATTTCAGAGAAATTATGGGTGAGGATAGAATTGATTACGCAAAAACTGTAACATTCTTAAAACCAGAACCAAAACAAGCACCAAACGCATTCTTTCAAGCAGAAGAAGGTTTAGAATATAAATTTATTAAAGACCATTGGCATGATTCATATTGGGGTAGAATGGTTTCGTGGCAAGGAACTTTCAATCAGGTAGAAAATGTAATCAAAATCTTAAAGACTGGTAAAGCAGTTAAAAGATGTGAGTTGATTATTTTTGACCCGAGTAGAGATGCACGAAATCCATATTCACAACCTTGTATGTTAGCAATCGATATTAAACCTCGTAATGGTAAAATCTACCTAACATCAATTATTCGTTCAAATAGGGTATCCAAATCGGGTTACGCAGATTACACTGCATTAGTTGAAATGGGTAAGTTTCTTGCTGAACAATCTGAAATGGAATTGGGTAAAGTTTCAATCCTTGCTTGTTCTTGTCACATCGGTGATATGAATGATGAAAAAAAGAAAACAATCAAACTTTTAGAAGTATTAAATAAATAGTATGTGTGGAATCGTAGCAACTATTGGGTGTACTAAAGATGAGGTAAATATTATGTTGGAAGCGATAGAACATCGCGGAAGAGATAATAGAGGAATTAAAGAATTTCAATATGGTGATAAACACATCATTTTAGGACACAATCGTTTATCAATTAATGATACATCACCATTGGGAAATCAACCAATGGAATACGATGGTGTTCAATTAGTAGTAAATGGTGAGATATGGAATTACCCACAATTACGAAAAGAATACGAAGAACGAGGTTATACTTTTAAATCAAATTCAGATTCGGAAATTATCTTATTTCTATACAAAGAAGGTGAATTAAAAAGATTAGAAGGTATGTTTTCGTTTGTTATTTATGATAATAACAAATTGATTTTATCACGTGATTGGGTAGGTAAATTACCGCTTTATATTTTAAATAATAATGAATATATTATTGCAAGTGAAATTAAAGCTATAACTACAAAAACTAAAAGTGCAGATATTAAGTTTGTACCAAAAAATAGTTTAGTAGAGATTGATTTAGATACTAATAAAATTGAAATATATTCTGATTTCTATTTCAAATTCTCTTCAGAACCAACAAAGGTCACATCACATGAGGAAGTTGCAGAAACTACTTTTAAATTGTTAGAGAGGGCAGTAGATAAAAGATTATTATCCGATGTACCTATTGCTACATCATTAAGTGGTGGTATTGATTCGGCTGTTATAACATATTTATTATCACAACGAATTCCTAATTTGAAAGCATACACAATTGCATTTGACCAAGAATCTAAAGATTTACAAAAAGCAAGAGTATGTGCCCAATATTTAGGTGTAGAATTAATCGAAGTATTCGTACCTCACGATGAGGAAATAATCAAACAAAGATTTTTAGAATCAATTAAAGTTATTGAATATCCATCAACCGTACAAATGGAAGTAGGTATCCTACAATCATTTATTGCTGAACAAATGGCAAAGGATGGAATTAAAGTAGCATTTAGTGGTGAAGGTAGTGATGAGAGTTATGGTTCATATGGTACATTCCGAATGTTCAGTAAAAAACCAGATTGGAGTGATGTTCGTAAAAAGTTATTCGAAAAACAATATCATGGAAATCTATTAAGAGGTAATACCATCTTTATGAATTATGGAACAATCGAATTAAGATGTCCATTCTTTGATACTGATTTTCTAAACTATACAACTAATCTTACCGATGAGTTTCTTGCAAATAAGGGCCAATGGAAAAGACCACTTGCAGATGGATTTAGAGGTAAATTACCGGATGAAATATTAGACCAAGAAAAACGAGCATTTCAAAAAGGTACAAATTTTAAAGCATATATTGAAGAAATTATTGTAAACGATAAAAATATTAATTTCAAAAATAGAAAGAAAATATTACATGTCATTGGTGATAATTTTGAGAAGATACATGGATTCTCTCATAAGAATATGAAAGGTGAATTAGAAACAAATAAAAAAGGAATTTACCAATGGATTTAAGATTAAAAGGATTAAACGAAGATACTCCATTAGAACTTTATCATATTAAAGGTAGAGAAGTTTGGGTAAAAAGAGATGACCTTATGGGTGATGGTAACGAATTACCACCGTGGGGTAAGATAGCAGCAGTATTTGAATTAGTTAAAAAATATGTTGATAGAAGTAAACCTCTAACACATCTTTCAGTTGATGGAAGTTGGACAGGTTGGGTACTTGCAGCTATTTGTGAACAATTGGATATTGAATTTTATGTATCATATCCAGATTCCAAAAAGATTTCACAAGAGTATTTAGGGATGATTAAAGAAAAATATCCAAAAGTACATATGAATCCTATTAGACCTAATATGATGCAAATTATGTATAATTCACTTCGAAGTCAAGCGAAAGAAAATGGATGGCAAATGTTACCTTATGCTTTTGACCACGATTTTTATAAGGATTATCTTGCTGAAAGAATCCAACCATTTGTACACTTTGATAATTTAGTAGTATCATCTGGTAGTGGTGTAACACTTGCAGGATTAGCGAGAGGTTATTATAGAGAAGAACTTAAAGAATTTTTTCCAAAAGTAACTAGAAAAATTTGGACAACTTGTGTATCATCAGAAAGTTCAATTAATAAAACATTGAAAAAAAGTGGAATTCCAATACCAATTAAAATCAGAAAATCGGAATATGCTTTTGAAGATAGAATACCTGGTTATGAAGCACCATTCCCTTGTAATCAATTTTGGGATATAAAACAATGGAAATGGTTAGAAGAGAATATAGACCAAATTGAGGGAACTATCTTATTTTGGAATATTGGTGGAATTTATAAATTTTAATACAACCTAAACAAAAATTAATTTTGTACAAAAATATATATTATCAGAGAGAAAGAAATTTAGTACATCTATGGGATGATACTTTGGGATATAGAACATTTCCATATACTCGATATGCATATGAACCTGCATTAAATGGTGAAGCTCGTTCAATTTACGGTGACCGTTTAACCAAAATTTACAAATTCAAAAATGATGATGAGGGGTTGTTTGAAGCAGATGTACCTGAAACAACAAGAGTATTAGTAGATACCTACACCGATTCAGATATTCCATCTAATGGAATCACTACAATGACATTTGATATTGAGGTGGAAATGGAATCAGGCTTACCAGATGTTGAAAAGGCAGAAAATGAACTTACAGCGATTGGTTTAAATGATAATATCACTAACCAGTATTGGGTATTGATTATGGATAAGAAGGGCAAAATGGTTGAAAGAAAAACTGATAAAGCAATCATCATACCATTTAAAGATGAGAGGGATATGTGTATGAAGTTCCTTTCTCTTTACGAAGAAATACAGCCAGATATTCTTACAGGTTGGAACATTGATAATTTTGATATTCCCTACCTATTTAATAGAATAAAAAGAATTTTAGGTGAACAACACGCAAAGAGGTTATCACCAATTGGTCAAGCATTTTATTCACCCTATCGTAATCGTTGGTTCTTTGCAGGTGTGAGTTGTTTAGATTATTTAGAATTATATAAGAAATTTAACTATAATGAATTACCTAACTATCGATTAGATACAATTGGTACAATTGAATTAGGTAAGGGTAAGATTGAGTATCAAGGTTCATTGGATGATTTATTCAATGAGGATATTGAAAAGTTTATTGAGTATAATTTGGTGGACGTTGAAATCGTTGTAGAGTTAGATAGAAAATTACAATTCATAGATTTATGTAGAGGTATTTGTCATGCAGGTCACGTACCATATGAGGATTTCGTATATTCTTCAAAATATTTGGAAGGTGCACTACTATGTTTCCTTAAAAGAAAGGGATTGGTTGCACCAAACAAACCGGCAGATAGAAAAGAAAAACTAGCAGCATTAAAAGAAGCTGGAGAAGAGAAGTTTATTGGTGCATATGTGAAAGACCCAATTGTGGGTAAGTATGATTGGGTGTATGACTTGGACTTAACATCACTATATCCATCAATCATTATGACCTTAAACATTTCACCCGAAACAAAGATTGCTAAAATCGAAGATTGGGATGTTCAGAAATTTATGAAGGGTGAAGTTGATTATTACCAAATGGGTGAAAATCGTATATCAAGGGATAATTTACAAAAATATATTAAAGAAGCAAATTTAACAATATCATCAAATGGTGTATTGTATCGTAAGGACAAAATGGGATGTATTCCCGAGATATTAGATATTTGGTTTAATGAAAGGGTTGAGTTTAGAAAATTGGAAAAGAAGTACGGTCAAGAAGGTAATCAAGAACAATATGCCTTTTACGGCAAAAGACAGTTGGTTCAGAAAATTCTACTTAACTCTCTTTATGGTGTGCTTGGTCTTCCTGCCTTTCGGTTTTACGATGTGGATAATGCGGAGGCAGTTACGACTACGGGTCAGACTGTTATCAAGAACACTGCGAGTATGGGGAACATCAAATACAACAAAGAATTAGGCACAAAAGATGTAGATTCAAACATCTATATTGATACCGATTCAGTATTCTTTTCTGCAGTTCCACTTTTAGATTTCCGTCATCCTAATTGGAAAAAAATGGATGATAAAGAAGTTGCAGTATTAGTAGATGGTATTGCAGGTGAAATGCAAGATTACCTTAATAAATTTTACGATATATTGTGTGATAAATTCTTTAATGTTCAAAAACATAGATTAGAAATCAAAAAAGAATATGTTGCAAGAGCAGGATTGTGGATTGCAAAGAAACGATATGCACAATGGATTATTTCTAATAATGGTATTGCAACTGATAAATTAGATGTTAAAGGATTAGATGTTAAACGCTCATCATTTCCTAAAGCATTTCAGGAGTGTATGGGAACTGTTTTGATTGATATTCTAAAAGGTAAATCAGAAGAAGAAATTTCAGATTTTGTTTTAGCATTTAAAAAGAGTATGACAAGTAGACCTATTGTTGAGATTGCTAAAAACTCTGCAGTTAAAAATTTATCAAAGTATTTACCAAAGAAAAGACAACTATTCCAAATGGAAAAAGGTGTTCCTGCCCACGTTAAAGCAGCAATACTTTATAACGATTGTTTACAACATTTTAATGCTCCATTTAAATATTCACCGATGAAAGATGGTGATAAAGTAAAATGGGTATATTTGAAAAACAATCCATTAGGATTAGATGGTTTAGCATTTACTGGTTATGATGACCCCGAAGAAATTACAAACTTAATTTCAACTTACATAGACCACAATCGAATCTTTGAAGCAGAATTACAAGGTAAATTACAAGATTTCTTTAATGCAGTTGGATGGGGTGATGTGATTAGTGAACAACGAACCGCAGAAAAATTCTTTAGTTTTTAAAAATAAATTTGGAAATATCAAATATTCTTCGTATCTTTGTAAAAGATTATACTGACAATATGTCAGTAATATTCACTTTGGAACACTATGTGTTATAGATAGTATAAAAAAACAATTAAAATAAGTTATGGCAAAACAATTGAAATTTGATTCAGAGGCTAGACAATCTCTAAAAAAAGGATTAGATACTTTAGCTGATGCAGTTAAAGTTACATTAGGACCTGCGGGTAGAAATGTATTATTACAAAAACAACAAGGTACACCCCACATCACAAAAGATGGAGTTTCAGTTGCAAAAGAAATTGAACTTGAAGATGTGTTTGAAAATATGGGTGCACAATTGGTTAAAGAGGTATCACAAAAAACTGCAAATTCAGCAGGAGATGGTACAACTACTGCAACTGTTCTTGCTCAATCTATTGCAGATGAGGGATTCAAATGTGTAAATGATGGTACAAATCCAATTTATCTTAAAAGAGGTATGGATATTGCCGTTAAGGTAGTAGTTGATGAATTACAAAACCAAGCAATCGTAGTTGGTTCAAACAAAGAAAAGATTAAACAAGTAGCAACAATTTCTGCTAACAATGATTCATCTATTGGTGATTTAATTGCAGATGCGTTTGAAAAAGTTGGTACTGATGGTGTAATCACCGTAGAAGAATCAAAAGGTTTGGAAACTTCTATGGAGTTGGTAGAAGGTATGCAATTTGATAAAGGGTATATGTCTTCTCACTTTATCACTAATCAAGATAAATTAACTGCAGTATTGGAAAATCCTTACATCTTAACATATGATGGTAGAATTTCTAATATGAATGATATTTTACCTTTATTAGAAGGAATTTCACAACAATCACGTTCGTTGTTAATCATTGCAGATGATGTAGAAGCTGAAATTTTAGGTACATTAGTAGTAAACAAATTAAGAGGTTTGTTAAGTACCGTATGCGTTAAGGCACCTGCGTTTGGTGATAGAAAGAAACAAATTTTAGAAGATATTGCAATCTTATCGGGCGGTACATTTATTACACCAGATGCTGGATATAAGTTAAGTGAAATCACATTAGAAGATTTAGGAACTTGTGAAAAAGTTACGGTTGGTAAAGATTCAACAACTATTGTAAATGGAAATGGTTCAGTAGAAGATATTCAAAAACGAATCGCACAAATCAAAAATGAAATCGAAAACGCATCATCTGATTATGATAGAGAAAAATTACAAGAGCGTTTAGCTAAATTAAGTGGTGGTGTTGCAGTTCTTTACATTGGTGCTGGTTCAGAGGTTGAATTAAAAGAAAAGAAGGATAGAGTAGATGATGCATTACAAGCAACACGTGCAGCAATTGAAGAAGGTATCGTTGCTGGTGGTGGTGTTGCATTAATTAAATGTAGTGAAGCAGTTAATGAGTTAAAATCAAATACTGATTTAACTCCTGAAGAATTGGATGGTATTGATGTTATTTTAAAATCATTATATGCACCGATTACACAAATCCTAAAAAATGCAGGATTAGACCATACTGAAATTATCGAATCATTACTTACTCATTTTGATGTAGAAGGTGGTGAAAATATTGGATTTGATGCAAAGACAGGTGATTTCGTAGATATGTTCCATGAGGGAATCATTGACCCAAAGAAAGTAACAAGAGAGGCAATTCAAAACGCATCATCGGTTGTTGGTATGATTTTAACTACTGAATGTATGGTAGTAAATAAACCAGAAGAAAAAAAACAAACCATTATGATGCCCCCAATGATGTAAAAAAATAAAAAATAATTTGGATAATTCAAAAATTATTCGTATCTTTGTATAAATTTAAAAACAAATAAAATGGAAAAACAAAAATTAAGTCGTTTCGTAAGCAAGTATAATCTTGCAGGATTAGTAGAATCAGTTAAATGGGAATCAAAAGATGGTTCATTAAGTACATCATTCATTTCTGACGATAAATCAGTTTTGGGTAGTGTAAGTATGAATGAGTTTGAAGGAACTGATTCAGTATTGGGTGTATATGATACAACCAAATTAACAAAAATGTTATCAGTATTGGGTGAAGGAATTGAATTCTCTATTACTGATTTCGATGGAAAAGCAGTTTCATTGAAATTTAAAGATGGTTCAACTGCAGTAAATTATATGTTAGCTGATTTATCAGTTATCCCTAATGTACCTGATTTGAAACAATTACCTAATTTTGATATTAAAATCAAATTAGATTCTAATTTCATCAACAAATTCATTAAAGCAAAAGGTGCATTGGCTGATGAGAATAACTTTACTTTCGTATGTAAGAATGGTAAAGCACAAATCATTTTAGGTCACTCTAACATCAACACAAACCGAATCACTATTGATGTAGATGCGGAGTGTGGCGAAGAAGTAAATCCAATTTCATTCTCAGCAACTTACTTAAAAGAAATTTTAGTTGCAAATAGAGAAGCATCTGATGCAACTCTTAACATTTCAACACAAGGATTATCACATATCCATTTTGAAATTGACCAATACACATCCGACTATTATTTAGTTGAAATCCAATCCTAATTAATGAAGAAATACTTTTACGAGCGAAGCAAATTTTCGGAGTTCCAATCAAATACAACTTATCATCGGTTATTAGAAATGACTGATGATGAGTTTATTAATTGGGCTAAACTTCTTCGTAAGGAAGTGACTGAACAATGGGATGTGAGTGGTACTCCACCTGTAATCGGTAAAGATGAAGATGGTATCATTAATTCATTTAAAAAACTTAAATCAAATCCAGCAGATTATTTGGAAAAAGATTTAAGTGGTGATGATGAATCATTAGGTATTATCCAAAACTTTAACAAAGATGCATCAGTTGTTAATCAGTTCTTTCCTACGATGTTAAAAACTAAAATCACTATTGGTAAATCTGCAGATGGTGGTTTAAGTATTTATGACCATTTTTCAGACCCAAATTTAGAAGAAACATTTGTAAAAATTATGAGAAGGGCTGTGAAGAGGGATTCTATGTATTCCTGGTCACGCTCGATTGTAAATAAAAAAGATGAAAACGCTTTTTGGGATGGACAGAATGGTTACGATTTTATAAAAGATGTACATGATGGAAAGATTTTCACAGGTCAATGGAGTAATAACGATATTGTACTTGCAAGAGTTAAAGAAGATACTTTAGGAAATTATGGTACATTTAACGCAGAATATATTGGATTTGGTAATCTATATCTTTCTGCTGAACAAGTTCAAGAACTTAAAGATAATGGGTATCTAAATCCAACACAATTATCAAATATAAAAGAAATTGTGGATACATATGAATTGAAAGACGGTACTAAAAAGAAGTATTACTATTTAATTCGTTGGTATGATAAGACGGATGGTATATTTCCAAAAATCTTACAAGTATTTCGTTTGAGTTGTGGACAACCTGCAGTAAACTTTCCTGCATTAACTGCAAAGTGGATTTACGAAAATTACACATCACACATTGACCAAAAAGAACCATTAACTATTTATGATTCTTCATCTGGTTGGGGTGGTAGAATTATCGGTGCAATGAGTAGTAGAAAGAAAACTCACTATGTAGGAACTGACCCTAATCCTGATAACTTTATAGATGAATTAGGTATATCTCGATATGAGTATGTTGCTAAATTCTACAACGATAAGTGTGTGGATGATTTTTCAGATACACTTACTAAATTCTTTGATGTAGAGAAACAAGGTAACACATACGAACTATTCAGAGATGGTTCAGAATTAATTCAACATAACCCACGTTTTCAAAAATACAAAGGTAAGTTAGATTTATCATTTACATCACCACCATATTTCAATAGAGAACAATATTCACAAGATGAGAATCAATCGTTCAAAGCATATGGTGAATATGATGATTGGAGAGATAATTTCTTACGCCCAACTTTAACTACTATCTATGAGTATTTAAAGAATGATAGATACATCTTATGGAACATTGCTGATATTAAAATTGGTGATAGTACATATTTCCCATTGGAAAAAGATTCTATCGATATCCTTAAAGAATTGGGTTGTGAATATAAAGGAAAAATTAAAATGTTAATGACACGAATGGTAGGATTAGACCCATCAAAAAGTGGAATTAAAAATTCAGTAGAACATCAAGGTAAAGTTTACAAATATGAACCAATATTTGTTTTTCATAAAAAATAATTAAAATGGCATTCTTCGAAGATAATACACAGGAAAAAGTAGATAATAGTTTATGGGTGGAAAAATATCGTCCAACCACATTAGAAAACTATGTAGGTAACGAACACCTTAAAGAAAAAGTTAAGGGATATATCGATAGAGGTGATGTACCTCACTTGTTATTATATGGTAGAGCTGGTACTGGTAAAACCACATTGGCTAAACTGATTACAAAATCAGTAGAATGTGATTTTATGATTATCAACGCATCAGATGAAAACAATGTTGATATGGTAAGAAACAAAGTAAAAAACTTTGCATCAACCATCGGGTTTAAACCATTGAAGATTGTTATATTGGATGAGTTTGATTATATGTCACAAAACGCACAAGCAATTTTGCGTAACTTAATGGAAACATTTAGTAAACATTGTCGATTCATTTTGACTTGTAACTATGTTGAAAAGGTAATTGAACCAATTCAATCTCGTTGTCAAACATTTCAAATTGTACCACCTACTAAAAAGGATGTTGCATTACAAATTTCAAAGATTCTAAAATCAGAAGAAATTAAATTTGAACCAAAAGATTTAGTACCTATCATTGATGCAGGTTATCCTGATATTCGTAAGGTTATCAATACTTGTCAATTAAATTCTCATAAAGGTGAATTAAAAGTTGATGTTCAAAATCTTTTAGAAAACGATTATAAAATGAAAATTTTAGATACTCTAAAATCAAATGATGATAAGAGAAATCGTTATATGAAATTAAGACAAACTCTTATAGATAGTAGAGTAACTGATTTTACTGAATTGTTTACATTACTTTATGATAAAGTAGATGAGTTTGCACCAAATAATACTGCAAATGTAATCATTGCACTTTCACAAGGACAAACAAATCATTTTCATTCCATAGATAAAGAAATTGCTATGGCAGCATGTTTGATTGAAATAAATTCATTACTATAATGGCAGCAACACTTTTTGACCATATAAAGGCAATTACCCAAACTCAAGATAAAAAGTATTGGGATAAGTTAGATGAATCTGATAAAAAGACTTGGTCAAATTTTATGGTATTTAGATTTCTTTCGATGAACCCAGATTGGGTAACGATGGTTGCACAATTACAACCATACTTACAAGAAGTTCCACCAAAGGCTTGTTATCTAGCATTAATTGATTTAATACCAAAGACTAGAGCATTTTTAAAATATATGAAACCTAAAGGTGAAGATAAATATGAAAAATGGTTAATAGAATTGGTTTCAAAACATTACCAAACATCTTTATTACAATCAGAGGATTATCTTAAAATTTTATATAATACAAGAGATGGTAGAACTAAACTTAAAGAGTTGTGTGAAATGTATGGTATTGAATCAAAAGAAATTACAAAATTAAAATTAAATGTATAATATGGATTACACACTATTATTATTCTTTGGATTTGTTATAGCTATATTTGGCGGTACGATTATATATGAAAAACTGACTGAACGAAAAGAGCGTAAAATCGAATTAAAATTGAGAAGAAGTGATTCTTTATTACGAAGTTATTACGCTGAAGCTACTAATGATAGAAATGATGGGTGGTGGAAACTACATTATACTGAAAAATACAACGAAAGACTTAAAAAATTAAAATCAGAATTATAATATGGAAACAAATTTTAAACCACTTGGTGATAGAGTTCTTGTAAAACCAAAAGAAACAGAACAAAAATCAAAAGGAGGATTGATTCTAAATGATTCAATCAGTAGAGGACAAAAATTGGAAGGAGAAGTTATTTCAGTTGGAACTGGATTATTTTCTCAAACTGGAAATCATATTCCAATGACAGTAAGGGTTGGTGATGTGGTTCTTTATTCCAAAGATGAGGCAACAAATAAACTGACAATCGAAGGAAACGAATATTTATTATTCAGAGAGCATGAATTAATTGGAATTTTCGGCAGAGATGAATCATCTTATTCAATTAATATTCCATACTCTAATCCTTATACATATAGTAACAATACTAACAATGTTACTTATGGTGGTAAGCAATTGTTGAACGAAAACAAATAATAATATGAAGTATCATCTAACTTATGATGACATCCAATTAGTACCACAATTTTCAAATATAAAATCCCGAACTCAAATAAATCTTAACACTCTTGTCTCAAGGAGATATGGATTAATTAATCCAATCGTAGCATCTCCAATGGATACCGTATGCGGTGAAGAAATGGCATTAAAAATGTTTTTAATGGGAGGTGTTGGATGTATCCATAGATTTATGACAATAGAAGAACAATGTAATATTGTTAAAAATCTAAAATATAAAATTTATGGTGAAGGATTCGGAGGACCATTTGAAGATTGGGGTGTAATGTATGATGATTGGCATGCAGAAATTCCTTATGTACCAATTATGGCAGCAATAGGAGTTATGGCATCCGATATGGATAGGGCTAAAAAATTAGTAGAAAATGGTGCAAATATATTAGTAATAGATGTTGCACATGGACACCATCAAAATGTTATAGACATGATAAAATGGTGTAAAGATAATCTTGATAGTAATGTAGATATCATCGCTGGTAATATCGCTACTGCCCAAGCTGCAATTGATTTGGAAGATGCAGGTGCAGATGGGTTGAGAGTTGGAATCGGTGGTGGTTCATTATGTACTACAAGGGTAAAAACTGGGTTTGGAATCCCAAATGTAAGTTGTTTAGAAGAAATTACATCAGTTGCTAAAACTCCCATTATGGCCGATGGTGGGATTAGGACAAGTGGTGATATTTCCAAAGCATTAGCATTGGGTGCAAACACTGTTATGTTGGGTTCATTATTAGCAGGTACTGATGAAGCACCTGGTCAAATAATTGAAACCACTAAAGGTCTTTATAAAAGATATAGAGGTTCTGCATCGTTAGAAACCAAAGTAGTTCACGGACAACAAGCAAGAAATGTAGAAGGAGAATCAACAACAATCCCTTACAAGGGCGGTGTGAAATTCATTGTAAATGGATTGTTGGATGGTGTAAAATCTGCACTTTCTTATGCAGGGGCAAGTAATCTTACCGAATACAAACCCGAATATGTTCTTGTTACTAACTCTGGTATCAATGAAGCAAAACCACATCTTTTGTAAGGATGGGTTAATAATTTAATTTAAAAAAAAGGTAAAATTTATGAAAAAAGCATTTTTAGGATTTCTTGTTTTACTAACATCATTTGTAGGATTTGGTCAAGTAACCACTTCTGCAATTTCAGGTGTTGTAAAGAATGAGAAAAATGAAGTACTGGCTGGTGCAACAATCCAAGCAGTACACACTCCAACTGGTACGAAGTATTCTACGGCTACCAATAAGTTAGGAGGTTATGTGTTACCTGCGGTGAGAGTAGGTGGACCATATACGATTCAGGCAACATTCGTTGGTAAGAAGAAAGAGGAAGTTATTGATGTTAATACTCAATTAGGTATTACATCAAATGTAAACTTTTTATTAGTTGATGAGAACAAAACCTTAAAAGAGGTTGTTGTAACTTCTACTCGAAACAATATTATTTCGAGAGAAAGAACAGGTGCATCTCAACAATTTACAAGAAGAGATTTACAAAACATTCCAATTACGGGAGCAAGAACAATCGATGGTATTACAAAGTATAATCCAAATGGAAATGGAAACTCTTTCGGAGCACAAGATTCTCGTTTGAATAACTTTACAATCGATGGTTCTCAATTCAATAATGGATTTGGTTTAGGTTCATCCGCTCAGGCCGGTGGTAGAACTGGTGCATCTGCAATCTCATTAGATGCAATTGAACAATTACAAGTAAACATCGCACCTTTCGATATTCGTCAGAGTGGATTTACTGGTGCAGGTATCAACGCAGTAACAAGAAGTGGTACAAATGAAATCGAAGGTTCAGTATATCAAACACAAAGAGATAATAGTTCTACATATGTAGGTGATAACGCTAGAGGAACAAAAGTAACCGCATCTAAATTTGATGAGAAGGTACAAGGTTTCCGTTTAGGTGCACCAATCATTAAGAACAAATTGTTCATCTTTGGTAACTACGAACAAATTGAGAAAACCGAACCAGGTACAACTTGGATTTCAACGGGTTCTCCATTGACAGGTTCGCAAGTTAGTAGACCAACTTATACACAATTATCAGACTTATCTAAATTTATGCAAGATAAGTTCAATTACACAACAGGTCCATTTGAAGGATATTCTAACACAAACGCATCAAAGAAGTTTTTGATTCGTATGGATTGGAACATCAACGACAAACATAAATTAACGGCTCGTTATGTACATCACGATTCTGAAGCAGAGATTAATATTTCAAACTCTACATCAGCAGGATTCGGTAATAGAACAACTTCAGCATTAGCAATGAGTTTCCAAAATAGTGGTTACATTATTATGGATAACACTCGTTCTTATGTATTGGAATTGAACTCTAAATTATCAAACACTTTACATAACAACTTAATTGTTGGTTACGATAAACAAATTGAGGATAGAGCATATCGTTCTCAAATGTTCCCAACAATCGATATTAAGGATGGTGCAACAACTCTTACATCGGTAGGTTTTGACCCATTTACTCCAGGAAATAAATTAGATTATAACACTTTCCATATTACAAACAACTTAACAAAGTATGCAAACAAACACACTTTGACATTTGGTTTTAACTATGAGAAATATCAATCTAATAACTTATTCTTCCCTGCATCTAATGGTGTTTACATCTTCAATAGTTTAGCAGATTTCTACACCGCAGCTAATCAATCATTGGCAAATGGTGGAGCACCTTCTACATTAGTTCCAGCTCGTTTTCAATTCCGTTATTCGGCATTGCCAGGCGCAGTTGAACCAATGCAAACTTTGAAAACTGATAGATTAGATGTTTACGGACAAGATGAATTCCAAGCAACTGAAAACTTAAAGTTCACTTTTGGTTTAAGAGCAGCAGTAATTTCGTTTGAACAAACTGCATTGGAAAATCCAGCAGTAACAGCAATGACATTCGCAGGTGGACAGAAGTTTAATACTGGTAAATTACCAAAAACACAAACACTTTTCGAACCTCGTTTCGGATTTAACCACGATGTATTCGGTGATAGAAAAACACAAGTTAGAGGTGGTACGGGTATCTTCACTGGTCGTCCTCCATATGTGTTTATCTCAAACCAAGTGGGTAACAATGGTGTGTTGACAGGATATATTGATGTAAGTGGTGCAGCTGCAGCTAAATATGGTTTCACTGCTGACCCTAACAAATACTTTATCCCATCAACTCCAACTTTACCATCTACATTTGATTTAGCATTTACGGATGAGAACTATAAGTTCCCACAAGTTTGGAAATCAAATATCGCAGTTGACCAAAAGTTACCATTCGGTTTCATCGGTACTGCTGAATATATCCAAAATGTAAACTTAAATGCAGTTCATTATTACAACGCAAACTTTGGTGTTCCAACTGGCGTATTCGCAGGTGTTGATAAGAGAGCAAAGTATGCAGGAACTGATGCAGGTGTTAGAGTAAATGGAAATGTTTCAAACGCAATTGTATTGACTAATTCAAATGATAATCGTTTCAGTTCATTAACATTGAAATTAGAGTATCCTTATCAAAAAGGTATCTTTGGTTCATTCGCATGGACAGTATCAGATGCTAAAGATTATATGAGTGCAGGTTCAATCGCTTCAGGTAGTTGGACAGGTGCTAGAAGTATCAATGGTAACAACGAATTAAACTTAGCTAATTCTGATAACTTATCTCCAAATCGTTTAGTTGGTTTGTTAGGATATAGATTAGAATATGGTAAAGGTTTAGGTGGAGCAACTTCATTCACATTAGGTTATGTAGGAAATCAGGGTAATCCATTCTCTTACACAATTGGCGGTGATATGAATGGTGATAGAATTGCAGGTAACGAATTAATCTTCGTTCCATCACAAATGAGTGATATCAAATTCGCACCATTGACAGTTGGTACAAGAACTTATACTGAAGCTGAACAACAAGCAGCATTTTGGTCTTACATCGAGCAAGACGAATACTTATCTAATCGTAGAGGTCAATATGCTGAAAGAAATGGTTCATTCTTACCAATGTTACATAGATTCGACTTATCAGTTGTACAAGATATCTATGTAAAGGTTAAAGGTAAAAAGAATACAATTCAAATCAGAGCAGATATCTTAAACTTTGGTAACTTATTAAATAATGAGTGGGGTGTTTCTCAAAGAGCAACTATCCCAACCATCTTAAACTATTCAACTACTAATTCAGCAGGTGAGCCAGTTTATAAGTTAGCAACTCAAAAATTAACAGATGGTTCTACCATCTTAGCTAGAGATACTTATCAGTACAATTCATCAGTATTTGATGTATGGTCAGCACAATTAGGAATTCGTTATATCTTTGGAAAATAATTTCAAATATAAATTAAATTTAAGTGGGGGGAAGAAATTCTCCCCATTTTTATTTGGAAAATTAAAATATTTGTATTATCTTTGTGGAAACAAAATTAAAAACAAGTTATACTATGGCAAAAATTATTAAGTTTGACACTGAAGTTAGAGGTGGATTAAAAGAAGGTGTGGACAAATTAGCAAATGCCGTAAAGGTTACGCTAGGTCCAAAAGGTAGAAATGTTATTCTACAAAAACAATTTGGTGTACCTCACATCACAAAAGATGGTGTATCGGTTGCTAAAGAGATTGAATTAGAGGACCCGATTGAAAACATTGGTGCACAATTAGTAAAAGAGGTTGCATCCAAAACCGCAGACCAAGCCGGTGATGGTACTACAACAGCAACAGTATTGGCACAAGAGATTTTCTCTTTGGGCGTTAAGAATGTGGCGGCAGGAGCAAATCCAATGGATTTAAAAAGAGGTATTGATGATGCGGTTGATATTGTAGTAAAGGAATTGGAAAAGATTGCAAAACCAATCAAAACATCAAAAGAAATTGAACAGGTGGCTACTATTTCGGCAAATAACGATTCATCGATTGGTTCTATGATTGCATCTGCAATGGAGAAAGTTGGTAAGGATGGTATTATTACTGTCGAAGAAGCGAAGGGTACTGAAACGGAAGTAAAGACTGTAGAGGGTATGCAATTTGATAAGGGGTATCTATCTCCTTATTTCGTAACGAATCAGGAATCAATGGAAGCTGAATTAGACTCTCCATATGTGTTAATATATGACAAGAAGATTTCGGCAATGAAAGATATTCTAAATATCTTAGAAGCAACTGCACAAACGGGTAAACCACTATTAATCATTTCGGAAGATTTGGATGGTGAGGCATTGGCGACTCTTATTGTAAACAAAATGAGAGGTACATTAAAAGTAGCAGCGGTTAAAGCACCTGCATTTGGTGACAGAAGAAAGGAGATTTTGCAAGATATCGCAACTATTACGGGTGGTACATTAATTACCGAAGAAATCGGATTAACATTGGATAAAGTAACTTTGAATCAATTAGGTAGAGCTGAAAAAATCACAATTGATAAAGATACTACTACCATTATTAATGGAGCTGGTAAAACTGAAGATATCAAAGCAAGAATCGATTTGATTAAATCCCAAATTGATAAATCAACATCCGATTATGATAAAGAGAAATTGCAAGAAAGATTATCTAAGTTAGCAGGTGGTGTTGCAATTCTTTACATTGGTGCAACTACCGAAGTTGAGATGAAGGAAAAGAAAGATAGAGTAGATGATGCATTACACGCAACTCGTGCAGCAGTAGCAGAAGGTATCGTACCAGGTGGTGGTGTTGCATTGATTAGAGCACAATCTGCATTGGATAAATTAAAAGTTGATGTATCAGATGATTACCATACAGGTATTCTAATTGTATCTAAAGCAATCGAAGCACCATTAAGAACTATTGTAACAAATGGCGGAGGTTCTGCTGAAGTTGTAATTAACGAAGTTAGAAAAGGTAAAAACAATATGGGTTACAATGCTAGAACCGAAGTATATGAAGATTTAGTGGTAGCAGGTATTATTGACCCAACCAAAGTAACTCGATTAGCATTACAAAATGCATCATCAATCGCATCTCTATTATTAACAACGGAGTGTGTGGTAGCAAGTAAAAAAGAGGATGAAAAACCTCAATTACCGCAAGGTGGTTTCGGAATGTAAAATTTAAATTAATTATAAACAAAAAACAAACAATTATGGCAAAGTTTTATTCAGTACAAGTAGCAATCGAAGTCGAAGATGCTAAAGGTAAAATTAAAAAACAAAAAGAAAACTATTTAGTAGATGCAATGTCTGTAACGGAAGCAGAAGCTAAGTTAGTTAAGAAGTTCGTAGCAGAAGGTGTAAACTTAGAATACGAAGTAGTAAAAGTATCGGAAACAAACATTATTGAAGTATTCTAATATGGAAAAAGAACTCAAAGAAGAGAAGGTATTAGTTCTCAAAAGAGTTCCACCAGGAGATAGATGGATATTTGCCGATGGTAGTCAAAAAGGCATTTATCCATCTCTTACTGATGCTTTAGAAGGTTGGTTTCAAATCAATGGAGATACCAACTTTTACATTGAAGCCAGAAAAGGAACGGTGGAAATCATAAAGCAAGAAGAAGTAGAAAAGGTAGTACGAAAATTCTCATTATATGGCGAAGACTAAAACATTAGTAATAGCAAGTGGTTATTTCAATCCCGTTCACAAAGGACATATAGAATATTTAACAAGAAGTAAGGAGTTGGGAGACCAACTCTTTGTTATTGTTAATTCAGATTTGCAAAGAGAGCAAAAAGGTTCTAAAGAATTTATGAATGAGTATGAAAGAAAATTTGTTATAGAAACACTAAAACCCGTTGATAAAGCATTTATTGCAATTGATACAAATAGATTGTGTGATAAAACAATAGAAATGATATACAATATGTATATAGATAAATTTGATAATTTTATATTTACCAATGGAGGCGACCAAACTGCTGAAACTATTGGAGAGGGGGAAGTTTGTAGAAGATTGGGGATAGAAATGGTTTTCGGATTGGGAGATAAAATTCAATCATCATCTTGGTTATTAAAAAATAAATAATGAGCTTTATTATTGGTAAAAATTGTGTTGGATGTGTAGATACGGCGTGTGTTAGTGTGTGCCCTGTTGATTGTATTAATGGACCAATTTCAATAGATGGAAGAGGTGAGGAAGTACATAGTATGCAACCACACGAATTATTAGATAAACAATTATTTATAGACCCATCAATGTGTATTAATTGTGGTGCATGTATTCCCGAATGTCCGGTTGATGCAATTTATAGAGATGAAAAAGAAGCGATTGATTTGGGAGATGGGGAATCAGTGCATAAGAACTATGAATTTTACGGACTTACATTTAACTAAAAATTTTTTATATTTATATTTACTTAAAACGTTTAACTAAACTAAAAAACAATGAGTACATTCGTGATTGTAGTTATTTTATTGGCAGTTGCCGGTGGGGTAGCTTATCTTACAAAAAAAGGTAAGATTAAAGATGAAAACAACAACAACATTCCTGACGTTGTAGAAGAAAAAATCGAAGATGTTAAGAAAGCAGTTGAAGTTGTAAAAGAAACAACTAAAGCAGTTAAAAAAACTGCGGATAAAGTTGTTAAAACCGCTGAAAAAGTTGTAAAAGAAGCGAAGCCAAAAACAACAGCTAAGAAAGCAGCAAAAAAGTAAATCAATTAATCAGAGAATAACCAAAATTTTTACATGGCAAAAGCAAAATCATCTGCCGCATCGCAGAAAGTTTCGTTTGGTAAAAGAAGAACAGGCCCAGGTTCTGGCACAAAGAGTTACGGTCCTAAAGCACAAAAACCAAAGAAATATAGAGGACAGGGAAAAATCAATTAAGTTATTTAATGAATATTCTTGCGTATGATTTGGAAAGAATTCCAACTTTAAAAAGGGGAAGTAATACTGATATTTCACTAAATTTGTATAAAGGAATTAGTGTAAATGCGGATTTCAATAATACAATAAATAATCATTATTTACCTAAATGGAATTATATAAGTGATTTTTCATCTAACAAAATATATGATGTAGAACATTTGGATTACATATGGATATATTCCTATGCTTTTCCGGAAATATTTCAATCTAATTTTGTTAATTTTATAAATAAAAATGTAAAATCTATAAAATGTATAGTATTTGATTTACAAGGTGAAGGCGCCGAATCGAAACTATATTATAAATTTTTTGATGAATTTAGAAGTTTATTACATATAAAAGAATATCATTCAAAAATATTTTGGTTAGTATCAAATGAAACGCATCCAAATTATGATATTTTTTATCATCCTAATTTTGAAATCAAATTTCCTTATCTAATAGGTAGTGTAAATGTTCCTGAATTGGATTTAAATCCAAATAGAAAATATTTATTTACTTTTTTAAATGGACAATTAAGAGAACATAGAGAAGTATTACTTAAAAAAATATTAAATACTTCTATAAAAGATTTAGGATTAATTTCTTGCTTAGACCCAAAACATAGTGGATTACCTGTTATGGATTTAGGTGGGTATGAAAATGAATTTCTATGGACATCTGGTAAGGAATTTTTCAAAAATAGTTATGTAAACTTAGTATCAGAAACCGATTCCGGAGTATTTACAAATGGAATTTTAATAACAGAAAAAAGTATTAAACCATTTATATATCAACAATTACCATTGTATTTAGCAAAATATGGAACTGTTGATTATTTAAGAAAATATGGGTTTGATATGTTTGATGAAATTATAGACCATTCATATGATTCAGAAATTTTAATAAACAAAAGAACTGATATGATTTTGGATGAATTAATTAAATTATCTAAAATGGATTTGCATACATTCTTTATCGAAAACGAAGATAGATTTAGTAAAAATTATTATATTTATTTAGACATTGTTAAAGATTGTAATAATTTACCAATTGATGTTCAAAATTGGATTTTAAATATATGATTAGATTAAAAGCCCTTTTAAAAGAAGATGATATTGTTAAAAACAAAAAGACAGGAAATGTCTATGTTGTAAAACAATTTGACCCATCAAAACATGATAAACCTACTCCTGCTGAAGTTGATAAAGCTAAAGTAGCCAATGGTGGACAACTTCCAAAGGGTGAAACTCCATCAATTTCAACTAAACAATCACCATCACAATCTCCTAAAGGACAAAAATTGGGCGGTACGGATTTTAAGTCATCAGCAGAAAAAAATAATGGTATTCCTAAATTAAAAGATTTGATGCCAGGTGGTGATTTCACAAACAAATCCCTATCGCAAGTTTCTCCATTAGAGAGAGAACAAATTTCAACTATTATAGATAAGTTGGCTGAATTGGGTAATCAGGCAAAAGCAAGTGGTGAAAAAGCACCAAACTTCAATTTATGCCAGGTTTCAATTCCGGGTACTAACTTATATTGTGATGGTAACAAAGGTATTCCTCGTGAGGATATGCCACAATTCAAAGGAACGCCTGAACCAGGTTCGGTAGCAGATAAACTTCCAAAGGATGCAAATGGTGAAGCCGATACGGAAGAGTTCTTTAAGAAGATGTTGGAGAAGCAAGGTATTAATGTATCAGAACCAGCGGCAGTTCAACCTGATAAATTAAAGGCAACTCAATCTGAATTGGTTGGTGTTAAGGTGGCAGGTATGAGTAAGGCATTGGAAGAAAATCCAAAGCACCCAAAGATTACTGCACCTATTTATGTATCCAATGATGGATATGTATTAGATGGGCATCATAGATGGGCAGCTGTTGTAGCATATAACGCATCTCATCCTGATAAACAAATACCAATGAATATCAGAGTAATAGATGAACCAATTGTTCCATTGGTAAAGCGTTCAAACAAATTCGCAGAAGAAATTGGTATTAGAGCAAAAGCGGCTGATACCGGAGCAAAAGGATAGTATTATGTACGAAGTTAGAGGATATCAAAAACCAGAAGCAGCTTTTCACACTATAAGTGAGTGGGAATCTATTGCTAAAGAATTTTTAAATTTAGAAAAAAAGGGATTTGATACAAGAGGTGGTATTATCGATGATAATTCCGAATTAATTGGATTAATAAACAAATATTTTGGATATCAATTATATATTGAAACCGAACTATATGCTGATTTGACAAAAAAGAATGTTTTAGATTTTATAGAAGATTTTGTAAACCATAGAGTATGGGGATTAACGGATGAATTTAAAGATTATATCGTTAATATTGAAAATGATAAAGTAGCATTTTTTTATAGTAGAAGCGCATTAGAACCATATATTTTATTAGATAAGCAATTTACCGAAGATACTTATGGAGATACTAATATAGAAATTGTATCATTTCATTGGACTTCAAAAGAAGGAATGAAAAATTTAGTAGATAGTTTACAATCGGGATATCATTACGCAATATCTACTTTTACTGTGCAAGAAAAAGAATTTTTTAGACCAGAAAGTAATGTTTTGGTTAAAGTAAAAGGTATATTATGTGCAGCATTTCAATCGGATGTAAAATCATTTGCAACTGATAGAGGAAATAGGGCAGCAAATTTATTTAGATTCTCATATCCTGATAATGAAAACAATCTTTGTAGAAATTGGAAAGAGTGTCAGCAAAATAAAACTGCACTTTGGAATGAAATTATAATGAAACCAATATCTATACTTGATTATAAAGTTGTTCAAAAATATTAAATTAGAGAAATAATATGCTACTTAGAAAAGGTGATAATAACGAGAATGTAAAGTTATTACAAAAAAAATTACATTTAGAGCCGGTAGGAAATTTCGGACCAAAAACTGAAGAAGCAGTTAAAGTTTGGCAAGCCGCTCACGGATTAACAGCAGATGGTATCGTTGGTGATAAGACATGGGCGATGATTATGGGTGAAGAAGAGCATGCGGAGGTAAAGCAACAAGTAGCCGCAGTTGCAAATTCAACCGGATTAAATTTATCTAAATTAAAAGGACATGTGCCTGATGCAGTAATTGCAATGATTCCTGATACTGCTGCAAAATTCGGTATCAATACTCCATTGAGATTGGCACACTTTCTTGCACAATGTGGACACGAAAGTGGTGGGTTCAGAGTAACATCTGAAAATCTAAACTATTCAGCAAAAGGTTTGAATGGTATCTTTAAGAAATATTTCCCAACAGAAGCGGCAGCAGCAGCTTACGCTAGAAACCCACAAAAGATTGCTAACAAAGTTTATGCAAATAGAATGGATAATGGAAGTGAAGCAAGTGGTGATGGATACAAATTCAGAGGAAGAGGATATATTCAATTGACAGGTAGAGCAAACTATACATTATTTGGTAAAGCAATTGGAGAAGATATTGCAAATAATCCTGATTTAGTAAGTGGTAAATACGCATTATTATCAGCAGCTTGGTTTTGGTCTAAGAATGGATTGAATAAATTAGCAGATGGTGGAGCGGGTGATGCAGTAGTAACATCAATTACTAAAAGAGTAAATGGTGGTACAATTGGATTGGCTGACCGTATCAAGCACTTTAAAGAGTATTATCATTTATTGGCATAAATTTTAATATGAAAAAATCGTTATTTTTAGGGTCATCTAATACATTTGGTGTTGGATTGCATACTTTTAGAGATTTTTATATGTCTAAGCACAATGCAACTACTTTACAATGGCCATATATTCAAAATAACGATGATTGGAAATTTATTGAAAAAAATAGATGGACTAGAATTGTTTCGAATTATTTAAATACAAATGAAATAAATATTTCAGAAGCAGGTGGGTCTCCCGCAGAATCTCTTTATAAATTACAAAATACGGATTTAACAAACATTGATTATATATTCTTTGAATTTTCGGGAATATATAATTATTTTGATAGATATTTTCATAATCAAGATTATCCAAAGACTCCGCATGAAATAGAGCTATTTCTAACAAATGGTAAAAATGATAAAATAGAATTAAAAGAGAGAATTTTAAAGTGGTTAGTAGAATACAATCCACATGAATTTATAGATGAAATTTTAATTTTATTAAAAGAAAAAATAGAAGAATTATCTGATAAAAAAATAATAATTTTATTTTGGCATCAACAAAATGTTAATTTTGCACATCCAAAATATAATTGGATGACAAAATATATGGTTAAATTTCCAACGAATAGAGATAAATTTAATTTCATAGTACACAATTGGATAGAGGAAAATAAATGGACTGTTTCAGATGAGCATCCATTTTCAGAATATTTCAAAAATGATATACATACCGGTTTATTTGGAAATAAAATGGTAGCGGAAAAAATAATAAGTTATATAAATGAAAAAAACACTACTAATAGCTGGTGATAGTTTTTCTACCGATTGGACCAAAAAATACGACGGTATTGGTTGGGTTAATATGTTGGAAAACGATTATGAGGTAACGAATATATCACAAGCAGGAGTAAGTGAATATAAGATATACCTACAATTAAAATCGGTAGATTTAACACAATTCGATAAAATTTTAATTTCTCACACATCGGCATATCGAATTCCAATTGAAGAACATCCAATTCATAAAGGAGATGTATTACATGATAATTGTGATATAATATTTTCAGATGTAAAAGAACATTTGAAAAATCCAATAATGAAAACTGCGTATGATTTTTATTCTGAAATATTTCATGCAGATTACTTTGTATTTGTGAATGATTTAATTTATAAAGAAATACATAAGATTACACCAAATGCGTTGCATATAACCTTCTTTGATTCATTTTATAATGAGTCTGTTTACAAATTCGAAAATATATTTTTAAAAAATCGTGGCTTAATGAATCATTTAAATGATATTGGAAACGAATTGATTTATAATATTGTTCTAAAAAGATTATAAAATTTAATTTGGTATTGTAATATTTTTTTGGTATATTTGTATTAATATAAATTTAAAAAAATGAACGATAAAATAAGATTAGCATTACAGGTAACTATATTTACATGTATCGTTGGATTGGCGATATCATATATTACACAATTAGTACCAAACTTTCCAAAATTAAATTTTTTGGAAGCAATTGGTGTATATTGTTTATGGACACCTATTCACAATTTCTTAATAAGACAAAACGATGAATACGATAGATAAATCATATCAAACATTATTACAAGACATTTTAGATAATGGCGTAGAAAAGAGTGATAGAACCGGAACAGGTACTATTTCAGTATTTGGTAGACAGATTCGTCATAAAATGAGTGATGGATTTCCATTACTTACTACTAAGAAGATGGCGTGGAAAACTATGGTAACCGAATTATTATGGTTTCTGCGTGGGGATACTAACATCAAGTTCTTATTGGATTACGATTGCCACATTTGGGATGGCGATGCTTATAAGAACTATCTAAATCATACACAAACGGAAGCATCATACACAAAAGAACAATTTATCAATTTAATTAAAAAGGATAAAGATTGGGCAAATGTGTGGGGTGAGTTAGGACCAATCTATGGTAAACAATGGAGAGGATGGGATTGGGATTTAAACCCAACACCAATTGACCAAATTCAAAATCTAATCGATGATTTAAAAACAAATCCAGATAGTAGGAGGATGATGGTTAGTGCTTGGAATGTAGGTGCGTTAGAGTCAATGGTTTTACCACCTTGTCATTATGGATTTCAAATTTATACAAGAGAGTTGAGTGGAGAAGAACGATTGGAATTATTAAAAAAGAAAGTCGGTGAAGTTAAATTCCAATTGATGGTTGAAGATATTGTTCCATTTGGAGGAGGTTTGAGTGAAGAACTACAATCATATAATATTCCCAAAAGAGCAATCTCTTTGATGTGGAATCAACGAAGTGTAGATACTTTTTTAGGATTACCTTTTAACATCGCATCTTATGGATTGTTATTAGAGATTATTGCCAAAGAAGTTAATATGGTGCCTGATGAATTAATTGGTAATTTGGGAGATGTTCATTTATATAAGAATCATATTGAACAGGCTAAAGAACAAATCAGTAGAACTCCATACGATTTACCATCAGTAAATATTACCGAACGAAATTGGTATTTACATCACAAAGTAAAAGAACATTTGGGAGAAAAAACATTTAACGAAAAGATATTATCATATAGACCGGATTGTTTTGAATTGATTGGATACGAATCCCATCCAAAAATTAAAGCACCTTTAAGCAATTAATTATGGCATTTAAACCTATAAAAGTAGAAAAAAATTGGGGATATGAATTATGGATTCATAATGATTCTCAATATTGTGGAAAACTATTAGTGTTTCCAAACGAAGGTAATAAATTTTCAATGCATTACCATATGATTAAAAATGAAACTTGGTATGTTCAAAAAGGAGCATTTGAATTTCATTGGATTGATACCGATACTGCAACATTATATAAAGAAATCCTAAATGTAGGAGAGTGTGTTTATATTGAAAATGGAAAACCACATCAATTAATTGCATTAGAGCCAGATTCTACTGTATTCGAAGTATCAACTCAGCATTTTGATGATGATAGTTATAGAATTTATAGGAATACCGCAAACGATTTAATTCGTTAAAAATAAAATCCTATATTTATTAGAGTAAATGAAATCGGTTATATATTGTAAATGTAAATCAAATAATAATCGATGTTATCTAATAATGTTTCAGTCCCAATGTTGGAAAAAATAAAAGATAAAATCCTTAGTGGATTTGTATTTTTAGCGGTATCTTTCGTAGTCTTAGCGTTTATTACGCAAATTACTTTTGTAATATTACATTTTGCGGGTAAAAATGAATTAATAACCAGAGTATCCAATGAATTTAGTTGGAAATTCGATGGTGCATTTAAAAACAATCCTGGCAATATTATGTATAATGCCGAAGAGCATATTTGGGTTGAATCGGTAACCAATCAGGTTAAAATAGGTAAGTTAGCCGGTAATAGAAATTTAGAATTCGGTTTAAAAAATATATTAGAAGAATTTTTACAAGAGAAGGGATTGGATTTAGCTCCATCTGCAACTCAAAGATTAAAAGTGGACATCATTTATTTAGATGTTCTGACTACAAAAAAGAATATATCAGTATTCCACTCTAATGAGGAGGAAGTTGTTATCCGTTTAAAGGGAACTTTATATAAGGATGGCAAAAAAGACAAAGAGGTTATGGTTGAAGAAAGTTCATCTGAAATCTCAATGTCAACTCTCATAGTAGATGAAGGTGGTAAGTTCAACCAAACATCGTTGTCAAATGCATTGAAGAAAGGTTGTGATAAACTTATTACTAAACTACTAGGAAAGTAAAATGAAAAAACTAATTATGTTTTTAGGGATATTGTTGGTATCCTTAACATCTTATGGACAATTGACAATCAGTCAATCTCTATCACCTAATACAAATTTGAAAGTAGGTGATACTATTACAGTATCTTACAATCTAACAAAAGGACAGGTAATTAAGAACCCTCGTTATCTTTGGTTTAGATATCAGTACAACAACAAAGCATTAGCTTATGTATCTACTACATTTAATCAAGGAACATCTGCACAAACATTCTACACAGGTTGGAATAACTACAAATTTACTTTCAATGGTGGAGCAAGTGATAACGATTTAGATGTTCAGTATGGATTGACCCCTTGGAATTATGCAGTGAATGCAGATTGGAACGTTGGGCAATTAACGGTTCAAAGAGCCGATGCATCTATTAGTGGTATAATTGCTACTCAAAAATATATCCTAAAAGACCAAAACACATATAATAACATTTTCAAAATAGATTTAGCAACTGGTACTGATACAACTGGTGCAAATGTTGGAACTATCTATGGTGGCGGTTGGTCATCATTGACAGGTGTAAAAGGTAACACATCTCAATTCAAAGTAAAAGTATTATATCCACAAGGATACACTATTACCGACCACAATGTTCAATTAATGAGATTAAAATCAGATGGTAGTGGTATGATTGATTGGTCACAGCAGCCTATCGCACAATTGCCATTAGATGCAAGTGGTGAAGCACTTTTCACAACACAAGTTAAAGTTGGTGATTCAGTTGGTGTATTTGTTGGACCTGCATTTCAAAAAAGTTGGATGAGTAACATCATAACTGTATCGGATGCCTATAAAGCATTTTTAGGACACTCACAAACTGATATTAGTGGAACTGCTAATTTCTTTACATATCCTACATTGGAAAAGAGAGTTGGTAAAGTTACTAACAATTCAAATCCATTTGGTGAAGGTGATTCATATGCTTTATTCGCTCATGTGATGGGACAAGATATGACATCGGTATCGATGATTCCAACACCAACATCAACATCTATTAGATGGCAAAGTGGTTTATTGAATCAAAGTTGGTTAGATGGTACACCTACAAGTAGAGTATTAATTGATTCTCCTATAAAAGAAGTTTACGCCGTATATGCGTGGGGTGGCGATTTAAACTGGTCACATTCATCAGAACCATCTGCGATTGTGGCTAAAATAACCGCAGGACAATACACAAATGCAGTAAATGATAAAGTTGTAAACACAATTAAATCTATGAGTACCGCTCCGATGGCATACCAAACATTAGCAGCTGAAAAAGCAACATTAGGTATTACTTCTACTTTGGAAAATGGTAAAGTTGTATTAACTACTACTTTAACAAAAGAAGAATTGGCAGGTTTACAAGTAATAATGAATTATGATGAATCTAAATTAACTTTAGATAATGTAGTATTTGATGCAGGAAGTACAATTACAAACTTCTCTACACACGATAATGGTAGATTAACTTTTGGTTCTATTGACCAATTGAAAACCGCAAGAATTAAAACAGGTACTCCATATAAATTAATATTCACTCCTAAAGTTCAATTAACAAATACTGCGGGATTATTCTACTTTGTTCTCTCAGATGCGGTAGATGCCAAAGGAAATAAAATAGACTTAATAGTTGAATAATATGAAACACTTATTAGTTACATTATTCTTATTTATATCATTTTTAGGGTTCGGACAGAGTGTATCTGCTCCGGACTCTAAATCGTTTATACCATCCACAAATAATCAAGATGCAAGTGGTTTTGTATTAAGTGGATTTAATTCAACTGATGTATTATTAGCATCAATCAGTTTAGTAGAATATACAACTGGTACAACTTTCTATTTAAACACTACAACAGGTTTAACTGCAGCAAGTGGATTTACATTGACAGGAAATAAGACTCGTTTAGTGGTAACCGGAACGATGTCTAATATCAATACGGCATTGGAATCCCTAAAAATAAACACAGGTTCAATAGTAGGTAATGTTAAATTATCAGTAGCTGCAACTGTAAACCCAGCAGGTTATTACTATAATGGTGTAAATGGACACTTTTATAAACCTATAACTGCAACTGCCGATAGAACAACATATACTAATGCAAGGGCAAGGTCTTTATTAACAACATTCAAAGGGCAGACTGGATATTTGGTAACTATAACATCAGCAGATGAAGATTTGTTCATATACAACAATGTACCTGCCACAAACATATGGTTTGCAGCAACGGATGAAGTAACCGATGGTAGATGGATAATTGATGCTGGTCCTGAAAAAGGAACATTGATGAAAACGGCAAATGGAACTACTAATGGAAATATTGTAGGTGTTTACAATAACTGGGCAAGTGGTGAACCAAATGGTAGTAATCATACCGAAGATTATGCGGTAACAAAGTGGAATGGTAACAAATGGAATGACCTTTCAAACAATTGGGCAAACGCTTATGTAATTGAATATGGAACTTGGAGTAATCCTGATGACCAAACATTTACCGAATTCTATACCAATTCAGTAAATCATTCAAATGGTTCGATATTAAGAACTCAATTTAATTTTGATTTTGGTAGTAATGTAGATGAGAGTAAATTTTCAGCAAAAGCAAACACTTATGTAAATAATATGTGGGGTACAACAAATTCAACCGCAAGAGCATTAAGTGGATTGGGTAAAGTTGATATTACAAACGATTTGGACACAGTTAAAGTAGCAAATGGTGGATACAAAGCATCAACAACGGCGGGACAAGTAGAATGGTGTGTGATATACCAATATGATGCAACAAATCAAAGATATAGAGTTGGAATTGATAGTAGAGAGGTAACGGGTATTCTAAACGACCCATCAACAATCAGTAGTTTACAATTATTTGATTTATGGAATGGGCCGGTAACATATAGTAGTTATGACCCAAATGGTTGGACAGAAGTTTACATTTATACTCCAACCCAATTAAATTTTGGTGGCTCATCGTATCAATCTAATATAAGAAATGGTGGTTCATATTATGCTCTAACTGCAGAATTTACATTTTCACCAATTGAAAGTTATAAACAACATGGAATTGAAATAATAGCAAATTCACAAACCGAATTAAACACTCTATATTCAAACATTGTGACTGTTTCGGATGTGTATTTGGCATTTAAAGAATTATCAAATGGTGGTATATTGGGAAATCAAAGTGGGTTAGAATTCACGTCGGGTTTACAATATATGAACGCAGATGTAGATGGAAATGGAGTATTCAATGAATCGGATACTTACAAACTATTACAACATTTGACAGGAATTGCACCACTTACACAATATTCGGCATTAACATATTTGATGAAACTATACAACAAATCGGAATATGATGCAATTACTAAATCAAATTGGAATACACAATTTAATTCGACAAGAAGTTTGATTCCATTTAATTTGAATAGTGGAACATTGAATAACACTTACAATATAAATGTAACATGGGTAGGTGATGTAAATCTTTCACATTCAGCACAACAAAGTGTAAGTAGCATTGCAACTAATTCAATTAGAACTATGAGTTTGACAACTAATTCAGTTTCAAATCAAATAAACGCAGAATTGATGGGTGAAAATGTGGGTGGTAAATTAGTTGTAACTATAACATTAGACCCATTACAACAAGAAGTAGTTGGAACTCAATTTAATTTGAATTATGATAATACTGCATTGGAATTTCAAAAAGTAGAATTTACAACAAAAGGTAATCCAAATAATTTTGGAACTGATAAAGGTTCATCTG
>JACCDP010637620.1_pt1 | contig 40680 bp, 38 predicted proteins | sample 7445841 | NCBI WGS metagenome assembly JACCDP01 (sample SAMN15323441, study PRJNA562643) | freshwater metagenome | isolation source: river surface water | place: USA:Blue River Watershed | collected 2017-08-17 | reverse complement strand
GCAAACTGGAATTCAAAGTGAATGCCGTGAGCGAAAAAGCCAAGTCTGTTATTGAAGCAGCCGGCGGCTCTGTTGAAATCATCAAATAATTTCCGATATTTAGCAGCCAAGGCTGTTAACCCTTAAAACGGACTAAAATAATTTCAAGTGAAGAAATTCATCCAAACCGTAAGAAATATCTGGAGCATCGATGAGCTGAGAAGCAAGATCGTAGTGACGATGCTGCTCGTGCTCGTTTACCGTTTTGGAGCACATGTTGCGCTCCCCGGTATCGATCCCAACAAACTCGATCTTCAGTCTGCGAAGTCGGGTCTGCTTGGCCTCTTTGATACCTTCGCCGGTGGTTCATTCTCGAATGCATCCATCTTTGCATTGGGTATCATGCCTTATATCTCTGCCTCTATCTTCATGCAGTTGATGACCATCCTGGTTCCTCAAATGCAGAAAGTGCAAAAGGAAGGGGACAGTGGCAGGAAAAAAATCAACCAATGGACACGCTACCTCACTGCAGTTGTGACCCTTTTTCAGGCAGCCGCTTATGTTGCTTACCTGAAGAATGTTAGTCGCGATGCATTGATCGAAGCCTACCAACCATATTTCTGGCTTTCCACCATCATCGTACTTACTGCAGGCACGCTGTTTGTAATGTGGTTGGGTGAAAAGATCCAGGACAAGGGCTTGGGCAATGGTACCTCCATCATCATCATGGTGGGCATCCTCGCCCGTCTTCCACAGTCATTTGTCGGTGAATTTGCTGCAAAGCAAGTTGGCGGCGGTGGCGGATTGCTCGTATTCCTGGTGGAAATTGCCTTCCTGATCGCCATCATTTTAGGACTCATCCTGTTGGTACAGGGTGTAAGACAGGTACCGGTAAGCTATGCCAAGCAACTTGTTGGCAATCGTGCCATGACGGGCGCCAGGCAGTTCCTTCCGCTTAAAGTGAATGCATCCGGTGTAATGCCGATCATCTTCGCGCAAGCCATCATGTTCCTTCCTACCCTTTTCTCCTTCACCAACCTGGAGTCTGGAAAAGGTGTTGCCAGGATCTTCAGCGATCCCAGCAACTTCTGGTACATGCTGATCTATGTTATCATGGTGATTGCCTTCACCTTCCTCTATACAGCACTGATCTTCAATCCCAAGCAAATGGCCGATAGCCTGAAGCAGAACAATGGATTTATCCCAGGGGTAAAACCCGGACAACCCACTGCTGATTATATCGGGCAGGTAATGGACAGGATCACTTTGCCAGGGGCTATTTTTCTTGCCGTCATCGGTATTCTTCCCGGTATTGCACAGCAGCTGGGGGTAACACAGTCTTTTGCTTCCTTCTTTGGTGGAACATCCCTTCTCATCATGGTAGGGGTAATTTTGGATACCCTCCAGCAAATTGAAACCCACTTGCTGATGCGTCAGTATGATGGATTGATGAGCGGCGGAAGAATCCAGGGAAGACAAACCACTTCTACCAGCACCATTTAAGATGATCCGCATCAAAACCAACGCGGAAGTTGAATTGATGCGTGAGAGTGCTCTATTGGTCAGCAGCACGCTGGCCTCTTTGGCAACTCTTCTTAAGCCGGGCGTTACCACTGCCCAGCTTGATAAAAGAGCAGAAGAATTCATTCTCGATCATCAGGCTGTCCCATCCTTCAAAAATTACAGAGGCTATCCTTATGCTACCTGCATTTCTGTAAATGATGCAGTGGTTCATGGATTTCCCAACAACAAAGAACTCAAAGAGGGCGATCTCGTATCGATCGATGTTGGCGTTTACAAGAATGGTTTTCATGGAGACAGCGCCTATACATTCGGAATTGCCCCAGTAGCTGAACCCCATCAACTGCTGATGAAGGTAACCCGCGATTCATTGTTGATGGGCATTGAAAAAGCCACGGCTGGAAGCAGGGTGGGAGACATATCATTTGCCATCCAAGATTTTACTGAAAGAAAACACAAGTTTGGTGTGGTGAGGGAATTGGTCGGACATGGATTGGGTCGACAGCTGCACGAAGATCCACAAGTCCCCAACTATGGTAAAAAAGGAACTGGACCTAAATTAAAAGAGAACATGGTGATCGCCATCGAGCCCATGATCAACCTGGGAACAAGAGATGTGATCTATGATGCGGATGGGTGGACCGTCAGAACAAAGGATGGCATGTTCTCTGCCCATTATGAACATACCGTATGCATCAAACGCGGCAAGGCAGATGTACTTTCCAGTTTCAGCGAGATCGTAGCGGCTGAAAACGCCAATACATTCCTCTTCAGCGGATATTGAGGCAAGCTCAGGACGAAGCCCTAACTTTATGGAATGAAAAAATCATTCCTTTTCTTTTTTCTATCCCCCCTTATCGTCTTCTCACAAACCAAAGAGATCCTAAAGGTTAGGGAATTCAGGTCGAAGTCAGAACAAGCACTCATGAGCGAGTTTCGCTCCTTTCTTTCTATTCCCAATATTGCTTCAGACCGACAGAATATTTTGAAAAACGCTGATTGGATCGCTGCCTACATGCAGTCCAAGGGTATCAGCAATGTTCAATTGTTGCATCCTCTCACAAAAGATCAACCCCCTGCCGTTTTTGGTGAAGTAAAAGTGCCCGGTGCATCAGAAACGATTGTGTTGTATGCGCATTATGATGGTCAGCCTGTGGATTCAACCAAATGGGAAAATGGACTGCATCCCTTTCGGCCTCAACTCACCAATGGTTCATTGTTGAAAGGAGCATCCAGGGTTGATTGGAAAATGGCAACATCAACATTCGATCCGGAATGGAGGATCTATGGACGAGGTGCTTCGGATGACAAGGCAGGCGTATTCGCCATCATCAATGCTTTTGCGGCTTTGCAGGCATCCGGCATGACACCAACCGTCAATATCAAATTCTTTTTTGAAGGAGAGGAAGAAGCCGGTTCAACCCACTTGCATGAAATATTCGAAAAGAACAGGAACCTTTTGAAGGGAGATATGTGGATCATATGTGACGGGCCGGTGCATCAATCTGGCCAAAAACAAGTGGTATTTGGTGTAAGGGGAGATACGCATCTCGAACTCACCGTGTTTGGGCCCAAGCGCCCCCTTCATTCCGGCCATTATGGTAACTGGATCCCCAATCCTGCCATGGAACTTTCGCGATTGCTGGCCAGCATGAAGAATGAAAATGGAGCGGTTACGATCAAGGGTTTTTATGACGACGTAATTCCGCTTTCAAGCGCAGAGAAAACAGCATTGGCAAAACTTCCTCCGGTGGAAGAACAATTGAAAAATGAATTGGGTGTCAGGAGGCCAGAGAGAAATACATCACTGAATGAAGCATTGAACCTTCCCTCCCTGAACATCAATGGCATTCAAAGTGCAGGTGTTGGCAAACAGTCGGCCAATGTCATCCCCACCAAAGCCATTGCTTCCATCGATCTTCGACTGGTTGCCGGAAACGATTGGTCAAGGCAACAACAAAAGGTGATCGATCATATTGCCTCCATGGGTTTTCAGGTGGTTGATCATGAACCCACCGATGCCGAACGCATGCAGTTTGACAGGCTTTGCATGGTCAAGCGTTCAGATGGATACAATGCACAAAAGACTGCCATGGATGATCCTTTTGCACAAAGAGTAGTGAGGGCGGTAAACAACGCCCTGCCTTCACCGGCGATAATGCTGCCCACCTTGGGAGGCAGCCTGCCTTTGTTCATCTTTGAACAAAAACTCAAGGCACATCCGGTTACGATCCCCATTGCCAACCACGACAACAACCAGCATGCGGAAAATGAAAACATCCGCATTGGTAATCTCTGGACGGGCATTGAAATGTTTGCATCCATCATGCTCTTGGGCAAATGAGCGGCAAGAAGAAATTGATTGTCATAGGCGGTGGAGCCTCCGGATTTTTTTGTGCGGTCAATGCTGCGCGATTCAATCCTGATTGGCAGGTGATCATTCTTGAAAAGTCTGCACAACTGCTTTCCAAGGTCAGGATCAGTGGTGGCGGCAGGTGCAATGTCACCCATTCGATAGAGGAGATAGGGGATATGTTGGATGCCTATCCGCGCGGGAAAAATTTCATGCGCAAAACCCTGCATGTTTTTTCTCCCAAAGACACAGAGGCCTGGTTCAATGAACGCGGCGTAAAGCTCAAGGTTGAGGCTGATGGAAGAATGTTTCCCACCACAGACCGTTCCCAATCGATCATAGATTGCTTGCTGCAGGAGGCGGATCGATACAAGGTTGATATCCGCATCCGTGTGGATGTTGCCTCTATCGAAAAAAAACGCGATGGGTTTGTGCTGCAATTGAAAAATCAGCAAGGCGATCATGAAGAAATGCATGCTGATCTCGTTTGCATTGCAGCAGGGGGGCAGCCCAAGCTTTCCGGTTTCGAATGGTTGCAAAACCTGAATGTTGCTGTAGAAACGCCTGTGCCCTCGCTTTTCACCTTCAACATACCGGATAACAAACTGCATGGCTTGATGGGCGTGGTGGCGAAAGAGACCATGGTCAAAATCCCTTTGCTCAAGTTGCAGGAAACAGGTCCGGTATTGATCACACACTGGGGGCTCAGCGGACCCGCTGTTTTGAAACTTTCATCGCGCGCCGCCAGGGACTTGCATCAGCTGGAGTATAGTTTTGAAGTGTTGGTCAACTGGACCCCTTCTTTTCATGAAAGCTCTTTGCTGGAAATGCTGAAACAATATCGGCTTGCCAACAAACAAAAGCTGGGCAACAAAAATCCCTTTGAACTCACCGCGAGACTTTGGGACTACTTGCTGGAACGCTCTGGAATTGACAAGGATGCTAATTGGACAGATCTTTCCAATGCAGCATTGGCAACCTTGTCAAAATGTCTTACGGCTGATCGATACAAGGTGCAAGGCAAAACAACCTACAAGGAAGAGTTTGTGACAGCAGGTGGCATCAAGTTGGAAGAGATTGATCCCATGTCCATGGAAAGCAAAAAGATCCAAGGCCTTTATTTCACGGGGGAGATCTTGAATGTGGATGGCATCACCGGTGGATACAATTTCCAGCATGCCTGGAGCAGTGGGTTCATCGCGGCAAAATCAATGGCAGCCACTGCGCAAGGATGGTAATGCTATTTTTTTTATCTTGAAAGAGCAATTGCCCCTTTCACTCCATCAAGTATATCAAATGTCACAGCCCCGCCGTCAGTTTCTGCGCTCCATGGCACTCCTTCCGTTTTTACAGGCCATCGACCCTGCTTTTGCTTCCGATGCGAAGGCGCACCTGGAGACCAGCATGGGAGCTGATCCTGCTGCATTTGCCCAAGATGAAGACTTCTGGGCTTGGATCAGAGCGTCCTATACGGTGAGCCCGAACATCATCAATCTCAACAATGGTGGGGTAGCACCGCAACCCAAAGTGGTACAGGATGCGCATATCCGCTATTACCAATATTGCAATGAAGCACCATCGTATTATATGTGGCAGATCCTCGACCAGGGAAGAGAGCCTTTGAGAGAAAAACTGGCAGGACTCTGTGGCTGCGACAAAGAAGAGATCGCCATCAACCGCAACAGCACTGAGGGCTTGAATACCGTGATATTCGGACTCAACCTCAGGGCTGGCGATGAAGTGGTCTTGTCAAAACAGGATTATCCCAACATGATCAATGCCTGGAAGCAAAGGGAGAAGAGGGATGGCGTTAAACTGGTATGGGTTGATCTGCCCCTGCCTTCTGAAAATGAAGATGAACTTGCTGCTATTTATACCCAGGCTTTTACAGATCGCACCAAAGTAGTGATGGTTACGCACCTGATCAACTGGTGTGGACAGATCATGCCGGTTAGAAAAGTGGCGGATGCGGCCCACAAAAGGGGTATTGATGTGATCGCCGATGGAGCCCATACTTTGGCGCATTTTGATTTTAAGGTGCCGGATCTGGGATGTGATTATTTTGCTTCTTCTCTGCACAAATGGCTCAGTGCCCCATTTGGCAGTGGCCTACTCTATATCCGCAAAGAGAAGATCAAGGATGTCTGGGCACTTTTGTCGAACAACGAACCCGATGGAACAGATATTCGAAAATTCGAATCGCTGGGAACCCGCTCCTTTGCCTCCGAGATGGCCATCGGGGCAGCGGTGGATTTTCATGATGTGATGGGCAGCAAAAGAAAGGAGCTCCGTCTTCGCTTTCTGAAGGATCATTGGGTGGACCAGGTCAAAGATTTGCCAAGGGTCAGTTTCAACCAGCCCAAGTCGAAGCATTTGTCCTGCGCCATTGCCAGTCTCTCCATAGAGGGCATGAAACCCGAGGAAATTGCTTCCGAACTGTTCACCAAGCACAAGATTCACACAGTGGCCATCAACTGGGAAAATATTCATGGCGTAAGGGTAACGCCGAATGTTTATACCTCCCCCAAGGACCTCGACAAGCTGGCTTCGGCAGTAAGGGGGATGGCAACCCGCTAAATCGCCAAAAAAAAGCCCAAAAAATGGGCTGGAATGCTGATTTCCACTACCTTTGCCGTCCCCAAATCAGGTTGACAAAACAGCCTGAAATTCAAACAAAAGGAGGAAATTAATAGTGGAAGAAAACAACACACTAGCAAATCCGTCAACTGTCTCCGCACACGATGATTTCGATTGGAGCATTGACAAGCGCAATGTTGCCCGTTACAACAACGAAGAGCAACAAAAGTATGATGCCGTTTATGAGGGCACATTCAAGCAGATCACCGACGGTGAAATGGTTCAGGGCACAGTAGTGGGCATGACCAAAACCGACGTAGTGATCAACATTGGTTTCAAGAGCGATGGTCTGGTTTCACTGAACGAGTTCAGGGACCTCCATGGTTTGAAAACCGGTGATGTGGTAGAAGTGATGGTGGTGGAGAAAGAGGACAGGGAAGGTCACCTGCACCTCAGCCGCAAGCAAGCCCGTATTACACGTGCTTGGGAACGCATCGTTGACATGCACAAGACTGGCGAAGTTGTTACAGGCTTTGTTACCAGCAAGACCAAAGGCGGACTTATCGTCGACATCCTGGGTATGGAAACCTTCCTCCCCGGTTCACAGATCGACGTCAAGCCGGTTACCGATTACGATCAATTCGTGGGCAAGACCATGGAGTTCAAGGTGGTGAAGATCAACGAAGCCATCAAGAATGCCGTAGTATCTCACAAGGCACTTATCGAGAGCGATATCGAAGCACAGCGTGCTGAGATCATGGGCAAACTCGAGAAAGGCCAGGTATTGGAAGGAACCATCAAGAACATCACTGATTTCGGAGCATTCCTGGATCTTGGTGGCGTAGATGGTTTGCTCTACATTACCGATATCAGCTGGGGCAGGATCAACCATCCTTCCGAAGTACTCAAACTCGATCAGAAGCTCAACGTTGTTGTGTTGGATTTCGATGATGAGAAGCGCAGGATCAGCCTCGGCCTCAAGCAACTTACTCCCCATCCTTGGGATACCCTTTCTCAAGACATCGTTGAAGGTGCCAGCGTAAAGGGCAAGGTGGTGAACATCGAAGACTATGGAGCATTCCTTGAGATCACTCCTGGTGTAGAAGGTCTGGTTCACGTAAGTGAAATCACCTGGGCCAATACTCCTGTGAATGCGAAGGAGTTCTTCAAGTTGGGTGATGAGTATGAAGCCAAAGTGGTTACACTCGACAAGGACAGCAGAAAGATGAGCCTTTCCATCAAGCAACTCTCTTCTGATCCCTGGAGTGAAATCGAAAACAAATTCCCTGTTGGAAGTCGCCATACTGGTCTCGTTAAGAACATCACTCCTTACGGGGTGTTCGTTGAACTCGGAGCGGGCATTGGTGGCATGATTCACATCAGTGACCTCAGCTGGTTGAAGCGTTTCAACCATCCAAGTGAGTTCACCAAATCTGGTAGCCAGATCGATGTGATGATCCTCAATATCGACAAAGAGAACAGGAAACTGCAACTCGGTCACAAACAACTCGAAGAAGATCCCTGGGATGCACTCCAGGAGACTTTCGCGATCGGTTCTCTCCATGAAGGAACTGTTATCAAAAAAGACGACAAGGGTGCTGTTGTTCAACTTCCCTACGGATTGGAAGGATTCGCTCCTGCCCGTCATCTTGCAAAAGAAGATGGCAAGACCATCGCAGCTGATGAGACCAATCAATTCATGGTGATCGAATTCGATCGCAATGAGAAGAGAATCGTTCTCAGCCATGCCCGTATCTGGGAGCAAGTGGTAGCAGAAGAGAAGGAAGCAGTGGCCAAGGAAAAGAAAGCCGACGCAGCCAAAACAAAGAAAGCTGTGAAGGACATCCAGAACAAGGTAGAGAAATCAACTTTGGGCGACCTTGGTGTATTGGCAGAACTCAAGAAGAAAATGGAAGGTGGCGAAGAAGCCAAATAAGTTTTACTTCTAATGCATACAAGGCCCTGCTGAAAGCAGGGCCTTTTTTATTGGATCACTTGAAGAAATTTTTTTTGATCCCATTCCAGCAGGGAACGCAATTTCAAATCGGCAATATTCCAACGGTCCTGCGGGTACTGATCCGGGTGAGGGATAACAACGCATTTCATGCGCGCCGCTTTGGCAGCGATCATGCCATTGAAAGAATCTTCCACGCAGAGGCAAGTAGTAGGGTGGCTTTCAAGGCTTTGGGCACAGTTGATGAATACTTGTGGATTGGGTTTGCCATAAGGCAAGTGCTCTGCAGAGGTAAGAACGGAAAACTGATGGTGTAAAGATGTTTTTTCCAGTACTGCTGCTATCAAAGCCATTGGAGAGGAGCTGGCCAAGCCGATTTTCATGCCTGCTTTTTTTACCATCTCGATGGATTCATATACCCCCTCCATGACTTGCCCTTTCTCTTTCACTTTTTGAATGACCGATTCGGTGATGGCTGTTTCAGTATCAGGTATCAGGGATAGATCCAAGTTGAAATGCATGAACCAATGATGAAGAAATTCCTTGGTTCTCAATCCCGTTGTTTGGTTATATGCCTCCTGATCAATGCTGATGTTGAAGGCATTGAAACTTTCCAGCGCAGCCTCAAACCACAAAGGTTCAGAATCAATCAACAAACCATCCATGTCAAAAATCACTGTCTTGATAGCCATAGTAGGTGCAAGATAAAGCAAAGGTCCGACAAGCAAATTGGTCATCAGGAGGGGTAAACAGATGTGTGATCATGATATATTTATGCTTATCTTAACAACATGACCCTTGACCGTTTGAAGGATAGTAAGCTGCTGAGGAAATTGATTTATGCCATAATCGGTCCTATTACCTATCCAGGTTTGGCTATTGTCAACAAGCTTAAAATCAGTGGAACAGAACACCTGAAAGGTTTGCCCAAGACCAATGTCTTGTTTGTGAGCAATCACCAGACCTATTTTGCGGATGTCATGGCTTTTCTCCATATTTTTTGTGCAGTGAAATGGGGCAAAAAAAACAAGTTGGGATTGCCGCTTTATTTTCTAAATCCTTTCGTGGACGTAAATTTTGTAGCTGCTGAAGAAACCATGAAAGACAATTTGCTAACCCGCGTCTTTACGCTCGCAGGAGCCATCACGATCAAAAGAACCTGGAGGGCAGCAGGAAAGGATGTAAAACGGGAAGTGGATGTAAAGGACTCCAACAAGATACAGGATGCCCTCGGAAAAAGATGGGTGATCACTTTCCCGCAGGGCACCACAAAACCCTTCGCACCGGGGCGCAAGGGAACCGCTCATATCATCAAGGAAATGCAGCCGATCGTAGTGCCAGTGGTGATCAATGGATTTTGGAGGGCTTTCAATCGAAAAGGACTCAAGTTCAAAAAACGAGGAACTACTTTGTCGGTGAACTTCAAAGCTCCCTTGTCAATCGACTACAATGCCTCTGTAGATGAGATCCTGGAACAGGTCATGGATTCCATAGAACAGAGCAGCAAGTTCATGAGCAAGTCATCGAGTACCGATTACACAGCGCTTTCTAACTTATGATCAAGTTACCGAGTGCCGATAACACAGCGATCATCAATCATTGACAAACAGGGCCTTTAATTCTTTTGCTTCATCGGGCTTCATCTTCTTTGCCAGAATAAGCCTCAATTGTCTTCTTCTCAAGGCACCCTCAAACAGTCTTTTTTCTTCTTCTGTTTCCGGAATGCTTTCGGGAACAGTCCTGGGCTTGCCATTGGGGTCGAGTGCCACAAAGGTCAGGTAGGCTTCATTGCTTTTGTACTTGTATTGTTGCGTGATGTCTTCTCCCCATACCTTGACATGAATTTCCATGGATGTTTTGAATGCCCTGCATACCTGGGCTTCTATGTGCACCACCTGTCCCAATTTGATGGGAGATTCAAAGGAAATATTGTCGGCTGATGCCGTTACGCAAGGGGCATTGGAATGTTTGGCCGCTGCCATAAAGGCCGCTGTGTCGATCCAATACATCAACCGTCCCCCCATGAGATTGCCATAGAAATTGGTATCATTCGGAAAGACCATCTCACTCATGACGATCTTGCTTTCAGAACATTTTTTTGCTTGCATATTATTTATTGAATGGTAATGGATTCGGAATCTTTGATGAAGGCAGGGTCGATGTCAGCGCCAATGCCAGGCTTCTCATCCAGTTCAAGGAAATAGTTGTTGTAGCGCGCTCCATCCAGAACGGGATCGGTCAGATGCCCCAACAGGCAGGTGTCCAGATCATAGAACCGGATGTTATCATGTGCCATGGCCAGGTGCACTTTTGCCGTCAAGGCCAATCTGCTTTCCACCATTCCTCCCAGCATACAGGGCATTCCATGTTTTGCGGCAGTATCAGCGATGCGGATGGCTTCGAGGATGCCTCCGGATTTGGCCAGTTTGATGTTGATATAGGTGCAGGCATCTGCCTTGATGAGCCGCGTTGCATCGTGATGATCGAACACACTTTCGTCAGCCATGATCGGAATACCCACCGATTTTTTCAATTCAGGAAGCAGGTGGTCCAGCTGGTGGTGCATGGGTTGTTCACAGAAGGATATGTCAAAGGACTCCAAAGCCTGCAGGGTTTCCAGGGCAGTAGGATAATCCCATCCCTGATTGGCATCGATGCGCAAATGGATGCTCGGTCCAACCGCTTCGCGAATCAATCGGATTCTCTCAATGTCCTCCTTTCCGTTTTTACCCAACTTGACTTTGATGATCTTGACACCATCCCTCACAAAGTTTCTGGCAGTGTCAGCCATTTTTTCCGGGGTATTGATGCCGATCGTAAGATCGGTTTGGATGATCTTTTTCTTGCCACCCAAATAGGCATACAGTGGGAGCCCTTTTTCTTTTGCAGCGATATCATGCAGGGCCATGTCAAAGGCACTTTTAATCGTGCTGTTGAAGGCGATATAGGCATCCATCTCCTTCATTCTTTTCTCTATCTCCAGTGGGTTGCTGTTCAAAAGCTGCGAAGCGATCTTTTTGCCTACATAAAAGCATGTGTCCTGTGTTTCTCCAACCAGCATGGGAAAGGGTGAGCATTCGCCGATCCCAGAAATCCCCTGATCGGTATGGATGCGCACAAGGATATTGTCTGCCGAGTAGCAGGTTTCCGTTGCGATCACGAACGGTTCCATGGGTATGGTAAGCCTTGTGATGTCAATTGATCGTATCCTCATGAAAATGGTTTGAAGCAACTGTTTACGGTGTCAAAGGTATGGCATCATCTGCTTAGGTCTTTAAAAACATACCCTTCTATAAACAAAAGGACAACTCAAATGTTTTTTTATGAAAAGTATCCATGGAAAAACTCAATGGTAAAAAAATATTGGTGGCTGGTGCAACCGGAGGCATCGGGCAAGCCTTGGTTAAGTTGTTGAAACAAAGCGGAGCTGAGGTATTTGTGACGGGCAGGAATCAAGAGAAGCTGGGTCAGCTTGCATCCGCAGCGGGTATTCCTTCTTCTCATCAATTTGCAGCTGATGTCAGTCGCTCACCTGAAATAACCCAGTTGATGGAGGCTGTGCTCAGCCACATGGGAGCGCCTGAGATTCTGGTCAATGCAGCAGGCATTGGTATTATCAAGCCTTTGGATGGTTTATCGGAAGAAGATTTTATGAACAGTATCCATACCAATCTCTTGGGTACCTTTTTACTGGTTAAGGCTATACTGCCTTCCATGAAAGAAGCCAAAAAAGGATTGATCATCAATATTCCTGGGGTGCTGGGAAAAGTTCCGATGGCGGGTGCAGCAGCCTATAGTGCCAGTAAATATGGTATTGTAGGCATGATGCAAAGCATCCGGGAAGAACTCAAGCGCACAGAAATCAGGATTACCAATTTGTTTTTGGGAGGAGTGGATTCGCCTTTTTGGGATACCATTGACCTGAAGGTACAGAAGGAGAAAATGATCAGGGAAGAAGAGGCCGCGAGATCGATCTGGTTCCTTTGTCAGCAACCTGCCAGTGGGGTCGTGAGTGAAATGGTTTTACAACCCTTCAATCACCAGGCTATCTGATCATAGCAGTGTTCCTTTCAAGAACAGATAAGCAAAGTTGAAATAAATGATCACACCGGTGACATCCACCAATGTTGCCACAAAGGGTGCTGAGGATACAGCTGGGTCGGCCCCCAGTTTTTTTAAGATCAGGGGTAGCATGGAGCCTGTGATGGTGCCAAACAAGGCTACTCCGACCAATGAAAACCCTACTACAGCTCCAACGGCTACATAATGGGCTCCATATACTTCAGGGAAAATTTGTGCCCAAACAATGACCCTGGAAAATCCAATAATCCCAAGGGTGATGCCCAATAGGACTCCAGACAACAATTCTCTTCTCATGACCTGCCACCAGTCTTTGAGGGTAACGTCCCCCACGATCAATGCCTGTATGATCAAAGAAGAGGCCTGAGAACCGGTATTTCCGCCACTGGAGATGATCAGGGGTACAAAGATGGAGAGCACCAGTGCACTTTCCAGGGCATGCTCAAAGCTGGCCATGGCTGTGGCAGTGAGCATCTCACCCAGGAAGAGCACGATCAGCCAGCCTACTCTTTTTTTGAAGAGTTTGAAAAGGGAGATCTCTAGGTAAGGTTCTTCAAGGGCTTCAGTACCACCCATCTTTTGCATGTCTTCACTGAACTCCTCGTTGGCTACCCAGAGTACGTCATCTATGGTTACAATGCCAATGAGAATATTATTATTATCCACTACCGGCAAGGCCACCCGGTTGTTCATTTTGAACACCTGATTGGCTTTCTCCTGGTCGTCGTATACGTTCAATTCAATGTATCGCCCATCTGTTAGTTCACTCACCAAACGGTCTGGTGGTGACAACAAGAATTCTTTGATTCGAACGTCATCGATCAATTCGCCCTGATCATTGATCACATAGATCACATCAATGGTCTCCGAGTCTTGACCCACTTCTCGGATGTGTTCCAATACTTCCGCAATCGTCCAGTCTTCTTGCACGGCGATATAGTCCGGCGTCATCAAACGTCCTACAGAATATTCAGGATAGCCCAATAGGGAGAGGGTAATCTTTCTTTCTTCTGGATTGAGCAACTTTATCAACTCCCTCACTCCTTTGGGAGGCAATTCTTCCAGGAAGGCAGTCCGGTCATCCGCCGGAAGTTCATTCAACAAGGCTGCCAACTTTTGAGGGGCCAATTCGTTGATGATATCTTTCTGAATACTGAGTTCCAGTATTTTGAAGGTGCTGGCGGCTCGATGGACAGAAAGCATGGAAATGATTTCAGTAGCTTTCTGCCAGTTTTCATTGATGATCTGTTCAACATCGCTGATGTTGAGTTCATTGAGGAATTCAGGCATGCGATCTCTGTTTTCTTCCTGGAGGAAGAATTCAAATTGTTCCTGAAGGGTGATATCTTCGTTGAATTCGATCATCAGACTGTTAACTATCCGCGAAAATAGTCATAGTTTTCAAGCCTGCAATATTGATTTATGTTACAGCCATATCTTGTGATTTTGCCCAGTGAAAACAGGGGCAGAGGGGTCTTCACCATGGAGGCAATTGGAAAAGGAGAGATCATTGAGATCGCCCCGGTTCTGGTGATGAATGAAGCGGATAGGCCTTATCTGGACAAAACCCTTTTGCATGACTATATTTTCGAATGGCCTGGAGAGCACAAACAATGTTGCATGGCCTTGGGGTATGTTCCTATTTACAATCACGCCTATGAGGCCAACTGTGAATATGAGATGGACCGGGAGAATCATTTGATGACCATCAAAACCGTAAGAGCGATTGAGAAAGGGGAGGAGCTTTTTCTCAATTACAATGGAGAATGGAATGACCCCAAACCGGTTTGGTTTGAAGCTTCGTAACTTTGTTGTATCCATTTTGTAAGATGACAATATTTTTGATTGGCTTCATGGGTTCCGGTAAATCATATTTGGGAAAGATCCTTTCCCAAAAGATGGGTATTCCCTTGATCGACCTGGATGAATGGATCGAAAAAAAGTATGGTCGCAGCATCTCTTCTATTTTTTCTTTGGAAGGTGAGGAAGTCTTTAGGAAAATGGAGACAGCAGCATTGGATGAGTTGAATCAAATGAGCATCGCTGGAAAGCCTTTGTTGGTTTCCACGGGGGGAGGGACTCCTTGTTTCAATGGAAACATGGAATGGATGAACCAAACAGGCATTACAGTATGGTTGAATCCTCCTATTGAAACCTTGCTGAGCAGGCTTTCTGGTGAAAAAGAACACAGACCTTTGGTCGCATCTCTTTCACAGGATGAATTGAATGATTTTGTAAAACAAAAAATCAAGGACAGGACCCCTTTTTATAACCAGGCAAAGTTGAAATTGGATCAAGCAGCCATTGATGTTGAAAGCCTGATAAATCAAATCCAACATGCATCGGACCTTCAGTAAAATTGCAGCATTGATGGCCATGGCTTCGGTAATCATCGGCGCTTTCGGTACCCATTATTTAAAAAATATTTTGCCACCGGAAAACATTGAATCGATACAAACGGCCACCTATTATCAATTTGTGCATGCCATTGGACTTTTTGTTGTTGCCAATCTTTACCGTCACTACCCCAACAAACGCATCAAATGGGCAGGCAACTTGATGGTATTGGGCGTAATTCTTTTTTCTGGCTCTATTTACTTGAGGATTTTTCTGCTCGCTAAAGGCTACTCCCATCTCAATACAGTAGCCCTTGTCACGCCCTTCGGCGGACTTTCTCTGATCATCTCCTGGCTCCTTGTATTCATGGGGATTCCTTCCAGTGAAAATCATGAACAGAAAGGAGGATTTGATTAGCTCAGGCATCTCAAAAAATAAAATGTATTTTTGGGAGATCCCGAAAGGGCATACCATCATCAAACCGACGACCACCAATGGGGAACCGACTGAGATCTCCTAAAACGGAAGAAGAACCGATTGAACTCAAAGAAGAGAAAGAAGAGTCTGTTGAGATAAAATCAATCGTCAGAGATGAAAGAACCCATAAGATTCTAGGTTCGCTGCTTTTGTTTTTCTGCTTTTTTCTTTTTGTTTCATTCACTTCCTATCTCTTTACATGGACAGAAGACCAGGACAAGATAAGGGGAATGGGGTCCCGCATTTTAATGCCCAATGATCTTGAGATCAACAACCTGTTGGGCAGCCTGGGGGCTTATACATCCTACCTGTTTTTCGAGTACACTTTTGGCATAGCTTCTTATTTGTTTTGCACTATGTTTTTTGTCTTGGGGGTTAACCTGCTTTTTGGAAAAACAGTTTTTTCTCCCTTGCGCAACCTGCGTTACCTATTGATGGGATTGTTGGTTATCAGCGTTAGTGCGGCCTTCTTCACACCCGAGGCCAGTTTTAGCTGGGGTGGTGCCTTTGGTAGATTTTGTGCAAGCTGGTTAAAAGGGGTGATTGGGTGGACAGGCACTTTTGCGCTGTTGTCATTATCAATTTTCTCCTATGCTCTTTGGCGTTTCAACCCTGTATTCAATTGGCCTGTTTTCAAAAAACAGGAGGATGCAACGGGTCTGGATCAACCCTTGGCCGATGCAGCTCCCACGCCTGAAAATTTGCAACCAAGACTGGATCTTACGGAAGGCAATGCATTGAAGGGGGAACAAACCATTCAGCCTTTGAAACCCCTTGAGGAGCCCGCTTCGCCATTGGAGCTGGAACAAAGAGCGCCTGAGGAGGATGCAGAAAAAATATTGGAAAAACCAATGGCAACCTTGGTAGAAGACATCCCCGTGAAAAATGCGGTTGCAGCTGAAGTGCCCGACTTGGAAGAAGAGGTTGATGAAACACCACTCGAATTGAATCCGATCAAAGAGGAAGTTGCGGGGCCTATCAAAGCAGCTGCTGTACTGGCGGGTCCTACATACGATCCCATCGCTGATCTAAAAGGGTATAAGTATCCATCGCTGGATCTTTTGGCACAGCATACAGGCGAGAAAATTGTGATGGACCAGCATGAGCTTGAGGCAAACAAGAGCCAGATCATGAAGACCCTCAAGAATTACGACATCGACATACAGAAAATATTCGCAACGGTCGGTCCCACAGTAACTTTATACGAGATCGTTCCAGCAGCGGGGGTGAGGATTTCACGCATCAAGAATCTGGAAGACGATATTGCTTTGAGTCTTGCAGCTTTGGGTATCCGCATCATTGCTCCGATTCCAGGGAAGGGTACCATCGGTATTGAAGTGCCCAATGTGAAGAAGAGTATCGTAGGGATGAGGTCTTTGCTGGCATCCGATAAGTTTCAGAAAAATGATTTCGCATTGCCCATCGCGCTGGGCAAGAAGATCGACAACGAAAACTTCATCGTTGATCTTGCCACCATGCCACACCTGCTCATGGCCGGTGCAACAGGGCAAGGTAAGTCGGTTGGACTCAATGCGATTTTGGTTTCCCTGCTCTACAAAAAACATCCCTCCCAACTCAAATTCGTTTTGGTGGATCCCAAGAAAGTGGAACTGAGCATTTATAGAACCATCGAAAAACACTTTCTTGCCAAGCTACCAGGAGATGACGATGCCATCATCACGGATACCCGTAAAGTTGTCAATACCCTCAATGCACTCTGTATTGAAATGGATGAGCGTTATGACCTGCTCAAGGATGCGGGTTGCAGGAATATCCGTGAGTACAATGAAAAATTTGTTTCCAGAAAACTGAACCCACAAAAGGGACATAAGTTTTTGCCCTTTATTGTTTTGGTGATCGATGAGTTTGCCGATCTCATTATGACAGCCGGCAAGGAAATCGAAACGCCCATCGCCAGGTTGGCACAGCTGGCAAGGGCCATCGGTATTCATTTGATCGTGGCTACCCAGCGTCCCTCTGTCAACATCATTACCGGTACCATCAAGGCCAACTTCCCTGCCCGTATTGCCTTCAAGGTTTCCTCCAAAGTCGACAGCAGAACCATCCTGGACATCGGTGGTGCAGAACAACTGATTGGAAGAGGTGACATGCTGGTCTCTTATCAGGGTGAAGTCACCCGTGTGCAGTGTGTATTCGTGGATACTCCCGAGGTAGAGAAAGTAGCGGAATTCATTGGCGGACAACAGGGATATCCTTCCGCTTTTGAACTCCCTGAAGTGATTGATGAAAAAGACATGGAAGACAGGGAACTGGACCTTCTCAGCAAAGACCCGCTTTTCAATGATGCTGCTTTGCTCATCGTTCAAAGTCAGATGGGTTCAACTTCCATGATCCAGCGCAGGTTAAAGTTGGGGTACAACAGGGCGGGAAGATTGATGGACCAACTGGAAGCTGCCGGTATTGTGGGTCCAAGCAAAGGGAGCAAGGTGAGGGAAGTGCTTTTCAAGACAGAATACGAGCTGGACCAGTTTCTAAAATCAATTTAATAGTCTTTTCTTTGCAAGGATGGCCCCTGGCCCTGCACAAAAAAAATAAGCATGAAGTACCTATTTGCCTTGCTGATCATATTGTTTTCATCTTTGACAACAGAGGCGCAACCGCCAAAAGGAATGGGCAAGAGTGATCCACAGGCCAAAGCGGTGCTGGATGCTGTTAGCACAAAGTTTAAAACCTTCAAAACCGTGAAGGCCAGTTTTACCCTCAAAATAGAAGATGCTGCAGGCAAGGTTCAGGGTTCAAAAACAGGGACGGTGATGATGAAGGGGGTCAAGTACAGGGTTTCCATAACTGGGCAAGAGATCTTTTGCGACGGAGCTACTGTATGGACTTATGATGTTGCTGCCAAAGAAGTTCAGGTTTCAACATTGGACAATAGCAGCGGATCAATCACCCCACAAAAGCTTTTTACGAACTTCTATGACAAGGATTTTCTATTTGTATTGGCGCCGGATGTCAAAAAAGGCGGTAAGGTCTTTCAAGTAGTGGAACTGACTCCGATCGACAAAACAAAGCCCTTCTTCAAGGTAGTGCTGGAAGTAGACAAGGCCAGCAAGACCATCATGTCAACCCGCGTATTTGAAAAGAATGGCAACCGCTATCTCTACGCGATCAATTCCATGAACACTACCACTGCCATAACAGATGATACTTTCTCCTTCAATCTGAAGAAATATCCCGGCGTCGAAGTCATCGATCTTCGCTGATCAATCGCTGTTTCCCCATCGGTATGTTTTGTTATCAATTCCGGCAAGGTCCAGGATTCTGTCAACCACCGTTGCGATAACATCCTCTACGGTTTGAGGCCGGCTGTAAAAAGAGGGCGTAGCAGGGCAAACAATACCACCGGCCAGCGTGATGGTTTCCATGTTTCGGATGTGGATCAGGTTGTAGGGGGTTTCTCTTACCGCCAATATGAGTTTTCGTCTTTCTTTCAGAACCACGTCTGCGGCTCTTGTGATCAGGTCGTTCGAGATGCCGCTTGCAATTCTTCCCATTGTTCCCATGGAACAAGGAACAATGATCATGGTGTCAAATTGTCCCGATCCGGAAGCAAAGGGGGCGTTGAAATCCTGTTTGTCAAATACCGGTATATCAAAGGAGTCATAAGAACGATTGCCCAATTCGGTTTGCCATACATCCTTGGCATTGTTGGAAAAAACCATTGCCAGTTCATCCCATTGGTTGCTGGCTTTGAGTAATTTTTTGATCAGCTGTTCTGCATACACAGCTCCACTTGCGCCAGTTACCGCTACTACAATCTTACGCATTGGCTAGTTTTTTGTTTTTAACAAACGAATGGTCCAAAGGTTAAGGCCTGGAACGCTATCTTTCCCTGTTTATATTGTATCCCCAAAAAAAATCCCCCAGCGAAGGGGGATCGGGTAAGTTATGCTTCTGACATCTGGGCGATCTGCTCATTCTTGTACGCCCCTTCATCCAGTTTTTTCTTGGTTTCTTCAAACGCTTTCAACGTCAATTGAATGTCTTCGTCGGTATGGGTAGCCGTTGGGATCAACCGGTAAATGATATGACCCTTGGGGATGACAGGATATACCACGATGGAACAGAAAATATTGTAATTCTCCCTGAGGTCGGTGACCATGAAGGTGGCTTCTTCCACTCCGCCCTTCATGTAAACGGGTGTTACCACAGAATCGGTCTTTCCGATATCGAATCCCTTTTCCTTGAGTCCGTTTTGCAGCTTCAGGGCATTTTCCCAAAGTTTGGCCTTGAGCTCAGGTCTTGTTTTCAACAATTCAAGTCTCTTCAGGTTGCCCAATACGATGGGCATGGGAAGGGATTTTGCAAAGATCTGGCTACGGATATTGTACCTTACAAAATCGATGATTTGCTTGGGTCCGGCGATGAAGGCGCCAATGGAAGCCATGGATTTCGCAAAAGTGGAGAAATACAAGTCGATCTCATCCTGAACGCCTTGCGCTTCACCGGCTCCGGCACCGGTTTCGCCCAGTGTGCCAAAGCCATGGGCATCGTCCACCAGAAGGCGAAAGGAATATTTGGGGCGAAGCGCAGCGATCTCTTTCAGCTTGCCCTGATCACCGGCCATGCCAAAAACACCCTCTGTAATGAGGAGGATGCCTCCGGCTTTTTGCTTTTCGATCAAAGCTGTCGCTCGTTGCAGTTGCTTTTCGCAATCCTCTATATCGTTGTGTTTGAAAACAAACCGGTGTCCGGGATGCAAACGAAGCCCGTCGATGATACAAGCATGGCTTTCTGCGTCATAGACGATCACATCATGACGAGAGCAGAGCGCATCAATAAGACTCATGATACCCTGGTATCCGAAATTGAGTAGTATGGCATCTTCTTTGCCTTCAAAGGCAGCCAATTCCTTTTCCAGTTGCTCATGGTGGTTGGTGTTTCCGCTCATCATCCGCGCCCCCATGGGAGAGGCAAGTCCATAGTCCGCCGCCGCATCAGCATCTGTTTTCCTGACTTCAGGATGGTTGGCCAGCCCCAAATAATTGTTCAGGCTCCAAACGATCTTTTCTTTTCCCCTAAAATTCATGCGGCTACCGATCTCCCCTTCCAGTTTAGGGAAGGCGAAATATCCATGTGCCCTTTCACGGTATTGTCCGATGGGTCCGTAATTCTTGATCAATCTTTCAAAAATGTCTGCCATTGTATTAGAGATTGTGGTGAAACAGCGCAAAGATAATTTATTTAAAAATAACATTCAGGCCACGCAATGTTCATAAGTAGCTCCCTATTTTGGCACCTCAATTCATTATTTTTGTAACAATACATTCTATATGAGATCGAACTTGTTTTCACTTTTGTTGCTGCTTTCCTTTTTTCATGCCGAAGCACAAAAAAATACTGTTGTCGCCCCTAAGCCCAAATTGATCGTAGGAGTGATGGTCGATCAGATGCGCTGGGATTACCTCTATCGTTTTCAAAGTCGGTATGGACAAAATGGTTTCAACAGGGTTTTGAGAGAGGGGTTCACAGCAGAAAACACCCAGATCTCCTATGCGCAAACGGTAACAGCAGCAGGGCATGCCTCAGTTTATACTGGATCCGTGCCTGCCATCAACGGTATCATGGGCAATGAATGGTACGATAGAAAATTAAAGCGACAGGTTTATTGCGTCGAAGATGATTCGGTAAGCATTGTAGGTGGCACTGGAAAAGGTGAACCCATGTCGCCCAAAAATCTTCAAGTGACCACGATTGCTGATGAACTGAAATTGGCCACCAATTTTCGATCCAAAGTTATTGGTGTGGCCATCAAGGACCGTGGCAGCATCTTGCCAGCCGGTCATGCAGCAGATGCTGCTTATTGGTATGAACCCAGTTCCGGCAATTTCGTATCGAGTACCTGGTACATGAAAGAACTCAGTCCCTGGGCCCTGGCATTCAACAAACGCAAAATAGTAGATTCCTTGTACGGACTTCCCTGGACCCTCAGCTATCCATTTGACTCCTATGTGCAGAGTGATGTCAAAAATCCTGCCTACACAAAAACTCCTTTTCCCAGGAAGCTCGATGCCAACATCGGCAGGAATTATGGAGCCATCGCTTCTACCCCCTGGGGCAATACTTTGACCCTTTCTTTTGCCAAGGCTGCGGTGGAGGCCGAAGGTTTGGGGGCAGACAGCATTCCTGATCTGCTGGCCATAAGCCTATCATCTCCCGATTACATAGGACACAGTGTTGGTCCCAATGCGGTGGAGATTGAAGACACCTACCTGAAACTCGACAGAGAAATGGCTGCGTTCTTTGAGTACCTCGACAAAAAGGTGGGCAAAGGCAATTATCTTTTTTTTCTTACTGCTGATCATGCGGTTGCGCATGTGCCCTCTTACATGCAGGAACATCGCATGCCAGGTAAATCCATGCGTGTCAACAAAAGAGCTGAAGAAGCTACCCTAAAGAAATTCAAACTCCCACGACTGGTTGAGTCCTATGGGAATTATCAGTATTACCTCGACAGGCAAGTGATCGATTCCATGGGGCTTGATTTCTGGGCCGTCAAATCCTATTTTATTGCTTCTTTGAACAAAGAGGATGACATTCTCATCGCATTCGACAATGAATACATCAATGCTGCTAATCTTCCTTCTGAGTTCAAGGAAATGTTCATCAAAGGTTTCAATCATAAACTTGCAGGCGATGTGCAAGTGGTATACCGGTCGGGCTATTTCAACGGAGGGGCAACCGGTACGACCCATGGTTCCATGTATCCTTATGATTCACACATACCCCTGCTTTTCATGGGTTGGGGCGTAAAACCCGGACAAACACAACGCAAAGTATACATGAGTGATATTGCCGGTACCCTTGCGGCCATCTTGAAGATCCAGATGCCAAGTGGGAATATTGGAACGGTCATTCATGAAGTTGTTAAATAAAAGAGCCCATCAACATGCAACAATATTTAGACCTGCTGCAACACATATTGGACAAGGGTACTGATAAGTCGGATAGGACTGGCACCGGAACCAGGAGTGTATTTGGGTACCAGATGCGTTTCGATCTTGCTGAAGGCTTTCCGATGGTCACGACCAAGAAATTACACCTTCGCAGCATCATCCATGAGTTGTTGTGGTTTCTAAAAGGGGAGACCAATATCCAATACCTGAAAGAAAATGGGGTAAGCATATGGGATGAGTGGGCGGATGAAAACGGTGAGCTGGGACCCGTTTATGGCAAGCAATGGCGTTCATGGACGGGAGCAAACGGGCAGGTGCATGATCAGGTAAAAGACCTGATTGCACAAATCAAAAAAAATCCTGACAGCAGGCGGTTGATCGTCAGTGCCTGGAATGTGGCTGATCTACCGAAGATGGCACTGATGCCCTGTCATACCCTCTTTCAGTTTTATGTGGCAGATGGCAAGCTATCTTGTCAGCTTTACCAACGTTCTGCAGATGTGTTTTTGGGGGTGCCTTTTAATATTGCATCCTATGCGTTGCTAACCCTGATGGTGGCACAGGTTTGTGATCTCAAACCAGGCGACTTTGTCCACAGTTTTGGAGATGTGCATTTGTACAACAATCATTTTGAGCAGGCGAAGTTGCAGCTCACCAGAACGCCTTTTCCCCTCCCGACCATGAAGATCAATGCGGAGGTAAAGGATATTTTTGGATTCAAGTTTGAAGATTTCAGCCTGGAAGGATACCAGTCCCATCCCGCCATCAAAGCTCCGGTAGCTGTTTAAATTAATTGAGATGAAGACCTCCATTGTTGTTGCTGCTGCTCTTGACAATGCCATTGGCAGAAACAATGACCTGTTGTGGAAGCTGCCGGCCGACATGCGTTTCTTCAAGAACCTTACTTGGGGCATGCCCATCATCATGGGTAGAAAGACATTTGAATCCATGCGTTCAAAGCCCTTGCCCGGCCGGATCAACATCATCATAACCCGCGATCCATCCTCTCTGCAAGTGGTGGAGGGGATAGTGGTTGTGTCTTCACTGGAAGAAGCCATGGCAAAAGCAAGCGCAACAGATTGCAAGGAAGTTTTTGTTATCGGAGGGGGCGAAATTTACCGGCAAGCCCTGAGCCTAACGGATGTCATTTACATGACAAGGGTGGAGGCCTATTATCCCGAGGCCGACACTTTTTTCAATGCGTTCGATCCAGCAAGATTTTCCCTGGTGGATTCCCATTCGCATCCGGCTGATGAGAAACACAGCCATTCATTTCGTTTTGAAACCTGGGAGCGTATTCCCGCACAGGAAAGTTGAAAATGTACAATTTCTATCAGCTTTCTTGGAAATTCATTTCTCATTGGTTGAAGGCTTTCAGTGGCAAGGGTCATGGCATCCATTCACCCTTTGTTTATGATTTTGTTGTCAACGTTCTGCGCGGCAAGCACTCCGATCTTCCAGCTTTTCGAAAAATTGAATCCATCCGCAAAAAGTTGAGGAGGAACAATGAAAGCATCAGCATCCTGGATCTTGGTGCAGGCTCTACCCTGAACAATCAAAAGGAGAGGTGCATTTCCTCTATCGCCAGAACAGCAGCCAAGCCCGCCCGATTTGGAAAATTGTTTTACCGGATGGTCAAGCATTACCAGGTTGATGCCGTATTGGAGTTGGGGACCTCATTGGGGCTTTCTACAAGGTATTTTGCAGCAGCAGCACCACTGCATGGGGTGATTACCATAGAAGGGGCGCCAGCATTGGCCCAGTATACCAGGACCTGTTTGAAGCAGGAAGGCTATCAACAGGTTAAGGTCTTAGAAGGAAATTTTGATGACTTGCTACCGGAGGTCTTGCCTGTCTTGCAGGGAAGGAAAATGATCTTTGTGGATGGGAACCACCGATATGAGGCCACCCGTCAATATTTTCTACAATCCATCCGTTTTTTGGAGGAAGACGATATCCTGGTTTTTGACGATATCCACTGGAGTGCAGAAATGGAAAAAATTTGGTCAGAAATCAAAAATCACCAACAAGTTGCCTGTACCATTGATCTGTTTTTTATAGGAATCGTTTTTCTTAGGAAAGAATTCAAAGAAAAGCAGGAATTTTCCATTCGTTTCTAAGACCGTGTAAATGTTTGCGAATAGAAAATGACTAATTTTGAATCCTCAAACAAGGCCCATGATCGTTGGTGTATTGAAAGAAACCGCCCCCGAAACAAGGGTTTCCCTTATTGCAGAAGGCGCTGCTCAATTGGTTAAAAAGAATATCAAAGTTTGGATCGAAAGCGGAGCAGGCATGAATGCTTTCTGTTCCGATGACGATTACAAAGCTGCAGGTGCAGAGATCAAGTCTGCAGAAGAGATTGCTGCAGAGGCATCGATTGTCTTATCCATTCATGCTCCAGTGATTTCGATCAGACAGGGTGTTGTATTGATCGGCATGTACCAGGCACGATTTGAAACAGAAAGGATTGCCAACTGGAATGAGAAGGGAGCCACTGTGTACAGCATGGAACTCCTGCCAAGGACAACCCGCGCCCAAAGCATGGACATCCTTTCCAGTCAGGCCAATATTGCAGGCTACAAGGCTGTGCTCACCGCCGCGAATGCCTATGGAAGATATTTCCCCATGTTCATGACAGCAGCAGGAAGCATTGCACCAGCCAAAGTTTTGATATTGGGAGCTGGTGTTGCCGGTTTGCAGGCCATTGCAACTGCCAAGCGGTTGGGAGCAGTAGTGGAAGTGTTTGATACAAGACCGGCGGTCAAGGAAGAAGTGCAAAGTCTGGGGGCCAAGTTCATCGAAATACCCGGTGCGGCAGATGCTTCCAGCGCTGGCGGATATGCGGTAGAACAATCAGAAGAATACAAGAAAAACCAACAAGCCAAAATTGCAGAAAGCATTGCCAAGGCAGATATCGTGGTCACCACGGCACAAATTCCTGGTAAAAAAGCGCCGATTCTTATCACCGCCGATATGCTCGATACCATGAGAAGGGGAAGTGTGGTTGTTGATCTTGCGGCATCAACAGGCGGGAACACACCGGTAACAAAGGACAGGGAAACGGTCCAGTACAAAGGTGTTTCCATTATTGGCGATAGCAATCTCCCCGCAACCATGCCATCAGATGCCAGTAAATTGTACGGTAAAAATATTCTCAATTTCCTTCAGCTCATCATCAGCAAAGAGGGTCAGTTGATCACCGATAGTGAGGATGAATTGGTGAAGGGAGCCATGGCCGGTAAATAACATTCAACGTTTTTATATGGAACAGTTGTTCAATTGGATCGCATCACACCAGGAAATGATTTACATCGTGATCCTGATGATCTTTGTAGGTATTGAAGTCATTGGGCGTGTGCCCAGTGTTTTGCATACACCCCTGATGAGCGGTGCCAATGCCATTCATGGTGTGGTGATCATTGGTGCGATCATTGTTATGGGACAAGCCGCCTCAGACGATGTACCCGCGCTGGTTCTTGGATTTCTGGCAGTGATCCTGGGTACACTCAACGTAGTGGGTGGATTTGTGGTGACAGACAGGATGCTGGAAATGTTCAAAAAGAAAAAATAATCCCCCTAAATAAGATATCATGGAAATGAATCTGCTTGTGTTTTGTTACCTGATCGGCGCTGTTACTTTTATCTTGGGATTGAAAATGCTTTCAAACCCGGCTTCTGCTCGAAAAGGGAATTTGGTGGCAGCAGGGGGAATGTTTGTTTCCATATTGGGAACTATTTTCCTGTACGAAGATGAGGGCGTGAAGCTCGGTAATTATACCTGGATCTTTGCAGCATTGCTAATAGGCACCATAGCAGGAACACTGATGGCCAAGCGTGTACAGATGACAGCCATGCCTGAAATGGTAAGCTTGTTCAATGGAATGGGCGGGGCTTGTGCAGCCTTGATCTCCGTCATTGAGTTCAACCACCTTTTGCATCATACAAATGCAAGCGGTTCAGGCAGCATAGACCCCACAACCTTGTTGATCATTTTGGTGGGATTGATCATCGGTGCTGTTTCCTTTGCAGGTAGCATGATCGCATGGGGCAAGTTGAATGGCAAAGTCAAGGATTTTGCATTTGGCGGACAACATATCATCAACCTCGTGATATTGGTGGCAACACTGGCCATTGCAGCCTACATGATATTGGCCATGCCTGCTGGCATACAGTTGTTTTTTTATGCCATCGTTGCCCTGGCTATTTTGTATGGAGTTTTCTTTGTCCTTCCGATCGGCGGTGCAGACATGCCGGTGGTGATCTCACTCTTGAATTCATTCACCGGAGTGGCTGCAGCCTGTGGCGGTTTTCTTTATGACAACAAAGTAATGTTGACCGGAGGGATACTCGTAGGTGCTGCAGGCACCTTGCTCACCATTCTCATGTGCAAAGCCATGAACAGATCCTTAGCCAATGTTCTCATTGGATCATTTGGTGGAGGTGCTGTTGCAGCCGGCAGTGGACCCACCGGAGGAACCTATAAAGAAGTTTCCCTCAGTGATGCTGCTGTTGTGATGGGGTATGCCAATAAGGTAATGATCGTGCCTGGTTATGGATTGGCTGTTGCACAGGCACAACATGTTTGCCATGAATTGGAGAAAGCATTGGAAGCCAAGGGGGTTGAAGTGAAGTATGCCATTCATCCTGTTGCCGGAAGGATGCCAGGACACATGAATGTATTGCTGGCGGAAGCAGATGTGAGCTATGAGAAGCTATTGGAAATGGAGCAAGCCAATGAAGAGTTCAAAAACACAGATGTAGTGCTGATTCTTGGCGCCAATGATGTAGTCAACCCTGCTGCCAAATCTGATCCTTCCTCGCCCATATATGGTATGCCAATCCTCGAGGTCGAGGACGCCAAACATGTGATTGTGAACAAGCGCAGCATGAAGCCCGGATATGCCGGAATTGAAAACCAGCTTTTCTTCCAACCCAAGACCTCCATGCTTTTTGGTGACGCCAAAAAAGCGCTGCAAGACCTTTTGGCAGAGATCAGAAATATCTGACCAAAGGATGGAATGGAAGCAGCAATTTTTAGCATCCCTTGATGGGATCATGGGTTTTGAAAAAGATGCTTTCATACACGCCCATCAAACAGCCGCTCCAGTATCCATTCGCCTCAATCCTTCCAAAGCATTCGATCCCAAAGATGTTTTCGCTGCTGCCGGTATAATGGGAAAAGTTCCCTGGTGCCCTGATGGATATTATCTTCACAACAGACCCGTCTTTACCTTAGAACCGTTGTTGCATGCCGGTGCCTTCTATGTTCAGGAGGCTTCCAGTATGTTTATCCGCCATGTCTTGGATTCGGTTTTTCAACAGGATAAAAATTTAAAGGCACTGGACCTCTGTGCAGCACCAGGCGGCAAAACCACTTTGATCGCATCACTGCCATACTTCAGTACAGTACTGGCCAACGAGATTATCCAATCCAGGGTAGGAGTGTTGGCTGAAAACATGGTTAAATGGGGAAGCAGTCATGTGCTGATCAGCAACAATGATCCGGAAGAAGTTGCACGACTTGGTGAACAATTTGATCTTGTGCTCACAGATGCTCCCTGCAGCGGAAGTGGTTTGTTCAGAAAAGATGAAGCAGCCATGGATGAATGGTCTCCTGCTGCAGTTGAATTGTGTGCAGCGAGACAAAAAAGAATTCTGCAGCATGCCATGTCGCTCGTCAAAGATGGAGGCTATCTGCTCTACAGTACCTGTTCCTATTCCCTATTGGAAAATGAAGCCAATGCAGATTTTGTAATGGCATCAGGTTTGTTTGAATCTGTTGCGATAGAAGTAGAGGATGAATGGGGAATCGTGAAAACGGAATCAGCAAAACATCATGCCAGCTGTTTCCGGTTTTACCCCAATCGTTTGTCGGGTGAAGGATTCTTCTGTGCAATGTTTCGGAAAACTAGCGGATCCTCATCTGCTGAACATATCCAACAGTCAAAACCTTTTCCAGTTGCCCGCATCGTCCAACAATGGCTGCAGCCCCCCATTCCAGACATGGACTTTCACATGAAAGACAATACTGTTTTCATGCTGGAAGCCGCTTCTTTTGCTGCTTATCAGGAGTGGTCCGGAGTTTTAAAGATTCGAAAAAGTGGATTGAAAATGGGGGATTTGATCCGTGAAGAATTGGTCCCGGATCACGAATTGGCAATGAGTCCCCATTTGAACCGCGAATTGCCCATGATTGAGCTTGACAAGGAAAAGGCTATCCGATACCTCAGGAAGGATGAGGTAACGGTGGATAGAGCAGCATTGGGATGGCACATTGTGAAATACAGCAACCAGGCAATCGGCTGGGCCAAAATGGTAAATGGCAGGCTCAAGAATCATTATCCGCTCAATTGGAGAATCCTGATGCAAGCGAGGTAAATTTTAACATAATCCCTGAATACTTGGGGGATTTTCTTTTGTCTTTTTCATCAATATTGGATTAATTTGTAATGTAACCATCTGAACATGAGGATCTTCATTGTATGCTTTTTATTGATTTTGTCTCAGGTTGTCTTTTCACAAAAGACAAAATTCTTTGTCCAAAAAAGCAACAACGAGCTTTATCTTGAACACAAGGTTCAGCCCAAAGAAAACTGGTACAGTGTTGGTCGTCTTTACTTTATCAGTCCCAAAGAGATTGCCAAATTCAATGCAACAACCATCGAAAAAGGTTTGGGAATAGGGCAAACCCTTCGCATTCCGCTCAATGCTTCCAACTTTTCCCAGGCAACTGATGCCAACAAAGAGGGTCAGCCTGTGTATCATTCCGTTCAGCCCAAGGAGACCTTTTTCCGTGTAGTCAGTGGATATGGAGCTTCGGCGGCAGACATCAAAAAATGGAATGGATTGAAGAGTGAGCAACTGAAAGCCGGTACGGACTTGGTAATCGGGTTCCTGAGACCCGCAGTTGCCATGCCCAATGAAACGGCACCTGTCGCGGTGGCTACCAATGAGCCTGTCAAGTCAGTAGTATCTGATGTTACCATCAACCCAGCAACTGCGGTCAAGCCCGCTGCTCAAATGGTGGTTGGACAATTTTCTGCTCTTTTTGAGCAACAATCCAAAGAGGGCAAACAACAAAAAACTGAAAATCCCGTTTATGGGGTGTTCAAGAGTACCAGTGGCTGGCAGGATGGTAAGTATTATGTTCTTTTGAACAATGTGGTGCCGGGAACAATCGTGAAGATCCTTTCCAAGACAACTAGCAAACAGTTGTTTGCCAAAGTATTGGGGGCTGTGCCGGCAGGAAAGGAAAGTGAGGGAATGGTGATGCGGATGAGCAATGCCACACAGGCGGCTCTTGGTTTAACAGAGGGGAGTACTGGCAATGTGGAGGTATACTGGTATAATTAGCCTGTAATCGATATCATGTCATCTACTAGAAAATTCATGGCGACTCCCAGTTTGAGTCCCTACGCTGGCCCCTGGAACAAAACAGTGGTTAGACATCTGCTTCGCAGAACCCTATTTGGTGCAAAACGTTCTGATATTTCTTTTTTTCAATCTTTGGGATTGGCTCGTTCCATCAGCCAATTGCTGGATGACACCCTTCCACTGCCCCTTCCTCCGGTAAAAGAATACAATTCCAGTTCAGCGGCAATCCCCGATACCACCATTCTTGCCGGGGAAACCTGGGTGAACAATGTGAACAATGATGGAACGGTAGCGTCCCTAAGAAGGGCTTCTTTTAAAAAGTGGTGGATAGGTGCCATGATACAGCAAGACAGGAGCCTTCGGGAAAAGATGACCTTGTTCTGGCACAACCATTTTTCTACGGAAACCAATGATGTGGGCAATGCGCAATATGTATACAAGCACCACGATTTGTTGAGAAAGCAGGCCCTGGGGAACTTTAAGCAACTGCTGCGAGCTGTTACGCTGGATCCGGCCATGTTGGTTTACCTGAATGGGCAAAACAACAACAAGACGGCACCGGATGAAAACTATGCAAGGGAAATTCAGGAACTTTTTGCCATCGGCAAGGGGCCTGGTTCCAAGTTTACCGAAGATGATGTAAAGACAGCAGCAAAATTACTGACAGGTTGGAGAAACAATGCCAATACGGTTTCCTCTTATTTCGATGCTACCCGCCACGACACCAACAACAAACAGTTCTCTTCCTTTTACGGAAATAAACTCATTGCCGGTAAAACAGGTGCCACTGCAGGGGATCTGGAATTAAATGAGTTCCTGGACATGCTGTTGTCCACTGATGAAGCTGCATTGTTCCTCTGCAGGAGGTTATACGTTTGGTTTGTTTATTACCAGATCACACCGGAAGTGGAAGCCAATATTATTGTCCCCTTGGCTGCAATCATGCGTTCTTCCAATTATGAGATCAAACCGGTATTGCAAAAGTTGCTTTCTAGTGAACATTTTTTTGACAGCATGAACATGGGATGTCAGATAAAGAGTCCCGTGGATATGCTGATGGGAATGATGAGGGAATTTGAAGTAAAGTTTCCATCTGCTGATCAATATGCAACCAATTATGGATTATGGAATCTGCATGTCAGTTATTTGAACAACCTGCAGCAGAACATTGGGGATCCTCCTGATGTCAGTGGATGGAAAGCTTATTACCAGGAACCAGGGTTTTATGAATATTGGATCAATACGGATACGCTGCCCAAAAGGATTCAATACCTTGACTACCTGGTTACCACAGGGTATACTTTCAGTGGATTCAAAATGGTGGTGGATACCATCGCTTACGCCAAAAGTTTTTCAAATCCAGCTGATCCCAATCTCCTCATTGATGAGATGGCGGAGCATCTCCTGGGGGTGACCATTTCCGCCGCACACAAAGCGCAACTGAAAAGAGATATTTTATTATCCGGACAAAATCAGGATTATTACTGGACAAATGCTTGGGATACCTATTTGTTGAGTCCGGCTAATACGGCAAATACGAAATATGTTACAACGGCCTTGGTCAACCTCGTCAAATATTTTGTAGACCTGCCAGAATATCAACTTTGTTAAATCGATCCCATGCAAAGAAGAAAATTTCTTAAAGGATATTTACCAGCTGGAATGATGATCCCTTCGTTTGTCAATGGGATGGGATTTCGTGCCTTTGAGTCGGGCCATGCTTTTCTCAACAACATGTTATTGCCGGCAGGCGACAATGATAGGGTGTTTGTTGTGATTCAACTGAATGGAGGCAATGATGGCCTGAATACTGTCATTCCCCTGGATCAGTTCAGCAAATATGTGAATGCCCGAAAGAATATCTACATCGATGAACAAAAGGTGCTGAAGTTAAATGGCGTGAACAATGTTGGATTGCATCCCGCCATGACAGGCATGAGAGATTTGTACAATGAAGGCAAACTGCACATTGTACAATCCGTCGGTTACCCACAACCCAATTTTTCTCATTTCAGGGCTACTGATATTTGGATGAGTGCATCCAACAGCAACCAGTTTTTGAATACGGGTTGGTTGGGAAGATTTTTGGATGAGATCTATCCCGGTTTTCCTGCCGGTTATCCCAGTGCATCCATGCCAGACCCCTTGGCCATTCAAATTGGCTCCGTCACCTCGCTTACCTTGCAGGGGCCATTGCAGCCAATGGGCATGAGCATCTCCAATCCATCTTCGTTTTACAGTTTTGTAAACAACCAGGTTGATGCTGCTCCCAATACTTATGCAGGAAAAGAATTGACATTTATCCGAGAGATGTCCAGACAGACACAGAAATTTGGAGATGTTATCAAAACGGCCAATGCAAAAGTAACTGCACAATCTCCTTATCCAACAGGAAACTCACTTGCAGATCAATTGAAGATTGTTGCAAGATTGGTCAAAGGAGGACTCAAGACAAAAATATACATGGTCAATTATGGAGGGTTTGATACGCATTCCAATCAAATCACCACGGGTGACAATTCAACCGGAACCCATGCCAGGCTGCTGGGAAATGTAAGTGCAGCCATCAAGGCATTCATGGATGATCTCAAGTTCCTGGGTGTAGAAGAAAGAGTGGTGGGCATGACTTTTTCTGAATTCGGACGAAGGATTTTGAGCAATGCTTCTTACGGTACGGATCATGGTGCAGCCGCTCCACTGTTTGTTTTTGGTGCCAAGGTGCAGGCGGGTGTGTCCGGCTCAAACCCACTGATTCCTGCCAATGCAACCGTGGGCGACAATGTACCCTATCAATATGATTTCAGGAGTGTATATGCCAGTATTTTATCCAATTGGCTCTGTGTGGATGCAGCTACGCTGAACAGGGTCATGTTGAAGAATTTCCAGGACCTGCCCTTGACCAAAGTGGGTACCTGTTCGATATTAAATCCAGTCGGAAATCCTGATCAGCTGGTAGTGGCATATCCCAATCCTTTTCACAAGAACCTGACGATTCAATTCAAAACTGCCGGGGGACATACCTTGGTGCAGGTGTTGGATGGAGCGGGTAGATTGGTAAAGATTTTGGTTGACCGCGATTTCACAGCTGGTACTTTCAGGATTGATTTTGATGGTCAGCACCTGCCAGCCGGTATCTATTATATTCGTTTGCAAAATCAGGTCATTCAGCAGGTTAAATCAGTTGTCAAGGTGTAATTTGCACCCAACTGAACTTGGATGCATGGAATGGAAACTGCTACAATCTGAATATCTCTTCAAGGATCTATGGTTCACTGTCAGAAAGGATAGTTGTGTAAAGCCTGATGGAACCAGGGTTGAACCTTATTATGTTTATGAGTTTCCTGAGTGGGTGACTGCTGTGGCAATTACCCGTGATGGGCAGTTCATTTTTGAAAAACAATACCGTCATGCAGCGGGATTGACCATGATGGAAATACCAGGAGGATGTGTTGATCCGGAGGATGACTCTCTGTCAACTGCTGTTGCGAGGGAGTTAAGGGAGGAAACGGGTTATGCATTTGATTCGATTGAATACCTGGGCAAGACCTCTGCCAATCCTTCTACCCACAACAATTGGATGCATTTCTTTCTTGCCAGGGGAGGGCATAAAATTGCAGAACAGCAACTGGATCCCAACGAAGACATTGAGGTTCATCTTTTGACCATCGCGGAAGTAAAGGAACTGTTGCGCAAACGTGAAATCTTGCAGAGCATGCATGCTACTGCCCTGTTTTATGCACTTGAACGTTTGGGGGAATTAAAATATTAACAAAATTGACTGCGGTCAACTTCGCCAACAACGAAGATGCTACCACAAACAATGATCAGGTCATCCTCCTCTGCCATGCTGCAGATGGTATGCAATGCCTCATTGACATTGGCATAGCAAGATCCCCTTAGTCCCTTGGACATGGCTGCTTTGGCAAGATCATGGGTATCCATTGCCCTTGGCAGGTCTGCTCTTGTAAATCCATAGTTGGCGTCAACAGGCAATAGTGTAAGAATACCCTCCACGTCCTTGTCATTGGACATCCCCAAGATGATATGAAGATTCTTGTAGGGAGTCATCTTGATCTGTTCACAAAGCTTTTGGATCCCTGCAGGATTATGGGCAACATCCAGGATGACAGCCGGCTTCTGGCTAATGAATTCCCATCTGCCATGCAGCCCTGTATTTTTTATCACCTCTAAAAATCCATTCTGTACTGCCACTTCTTCAATGTCAATACCCATTCCCCTCATTTTTTCTATTGCAGCGATAACGGTAGCTGTATTTTCTGTCTGATAAATACCCGAAAGGGGGGTGCTTAGTTTCTTGCGCTCGGAGGTGGATGTTTCGGTTGTTTCAATGGTGATATATCCATCTTCCATCGAAACAACCTTGGTCTCAATAACGTCTTCTGCAAAAAGCAAAGGCGCATTGAATTGTTGGGCAAATTGCTCAAAAACAGGCGATGTTGCCATGTCTTTTTTGCCAATCACCACCGGAATATTGGCTTTGATGATGCCGGCTTTCTCTGATGCAATTTTTTCCAATGTGTCACCCAATATAGCCATATGGTCGAATCCGATATTGGTGATGATGGAAATCAAAGGATTGATCACATTGGTGCTATCCAGTCTGCCGCCCATCCCGGTTTCAATGACAGCATAATCCACCTTTTCGTTCGAAAAATGATCAAATGCCATTCCAACGGTCACCTCAAAAAAAGAGGGTTCTATTGTCTCGATGAGTGGCTTTATTTTTTCAGTAAAATGGATCACAGTCTCCTTCGGAATCATCTTTCCGTTGATCTTGATCCTTTCCCTAAAATCATGCAGATGGGGGGAGGTATACAATCCCGTTTTATATCCTTGTTCCTGAAGCACTGAAGCGATGAGATGGCTAACGGAACCCTTGCCATTGGTGCCGGCAACATGAATGGTTTTGATTTTCTGTTCGGGGTTCCCCAATGCCTTGCAAATTTCAAGGGTATTGGACAGGTCCATTTTGAGTGCAGCATTGCCTGTTCTGCTGAACATAGGCAGTTTGGAATATAGATACGCAAGGCAGGCCTTATAATCCATAGTACAAAGATATTGTATCTTTGCACCCATGAGTATGATATTGTGGGCCCCTATAGCCTTGTTTTCCATCATCACAGGGATGCTTCTCTTTTATTACCTGAGGTATTTCAGAATGCTGGCTTTTTTTAAGCAGCCAGAAAGGGATGTGAGAAAGGAGCATCCTGTAAGTGTGGTGATTTGTTCCAGAGACGCTGCGGATCATATTGAACAAAATCTTCCAGGGGTTCTTGCGCAAACCTATAAAACCACCCATGAAATTATTGTAGTGAATGATAATTCACAGGACGACACGAAATATTTGCTGGAAGGATTGTACAAAGATTTCAAGCAACTGCATTTGGTCGAGTTGAAACAGGAGGCAATGCATATCCCTGGTAAAAAGTTTCCTCTTTCAATGGGCATAAAGGCGGCAAGACATGAAGTGCTCCTGCTCACAGACGCAGATTGTATTCCCGCTTCTGAAAATTGGATCCAGAAGATGCAGGATGCTTTTACCAATGGCATTGAAATCGTATTGGGATATGGCGCTTACAAGAAGAAGAAAAGCTTGTTGAATTGGGTGGTCAGAATGGATACTTTTCACACGGCCCTTCAATATCTTTCCTCGGCACTGGCTGGCAAACCCTACATGGGTGTAGGCAGAAATCTTGCCTACAAAAGGGAATTGTTTTTCAGGCAAAAAGGATTTGCAGCCTATCATCATTTGCCTGGAGGGGATGATGATCTGTTTATCAATGGCTGCGCGAATGGGCAAAATACCTCCGTTGTGATTGACAAAGAGGCTTTCACCTATTCAACACCTCCTGATTCCTGGTCAGCATGGTTTGCACAAAAAGAAAGACATAATTCCACTGGCAGGTATTACAAGGCTTCAGACAAATGGCGACTGGGTTTGTACCTATTGGCACATTTCATGTTTTATCCCCTGCTGGCAGCTTCCTATCTTACATTTGATTGGAAGTGGGTTACCGGTATCTTGGCGTTTAAATTACTTGTTCAGTCCATAGTTTTTTTCAGATCGATGAAAAAACTGGGCGAAGCTGATCTCTTTCCATTTCTCATTTTATGGGACATATGGATGTTCTTTTATTATTTGATGTTCATGTCTGCCATATGGAAAAAGCCCAAGGCCCAGTGGAATTGATCTATTCTTATTTTGACGGTTTCAGTGATTTACAAAAGCAACAGCTAACCGCTTTGGGGCCCTTGTATACAGAATGGAACCAAATGATCAATGTAATTTCCCGGAAAGACATTGATTCCTTGTACGAGCGACATGTTTTGCATTCACTGGCCATTGCCGCCCAATTTGATTTTCCTCCGGGACTTGAAGTAATAGACATAGGAACTGGAGGTGGCTTTCCCGGTGTGCCACTGGCCATTTTTTTCCCCGAGGTGAAATTTCATTTGGTTGATTCGATTGCCAAAAAATTAAAGGTTGTGGATGCTGTTGCCAACGAACTGGGCTTGTCCAATCTTACCATTCAGCATACAAGAGCAGAAGACATCAAGCATCGAAAATTTGATTTTGCTGTATCAAGGGCCGTTGCTCCCCTGAAAGAATTATGGAAATGGAGCAAACCCTTGCTCAGAAATGAAAGAAAGTTGGAAGATGCCAAAAATGGACTTATTTGCCTGAAAGGAGGCGATCTTACCCAAGAGGTTTTTGATGCTGGACTCCGGCCACAGATTTTTGATATAAAAACTATTTTTAAGCAAGATTTTTTCGACACCAAGTTTATTGTCTACGTACCTTTATAGTCCTATGGAAGACAAGTTAGAAAAGATTGAAATCACCCTTGTTGAGGACAATCAATTCATCCGGATGGCACTTGAACAAATCATCACAGCAACCGAGGGCTATGAATTGAAAAGATCTTATTCATCCGCAGAAGAAGCAGTTGAACGGATGCCTTCCGAAATTCCAGATGTGGTATTGATGGACATCAACATGGGTGGAATGTCAGGAATTGAAGCTGTTTCTATTTTAAAAAATCAGTTTCCTGAAGTCCGCTTTATGATGTGTACGGTTTATGAAGATGATGAAAAGATCTTTGATGCATTGTCTGCAGGAGCCAGCGGATATATCCTTAAAAAATCAAAGCCTTCTGAATTAATGGCGGCAGTTAGGGAATTGTATGAAGGCGGCGCTCCCATGAGTGGTCAGATAGCGGCAAAGGTTGTTTCCAGTTTCAGAAAAAAAGAGGAGTCCAGGGAAAACCTGCTCGAGACGCTTTCTCAAAGAGAATACGAAATACTGGAGGCATTGGTAAAAGGTCGTTTGTACAAGGAAATTGGACAGGATATGAACATATCTACCGAAACCGTCCGTAAACATGTATACAATGTTTACAAAAAATTGCACATCAACAACAGAATCGAAGCCTACAATAAGTTTTTTGGGAACAGTGGGGGGGGTATAGTTAGGCCAAACTATTGACGAATTCATTTTTTTCCAATATTTTCTTCATCGTTGTCAAGGAGCTTGTGAAGTGTATCCAAAGATTTGTTCAGACACTGCTCTTGCTTAACAACTCAATTACCTGGTCATCAGACAGTTGTTCAAAGTCTTTGTAGTAAGCGCCAATCCCCAGGAAGCCCAGCGGCACCTGCAATGCAATCAGGCGTACCGGTTCTTTTTGAATTTTTTTGGCTGTATTATAAGGGCAAACCGGAACGGCTATCGTTATTTTTTTAGCCCCCATTTCATGCAATTCTTTGATGGCAAGCAGCATGCAGGTTCCTGTAGCGATCCCATCATCTGTCAACAGGATCGAGCTCCCTTTTATGTCCGACGGTGTGGGAGCATGGTCGAACAGTTGTTGCATCTCCCGGATTCTTTCCCTTTCCTTTTTTATAGACGCTCTTAAAAATTCGTGGCCGTAGCTATTGCCTTCATTGAGCAAAAGTTCTGTTTCACTTACGGCCCCAATCGCATATTCAGGATTGACGGGATGTCCTAATTTTCTGATGTACATCAGCTTCAATGGTATCCCAAGTGCTGCTGAAATTTCCAGGCCAATAGGAACACCTCCTCGTGGCAATGCTGCAATGAAATCTCCTTTAAAATCAATTTCTCTTAGTTTTTCACTGAGCAGTCTACTGGCTTCTTTCCTGTTCTTGAACATGATAAGATTTGTCATAGTCTTTCAAAACGACCACTTTTTTCATTGATCCTGATCCTGAACATGACAGGTTTTCCACGGTAGTTTTCACTGAGTTCATGACCACCACCCTCCCAATGCTCATGCTGATGGACAGTAGAGCCTGTCATCAACGGCAATACCCTGCCCTCCAGCAAATCCCTTGCTTTAACAGCTGTTTCTCCCAGCAATTCTTCAAATTGTCCAAATACAACGGCACTTTGCCAGTTGGATAAATCTCGGGATAGGTCTACCTGGAAACAAACATTGGGATTGTTTCGGAGGAGTTCAAGTTTTTTTCCTTCCGTCGATTGGCCATAAATAAATTTTCCATCGAATGCATAAGTGACTGGAACGATATAGGGCTTATTCTTGTCACAACAGGCAATTCTTCCAATGGCCTGACTGGATAAAATATTGTTGATTTCTTGCTCGGTAAGTTCTCCTGTCATGGTGCTGTTTTTGTAAACCTAGCAGAAAAGCGAAGAAGGGATAATGATCCGCATCAGCATGATCACTGAGGCTGAGGGGCTATTTTTTTTCTTTTTTAAAATAGAAGGTAAAAAGGGTGAAGATGCTTTTGTAAATTTCAAAAGAGATCCATTGGGCAAGTCTGTCCAGGATTCCTTTTTTGTGCTGTTTTTTGCCAACCTGTTCACAATCCCGCACAATAATTTGCTGCAAGGTGTCTAAGGTGCTTTTTGCAAACGCAGTATCCTCAATGTCTATGTTCAGTTCTATGCTTGCCTTAGCGCTGATATCATTGATGTTGTAAGAGCCCAGGGTTACCCAATTCTTATCACAAACAGCCATTTTACCATGAAGAATATTGTGTTTGTATTCAAAGATTTCAATTTCATTTCTTAAGGCCCATTGATAAAGAAAACGTTCTGCATACTTAGCAATGCCCACATCAGACCTTCCAGCCAAAATCAATCTAATTTTTACGCCCCTCTTTAGTGCATGGGCCATCTGTCGCCTGAAAAATGTGCTGGGGATGAAATAACTGGATAGGATGACGACTTCTTCTTTGGCATTTCGAAGCATTTCCATGTAGGTAGCGGAAACCTCGTTTAGGTTTTTGACCCAGTCATTTCTTCTGATTCTAACCGGGCAATGCTCGGCTTCCAGTTGAGAGGTACTGTTTTTTCCACTGGTATCCATTACCCATTCGGTTTCTTTTTTCGCAAACAATTGGTTGCATACTTTTTGCAATTCAAGGGATGCTTCGCCATCTACTCTTACTGCCCAATCGAGCCAGGCAGGAGCTCCGGGCATGTCGTTGTAACGGTCGGAAATATTGATGCCTCCCACCAGTGCAGACATCCCGTCACAAACCAAGATTTTGTGGTGCAATCTTCTCCCAAAATAAAATCGTCTGCTTTTGAAGATGGGTTCAAAAAAACGCAGCCTGATCCCTGCATTTCTCATGTTCGAAATCAGGTCAACAGATAGATTTCTCGACGCATACCCATCCAGCAGCACTTGAACGGTAATCCCTTTCGCTGCTGCTGCTATCAAATGCTCAGCAATTTTTTTTCCCGTGTGGTCCTCCTCAAAAATGTAAACTTGTAACTGAATGAAAGACTGAGCTCCCCTAATCATTTCAGTCATGGTTTTGAAATACATTTCTCCCCCCTTTATAAGGGTTGCCTTGTTGCGAAACGTATAGGCTGTATTTATTTTTCTGTTGGAGGACATGCTATGGGGAAAGGTAGCGTTGGCGTCCTTTCCTGTCCATGATTTGCATTGGCTTGTCAGCTGATGAGCATTCTATTTCTTAATCCTGCTTGACTACTCTCATGGTTAATTTTTCACCTTGATCCGTTTCGACCGAGAGGGTATAGATTCCCTTTGCCCATCCAAGCGATGGCAGTTTGATGTCATTGTTTCCGCGGAAAACATTGCAATGGAAGTCTGCTATCATCCTGCCGGTCATGTCTATTGCCCGAATTCTTATGGAAAGAGGGTCTTTTGAAAGAATGTTCAACCTGGCTGTTCCACTGAAAGGATTCGGAAATTGTTTGACAATCAGACTTGTTTCTACATTGGAAGGGAAATCAACACAGGAGCCCTTGTTTTCCAAACTGGCATCAATCCATAAGGTACGCTGAACAAGCCAGTTTTTAAGGGTACTGATCTCTTCTGTATAATTGAATGGAATGGGGTTGGGGTTGGGCCAAACATACTTTCCCATGATATCCCATCTATTGAAATGTCTTTCTCTTGCCTCAAGGGTAAGATTGGCTACCGAGTCGATGATTTGTTGAACATGCGCGTCGGATAAAGTGGTTTTTCGAAGGCTTTTCCAACGACATCGCAAGGATCCCACAAAAGCTGTGTCTTGCATCAGTCGCTCCCACCAAAAAGGAATCAATCCTGCACCATCACCGGGGCAAACGTAATTGAATTTGTAGGCCCATCCATAAATATCACTGCCATTGCAATAGTTGGCATTTCGAAAGGCCAGATCATAGTCCCATACCGGTCCTGCTTTGATTCTGCCATCTATGCTATTCTTGCCTTTGTGCAGATAAGTGCTGAGCCTATAGCCATCCACATTTCTGCTCACTTCATTGACGATAAAATAATCAATGAAGCTGTTGAGGTCGGCATACTTTCTGGTCCCTTTGCCAGGGTCCTGAAAATCGGGACCAGCCAACACCCGTTCGAATTCATCCACTGCTGATTTGATATAGGTTTTTTGGAAGCTGGTGATATCGGCAATTTTGGGATAGACGTAAGAAAATTGTCGGGTATTGTAATTCAGTGCACCAGGAGAAGGGAAAGCAGAGAACCAGCCGTTGGGTTGTTTGTCGAGGCTAAAAATATATCCCCCTGTCAACTCATCACCACTGTTGTCCGTTGTCAACAACTTGCTGATATTCACCCTCTCTG
>JACCDP010994516.1_pt1 | contig 40715 bp, 61 predicted proteins | sample 7445841 | NCBI WGS metagenome assembly JACCDP01 (sample SAMN15323441, study PRJNA562643) | freshwater metagenome | isolation source: river surface water | place: USA:Blue River Watershed | collected 2017-08-17 | reverse complement strand
TCACCATACCTTTATTCTTCTCCGCTTTATAAATTAGAAATAAAGGTTATCAAAACACGGGAGGCCGATAAGAGTTGTAACCTTTGGGTGGCCTGACTTACCCTCAACTAACAGCATGGTTTTTTTTCAGGTGTTTTTCGACTTCGGTAAAAACAGAAGAATTGTCCAACTTCATGGGTCACGTTGGTTACCTACCTTACACAAAACCACAACATTGTCCTGACGGGGACTCAAGGAGACACGACGGTGTCTCCTTTTTTTTGTAACATATTTGTATTTATAAATAAAAAATTGGCAACTGCAAGACCTTTTGCATTCAATCCAGGACCTAATATTTCAGGTACAATACAGGTTGGTGATTTATCTGTTGGAACTCCAACATCAGGATTTACAAGTAGTCCACAATTTTGGAACGGTCCCGATGAAGAGTTAGGCTATGTGATAGCAATACCTGTTTCAGGTAATACCCAACCAACACAGATTTCGGGTGTGACAGCCTCTGTTGGTTTTTTTAGGACTGATGGGTTTAACGATGGTGAATTTATACAATTGGCAGAAACTGTTTCAAATGAGTTTGGAAACCGCCAATCATTTTCAACTGCTTTAGATGCTAGTGTTTGGTTGACAAACAATGGGTTTTGGAACTCATTTATTCCTGTATTTGTAACACCAACGCCAAGTGTAACCACCACTCAAACTAATACCCCAACACCAACTAATACAACAACAACGACTTCAACACCAACATCAACTCAAGCTGCGGGATTATTAATTAATCTTGATTCAGGAAATTTAATATCTTATCCTGGAACTGGTACTACATGGTATGATTTAGCAGGTACCGCAAATAATGCGACATTATTTAATTCACCAACATATTCTTCTTCCTATAACGGAATATTACAGTTTGACGATGCATCTTTAGAATATGGTACAATACCTAACATTGGAAGTTTATCTAATTGGACTGTTGAGGTTTGGTTTAGGTTGACAACGGCTCTAACCGGTAAAGTTACTTCTATTGTTTCGAATCAATTTGATTTAGTTAATAAATTGAATTTTAGTATAGGTACAAATAATGCACCTAGTAACTATAATTTATCGGTCGGTTATTTTAATGGTGCATGGAGAACAACAACTGGTTTTGTGCCTCAAACAAATGTATGGTATCAAGTAGTTGGAACTTATGATGGTTCCACAATAAGACAATATGTTAATGGTTCGGCTTCGGGTGGTACATTGAGTTATGTTGGAACATCTCAGTCGGGAGGTGAAGTGAGATTAATGAGGAGATGGGATGAAACACTTAGTTCGGGTAATTTAGTGGACGGTGATTTAGCAATCGTGAAAATTTATAACACAGCATTATCATCATCAGACATTCTTCAAAGTTATAATAATACTTACACAAGATTTTTGGAACCGACACCAACGCCAACAACAACAAGCACCCCAACAGTAACACCAACCAACACAACAACATCTACACCAACGCCAACCTCAACACCTAACGCACCTATAACAAGTAATCTTGTCTTATATTATGACCCAAGTAATCCTTCAAGTTACTCTGGTACTGGTACTGTGATAAATGATTTATCTGGTAATGGATTAAGTGGAACCATGTCTAACATCACATTCACATCTCCATATTTTTCATATAATGGTTCATCATCTCAAATTAGTGTTGCCGACAATGCCTTATTAGAACCGGGTAGTGGTGATTGGTCTATTGAATTTTGGGTGAATCATTCGGTAATTGCTGGCGCAAGTAGAATTTTAATTGCGAAAACTGATGGTGGTAACTCTGCGGATTGGGGTTATGGTTTAAGAACGGTTTCTAACAGTAATACATTTATTGAAGTAGGTAATGGGACAACATCAGTAACATCTCCATCCACTGGTTTGAGTATCAATACGTGGTATCAAGTTGTAGGTGTGTGGACAAATGTTGCAAGTAATTCTATTGCACTTTACATAAACGGTAGTTTGATTGGAAGTAATTCACATTCATTTACAAGTATCAAAAACACAACATCACCTTTGTATTTGGGTTCATTCAACGGAGGACAGTTTTCTCAATGGTTAAATGGTAGAATGGGTGTTGTGAGAATGTATAATAAAGCATTAACAGGTTCGGAAGTATTGCAAAACTTCGATGCCGATAAATCAAAATACGGACTATAAAATAATAGGATATACCGTTAATTGATGATATTTATTGGTAAGTAAATTACCAATATATGAAAAAATTTTTCTCACAATTATTTAACGATAACAACTCAATTAATGAAAAGAGTGTCGTTGGATTTTTAGCATTTGTTATGATGGTTAGTTTCGCAATCGCGGACATCGTGACTGGTTCATTAGGAAAAGACCTTGTAATTAACGAATTCATTTTCAACGCATTTATGTGGTTAGTTTTAGGTTCTTTCGGAATCGGTTCAGTTGACAAATGGATTAACAAAACGAAAGGTTCAGACGAGGTTTCTGAATAAGAAAATTAAATCCCCCTCCTATGTGAGGGGATTTTTATTTTATTTCGGTATTTATTCAATATGAGATATGTTGTTTCAGAGAGTCAGTTCAGAAAATTAAGCGAATCCATATTGAACGAATCGAAAGAAATCAAAGGATGCATGGTTTTTAAAGACATGAATCAAAGAGAGTTTTGTAGGTCGGCGGAAAAATTAATTGCAGATGAAATGGATACTGGGTATTCCGCGTCCATGGAAAACCTTTTGAAAACTTATTTTTCGAGTGATGATAGAATAAAAAACATCGAGATAGAATATCTAAGTGATGAATCACCAATCGTACTTAAAGGTTTCAATCAAATTGATGAAGTGGTAGAAAAATTGAAAAGAAACTGCCCGAGAGCCTCAGAAATATCGAAAGAACTCAAAAAGAAATGGTTATCCGAATACAATGTATATTTTAAAGATAATCAGGGTAATTATCACCTCTTAAATCGTCTTGATACGAATTATACTGCAATGGCAGTATTAATTACAATCTACTACGAAAATCTTATAAATCAAGTTAGGTCATGGATAACAAGAAAGAAAACTCCTTCTGAACTTTTTGTTAGGAATTGGGTCGAACATTTTTTCAACACAAATGTTGAATTAATTGACCCTCGAAAAGGTTGGGAGAGGGATGTTTTAGGTACGTCAAAACCTTTAGAGGAGTTACCTCACCCAACATCAATTTTTAATAAGGTTTTGACTTCGAAAGAAATTGCGGTGGATGAAAGTGATTATCATAGGTCATTCATGAGTGCCCTTGAGGATGTGAGAAATAAAGGATTCAAAACTGAAGACCTTTTTGAAAAAATGTTGAAACAACATGATATCGAAAACATAAGATATAGTGGTGACTACTCTTTTGTTGATATGGTTTTAGGTATTGATTTTCTCATAAAACAAAAAAGAAAAGGAGAGGATTATTGGGTACCTGTTCAAGTAAAAAGTTCCTTTACAGAAAGATATAATTTAGTTGATAAATTCAAATGTACCAAAGTTATAAAACCAGAGTTGACTTCGATTGATGGAAGACAGGACTTTAAAATTGGTGACATTAGAGGTTTTGAAGAATATTTTTGTGAAGAACACAACTACTGTAAAGCTTCAGATAAAGAAAGAAAGTATGCTTCTCCGTCATATGATTATCTGAGTTCAAAAGAATTTTTGTCAGATAATTAATTTTTTATAATTTTGGGTTATGCCTTTCGAAAAAAAACCTGAACCAAAACCAATAAAATGGGAAGTTGTCTACGAAGACGACGAATGTATTTCAATTTGGAAATATAATTCAAAAATTACGACCAAAGGCCCCGTAGAAGTTGAATACAAATACAAAAGGGGTTATGTGCACCCAAGTCAGAAAAAGAAAAAAACTCTTGGTGATTTGGTCAAAGAATCTAAGAAGAAAGCTTCCTCTCAATCAGATTCTTGATTTTTTTCAAAGTATCTCTGTCTAATTTATCGACTATTTTTTCAACACTTTCGGAATATAAATTGGAAGAATTTTCAGTTTTTTGAACCCCAGTTATTTCAAAATTGTCTGGTTCAAAGTTATCAGTTTCATACTCAAGAAAATTACCGTTATAATAATCAAAGTTACCATCATAATATTCTTGTCTCAAAGAATTTGTTGCTAAACTTTCACTAAAAGTTTCATAATTTACGGTGTACTTTTCTGTAAGTGTTGCGGGTCCCCAAATTTCGTAGTGAATTCTATATTTTTTCAACTCAGGCATGATTAATGTCGGAAGTATTTCATTTTTTGTCATATCTCCGTTTTTTACCATTTCCAAATTTTCTATGTTCTCTTCGATAAATGACGATATGAAATTTACATCTTCCTGATAAGTTTTTTGACCGGTCCAAGTTGAAGAATCAGATAATTTTTTTAGATTATCTTCATAATCGTCATAAGGACTTGAATAATCGAAATCTTTATCTAAACAGGATAATGCAATTTCAACTAAAACTTTAGGGGCAAATCTTTCAAATGCAGACATAACATAAATACAAAAAAAGGTCAGAATATTCTGACCTTTAATAGTTTAGTTTTTTTTCGAAGCTTTTAAGGATTTGAATAATATTATCCCTACCAACAGGATTTGCGGAGTGAACATTCCAATTAGGTATAGGAAGTCCATTTCCCCAACAATATTCACAAAGCCATTTAGCAGCATCATAACCTGTTTTTTCACGGTAAGTAAAACTTTCCTTTCCTGATGATGAATCGTATGTGATATTTGCTAAATCGTGGTCGAAAGAAATTTCATCGGGAATACCATTTTTTTCAATCCAAGAAACAAAATCCTCATAAGTTCTAACAACCTCCCAACCCTCAGTTTGAGGATTTCTTACGTCGTCTAAGTATAACTTCCTGTATTGCATTTTTTTTCTCTTCGTTTAGATATGATTCGTGACCAACAATTTGGTATGCCTCGGCTAAAGACATTCCTGCCTTGTCAATTAACTTACGAACCTTTTTATTTTTTTTTGTCAGAGGATGTGTCATAAGATAGTTCTCAATTGAACTTGTTTGAATATAAAGCCTATCCATCAATTCCAAATAATGACCATCATTGATTTGATTTTTTTTCATTTTATTCATTTATTGTGATAGAAAATCCTTCAGTTTCAATTTTCATTTCAAAAATACCATTAGGTGAGATTTGGTAATCACAATCTGTGATATCCCCATTCCAATACATATCCATACCTGATGGAGCAATTTCTTGTTCTTCTTCGGTGAGGATATCATCCCATTCTATATCATCAATATCCGTTGAACCGTCCGATGACTCTACTAATTGAAGGTCAGAAAAATCAGTTTCATTAATTTCTGAAATTGTTTTATTTTCAAGTAGAGTTATCACATCAGAAACATTCATTTCCTCAGTAACTAATTCTGCTGCCCTCCATAGAGTAGATGCTTCACAGAAATAATTTTTTCCTTCCCAACTTCCGTTTATATAATTAATTTCAACTAATGATTTTCTATTAGTTGTAATTGTAATTTTGGCCTGAAATTCAGGATTTAGTTTTTTTAACTCCTCTAGTACATCTTTGTTTTTCATTTTACAAAGTTAATTGTTTTTTTTAAATGTCCAAATCCTTTTTGAATGGTTTACTCCATTTTGGTTTTATCATTTTCCAAATGATATGTTCATATGGTTTTCCATTCCACATTGAAAATAATATAGGTGAATGTAAATCATGAACAACCATTAATGCAAAATCTTTTTTGGTTTCAGATTTTGATTTAAAATGTTCGAAAGAAATTTTAGCAGTGTCTTCTATTGTCACATACTCCGCCATCAATTTTAATATTGTAGTTTTCACCCACATATCAAATTCATCTGGTACTCTATCTAAGAATTCGTCCATGTCACCTTTGGTTCTTAGTAACTCCCATATATCAGTAGTTGAAAAGTTAGTTAAGATTCTATGTAAGCGAATATACTCATCACCTTTTATTTTCATTCGGAATCCATCTCTGAACTTGATAACAAATCCTTCTTGATTTTGTAAAATTTTTGACTTTAATTCGGAATAATCCCGAATTCCATCATATTTTTTAACAATTTTGAAACCCAAATTATTATATAAGTTTACTAACCTTATACCTTCAAGATGAATATGATTATCGTGGATTCTTATTTCATAACCATCTCGATTATCAATTACTCCAAGTAGAATTAAATCTTCAAAATCATATTGACACACAATTCTGTTTTCAGGATAAATGATTTCGAAAAGATATGTATAGCCGGTCAAGAGCCTATCATATTTGTATTTTTTCAATATCTCCATCCCTTTGATGGCTTGTTCAGATGTGAAAGACCCTTTAGTTGACAAAACCCATTCTCCTTTATAGTTGAAAAGGATTCCTAAAGAACCATCCATTTTTTCAAATACCTCAAAGGGTTCGTTAGGGATTTGTTCGGTAGTGAGTTCCTCAAAGTTGAAGAACTTTCTAAATGGTTTTGCAACCACATTTCCATCAGAATCTAACACCAATCCTCTACAATCCATAGTTATTTCGTCCCACAATCTTTCGTATTGACAGGTACGGGAATAGTTGTAGATAGATATAGGAAGGGTTGGATGGTCTTGTTTTACCACCAACCCTTTTTCTATGTATTGATTTAATATATCAAGTTGATATTTCACAATTTAATTTGAAAACGATTTTTCATTTGTTCTAGCTTTTCTTCAGGAACTCCATGAACGTTTTGTCCATTGTGCCTGTTCTCAACAATCAAAGATACAACTTTATAATCATACTTTTCTGCTAATTTATAATAATCTTCCATTTCCCATTCTTGGGTGAAAGTATTAGAAACTGCAATCTCAGGATAGTATTGTTGGTTTATTTGATGGTCCTTCATTCTTGTCTCAACCTCGTTTTTACACCAAGCATGGGCGTCCTTCAATTTTGAACCGTCAAAATTGTAATTTCCATTTTTATCATAAAAGAATTTATCCGCTTCGCAAACCGAATATTCATTCCAAATATGATTTGCAAATGTAGTTTTTCCTGAACCAGGTAAACCCCTAACTAAAAACAATATTCCACTCATTTTATTTATAATTTTCAACAATTTCGTGATGGTCAAACTCGAATAAAGATTTGATTGGTTGGTTTTTCATAATTTTCATTACATCACCAAGACCAATTGGATAAAGGTCATTGCCATCCACACCAACATCCATCATTTTCCCAACACCAACTCTATTCACCTTTTCAAAGTGAACGTGACCGTGTAGGTGAATAGCACCCTTTGCCATGTTGTCCCAACTAGCAATTGGAAAGTGCATCAAAGAAAATCTCTGTTCTCCCATCAAAGGAGTATTCACGTTCCATTTCACGGTCAAATTCAAATATTTGTTAACAGAACTGAATATAGTTTGTATATTCTCTCTGTTATTTTCGATGTGGTGGTCGTGATTACCTGTTATGATGTGAACATTTTGACATACAATTTGTTTTCTAAAGATTTCGATTTGTTCAAAACCACCAAAACTCCAATCACCTAAGTGAAATAGAACATCATCTTGACCAACAACTTCGTTTATGTTTCCTACAATAACCGCATTCATGTGTTCAAGAGTTTTGAACTCACGACAGGTTACAGGGTCTACCCATTTAGTTGTTGCACTACATATATTTGCGTGATTATAGTGAGTGTCAGAGGTAAACCATAATTTTTGACCTTTTTCTAATATAAGTTTCATAAAAAAAATTTTAATTACTCCAAATTCGGGGTAATTGATTCATCAATATGCGGATTAAAATCTCTTTCCCAACCCTCTTCGTCATACCCATATTCCACACAGGGGTATTCCCTTTGTTTTTCATCTAAATGAACCCAAGCAACGTCTTTTTCAATCCATTTCCAATCTATACCTTCAGGACCTTCAGGGTGTTGTGTGTGTTCTAAAGGGGGGTGATATGAATCTACTTTACAATAGACATGATTACAATCACACCCCCTTGGAACACAGTCATCACACCAATATGGAGATTCTCCACTTGTGTATCCCGGCATATAAACCCAAACCGCTAATTTACCACAATCACAATGTTCTTTAACCATAATACTCAACAATTTTTTTCTCTTCGGTATCAAATTCAAGAGAGATAGGTTTGTTTTCGTACATGTATCTTTCATTAAGAATTGCTGCGTTCAAAAACTCAACACCATTGAAATACTTTTGTCCGTATGCACAGTGGATATGTCCACAAACGTGAATTTTTGGTTGAACTTCCATTATTCTGTGGAACAAATCCTGACAACCTACTTGTGTTCCACTTGGAACCCAGTCGAGCATTCCATACGCAGGACCATGAGTAATCAGAACGTCAGTATTTCCTGGAATCATAGACCATTTTTCCGCAAGTTTCTCTCCTCTTGGAAGATTGAAGGCCCAATCATAAAATTCAGGTTGCCAAGGACTTCCGTAGAATTTTACACCATCAATAACGACTTCACTGTCAAAAAGATAATGAACCCCTTTCTCTTTATATTCGGGGGCAATCTCTTGTACCTGCTCAAATCCAAAGTCATGATTTCCCGCAATAAAGATTTTATGTTTGTAATCCGTGTTACTGAACCAATCAAGAAAGGATTTAATTTCGTGAGATTTTCCTACGTTAGATACATCACCTGCGTGAACTAAAACATCCCCACTTCCGAGAATGTTATTGTATGCTTTTGATGTTAAGTGTTCATGTTTACCATGAGTGTCACTTATAAAGGTCATCTTCATATTTCTTCATTTTGTCCCAATTCAAAAAATCTTCACCCTTATAATCAGGATGATTTTTTTTCATATTATCAATTCCACTAACCCAAGCCCAAGAAATCAGGGCGACAAAGATAAACATAAAAAAATAAACGGCAATCATATTTCAAAAAATTTTTATTAAACAAGTAATTTGTGTAAAATTTAACATTCTTAATATTTTTCAATCCCACCAATGTTTCATATTACTTCCGTCATACCATTCTGTCCATAAATTTGCCTTTTTGTCGTAATCGGTTAAAGAATTGTATAATTCACCATATTCTTTAATATCTTGACCCTTCAAGATTGAAAAAAGTTCTTCCCACTCTTGAGCCTCTATCTCATCCGCCAGTTTATAAACCTTTCTATTATGGTCATTTTCATCTTTAGTATGATTATCCACCAACTGATAGAGTTCAGGATTATCTTCGGTTTGCTCGAAGTCCCAATTGATAATTTTTACTTCTCCAAGTTCCTTTTCAGCCATTCGGATATAGGAATCTGTACGAATGTTATCGATTAGTTGAATTACACGTTTCATTTTTTCAACTTTCTTCAATCTTGTTTCATTAATTTCATGTCCATGAAATTCAATTGTCTTAACGGTTTTTTCTAAGGTACGAGCAAAGAATTGAAGGTTGAAAGAATAATCCCAAGACCTGAATTCCCAAAGTTGTTTTCTAAAAAACCATAGGTTTTTGAAGAACTGTGGAATTTTGTATCTAAATAATTCATAGAATTTATAGACAGGATGTTGGTGCCATATCAACCTTTTAATTGATTCTCCAAAAGTATCTGCAAATTCTATTTTCATTTTTTTATTTTTTGTTTGATTATATCAAAGTCAAGGTCAATAAGTTTTCTTTCTAACTCACGAGTCAATTCAAAACAATAGGATAAACCAATTTGTTTTTCATATAACCAATGATAATTTCTGATAAGTTGTTGACAAGATTTTACTTGTTCTCTTGTTCTACAAGAATAAACAACTTTATCTAACCAAGTCAGGGCATCGGCCCAATGTGTTGATGATTTATACATAGGGAAGGTATTTTTACAAAGATAATAAAAAAATAAGACCCGACAAAATAATTTGACGGGTCTTTTGGAAAGGATATATGAGAACACCTTGCGGTGATGTCACTAATAAATATAGTAAATAATTAATAATATTCAAACCATGATATTGCAAGAGTGAATTATTTTAATAAATTATAATATTCCTTGAAGTGTTTTTTTCTGTCTTCTAATCCTATTGTTCCACCATTTACACATTTAGTAACAGATGTCACTGCAGCATCAGATTCATCAACACACTTACTCAAACAATTTTTACTGAAAAACCAAGCTGCAGATAATAATGGATATTTTGTAGAAACCAAATCCGGATTTGAAACAACATCTTCATTAATTGCCTTACCAAAAGCGGTGTAATTGTCTTTTCCGGTCAATTGAATATATCCGCGACCACGAAATTTGAAGCCTTCTTTGGTCTCTTCCACACCATTTCCCATTCTTCCACCATAAACTCTTGATGCAATCTTTTCAGGTTGTCTTGCGTAAGATTCTGAAAGAGTTCCTGGAAAATACTTAGGAAATATTTTTTTGAGACCGTCAGAGGAGTAATTTAGATTTTCATTTACAACTTTAAATCCACCTGATTCGTGTCCACACTGTGCTAAAAAGTGAGCTAACTTAAGTGGGGTATCAATTTTGAATTTAGCTGCAGTGTCAGGTATCTGTGCAATCACAGAATCAGGTATATGACCCTTCAGTTTATCGAGTTTGAGACCACCGACCTGAGGGGCGACCTGAGGGGCGACCTGAGGGGTAACTGACTCATTCATAATCTTGGTCCAAGTGTTATCACCTACAATACCGTCAGGTGTTAAAGAATTTTTAAGTTGAAAATTTTTGACAGCTTCTTCGGTTTTTTTCCCGAAATCACCATCTGCAGATAATCCAAGTTTAGATTGTAATTTTTTTACATCCTCACCTTTGGAACCTAACTTTAATAGCATAAAAAAATATTTATAAGGTTTATTTCCCTATAAATATTTTTAAAAGAGATAACTTTACTTATTGTTATAAACTATCTACTGAAACTTGTAAAGTATCCGCAACATTTACCAAAGTGTCTACAGGTAAAACTACACTGTCCTTTGTGGATGATACGAAGATACCATCAACCTGATTTACAATCAAATGAAAGTCAACCATATCTTCTGTAATATAACCATACTTAACACCTAACAATGAAAGTCCGATTACGACCAAAGAAACAACGATTACCATAGGTTTTTTACCTTTAAGGATTGAAATAAGTGCTAAAAATTTTTCTTGGAGAGTTTTCATAGTTTTTTTTTTAAAAAATTCGTTGATTATTATTAAGAGTATCAATTTTTTCTACTGATATTTTGGATGAATCTAAATTTTCAACAATAGATGAATCTGAGTTTACTGTGGTCACTGTCTTTTTTTTACCCCAAAAATTTTTTTGAGTTTCGATAAAAACAGTGTCAATTCTATATATAACCTTTTCACTAACAACTTTGAGTTTATTTTCTAAAGTTAGTTTCTCGGTTCTAAATTTTTCAACTTCTTTGTTGAGATATTTAATTTCTGTTACAATTTTTAGAACTTTATCTTTTGTTATTGAGTCGCTTTTTTTCTGAATTGTATCTGCAAATTGTATATCTTCATGACTTTTCATTAAAACAGAATCTGATTCATTCTGAATATTCTCAAATTGTAAATCGTTTTTTGGGTTATTACACGAAACAAATAAGAACAATAAAAGGGTTACGTATTTTTTCATTTTATTTATTTTTTGTCTTTTTTATCATCTTGTGTGGCATACTTAATTCCCATAATTGTGCCGACTATTGAAAATGCATTTGTTAGTAAAACACTAAACATATTACTCCAAGTCGAACCAATTATTTGAGTATCTTTATTTGATAGAATCGCAAATGAGTACATCACAGTTGTAATAAAACCCACACTAATGATAACCCCCAAAGCACATTGAACAATTATTTTTATCAGTTCACTTTGACTTTTTTTAAGAGTCGCATCTAAATCCTGCAAAGCTGCGTTTCTTTCTTTTTCAATAGAATCTTTAAGTTTCTCCGATTCCTTTAACTGTAGTTGCAAATCTTTTGATAATAAATCAATTTCCTTTTTATTATTTACTGATTCGGTAACATCGGTTGCAATTTTAATTACATTTGTGACATTTCCTTTACTGTCAAATACAGGGTTATAGGTTGCCTGTAGATAGATAGTTGACCCATCTACTTTTTTTCTTTCAAATATCCCATCTATAAACTTACCACTATTTAAATTTTTCCAAAACTTACTATACTCATCGGATTTTGAATATTCGTAACTGACAAAAATACTATGATGCTTACCAACTACCTGACTTTTTTCGTTGGTCTTATACCCCATTGTTTCTAAGAAAACACCGTTTGCGTCCAAAATAAACCCATTCATATCAAAAGTAATACTTGCCGTACTTTTGTTAATGGCGTCTATTTGTTTTTTACTATTAACAATCATAGTAATGTCGGTAGCAACTTTCATTATTTTAGTGATTGTATTAGTTTCGTCAAAAATAGGGTTATATGTCGCTTGTAAGTTAATAAGGGTACCGTCTCTTTTTCTTCTTTCAAATTCCCCATTATAATACTTACCACTTCTTAAGATATCCCAAAACTTTTCATATTCCGCCGACCTCGCATAATCTTCGCACACAAAAATGCTATGATGTTTTCCAATAATTTCTGAGTGTTCATCCGCACCATATCCCATTGCTTCCAAAAAAATGGCATTAACACCTAAAATTTTTCCATGAAGGTCAAAGTAAATAATGGCGTTACTTCTGTTAATAGCCTCCATTCTACTAAGTAACTCCTCTTTTGATAGGTTTTTCATTATTAGTTAATTTTACCTAATTCCTGTAATACTGTTATTTTGGAAACCGCTGCAGATAATGCGCTGTCCGACCTTCTCAATTGATTTGTTAGAGCATCAACTTTAGTTTCCAAAACTTCAATTTTATTACCTTGATTCTTAATTTGTGTGTTGTAGTTTATTTTACCATCAACATAGAGGTAACCTATTGCGATAATTACAATGAATAATAAACCTTTTACAGGTTCTTTTGCAAATTCCTTAAAAGAAATTGGAGGTTTAATTGCACCAGCGACATTTTCTACGGTTTTTTTTGTTGCCATATTTTTTTTATTTTAGTTAATACAGCAAGATTGGACAATAAATTCGTGACTTATTGACAGTATCTTGGTGATATATAAATATATATAAATCCAAGTATTTATAAGAAAATTCATTATGAGTTTGTTAAATGAATTAGATAGAATTAAGTCGGTAATGGGTATTCTAAAAGAGGACTCGAATCCTAATGTCGGACGTAAAATGAACGTAAATTTGAAAGGTGTTGTTGAGACACTCCAGTTTTTGAAAATTTATGGAAATAAAATAGAGAAAATGCTCTCTGATATTTCTGATTATGCCAACAACCAAATAATTGACTTTGACCTTATGAATAGAGGTCTTAGAAAAGTACTTTTGAAAAAAGGGGATAAGAAGAAAAATGTTGAGGATTATTTAGGAAAAATATTAACTTCTTTAAAATACCGAGAAAGAAGTGGATATGGAGTTGAACCTGAAAGTGAAGATTATGACTTTGAAGTTGAAGAACCTTCTATATTGCCAAAGAAGGTATTTAAAAAAGAACTTTACGAACTACAGATAGAACTTTTGAAATTACAAGAATGGCTAAAGAAAACTGGTAAAACCGTGATTATTGTATTTGAAGGAAGAGATTCAGCAGGAAAAGGGTCGACAATTAAAAAATTCACTGAAAACTTAAACCCTCGATACTACAATGTAGTTGCACTTGGCATCCCAACTTCTGAAGACAGAAAAGATTGGTGGAATAGATACAGAAGAGAAATCAAACCAGGAGTGATTAATCTTTTCGATAGAAGTTGGTATAATAGAGGATTGGTAGAACCTGTTATGGGATATGGCTCTCCTGAGGAATATGAGGATTTTATGGAAAATGTTGAAGATTTTGAAAACGATTTGGTAAAAGATGGTGACTACCTTTTCAAATTGTGGTTTTCAATTGAAAAAGACACACAAAAAAGAAGATTTGATATTAGACAAAAGTCACCACTAAAATACTGGAAGTATTCTCCGAATGATGCCAAAATGCAAGATTTGTGGGATAGATTTACAGAGTTTAAAGAAAAACTTTTTGATAAAACCTCAACTTTGAATAACCCTTGGGTTGTAATTGATTCTCAAGACAAAAGAATATCAGGTTTAAATTCGATTAGATATATTCTACAAAATATCCCTTACGAAGGTAAGAATGAAAAAGCTTTAGATGTAGAATACCCTGAAGTGGTTGCAGTTTTGAGACCGTCTTAATCTATTCTTTATCTATTCTAACATCCACATTCGTATCGGATTGGGTTACCCATATATCAAGTAAAATTAAAACCAAAAAAAATTCAATTTCAGAAATGGAATGAAGTGACGGGTTTCTTATTTCAAGATATGCCCATGAAACTACATTTATCCCGATGTAAACTCTTGATATTATTATTAAAAAAATTAAAATCATTCTCATACCCTAAAATTAAAATATTTATATATAAAATCTATAACTCATGACTGATTTAAAAAAACTGATAAAGGAAGCCTTAGATGAACAATTAGATAAATCTTTAATTCTCAAGGGCAGAGCAATGGTTTCGGAATCATTACAATATCATATTGATAATGGTCTTACATTAACAAACAACATATTCAGGGCTTATTCCGAAAGTTACTTCGACTTGGTAAATGAAGTTAGAGAATTATGGGAAGATGGATTAATTAAGTTGAATGAAGAGGATACTTTGATGGTAGAATCTGATTTGGGTAAAAGAGTAAAAATTGGTGAAGAAATAGTTTATTTGGATGCTCCGTTTGAGATTGAAAACGAAGAAGTGTTGGAAGAGGCAAAACATAGAGGTAAAAATGTTAAATTAGGTAAACCATTTAGAACACCCGGCGGACCGAAAAAGTTTGCGGTTTATGTAAAAAGTAAAAATGGTGGTGTAAAAAAAGTGACTTTTGGTGACCCTAATTTAAAAATCAGAAATAAAAATAAAGGTGCGGCAAAGTCCTTTAGAGCGAGACACAAATGTGACCAAAAGAAAGACAGAACAACCGCAGGGTATTGGTCGTGTAATGTTGGTAGATATGCCAAACAATTAGGGTTATCTTCGTCAAATTCTTGGTAGATGGATAAAGATTTAATCAAGCAATATCTCCAAGGTTATCTGAAAACTGTAATAGAACCTAATGTTAATTCACAAAGAGATGAAAAAGGTCTCAAACCCATGCAGTTTGATTTATATGATATACTGAAAGGAAGTTATGATAGTCAAATTATTCATGTATTTTTAGATTCTGAACCTTCGGTAAAAAAAGGTGCCGGTTTAAAACCACATACAATAATGATGATGGACAGAGTACAAAAAGATATCGTCAATTTTCTCAAAATTTTTTCAATAAATAATAAAGTAAAAGTACATTGGAACCAAAGACCTCTTTTTAATAATGAAACCTTATCATCAGATTATTGAAAATGGAAAAATCTTGAGAACCTTCTTACCCGACGTGGAAAACGAAGAACTTAAATGGCATCAAGATTTAAAAGACAGAAAAGTTAAAATCATAGAGGGAGGTAACTGGCAATTTCAAATCGATAATTCTATGCCAAACAAATTGTTAAATGGACAAGAACTTTGGATTCCAAAATTTGTTTGGCATAGAGTTTTAAAGGGTGATTCTCCTTTGGTTGTTGAAATTGAAGAAAGTGAATAAAGAATTTATCCTACACTAAATGTAGGTTCAGAATAAACAGGAATTGCTCCCATAGTTCTTACAACGGCAGTATTTACCTCTGTTATTTGTTCTACAACTTCGGTTTCTTCCATTGGAATGGGTTCACACATCTTTTTTTCATACATCTCGATACATTCTAAATGAACTTGTTCTTGTATTTCGTTAGGACATAAATTTTTGTTTGTATATTGAGAAGAATATATTTTTTTAACATTTGGAAACATATAATCCTCAATGTTCACATCCAAAAAATCAATTCTTGTGTCGTCTGCATTCCAAAAACTCATTTCTTTATCATTGAGTGATTTGTAACCTGCAAATTTATATCCACTTTTTTTATTGATAAAATAACACAAAATACCTTGTCTCCAATATCTCTCGAAATAATGCTTTTCTTTTTGATATGTTGTACACCATCTTGTTCCAGAACCATATTTTGTAGACGCGGCAAACGTTAAGGGTCTTACTGCAATCCAAGTTTCATCTTCATATTCTTTGATAACTTGTTGCTCCATCTCCTTGGTAAATTCCTTCATGGAGGCTAAGGTGATTGCACCCCTCAACTCCTCTATAGATGAGTAAGAAGTGACATCTTTATTTTCAATTTGATTTTTTTCCATATAGAAGATAAAATCTTTTATGGTTGTAAACATATCTGTATTGAAATGTTCGGTCAATAACTGGTATGAGTATAACTCTTTTTCAGAAATGTCATTTGTTGAGATACCTTTGTTTAGTAAATCTCCTTGTACTCTGGTATAGTGGTCTAGTAACTCATCCTTTGGATATATTTTTGATGCGTCAAATCTTCTTACAAAAAGTTTACATATCAAGGGTAGATACTTATATGTCTTTGATGTATCCATTTTGGTCATCAAATCAAAAAAATTAAGGTTGAGTTCGGGATATTGTTTTTTTAGTTCGTCCAATCGTGACATATTTTAAAATTTGAAAAAAATATAAAATAAAAAAAATTATCGGTCAATTTTCATACCAAGAAATGAATGCCTTTCTTACCCCCTGAGTTGTAGGCATTACACCGTGTACGTGATTTTCATCACACTCAAAACCGACTACTTTGTTTTTTTGTGGTTTCACTAATAATTGTTGAGTGGGAAAATGCGTCTCACCTCCATTTATGTTATCGTTCAAGTACAAAACAGTTGTAAATTTTCTATCAGGTACGTAATTTGGAATCCAAAGACCTGAGTAATTTTTATATGTATTTTCATTAATTTGAGGGGTACCTAAATTCCTATCAGATGCATTTTCAGGCCAAACAGAATCTGCATGATAATCAAATCCTTTTGTTTGAATTGCAAATCCAAAATATGACATTCTTAAGGATTCCCCTGTTTCCTTCTTTACAAGTTGTAATAATCTGTTATAAACTCTTAAAAAAAGTGGGTTTTTTGTTATTGAAGTGTCATTTTTTAAGTCAACCCAAAAATAAAAAGGCTCAGGTTCAACAACTAATTCCGAAAATCTAAATTCTAACTCTTTTAGTAGAGATTCATTTTCATCGTCAGAAATGAAATGTTCATTTTGAATTATCATAAAGTATTGCGGAGGCTCAGGGATTCGAACCCCAGATACAGTTTCCCGTATGACGGTTTTCAAGACCGTTCCATTCAACCACTCTGGCAAGCCTCCAATATTTTTTTTGTAACAACAAAAGTAGTATATTTGTGTCATGAAAACAACACTCACCATACTTTTTTTAAGTATCTCATTATTTTCTAATGGACAAAATACAGACGTACTTTATGTACCAAAACAAAATACTTTGGTTGCATCTTATAACGGACCTGGATTAGTCGGGTTTTATATTGGAGGGTATTTCAAAAGCAGTTTTCCGCAACCTTATATCTATACAACACCCCTATCATTTTTCAATAGGGTTGGTTTGAATTTAATTGATAATAAAAATAGAGTATCTTTCATGGGAGGAACTCGGATAGAAAATTTTGTAGATAGTATAAGTTTCAAACCTGACTTGTGGTTGAAAATTTATCCACTGAGGACACTATTGAAAACGTCCAAAGGACCGGATTTTGTAATTGCTTTAAATTATTCTGAAAAGTTTTATTTTGGTATCGGTTTGTCAATTGGTGTAAGAGGTATTTATAGATAAAAAATGCCTGCGATTATTACAGAACAAAAAATGAATTTAGAAACAAGACAAATTGTTCGTGATATTATTGGGGTTTTTAAAAAAGAAAAAGAAGGTAATTTCGAGCTCCCATCTGATTTAAATAAAGGAGAAGAATTCTATAACTTTTCAACTATAAAAAACCCATTCAATATTGAACTTGATTTAATTGTTGATAATGGCGTTTCCGATTATGATGTTGATGCGGATTATTATAGGGATGAAGATGTGATTGTTATAACAATTATAACAAATCCTGAAATGAATTCCTCTTCATTATATGAGTTAGTGGGTGAGTTAAATGAAATCGTCAGACATGAGTTGGAACATGTAAAACAATTTGAGAGAGGTTATGACTTTCCAAAAGAACCGAGAGGTAGATTAAATTATTATCTGCAACCTCATGAAATTGAAGCACAAAAAGCCGGATTCCGTAGAAGGGCCAAACTTGAAAATAAAGATTTAGAATCAGTTATAAGAGGTTGGTTTTCAAGAAACATTACTAAACACAGATTGAAACCTCATCAGGTTGAATTTCTCATAAAAAGGTTATTAGAAAAATGAAAAGTGTTATTCCTATATTAAGAAAGTATTTGACCAAAGAAGTTTTCGAAAAAGATGGTTTCTTATATTATTTCATTGAGGTGAAAGGTGTTGATGATGATTCTGCAATGTATATTACAGTGAATACTAAACTACCTGACCCAAAACAATCTTTCGTGGTGGAAAAATTTCGTACTGATGTTACAAAAATTATTGGTAATTTATCAACATACTTAGGTACACCTTTTCCTTATTACTTGAATATTTTGGTTGATGGGGTTGAAACTAATGAGATTTATATCAAACCTGAAGACCAAAAAGAAATATTAACACGATTGAAGAATCATTTCGAATATTTTGATTTACCTATTGGTCAGTTTGAAGTTTTAGATATAATTCCTAATGAAAATTTTTATGCGTATTATGATTCTCAGGACATTATAGAGTTTGAAATGGAATTTATATTAAAACCTAAAGGGTCTCAAAAAGAAATTGACGATATTGAACCTTATCAAATTCCACCCTTAATTTTAGAAAATCATTGGGCTGATTTTGAAAATATATACTATGATGTGTTGAACCCTGAATTCAAAATTGGTGGTGACGATTATGAAATATATTTTGAAACTAAGCTTTCAGTTTCTTTATAATCTTTTTTAACACTGAAACCAAAACTTGCGAACTAACTACAACAACACCCGAAGCTACTAATCTTTCAGCAATCAAGGTTGCTGCCTCAGAAATCGTGGTTGTTTTATTAATAACATTTTGAATATCGGTGATAATAGGAATTAAAAAACTGTAAGCAACAATTTCCAAAAAACCTGCGGCGGTAATTTTTGCTTCTTTAAGGAAATCTGCAAACGCAACTTTCAATTCAGTAGCCTTTCTTAAAGATTTTTCAAAAGTGGACTCTAAACCCAAGTTTCTTATCTCACTCAAAATTTTATTTAATGTTCTTTTGTTGTTAGTAAAAAGCATCATCGCCACGCCAACCAAAATTAGAGAAATCTCGTTGTTGTTGAGTTTGAACTTTCCACTTTTAAGATAATTGTCTAATGGCATTACTAATCCGGCGACAGATGCACCCCACGTCAATAACATTTTTACATTAATCCCGTAAACCTTCATCACTCTCGAAGCTAAATCTGAGGTAAAAGAGTAAAGGGTCTTCATGTAATCGGTCATTTTAGACCTATCTTGCTCTTGAAGAATAATTCTTAGTTGTGATTCGTTGATAAAAAATTCCATATCAATTATAAATATACATAAGATATTTATTAGTATGAAAGGTGAATTTAATCCAAAATTAGAGGTTGGTGATAGAATAATTTTGTATCATATGGAAGGTGAAACTTCAGTTCCTCCAGGTACAAAGGGGACTGTTTCACAGGTAAGTAGAGACCCTTTCGAATTGATGGACGAAAAACTGATTCGTGTGAATTGGGATAATGGAAGTACTTTAGCTCTTGTAACGTCCACTGATATGTGGAAAAAAGTACCTCAAGAACAAATCGAAGAACAGAGAGGTGATAGTACTTGGAATTTCATTACACAAAATCCTGATGTTTTCGAAAATTTTGATTGGAGATGGTTCGAAAAATTTCTTTATAAATTAAGAGATAGTGGAATTATTAATATGTTCGGTGCTGCACCATTGCTTTATGCTGGAAGAGAACATATAGACAGATATTATGGTGAAGGTAGAGAGGATGAAGAAAAGTTTCAAGAGGTTCTTGAAGATGCAGATGAGTCCAGAGACAAGATTGTTCAAGGTGTAATCAAATACATGGAAAAAAATAATAAAAATCTTGATGATATGGGTCTCGTTAATAGATACGCACATAATTTTTCCCAAAAAATTGTTGGTGTTTATTTTGCCCTTTCGGGATTCAGAGGGTAAGATTAATTACTTAGAGGAGCTTTGATTGCAGGGTGAGATTGATAATTTATCAGATTAATATCATTCACTTTGATTTCGTCCCAAAGTATCTTGTACCCATCCATATATTTGAAATCGAAATTTAACTCAACTTGAGGTAGTTCAAAATAATCTCGACTAATTTGCTCTTTAGCTTGTTCAATATGATTCAAATAAAGATGAGTATCTCCAAGATTACAAATCAGTTCATCGGGAATCATATTAACTTCTTTTGCTAACAAGGTTAATAAAAGTCCATATGATGCAATGTTGAATGGTAAACCTAAGAATGTATCTACTGAACGTTGATTCCACATTAATGAAATTGCTCTTTTAGGGGTTTCGGTGTAGTATGGGTTATCAAAATCAGGCATTTCGGCCTCGTTATATTCCATTCCTGTTTCATAGTTTTTGGTAAACCAAGTGGCATATCTTTCACTGTAAGTTAATTCCCTTGTATAAACCTGAAATCCATAATGGCATGGAGGAAGAACCATTTGGTCCAGTTCTGCAACGTTCCAGGAGGAAACCATTAGTCGTCTAGAATCAGGTTCATTTTTTATCATGTAAATTAATCTCTGAATTTGGTCAAACCAAATAGAACCTTTTGCTAATCTATGCACATCAGGAATGGATATCCAACCCTGCCACTTTCTCCACTGCTTACCATAGATTGGTCCTAACTCACCCCACGTCTTAGCAAACTCATCATCTGCTTCAATTATTGCAATAAATTGTTCTTTTGAAAGTTTTTGAGGAGGGTCAGAATTTACTAATGAATCATAGTGCTTACAATAATTCTTATAAGCATCACCATCCCAAATGTGACAACCATTGTCCACTAAAAATTTAATATTGGTATCTCCTCTTAAAAACCAAAGTAATTCTACTACCATAGTTTTCCATGCCATTTTTTTGGTTGTAAGTAAGGGAAATCCTTCGCTCATTTTGTGACGAATCTGACGACCAAAAACAGAAAGAGTACCAGTACCGGTCCTATCTTTTTTTTCTACACCCAAATTGATAATGTCTTCAAGAAGGGCTTGGTATCTAGCATCTAAATTATTCATATTAGTAACTTTTTTGTGGTGTAATTCCAGAATTTAGTTATTTCTACAGACCATTTCATTTTCTGTAATTAAGACCTGAGTGCAGTTTGATATGTTCAAATGCGATTTTGACTGCGTCTACACGTTCCATGTTTGGGTTTTTTTCCATAATCATACTCATCATATCTATAACATCTTTTCTGATTCTAAATTCTTCAGCTTCATGAAGTATTTCATCTACAATTTCTTCATTTGACATAGTTCTGATTTTTAAATTCTTGGATTATATAATCTATATTATCAGTGAGGTAATCCATTTTAGATAACCAATCTAAAACATCTTGTGTTCCTAATTCATAAGATTCTTTTATACAATTTTCAATGGAATTTTTATCCAGAAAAGATGAGTGGATAATATTCTTTTCATAAATTTTATTCAAACGAAAGTCCATGATAAATTATTTTTTTATAATCATGTTGGTAGATTGAATACCCAAACGTAAAACTGGAAGTTGTTTTTCTTCTAAATCATATTGTCTAACCTCATAATAATCTTCCATTACTTTAACAGTTGGAATATCGTTCATTTCCAAAAGAATGTTTCCTTGAGCCACAGGTCCATCGTAGAGTTTAATTGTCTTTGTTGATGTGTTGAATAGTAAAGTTTGCATAATTTATATTTTTTCAAAGATAAGAATTATTTTGATATTGTTATCAAAAAAACGGGATTTTGTTCTCCAGCGTAAAGACCTATAATATTATAGTCGTAAAATTCTTCTGCCTCATCTTGAGTCATTAAGTCCCTTTCCTCTAAAATTTTCAATATTTTCTCTTTTGAGTAAAGAATTCTTGGACCATGAAAATCCTCTACAATTCCAATGATTGCATCGTCAAGCCCATCCAAAATTATGGCATCTTCACAATATGATTCGATATTATATTCGTTGATATTCATAAAAAAAAGACAAGTGAGTTATTCAAAGGCGATGAGTAAATTACCAAGATACTATCAAAAATGAAATAAACTTCACTTGTCTATAAAAAAGATAAAATTAATTATAGTTAATGTCAAACTAAAAAAGGGTAATTCAAAAGTATTTATAGAAAAAAAGTTATGAGAGGTTATTTCAATACATCACAAATTTCTGAAGAGGAAAAAAATGACATACTTTCCAAACACAGAGAAATTTATAATGGATATCAGACAATGAATTCGAACATTCCTAATCAACAACCACTTTATGTTCAAGATTTTGCAAAAGATAAGGTTGGTGCCGTTATGGGTAATAATGGAAAGATTAAGGGTTATACCAACATGGGAATAAACGAAAGTTTTGAACAAGATTTTGAGGATGAAATGAGCATGGAAGACACTGATGAAATGGCATTTGACAACTCAGAGGTGACTGAAGGTGGTGAATGTATGGAATGTGGGTCTGGTTATATGGAAGAGGAAAATTTACCCGATTCCAATTTGTTCGAAGGTGCTGAGTGCTCAGAATGTGGTGGAATAATGTCTGAAGGTGAATGCATGGAATGTGGATGGAAGGGAGACATGGAAGAACAAGAGTGTTTAGATTGTGAAGATGATAACTTAAATGAAAACGTAGGAAAATTAAGCGACATTTATAATGTCGAAGATTTAGACCCATTTGCAAGTGTGGATTATGCCGAAGGTAGTGATAACTATGACGGAAGTTTCGAACAAATGCATAAAAATCTTTATAAAGAAGATGAATTAGATGAATTAGGAACCCATGAATTATCTAAGGGTAAAAAATATAAATTTACTTTACCGTCATTTGAAGATGAAATTGAATACGATGATGAATTCGAAGATAAACAAGGCGGGGAAAAAATGTATAAATTTAAAGGTAAGGAAGCGGGACATTTGATGCCGTCTAAAAGTATCGAGGACTTTGTTTCGAATTTAGATGAACAAGGTGGTAATGCTGATGACATGGATGTTGATGATGTAGAACCGGCTTATGATTTTGTATCAGACGGACCTATGGATGGTGGTGATGTTTATCCTGTAAACGAGATTGATGTTGTAGACGATGAAGAAATGACTTTTGAACCTATGGAATCTGCTTGGGCTGATGATGTAAATGAAGTCGATATTTCAGGTGTACAGGGAATGTATTCTGAAATGGACCCAGCATATGATTTTGACAGTGAAGGACCTGGAAGTGCAGGACCTTACCAAAGAAGATTCAGCCCATCGGTTGGAGATTCTGAAGAGGGTGAACTTGAGGTAAATTTTGATGAATTTGACCCTAGAGATAAATCTTGGGAGGAAATAACAGATTATACAGGTGAAGATGAATTTGGTGCGGTTGATGAGGATTTGAAAGAAAGTTTCATCCTACAAAAAAACAAGATAACTGAAATGTTTGATAGAATGAAAAGATTCTAACATTAGACCCCTCCAAGTGAGGGGTTTTTTATTTGTGGAAAAATAAGTTCATTTTTAATTTTGTTCCAATTCATTGTAGTTTCAAATCCCCTCAATTTAAATTCAATGACATCATGGTCCAAAAGTAATTTCTTTTTCAGAATATGTTTTATTTCGTTAATTAGAAATTCAAATTCAAAATTTTCCGAAGTATAGTAAGGTTTTGACGGTAAAAGAATGTTATAAATGGTTGATGTGTCATCAACTACATTTTCATAATGAACCTTGAAATCCCTAGTTGGGTTTATAATTGAAATACTTTTGTAACTGTCATCATTATTTCCATATTCATCCGTTACCAAGTGTTTTTCGGATTCTTTTCTAATGAAATCTTGTGATTTTAGTAAGAAATGAAAAATTGGTAAATTCCCATTATATTCTCTAAAACTTTTGGAAATTTTAACCTTTTTGATTTGTCTAACATTAAATAATGAATCTATTATTTCATCTTTATTTATATCATGTCCTAAAATTGGACTTAAGAGTTCAAATTTTCTTATTATCTTATCTAAAGGATAAAAATGAGACATATGCCAACCATTATCGACCGTAGTAAAAGGACCCACTGATAAACCTTTAAGTTTAGCATCGTGAGATAATTTTATTTGATTTGATTGAGAATATATGTGATTTTGATAGAAAACCAAGGAACCTGAGTGTTTGTAATTATTAACAAATTTATGGTTGGATAAAAAATCTAAATTTTGAAGAACAACAGGACCATATTTGAGATTTTCGACAACAAATTCGAAATCTATAAAATTAGGTATCTCATCAACATCTGATAACAAAATAATATCTTCATATTCTAAATCCAGTTCACCAATAAACTGAAAATATTGTCGAAAAAAATCATCGAACATGAAATTATAAAACTTCCAATTTTTAGTATTGATACCTGAAGGAAGTTTTTTCTGAATCTCATCTAAATCTGTAACCCCAATCCTTTTATAGATAAGTTTTTCTCTGAAATTATCCAAAACGCTATAATTGACATCCAAGAAGGTTTCTTTCTTTTTTCCCGTAAAATCTCTATCAAATTCTATTAAAACAAACTTCTCGACATGGGGCTCAAGCTCATTAAGCCTCATTATAAGGCACTCAATTTCATCATAATAAAAGAAACAATCGTATATTTTATTTTTTTTAATCATCAATCCTATAACTATTGAAATTGAATTTTGGTTCATTTATTATTATAGAAAATTATTTTAAAATGTCATCAAGAAATTACTTTTTAGGGGACCATAGAACAAATATTAATCACATGAACTATTATTATTTTCAAAATGGGTTCAGTGCCGAAGAAGTTCAAAAAATTATCGATTTAGGTGAAAGTATCCCTAAAATTAAAGCCACTACGGTTGGTTCAGACGAACAAGTTGTTTCGGACTATAGGATTAGTGACATTTCTTGGATTGACGATAACCCAAAAAGTCAGTGGATTTATCAGAAAATTGCAGATATGACAAAAGAGGCAAATAGAGAAATGTGGAATTTTGATATTTGGGATTTCTATGATAGTTTACAATATACAACCTATTATGGGGATGGCGGTCACTATGATTGGCACGTTGACATGGGACCTGGTATTTCAAACAGAAAACTTTCTGTTGTGGTTCAGTTATCTCATCCCGATGCTTATGAGGGAGGTGACTTACAATTCAATCCTGGCGGAAACATAATGCAAGCACCAAGAGGTTATGGTTTGGTAACAATTTTTCCTAGTTTTATGTTACACAGAGTGTTACCTTTAACAGGAGGATTAAGAAGGTCTCTAGTGACTTGGTTGGCAGGAAGTAATTTTAGATAATGATTAGAGAAAAAATTGATGTTCATCAGATAAAAGACATCAAACCAAAACATGAAACTTTTCTGTGGCATTTTCTACAAAAAAATCAGTATGAAAATGTTCATTCCATTTTTTCATACTTCGATAAAAAGTTTAAAAACGATGTTGAAGTTGAAAATCCTTTACAATATATCTTAGAGGCGTTCCCAAACCTCCCATATTTCGAATCTTATGTTCATGAAAACATCGATTTTTTAATGGATATGGGATTTAGCGGTAAATTGTTATATAATCCAGTACCTGGCTCGTTTGGACCCAAACACTACAGATTTTACCAACCAATTGTCATGGGGTTTCACAAAGGTAAAATGATTGCTAATACAACAGAATTTTGTTATTGTGCTGAAGGAATTTTGGATGTCATAGGAAAAACAAACCCCTCACTTTTGGAGGGGTTATAATTATTTTTCTGTGTTAAAGAAAAAGACCTGAAACAATCTTCCATCGTACATATCTTTTCCGAAGTAATCCAATGATACATGGTAATTATCTGCTCGGTAAAGTATTAATCTATTAAAAACGTTACCAATTCTGTCAACAATTTCCCATTTTGTATAATCTTGAAAATCATGTCCGGGAGGAGAAGATTCTCTGTATCCTGGTTCATTCTCTCTCTTGTAATCGTAATGTTGCCAACCTGTGGCTTTATGTCTGAATATACCTGTTCCCGAACTTAGAGGTGCGTCAGGTGTTAGATAACAAACTGCGGCCCAATCAGTTGTTGAATCTGCGTGTATCCAAGACCTATCAGCCGCCACTGTATACTGAAAAGAACCTGTGTAGTTGTTTTCAGGGTCATCACTACCCCAATAGGTAATTTCACCAGCGAAAGGGTATAATATATCTCTTAGGGTCTTTTTAAGACCGTCATTTAGAAAGGATTTAGTTCTTTGTCCAGGGTAATTACCTCTGACCTTGAATTCTTGTTTAAGTGCAAATTCTCTAACCTCCATGGGATTAGCGTAGAAGTTATCGATGGTAAGTGAATTGAATCTCATTTTATTTATATTTTCAATAGAAATATAATTAATAATCAAATAAAAAAAAGATGATTTGATTCAATAAATAATACGACTTTTACTTCAATTTGTAATATTTCTTAATAAATTAATTGAAATGGAAATTAAAGAACTTATAACATATTATTTAAATCCTGAATCGAATCTTTTGGAAGTTTCATTTAGAACAATTGAAGATAACGATGACGTATTGAGAACCGACAGTATCGACGCAATTATAGCTGAAGATTATGGTTTTGAATTAATGGTTGAATCTTTCGATTTTTTTGATGAAGAATTTCTTGAAGAAGAGGATGGGGATGATGAAAAAATGGAACTTGACGAAGATGAAGTGATTACATTTTTGAATGAATATTATACAATCAATCCTGAAAAATTACCACGTCCCGAATTTTATTAAGGTCCTATTCTTGTCAAAAAGATTGTCATAACCCTTTTAGGTCCAAATTTTCCAAAAGGCCATTCACCCACGCTTTTTAATTGCAATGATTCTGCACCGTCGTGTTCGATGTGAAAGGTAATTCTTTGACTAACACCCGAAGATGTGACGTAGTCAAACTGCAGATATCCCAAATTATAACCTGTGTTGTTTAAAATACTGTAAAATATTTCGTTTGGGGAATTTCCATATTGCCATATATCTCTTCCTGAGGAAGTAACACCCAAGTTATTCATTCTTATACTGGCATAATCCATGTGAAGTTTAAAACCGTTAACTCTGATTGAATCGAAGGGTTTTGGTGCTCGTGGGTTAATATAGGTAGAACCTAAAGAGTACAGAGAATCAGTTCCTGTGTTTTGGTCAACATAAGTTATTTCCAATTTGGAAACAACATATTTACCACTCAAGGTCACAGTAGAATTTGACATTACGTACTTTTCACAACTTGTAAAAACAAGTAAAAAAACAAAAAATATAACTTTTCTCATGGGTGCAAATATATTTTTTATTTTTTAAAGAACAAAAATATTTATTTGATATGGAATTGGATATAGATTTTCTAATAAGTTTCTTTAAGAAACACACAAAGGTGGGGAAAGAAGAGATGATTGAACAGGACGCCGAAACAAGTGCACCAGCACCGGCGGGTGGAGGTACAACATCAACTTCAGGTCGAGCACCAAAAAAATGGGAAAGTGGGAGAAAATTTGGTGCAACTTATATGAATGACCCAAAACACAAATGGAGTTCAGGAAGGACTATGGGTAAAACATATATGGGAGACCCAAAATATAAATGGGAGAGTGGTAGACAGATGGGTAAGACAGGAGGAAGTGACTATGCATAATATGAAACACAAAACTCAACATAACGGACTACTATTAGAAAAAATATTGTTGAACATGAATTATGATTCACGTTTGACAAAGAAAGAAAATCTATCTTTAGTTAAAGAACAGTTAAGTACCGACGGATATGTAGATGTTAAAGATTCTGATAAAGTTGAGGGTTATGTTAGTATTCTTACCCCTGATAAAAAAGCCATGTTAGTACCAAAAGGTACTCAAATCATGCAATTAGCGGACCAAGAGTATTATTTGGAGTTGATTACATCAACAAGTTTAAAATCATGGCTTGATAAAAGTAAGGGAGGAGAAGGGAACTCAACCACCGATAGTTGGATTCCATCGTTACAGGAATGGCCTCAAGTAGCAGTAGAAAATTCAGTTGTTAAATTTAAAACACCTGATGGTAAGAAATATAACGCAACTTACAAACATCCACAATTAGAAAAATTAACAACTGGTAGTGAAATATACAACATGAAAGCCAACCCACTTGGTTGGAAGTTTGTTGGATATGAAGATACACAAGGTAATGCATACATTCAACCAAAGTCGAATAAATCTGAGAGTTGGGTAGAGTGGGCGTGGAATGGAATTAAAGATAATTGGGAAATCATTGCACAAATTGGTTTATCAATAGTAGCTGGTATTTTGACAGGTGGAATGTCTCTTGTAACCCAAGCATTAATCCAACTTGGAATTGATGTTGCATTTGCTTTGAAAGAATTATTAGTTGATAAAGATTCTGTAGGTGCTACGATTAGTTTCATAGTTGGTCTGATTCCCGTGGCAGGTAGATTAGGAAAATTCGGAGTCAGAGATGTTGCCAAATTTCTGAAAGTTAACAAAGGTGCTCTTTCTAAAATTAGGACATTAGATGATTTTGAAGCTTACTTCAAATCATTGGACCCACCCGACCAACTATTGCTCACAAGGGCGTTAAAACAAACACCAGGTGAGTTAAAACAGGCAACTAGTAAAGCATTGGTTAAGAGTTTAGAACAGGGTTTAAAAAATAAAGCAATACAGTTAAGCAAAATCCCCGCTAAACAACTTTTATGGTGGAAACAAGTATTTATTGAAGGCGGATTGTCATTGACAACAGCCGTGGGTTTACAAATTGGAGTTACAATTTATAAACTTAGAGAAATGTTCAAGAAAGTTGAAGAAAAAGGTATAAAACTTTCTGTGGACGAAAAACAGAAGGCTGATGTCGAATCGATGAAAAATAAATATAAAATCGAGGAACCAAAAGTAGATTCTGAAGAAGATATAAATAGAGTTAAAGCACTTATGCAAGAACCAAATCCATTTGATAAAATAGATGAATTATGAAAAGTAAAAACATTATCGTAGAAACACAAAGAATCAAGGAGTTAATGAATGTCCCTTTGTTAAACGAAATAAAAATTCCAAGAGGATTATTACAATCAATTATTAGATTAGTTGCTAAACCAGTTTCTTTTATAGGGACTTCTGCCGATGAAATCGATAGATTATTTCCAAAATTTGTAGCAAATACTGACGAAGAGGTTCTAGATTTCCTTAGAACTACAGACGAGATAAGTGCCGACCAATTAAAGGTTCTTTTAAAAATAGATGATGCTGAAATCAAAAATTTATTGGTGACGGCAGCAGCTGAAGACAAATTCATTAGGGATTTAGTTAAAGTACTCATAGCGTCAGAGAAGGCTGGAGATGCCGCAGACATCACTAAAATAAAGGGAAATCTTTCTAAATTTTTACCCGATGATGTGATTGATACAGTAAAAACAGGTGTTAAGAATGAGTTAGATGCTGAAGAGGCTGCTAATCAAGCGGCAAGAGAAGGAAAAAAATTAATAAGAATTCAAAATGCACAAGACGAAGTTATAAATGCACAGAAAGTGATAGATGATTTAGTTGGTGAGAGCAAATTAACAATTCTTAGAAATAAAGAATTCAGAACAAAATTATCGAATGTACTCAAAAGGATTCAAAGATTGAAAAAAGAGGATTACGATATTCTTACAAGACAACTTCAAAGACAAATAGACACTTTAGAATCTCAAGCAAAAAATATGTCACCGTCAGCAAGAACATATTTTGATTCTGTGAAAATGAAATATGACAATATGGGTCTTATTGGTAAAGCAATCTTTTGGACTTTATTTATGGCAAGTCCAATTGGGGGTTGGATAAGTACCAAAAATGGTACAGTAAAAGAGATTATTGGAAGTGCTCTTTGTAATGCAAGGGGATTCCTTGGATTTCCTTGTGAAGAAAAAAATAACCCTGTACCTACAACACAAACCGCAACGACAGTTTCTGACCAATTTATTAAAGATGCTTCATCCTACGACCCGAGGCTAAATGGTTTAATTGAAAAGGTTGGTAATACCTATTATGTAAAATTATCGTCAGGTAAGTTATTAGAGTTGAAAATGGAAACAGGAAAAGTTTTCTTAAAGGATGATAACGGAAAATGGATAGATACTAAAACTTTTAAATAAAATGGGTTTACACACAAAAAATGGTTATTCGGGACGAGTTGGAGAATATTTTGTAAATCAAAAAAAACAAATATTCGAGCAAGGTGGGTTTAACACATCTGGCGGATTTAACACATCTGGCGGATTTAACACATCTGGCGGATTTAACACATCTGGCGGTGCGAATACTAGCGGTGGGTTTAACACATCTGGTGGTGGCTCGAATACTAGCGGTGGAAATAAAAGTACCCCCAAAAAAGAGAAACTACCTCCCGTTGATTTAAAGAAATGTAAAAAATCTGCAGAATCATGGGTAGACAAAAATGGTGATTCATGGTCTTGGGAAGAAATTCAAGATAACTTTGAAGTTGTTAATGGACCTCATCCAAATCAAGCAGAGTATTCTGTAGGTATGAAGATGAGACAGGAACAAATGTGTAGGTCGTGGGATAATGGTTGGAGACCTGATTTCGGTAAAGAATGTCCTGACAATTTTCCTATTGAAAAGGGATGTAGAAATGATAAGATTAAGGAGATTCAAAGATGTTTGAAAATGCCAATAAAAAATAGGACAGGAAGATTTGACAATTTAACATCTTCTTATTTAGTTGGAAAAGGATTTAATGGAGAAGAAATTACCTCAAAAGATTATAAGAAAATTTGCAATTATATGGACCCAGAAGAATTATCACCATCCGATTTAGGTGGAGGATTCAGTATTAAAGAGGATATTCTATCTATGCATATTAACTTCAAAAAAATTCTTCAAGAGGAGAAAAAAAAGAAGAATATGGGTTTAATTTTTGAACAAATTCAACCTGACCCTAAATTACAACAAGCAATTAACGATGGTTGTCTTAAAGAAGATGAAGGTGAAGTCATTAGATATGGTGGAAAAGTTGGTTTTTATAAGGTTGCACAAATGGATGATAAGAAAGGTAGATATGTAAAGGGTGATAAATTAATTTATTACGGAGATAATACATTTGTAGTAAACCCTCAACTTGGTGATAGAGCTATGGAGTATTCTTGGAGTTGTACAGGTGTTCAAAAACTAATGGATAAAGGATTATTAGATGAATACACAAGAAATGGATGGGTTACATTTGATAAAATTGTAAATAAGGCTCAAGCTAACGATAAGAATTTTTATATTTCAATGAAAGTGAATGGAGTTCCTGGAGGAATGTTATACTTACCCAAAGAAAAGTGGCAAAATGTTCCATTCGATTCAGAAAAGTTGGCAACAATATGGCCCAAAGATTCTGTACAATATAACTGGTTGAACAAATTAGTTGAAAGATATTCTAATTTGACTTTGAATCCATCACCGTACGATGTAAAATACCTTACGAAGGTTAATGCTCCTGAGGCTGAAGGTTATTTTCCTAATGGATTAGACATATATTTTAACCCAAAAAATAAAGTTGAAGTGGGTGGAACACAATATTCTAAAGAAAGGGTTGCTCAGACAATGGACACATCAAAATGTGAGGACTATATTGAAAGTTATTGGGATTTTTATACTAGGTCAGACAGAAATGTTAATCCTGAAATGGAAGCGGATTTTGTACAACTGAAAGATAGGGCTCAGAGATGTGTAAGAGACCATGCACCAAATTGGAGAGATAAATCTTTTATTAATTTCGATAAAGGTAAGTTAAATAAAATATCATGTGCACTTGTAGGTTTATCCAACGGGTATAATAGAATACCAGGACCACCACAAAGAAGTAATTGGAGATTACAACCATCAAATGCATTATATTCATTCTGTACAAGGTAATATGAAATCAAATACACAATTAAGAAAGAGATTACTTGAAGAAAAAGAAAGAAAGGAAAATCTTATGATTGAGCAGTCCCTCTTTACTAAAAGAGTGATTATGATTTTTGAAAATGAGACCAACATCAAAAATTTCAAAAATTTATCAGAAGAAAAAAAATTGAAATACTCTTTCAAATTAATGAAAGAAATGTCAGACCAAAATTCTTTTGGAGTAATAAATGAAAATTTAACGGATTGGATTCAAAAAATATTTGGAACGTCTGTTGGTTCAGGTGCTGCACAAACAATTTTAGAACCAGCTCTTAACTTTATACTTTCAGGTATTGGAATAGGCGACTCACCTTTGAAAATGTTCATCATTTCTTTTTTATCAAAGAAAGAAGGATTTTGGAACGTATTCAAGGATTGTGATACTGCAACTAAAATGATTTCAGAATCTATAGTTGAGGCATTTGTTATGGAAGCATCACAAAGTGCTGGTGTAGGTGGTTTTTGGGAAAGCGCGTTGAGAAATACACTCGGTGATGTTGCAACTAAAACTGCTATGGTTTCCTCATTAGAACAAAAATTATCTTCTAAAGTATGTGAGTTTTTTGGGAAAGCTTCAAAAAATGCCAAGAGTGTCTATGATAAATTGACAACTGATGCAACTAATTTAGCTACAACAGGTAGCTAATATAAAAGAACAAAACAAAAAGGGGGTGTTCTAATTCTAAAAAGAAGGGTATTAACCCTTCTTTTTTGTTTTAACAATTTCGTCAATAATTCCGTAATCTAAAGCCTGTTGACTATCTAACCATAAATCTCTTGACGCGTCAACCTTAACTTGTTCTTTATCTTTACCACAGAATTCACCAAGTAATTCAAAAAGAGTATCGTTAATTTTAATCCATTCTTTCATAGAAATTTCCGCATCTTGAATGTTACCTACTGCCCCTCCTGAAGATTGGTGTAACATTGTTCGGGAGAATCTCAATGAACTTCTTTTACCCTTTGTACCGGCCCCTAATAAAACTGAACCCATAGATGCTGCCATTCCTGTATTAACAGTTCTAATATCACAACCAATATATTGCATAACATCGACCATAGATAGTCCTGATTTTACGGAACCCCCTGGTGAGTCGATATGCATCGTAATATCGGATTTGTCAGTACTATCTAAGAACATTAACTGTGCTTGGACAATAGTACTCATTCTATCATCTACAGGTCCCGCAACCCAAAGTAAACGGTCTCTCATCAAACGTGAAAAGATATCCATTTGTGTGACTCTCATTTCTCTTTCCTCCAAAATGTATGGAGTCATGGAGTTTTCGATTTGATTTTGGTAATAATGTAAATCTAAAGAACCTTTATTAAGGTGTTTTACATAGTAATTTTGAAAATCTTGTCCGACTGTCATAATTTGTATTTTTTTTACAAATGTAAGTAAAACAAATTATAGTCCCAAAATATCATCAACAATTTCTTGGCTATTTAAAAATTTCCATGGTCGAGGGTGTTGGTAAGACCAAAATGTTTTCCAATTACCAAACCAAATTACACCTTCTTTTCTCTTATCCAACGTACGAAAGTCGGTACTCATTTTTGGAAATCTACCTATGTTGTAAGTTTTATAGAAGTCGATACCGTGAGATGAATAATAACCCAAATATTTTTTATTTATTTCATCGAACTTTGAATTAAGAACAACTTCACACCCATGTATAGATTGGTATACTTTTATTCTTTCTACCCAAAGTTCACACTCTTCACGGTCGTTTGTGTCTAAATTAAATTTAACCCATTTACCATAGTCATTAAATCTGTGTGTGAATATTTTCCTTAACCCATAAGATGGGATGAATTTTGAAACTGAGATTTCCCAATCACCATAAAACTCAATCGGACATTCAAAATCTGTTCTCCAACCTAAACCTGATTTTCCGGCAACTTTAAAATTTTCTACAGAAATTGACTTATCATCATTTTTAAGATATTCTCTTAATTCAACGTGATACAAGTCATCTGGACCACTTATTTTTAAAAAAGGGTGTGAGTTGAAATTCAAATAGATATATTCATTATTGAGAGATATATACATAATTTCCAATTACAAGTTTGTCAATTATTCCTTTTTTCAAACTTTCAAAGGCTTGAGTGGGATTTTCGATTATGGGTTCATTGTGGGAATTGAATGAAGTGTTTAGTAAAACAGGAATACCTGAAATTTTTTTGTACTCATTTAAAATTTCCCAAAAAAGAGGTAATTTTTCTTTTTTAACAATTTGAGGTCTAGCGGTTTTATCAGATTTTTGAATTACTGCGGGAATTTTATCAATCCATTCTTCTTTGGTGTCGTAACACATTGTCATGAATTCCGAGGTATATTTGGATTTGCCCAAGTTGAAAATTTCGTCAAAACTTTCATCTAATACAATCGGTGCAAATGGCATTGTATCGTATCTTTTTAGACGTGAATTCAAAACCTTATGAGTTTCAATATCTGTTGGTCTAACAAGAATACTTCTAGCCCCAAGAGCTCTTGGTCCAAATTCACTACCTCCTTGAAACCAACCTATTATTTGGCCCTCATTTATATCTTTGGCAATATCTGAAACACTATATTCTATACGATTGAAATTGTAAGGTTTAGATGCGTCAAATACCTCATCATCTGTGTATTTCTGACCAAAATGAACATTTTCTAATTCAAAAGGCGTAACTATTTCACCTAACTCCACCGCCTTAATTATACACGCACCCAAGGAAAGACCTTCATCACCCATTGGTGGTAAAATATAAACCTCTTTTACCCAATCTAATTCGTTAATCTTTTGGTTTAGTTTAACATTAGCAAACAATCCTCCGACTAAACAAATCTGATTATATTCAGGATATAATTTATTTAAATCTTGGATAAAATTCAAAAACAAGTCATTAGTTAGTTTCTGTAGGTTGTAGGAGAATATTTCTCTATTTTCCTTTGTTCTGAAGTAACCAGTATTAAATAACATATCACCAACAACTTGAGTTCTTGTTGCAGTATTGGATGGAAAAAATCTTAAATCTTTGTAATCTATGCAGGTTTTCAGAATGTTATAAATTTTTTCGTCATATAACCCATCAGGAGCCATTCCCATCAATTTACCCTCATCTTTACACATCCTCCAAATACCTTCCATGTTTTCATCATAACCCATGATAGATGATGTGCTAAATCCCCAAAGATGTGATAAACTTCCAAATTCCGAATAAGGTTCTGATATAACTCTTGTCATTTTGCCATCTTCACATAGGTACACTTGAAGAACGTGATATTCTCCGCCACCATCGTAAGATATAACCATAGTTTTACCTTTCATTCCACTTGTAAAATAGGCTCCATATGCGTGTGCTTTGTGATGAGAAACCTTTTCATACCTACCATTTGTTACTTGTCTTGCAAAACTATCAGGCGTCGGTCTGGCAAATACAACATAATCTGACTCGGTCAATTTTATTCCTGAATATTCTTCGATTGCCTTTATTGACAATTCTGCGTCAGAATCAAAATTTAGACCTGCCTTTATTCTTGTATATCTTTCTTCTTCAAAACAGTTCACAATTTTTCCATCAATCATTAAAGAAACGGAATGACTATGTGACCCTGTAAAGACACCGTAAATAACACTCATATCAACCTTTTCTTATCAAAAAATTATTAATGACTAAAAAATCTAAATTTATTTCTTTAAATGTGGAAATCGCATTTTCTGGAGTTTCTACAATTGGTTCTTTCGGCCCATTAAAACTTGTATTGAGGAGAACTGGAATTTCTGTTTTTTCATAAAACTTAGAAATCAATTGATAAAACTTAAGATTACTTTTTTCAGTTACAGATTGATGTCTTGCAGAATAATCGATGTGAGTTACTGCTGGTATTTTTTGTCTCCACGGTTCATTAACAGACGTTGTAACTAACATATAAGGTGAGTAGACATCAGATTCAAAAACTTCAGATTGATGTTCAAATAAAACTGCAGGTGCAAATGGACGATACCACTCTCTTTTTTTTATGTCGGCGTTTATATGACCTGTCATCCACGCTTGTATTGGAGATGCAAGAATCGACCTATTACCCAAAGCTCTCGGGCCTATTTCTGAACCTCCTTGAAACCAACCGATAACCCTGTTTTGTGTTAACCAATATGAAACTTGTTCAATGAGTTCATCAAAACTTTCAAACTCTTCAAAAATAACATCAGGATGTTTGTTTATTGCGGTTATAATATCATCTTTTGTATATTCCTTACCAAAATAAGGACTAATCATCTCAGTATTTTCTATTTCAGTTAGTTGTTGATATGCATACCAAGCACAACCCAATGGAATTCCGCTATCATCTGCAGGTGGAATGAAAAAACAATTCTTATAAAGACCTGATTTTAAAATCACTTCATTAGAATTACAGTTTAAAAATGAACCACCGGCAACACAAACATTTTCAGAATCAGTTAGATTTTTTGCAATTTTGGCCAATATAAGAGAAGCTCTTTCTTGTTCTCTTTGATAAATTCCTGCAACACAAGCCTTTGAAAAAAAGTCAGACCTCCATGTAACCTTTGGATATATTGTATTATTTGGGATATAAATGTCATCTCCTAAATCCTTAACAAATTCCTCAGCTTCACTTACAATTTTTTTGTCCGCATAAGATGCTAAACCCATTAATTTTCCTGCTGGCCAACTATGTTCGTTTGGTTCATAAATTATTTGAAGTGAGCCTTCTGAATATAGGGTACCAACAGAAGTTTCTTCGTTTGTGTTCATGGGCACAGGATACTTTATCCATTTCTTATAGACCTCTTTATATTCCTTTCTTGTAAAGTGATATAATGATATCCCCTCAGTCCAATCTTCATCAGTTTGAAGACCCTCTCGACTCATTGTATACCAATCGCTCAACTTATTTTTGGTATTCAGAATACTACCTGAAGCATCTGCAACTAACACCGCAGCATCATCAAACCCTGAACTAAAAAAAGTTGAATAAGCGTGTGCTAAATGATGTGGTATAAATTTTAAAATTTCACGATTAACAAACTTGTACTTTGAAAAAAATTGTAAATCAACATCGTCGATAATCTCGGTTGTTGAATATACAAATAAATCAATATCCTTGTGAGTGATACCCAGTGAACTTAAACAATATTCGATGGATTCAAAAGGTATTTTACCTCCAACCCATGCACCGTCATGTTTGATTCTAGATAATCTTTCTTGGGTTATCCCAATAATAACTTTACCATCTTCAATAATAACGGCTCCTTTGTCGTGACCGACAGAAAAACCTAATACTCTCATAGATTATTTTGATTCACTCATCGTAACAGGTGTACCTTCCGGCAAATCTTCCTCACACTTATAAATGTGAACCTGTTCATTATGTTTAAAAACAATAACTTTATCAACGTTCTCTTCAAGTTTCATTCCTTTAGGTAAATGACAAACAATTCCATCACCTTCCTTCAAAATAAGACCTAAAGTTCTTGCAAAAATCAATGAGGCGTTAACATAATCCTGTGGATTAGATTGTCTACCTTCTTGACCTTGTAATAAATTATCTTCCATTTTATTCTGTTTCATTTGAGATTATGTCACCATATTGTGACGCAGCTTTCGGATTTCTTTCGAGGAAAATTTCATATGCGACTTGATATCTACCCAATTCAATTTCTAAAGGAAATAATTCCATGCTTAGAGAATCTGAAAGTTTTTTTAAACTGTCTTTTTGATTTGTAACTACTTGTAACTCGATTGTTTTTTCTTTCAGTTGGTCGTTTTTTATGTTCAATCTCAATAACGTCCACATAAATGTCAAACAAATAACAACAAAGGCGATTTTAAAATTTTTATCAGACATAGTATTCATAATAATAGATTTTTATTTTAGAAAATGAATGAATTTTGGAACTCAGACCAAACTTTTTGAAGGATGACATTTTCGCCAACAAGTGTTGGTGCAAACGGAGCATGTTTCATCTTCATCTTTGCTTCCTCAGGTGTTTTGTCTGCTTTTTTCAAATTACATTTTTGACAAGAAGTTACAAGATTTGTCCAATCGTTTTTACCGCCACGAGATTTAGGAACCACATGGTCTAAAGTAAGATTTCTTTTGGAACCACAATAAACACATTCGTAATTATCACGTCTGTAAATCCTATTTCTATTGGCACGTAGAGTCCTGGTATGATACCTTATATAATTAAGTAAACGTATGATTAAAGGACGTACATAGGTCTTGTATCCTGTTGTAATAGGAGATTCATCAGATTTAACAATCTCTGCCTTACCTTTATCAACAAGTACAAAACCTCTCCTGTAAGAAGTGACATTCAAAGGAGTATAATCATAATTTAAAACCAACACGCCCATACAAACATTTTTTGCAAATATAAAAATTTATTTTATAAAAAAGAAAAAGGGTCAGATTTTATCCCGACCCTTTCTATATAACAATTTAGCAATAGTTTATGGTTCGAGATTTTCCACGTCTCAATATACCTGAATTCTCATACATTTTTTTCATTCCCAAAAGACACATATTATTTTGACTTAAGTTCATGTAAATAAATATCATAAATTTTTTTGTCATCTCAAGTTTGTTTTTTTATCTTTGTAAAAAATAAACCTAAAGATGCCAAGTATAGATATAGAAGTAGACGAGTTTGTATGGTCTTGTTCCGAATATGATATAAAAGAACTCATAAAAGTTTTGGTTGAAAATGAGCATTTACCGGAATGGATTATCAACCAAAGTGGAGAAATAAAAACTGAATATCCTCGAAAAGGGATTATGGAAGTTGATTTTTCAGAAAAACTTGAAAAACTGAAGTTGAAGTATTATTCTTTATCACAAGAGGAAGAAGAATTTTTTGAGAAGGTTTTTAAAAAATATTTGTAAGTAAGAGTATATTTATCAGGGTATGAAAACTTTGAACACATTTACGGCAACATTCCCGACACCAAATGGTGATGGTAATATTATTGTCTAGTGAGTTCAGAATATTCATTTAAGCCAAACCCTGAACTCTTAAGTTTGGGGTTTTTTTTTGATTGGGAAGTCGCACAGCCCGGTAGTGCACTTGGTTTGGGACCAAGGGGTCGCAGGTTCGAATCCTGTCTTCCCAACAAACGTCTTCTTAGCTCAGCGGTAGAGCATCTCGCTGTTAACGAGAGGGTCCAAGGTTCGAAACCTTGAGAGGACGCAAAAAAGGATTGGTAGTTCAGTTGGTTAGAATGCCGCCCTGTCACGGCGGAGGTCGCGGGTTCGAGTCCCGTCCAATCCGCAAAAAAGCGGAAGTAGCTCATTTGGTAGAGTACAACCTTGCCAAGGTTGGTGTGGCCAGTTCGAGCCTGGTCTTCCGCTCCATATAAATCCATCTACCCTCGCTTCATGCGGGGGTTATGTGAGATACCCTACGGTGTCGATAAAAAGATGGAAACGCCTCCTTAGCTCAATTGGTAGAGCAACGCACTTGTAATGCGTAGGTTATTGGTTCGATTCCGATAGGAGGCTCAAAAATTTATATTTATGCAATTATTTTGGTCTTATTATGTTATCTGTTTTGCTTATTGTTTGATTATGTCTATCAGAAGATGGAATAAAGATGCCATGGCTGGCGGTCTTGGTATCACACCAGGTTTGGACACTTTAGCGTTCTTAATTATGTGTTGGGTTTTAGCTCCCGTAGATGTTTTTCTAACTTGGGTTAGATTATATAAAGAAGCTGAAGAAGCTAGAAGAAGGAGTCATAAGGATAATGTATTCTGATGAATTTCAGTAATGAATTAAATTTAGGTTGGGTTACTCCGATAAGAACTGCATCTCGTAGTTGTCATTCAATTCAAAAAAGATTAAATTTCAATGTTTACGGTACACACTCATTCGAAATTGATTCTTACAAAGAAAATTTTTATATAATTTTTAATGTGAGGAATCCCTTACCTAGGTTGGTTTCCATTTTCAAATTATGGAGTATCCATAACAATCGATTTGTTAATTTCAATAAATTTGTTTCAAGTATTTTGGATGATTCTCATAGGTCTATAGGGTATTACGATGTTTATTTGGAAGATATTTTGAAAATGTTACCTCGTAAACCTGATTTATATCTTAGGAGTGAATTTTTCGAAAACGATTTAAAAAAATGTAGATTGATTTCAGAAATATTAATAGACACTGATTTTGTAAATCAATATGAAAGTGAGGGTCAACCTTGGCAAAGTTACTATGACGAAAAACTTGTAGATTTGGTGTATGAAAAATTGAATTTCGAATTCGTAACTTTTGGATACAATAAAAATTATTGGATAGATGGAAACCCTTAGTTTTCAAATATTTATCAATATATAAATTTTTAAATTTTAAAAAAATGAAAGTGAATTACAAATTATTATCAGTTGTTTT
>JACCDP010662745.1_pt1 | contig 40733 bp, 54 predicted proteins | sample 7445841 | NCBI WGS metagenome assembly JACCDP01 (sample SAMN15323441, study PRJNA562643) | freshwater metagenome | isolation source: river surface water | place: USA:Blue River Watershed | collected 2017-08-17 | reverse complement strand
GATTCTGTTCCACCATCTTCTGGCGTATAAACTCCTCGATTAAAACTTGGCGATTTCTCATATAACCAAGTTACTCCGCCAACTCCATCTTGTGCTTCACCAACAGTGTGAGTTGGTGCAGTAGACCCAGAAGTCCCAGAATTTTTGGCAGAATAATAATTTCCACTATAAAGAACTATATCATTTGCGATATAAGCAGTTGATGCTTCCCAAGTTCCACGATCATTGTTTCTATGTTCTCTAACATCAATTTTAAATGGAGAAACTGTGTAATCTCCCGATTCATCATAAGTTCTACGAGCAAGGGTTTCTTCTAAAACTGAATACTCTGTTGTTCTAACCTTTTGCTGCACAACTCCAGAAACAACTCGAGCGAGTTCAAGGAAAGTGCTATCGCTAGTTGACGCAGTAGAAAGTTTTGCTAATGTTAAATCAATTTTATAACGATTAGCTCCTGGAGCAGCAAAGTTATAAGACCCTTGAGCATTATCCAATAAAGTTGAATCATCATCTGAATCAACAAATGATTCTGTAACAGTTAAACCAACTCTGTAAGATGGAGTATTGCTATACTTTTCTAAAATTAAAGATTGGGTAGTTACTAATGTAAATATACCCTTAACAAAGTAAATACCACGTTCAATAGAAGCTAAGGAAGAATTACCTGTTGCTGATGATGAGGCAGCTTGAACTGTGTAAGAAGCAGACCCAGTTTCTGGAGCAATAACTTCGTTATCAGCAAAAACTTTAGTGTCATTATCAGTGCCTGAATCTAAATACGTCACAATTAAAGTATTTGGATCTCCTGATGTTGCAACAGAAACTTTTTTAACTAAAGCACGAACTCCAGAAGTTTGACCAACAACAATTAAATTTTCTAAGTTAGATAAAAAACTAGAAACTGATACGCTTCCGTAAGTTGCTTGGAGTTTAACATAACCAACATCATTATTAATAGAAAGTTGCCCTGGAATAACCATCGATCCTTCTTTAAAAATATGATTACCAAATTTAGTAACCTGATTTTGAAGGATTGTTTGAAGTTGCGTTAACTCTCTAGCTTGGACAGCATAACCTGGACGAAATAAAACTCGATAAAATTTCTTATCTTCGTCGTAATCGTCAAAATATGGTTCAGCATTAAAATTCAGTGCCATTTTTTCTCGCTCTAGTTAAGTTGTTACTTATAGTATTTATTCTAAAACTGGATAATTGTTCTTGCAGTAACTGTTTGTTCTGATGTTGGCGTAAACGCACCTTTGTTATCAATGTAAAACAATTGACCAGAGTATTTATTCACTGTTGGAGAAGTGACTGCAGTCACTGTAAATGTATCCCCATCATCATTTTCAAAAATATCTCCAATGATTGGTGTGTCATTACCCAAAGACTGTATTAAAGCTCCAGTAGCTGTTACTGCAATTATTCTAAACTCTTTAGTTTCGCCAGATATATTAATTGACATATCTTCAGTGAAATTTGATGTGTTAATTGTAGCTGTTACTGCAAAACAAGCAGAACCCAAATTATCTCTATAACGAGTAGTAGATCCATAACTTGTTACGTTTTTTATAATACCTAATTGTCGATAATCATTATCTATCGTATATCTCTGATTTTGATCAGTAGAAATTGTTGTGTAAAATATAAGAATTTTAGCAAAAAGTTCTTCAATAGCATTTTTACCATGACCACCTTTAGGTGAAATAATTGCTCTAGATACGCAACCTGATCCGCCACCACCAACAGAAACTGTGGCATATGTATATCCACTACCAATAGTAGTCATCGTTATTTTTTCGATACCACCAGCAGAGTTTAAAGTTGCGCTTGCAGTTGCTCCAGAGCCATCACCAGTAATAGTGACTGTTGGAGTTCCAGAATAACCTGATCCTGTTTCTTCAACTACAATATTATGAATAGCGCCATCTACTGCTAAAAGTTCAACAGATGATTGCAAAGTGTTAATATCTCCAGTTGACAAATTAACAGTCAAACTTGCCCCTGTTCCAGATCCATCAGTTACCGTTAAATTAGCGTAAGTATATCCTATTCCACCATCAGTAATTGTTACATCAGTGATTTGTCCTCCAGAGACAACTGGCGTAAATGTCGCTTCAGTTTTAGTTAACACAGGAGTCAAAACAGCAATAGTTGACAAATATGTTAATTCAGCTGTTCCATCTGTTTCCGCTCCAGAAGTATGAGTAGGTGGAGTTGTTGCAGTAGTTCCTGCAGTTGTAACCTCGTAATAATTTCCGTCATACTTAACAATATCGGAAAGACTATATGCAGTCAATTCTTCCCAAGTGACTGCACCAACTTCTGGTTCTGCAACAGTAATAGTTGGAGCTGCTTCGTAGCCGTATCCTGCAGTTCCAATTGTTACTGCGGTGATTGAACCACTACCATTGATGGTGCAAGTGAGAGCTAAAGTTGTTTCGCTTCCCGAAACAACAGTTGGAGCAGAAACCGCAATTGCTGGAGCAGAATTATACCCATACCCAGCATCAGTTATAGTGATTGAAGTTATGTTATATGGATTATCAGCTAAAAATCCATCGCCCACGCAAGTAATTGTTGGTGAAGCTGAGTAACCAGATCCTCCGTTAACAATATTTACAGTAGTAATTTCGCCAGCAGAGTAAAATTGATTTTGTAAAGAATTTGTAACTGGCATATAAGTTGTTGTTAAAAACTTATTTCTTAAAGCAGCTGGAATATTATACATAAATTTCCATTTATACCCATCTGCCGTAGTAATAACACCAGTTGATGTAGTTGTTGGTTTAGATGTCGAGGCAGCACCTTGATTATTATACAAACATTTGTACACATTAAAGGTGTCAGTCATAACATAATATCTAGCTGTTTCTAAAGAAGTAGCCTCGTCATAATGACCCGAAACAGTATGAACATATTGATAAAATCCAGAAGTTACTGCAACTGCAGCATTTGCTTCTAGTGTTAGGCTAGTTGCGCTTTCAATACTCTCTACTGTTCCAATGGTAGTTCCAGAACTATTTTTAAGAACATCACCAACTTTAATAAAAGAAGTGAAATAAGTACTAGATCCTGTTACAGTAGCACTTGATAATGTGCAAGTAATAGTACCACTACCAGTTTGTGTAGTTTCTTGATAACTATCATCATATTGATCATAAATTGTGCCAGATTCCCAATCATATCTTGGAACGACTAAAGCAACATCAGTCGGCAAAATTTGTTTAAATGTGATAGCATTATTACGAGTTTCTAATTCGTAATCGTAGTTTGCTACTGGCAGCAAAGAAGTATCAGTTCCAGCTACTGGATTCCACTCTAAAGTTTTACCAAGAAAATAGTAATATCTTGAGCTTCTTGTTTGAATGTCATCGATGATACTTTGCGCTAATGCAGTACGCAATAGTGGTCTAATAATTGCGCTCATTGTTTATTAGCTTACTGTAATAGTCCAAGTGATAGCAACAGAGTCTCCAGCTGCTTTGTTAACAACTGAAAAGGTTGTTCGTCAAAGCATAGTTCCACCAGAACTATTGTTTAAAATAGCTGCTTCTTGTAAAGCGCCAGTTCCTGTTCCAGCTGGAAATGTTGCAGTTGCTGTAACAGTATTAGTAGAAGCGGTGAACGATGATAATGAAACACGACCTGCTTCAGAAATTAATGCAGTTTGTCCAGCGTCTGGAGAGGTATTATCAGTACCAACAGCCATATGGGACATAACAGTAGCAGAGGTTCCAACCATACGAGAAGCAATATAGTTTTTACCAACAGTAACAACGAGGTTAGGCACCTCGCGAACTTCTTTCACTGCACCTTCTTTATCAGTGACTGTAATCTTTAAAGATCCAGTGGCTTTAACGCCTGATTGAATATTCATTTAAGTTTTCTCCTAGTTAAAATGTCGCAACAGGGGATTCGCTGTCGACATAATCTTCCGCAAAATAAAATCCCTCAGTATAAGGGTTTAATAAAATTGATCCAGAATCGGATTCAGAAATTGACTCGGTAATTGTATCTTTATTTAGGTCATATATTAAGTTGTCTGCGATACTTTGCGAATCAGAAAAGAATGTTTCTAGCGATTTAGATAAAGCCAAAGCATCGGTTACAACTTCAAAATCATTATCCAATTGCTTTGACACATCTAAAACAGTTCCATTATCTGTCATTGACTGACTATCCGAAAGAACTTTTGTCACACTCAAAACAGTTCCATCATCAGAGATTGATTGACTATCTGAAAGAACTTTTGTTACACTCAAAGCAGTTCCGCCATCAGAGATTGATTGACTATCTGAAAGTGGCTTGGATATTGTTTTAACTAAAGAGTCGCTTACGCTCGTTGAGTCGCTTAAATATAACCTAACTTGTAGTTCTGTTGCAGATAAAATAGAACTTAAATCGAATGTATTGTTGATTTGATAGTCTGCAAATAAAGCCATACCAGATGGATGAATGTATGACTTTAAAATATTTTTATACGAGTTTAATTGTTCATCAATTCTGATAACATATGAAAATGCTTGATAATAAAAAGAATCTTGAATATAAATCGAGTCTGATATAAATCCGTCGTTTTTAGAATAGTATCCTGGATAATTTGCTACAGACCCAATGAAAAATTTAATAGAAGCAACTTTTGTTGTGTCAACACCTGTTGCAACTGTAGAAATAAAAGACGATACCTCAGTTCCAACATATGTTCCATCAGAATACGTATCACTCCAATAGTTTGAAAGTGTTATGTATCCAGTTTCAGTAAAACCATTAGTATATGTACTGCTTGGAACTTCGAATTGTTCGTTTCCATTTAGCGAAACTGAAATTGGCGATGGATCTGTGAAATCTGTGACCACTGGCGAAAGGGTTGCAATAAAATCAGTGGTATATCCTGTACCGAACTGAACAATTTGTAACTTTTCAATAGCGCCAGAAGAATCAACTTGGGTTATTTTTATTTTTGTTCCGCTACCATCAGCAGAATTAATGTCATATATCTGACCAACTGTAAAACCCCCACCACCTGTAAGAACGCTGTATGTTGCAGTTGTCCCAGTAACCACACCCTCAAATATCGTTGAATATGTTACTTCGTATCCAACAGAAAATATTCCATTAAATCTTTGAACAAAAACCTCATATATATCACCAGATATATTTACAACACGCTCTACAAAAACCTTTACTGTAATAGTTCCATTAGATATAGTAATTTCTTTACCAACTATATCATCTGCATCTCCATCGGTAACTTCTAAAAAGAAAGAAATATCTTGTTGCCATTTTCCATCTGAAGCGCGAAGCATCACTGTGCTTGGATAAAAAACATCGCCAATATCTTTGTTATATAAAAGTCTAAACAAAAATTGAAATGCCTTTTCACTTCCCTTTGCATTATAATATTGTTTTAATTTAGATAATATTAATCTGTCGTTTACTGTTGCGCAATTATCAAAAGAAGAATTTAAAGCGCAATTATATTCATTTTTAAAATACTGAACGAACGATTCTAAGGTATCATCAATATCCCTTAGGTCTTTTAAGTTTCTTTTTGCGTAATCGTTTGTATCTAAGTATTCGTAGTACGCTTCCAAAAACGATACAAATGTAGCGTAATCTTCCCTTACAAACTCTGGAAGTTGTTTTGAAACAACAGAAGAAATATATGGTTTAATTGTTGCCATTATGAACGACTAGAGGTAAATGTATGAGAAGTTCCACCAGCAGAATTACCTTGAGCGATTTTGTCTTCGATCATTGTGACTGTAATTTCATCGTCAAGAATTAAAGCAATTTGATTTCTTGCTGAAACAACATCATATGAAGATGGTTTGATGAATAGTTTTAGTTCGGTGTATCCTGTTCCTAAACTAGTAATATTTAGGGATGGAATTTCAATAGCCCCAGTAGAATAAACAACAGTTCCTACAGTATTATTGACGTAGGTTTTAACATTAGAAGAAACATAATAAAACAAACGAAGATTTCCTACGCCATCGTCATCAATATAGTATTCATTTGTTGTATCACCAGAAATATAAAATGGAGTTGATGTTACAGAATCTTCTGGTTCGCCAGAAGAGTATATTGGGTTAACCAAAACGAAAGAATATTCTGAGGCAACATTATAAATTGGTGTTATTGGCTTGTGTAAAGTAACTTTTGTTATGTTGCTCACGATTGATGCTTCTGATGCGTCTATTAATCTACTAATTTTGGAAATTCTAAAAATAGAATCAAACTGTTCTAAATCTGTAGTGTTATAATTTTTTATCGTTGTTTCTACAATCGCTTTAACATCATTAGCAGATCTAGATGTTAGTCTTGGATTGTAATAAACCGATGAGTCTATCGCAATATGAATATATTCTGGGTCAACAATTTCTGGAGTAATAGAAACCACATTTCTTGGCTTTAGTACAGTATTAATTATATTTGTTTTTTCTTGCGAAGTTAGTGCTGTAGCATTAGTTGGTTTAATCGATAAAAACACTTTACCATAAACAGGAGGATTATTATCTTCTCCACCCCACACATTAACTGATTCAATGTTAGAAACATTTTCGGTGACTAAAGATTTATAATCTTCTATTGTGACCCCGCGATTTTGTGTTGAATAGTGTCTTGGTGCGTTGAATCGTATACTTTCTATGCTTTCCAAATCAGTTCCTCCAGTAGCACTGGTAACTGTAGTGACAACAACAGTTCCACCTGCTAAAGAAGAACCACCATAAGTAAATGTTGATGCTCCATTAGCTGCATCTTTGTTAGTAACGATATATTTTAATGTAACGATATTGCCGTTAGAAAGAGAAGCACCGATAGTTCCATCTCCAAAAACAATTTCATAAAGTTCATTGTCTATTTCTTTCACAAAATACACTTTACTTGTTGAGGTCAAATTTATAATATTCGTTCCCTCATAATAATTTTCAGATTCGGCTGATACTGCACTTTCTTTGACTTCAACAGTTAAAGTTGATAGATCGCACCCAATATTTGGAATAATATACTTCGCACCATTTGCAACTGTATATTGAAATGTTAAAAATGTTCCTTCTTTTAATGAAACGTCTTCAAACAAATATTCACTACTGTTTAAAGTTGTTGTTACCTCAGATGTATTATAAAAGGTATACGTAGAACCAGAAATTGTTGTTGTAAAAGCGCTATATTTTGGAATAGTTAAACTAGCTGGAGTTGATGATGGTGATGTTACACGAATATCTACAACTGCTGTTGGGGCAGTGGCTGACCTTGGTCTATATCCAAGATTTTTAGCTAAAGAAACAATGCTACTTCTTTTTGATGCTGAGTCGAGAAACATCTCGTTAACAGCTAAATTTGTATAAAGCGCATTATAATGTGTATTATATGCAAGAATATCTAAAAGAACCGAAAGACCTGAACCTTCGAAATCATAATCAGAAAACTCTGATTGCCCACGAAGATATTCCTTTAAATTTGTTTTGATAGCATCAAAATCAAGCTCAGCAGTTGAAATTCTTTTATTTGCCATTATCGTGTTCTCTTGAGAATAACATCCACATCCAGTGGGGTTTGTGTGTTAATTATGCGGAAATAAATTTTAACATAATAAGAATTATCATCTAAATTGCCAGAGACTTGAACACTCTCCAAATCAACTCTTGGTTCAAAGTTGTTAATAACATCTTCAATTGATCTTTGAAGCATAACTGTTGTCATTGGACTGGCTGGCTCGAACAATAATGCCCTAACTTGCGAACCTATTTCACTGTGAAATGGTCTCTCATAGTTCATTGTAAGAATTAAATTTTGAACAGACTGCTTAATTGCGTTTTCATCAAACTTCTTTGTGATGTCTCCAGTTACTGGATGCGCAGTAAAATTGAGGTCTAAATCTGAGAAAATTCTAGTATTTCTTGCCATTTACTTATTTATCCTATTTACGCAACCAATGTATATGTTCCAGGATTAGAAATTCGTTTATGATCTCTCATTGTAAATGCAACTTGTCTATTTCCATTTTGTTTAAATGATATATGAACCCAAACTGTTCTGCTTCCAGAATATTCTAGTAATAATTGATCATAAGGAACTAATTGTTGAATCTCTTGAATTATATCATACACTTCAGTTCTACTATAACCTGGAAAAATTATGTCAGCTGCTTGACCAAGATAATGTTGAGACGTTGGGGAAGATGCTGGAACATCACTTGGACGTCTAAATCCACTTGTAATAACCATATTTGGATAACGCTCAATAATAGGTTCTAAACAATTAACAGCAAGAGCTTTTAAATTACAAACAATTTCTTGCGGAGTTAATCCAAACTGCGCAACTGGCATTCTAGTTCCTTCTTTAGTAAGAGCTCCCAAAGTAAAATGTTGCGAAAGAACTAAAGAAGGGGTAAATTTTTCCATTCCATTAATTATGTCGCAACTAACTAATGTTGCTTGTATAGTATTTCTGCCAACTGTTGCAGAAGAAGAAGAGGTTCCTGTATCAATTTCATCGCTTGGAAGGTTTCCTTTTTCCAATTGTCTTGCTCTATATGCATCTGAAACCCCTTCTTCTGGAGTCTCATAAACTTGAGCAGTTGCAGCGCCTCTAGTAATCACTGTCAGTTCATTTATTGTTGGTAGTTCTGGTGATCTTGTGCCCAAAGATGGTTGAGGAACAGTTGCGCTACCACCTTCTCCAGTAATATTTTCGCTATGGTTTTCTGCATTAACGAAATCATCAATAATTAATCCGCCAACAGAAGAAGTAGAAAAATCAACCGAATTATTTGCAGCCAAAGTTATAGTATCAGCATTTAAAGATATATCTGATGCGCCAAAAGAAATACTTCCTGCTTCTACATTAAACTCGCCATCAACAGAAATATTTGCATCACCACCAATATTTACTGTAGCATTGTTGTAAATATTAATAGTGGTAGCTCCATCAACTTCTAAATCTAAGGTATTTAATACCTTTACTTTTTGAGCACCTTCGATCGTAACAAATTGAGAACCAAGAATGTGAATGTATCCATTACGCTCTAAAATTTCATACCCATCACCAACTATACGATTGACTTGTGTTCCATTCGCATCAATTTCTGTGAATGTTCCTGCTTTATGATATAAGTTTATTCTTTCTGATCTTGGTGTGTCATCAAACTCCATAACATGACCAGACTCACTAAAATAAACGTGATTAAATGGATAATCTGCATTGTAAGGTATAGGCGATTGATCCCAAGTTTCTGTGGAGTTGGCAATAGCAACTCCTTTATCTCTAGCAGCTTCTTTACGAAAAACAATGGTTTTACCAATTTCTTCATTTCTCGCTAAGCGATTTGTGTCTGGCTCGCTTGTATATAAAGGATACTTACCCTTTGGGTCTCTAAACCCAATCTGAAGTGCTGCACCTCTATCTGCTTGTCCAGTAGATTTACCTTCACCAACTGGAGTTTCAGGCTGAGTAGTTTGCGATAAATCGCCAGCAACATTAGGAATACCATCTTTTAGAAATAAATCTCGTTCAGCTGATCTTCTACGAACTAATCCTTGAAGAACCTTGCCACCTGCTTTTGTCCAGTCATTAAATCTTGCGGCTGCGTCAAGATAACGACCTGCGTTTAATTCTTTAAGTAAAGTTGATTTTCTTAAATTGCCCAAACCGACATTATACGCAAAACAACAAAGAGCATCGATCATTGATTGTGTTACTAATGTTCTGACAGATGATTTAACTCCAGGCAAAAATTGACTGTTTAAATCATCTAACATATATTCTTCTGCTTTATCTGCAGAAATTCTTTGATTTGGTTTAACCTCTTCCCCATTAATTCTAGTTGTTCCATAACCAACTGTCCAAACGCCAACGGAATCTTGATATGCTACTGTTCTTAACCCTTCAAATTGTTTAATAAGATTAATTCCATCTGAAGTTACTGTAGAAAAATCTCTTGATGGGCGAAGTCCTTCATAGTTTGGAGTTGTTGATTGTTCAGTTGGAGTTCCAACATCGCCAGTTTTATTTGTTTTACCATCGTTATCAGTTAAGACGCCTGTATTATTTTTAGCAACACCATCACTATCTTTTAAAATAAGATTGTCGTTATCTTGATCAACTGGACCAAATCCTTGGGCAATACCACCAAGAGTTCCAAGAATAATTGGTTGTTGTTTATCCTCATCATTAAACGCAATAACTACCCAAGTTCCTTCAACAACGCCAAGTGGAGTTGTTCCTATTCCACTCATAGCAGCAGAAGTTAAAGGTTGCATTGGATATGCCCAAGGTAAGTCTTCAGTTTTTAACGAAGATTTATCATGAGTGTGTAGTCCAACAACACGAACTTGGCAACGACCAAGTTTTAATGGGTCTTGTCTATTTTCTACAACGCCAGTATACAGCTGCATTATCTACGATCCTTATCCAAATCCATTATTAGCGAATCTTTAATCAGTTCCATGTTACATTCATGTCTTTCTCTTGTAATGTAATGATTTATCGCTGCGATCAAATAGTATCCAGAAAGAACTCTATCCACATTTTCTTGTATATTTTCGTTTTGCGATAACGGACTCATTTTAAATAACTTAACATAAACTCTTTGTCCAACAGTATAGTCTGTTCTTCCAGCAACAACAATTTCAATTTTATTAGCCTCCAACTGTTGCATTAAAGAAATGCGTTTTTGGAATATTTTAGTATTCGTAACATCAGCATATCCATTAAAGTTGCCATAATACTTTGGTACAGTAAAGATAGCTGAATTTGCTCTTGTTATGTTTGATTTTGATGCTATTGGATGCGCGTTTAGGTGCTTTTCTTTTCCATAGTTAGAAAGCATGTCATAATTAAGCGAACTATATTTTTTAGTAACTAAATCATGTGTTATCATTTTCGAAGAGAACATACCCTTTCTAGTTCTCTCCATATAATCATAAACTTGAGGGATGCTTATATCTTCAATTCTTTTATAATCCTGTTCAACATTTTTCACTGCTTGACCATTTGGTTTTATTTCTCTAGTATACTTGTCGTAAATAAACTCTTGTGTTGTTGTTGCTCCAGCTAAATTTTCTGCCGAAACGAAATTATACCCTTCGCGATTTTCGAAGAACAAATATGATGGGCTATTGTTAATATTAAACGCTTGATCAGCAACATAATTAATACATTTTATTGGACTCCAATAATTAGAAACAAACTTAGTTCCATTTGGAGTATCTTCGATAGTCAATGTTTTTTTAGACTCTAAACCAGCAGAAGACTGAACTAATCTACTAACAATGTCTGAACATTTACCCTCATAAGCAGAACTTATTCTTTTATTTAAATCAATAATTGCCTCAACCGAAATAAAGTGTAGGCGATATACCATTCTTTTATCACCAAGCAATTCTCGTTCAGTTGCCTTGTAAATATAAAACTTATCATTAATTATCTTTTTCTTAACATCTTTTACTGCGTCAAAAGATGGGGTTTTTACTTTAAGGTTTAAAAATTCTTCGCCAATAAATGGAAACAAATTCATTAAATCTAAAGTATCATCGACGATAATATTACCAGTGATAAATGGGGAAAAGAGGTCTTCAAAAATTTGAATTGAAGAAACCTGATTTGTGATGTTTTGACCAAACCCATTAGTAGAAACAATTTCTACCTTATCGATTTGAACATCACCTGCGAAACGGATTGATTCAGAAAGTGCCATTAGATAAGATTATCAAAACTATTTAAAATTTGATTTAATAGGGTTGGTGAAATTAACTTAATTCTACGCTTCGCTTCATTCTGCGCTTCTTCATATTGCCTATTGCTAACTGATGTTGCTTCAGCATTATCTTCGTCAACAATAAACCCAGAATCATCAATATAATGATGGGTGTCGTCTTCATTTCCAGAACCATATTTTTGAGTTATGTATTTTTCCAACTCAACGTATGGTAATGGAAAATCATCAATCCAATCAAACTTTAAATTGCACAACATAACCACCCAATGATATTCTGCTGAACCGTAAACCTTTTCAGCTATAATTTCTGGTGTTTCGCCATCTACAATATCATATTCATCATAAAGGGTTATGTTTGATAAAATTTCTGTTCTTATTCTTACGTTCTTCGTAACATCTTTAACTAATGTGAGTTTTCTTTCTCCATTAATTTCGAAGTCGTAAAGCATATTGTTAAAGTTGTTAAAATACATTATAGACCATCCTCAACTTTATCTTTAGTGAGAAGAGCGAGTTCTTTAAAGGTCAATGTCACGTTAATTTGCGTTGGCATACCATCAGCGAATGTGGTGAACTGACCTTGTGGGGTGTAGTTTACGTTCATATTTGTAAGAACACAAGAAGTGTGACGATGAATATTTCTGTTTTCCATAGCACCTTGATAATAAACAACATCAAATTCTGATGGATATATGTAAACAAAACCACCATTATCTTTAAATTCTGGGTGCATGTGATATTTAAATTGTTCGATAATCCTCAAAACATTACCAGCTTCTTTTGAATCTCTTGGATAAAATTGATAATCAAAGGTGAATGTTCTAAAATCAACACCTTTAAATATTTGCTCTTTCTTTGGATTTGCTGCTAAACCAGCTGCTGCGCCAACCCCACCTGGAGCTACGTTTAACGCAAGGGCAGTAGCTGCACCACCACCACTTTCCAATAATTGTTTTCCTGCATTTTTTGCAATATCCGCCATTTTCGACGGACTTTCTTGAATTGACTTAACAATGTCACCGACAGTTCTACCTGCTTGAGCCAGCATAGCAAGACCAGCTGTTGAATCTTCATCGTATGAAACTGAATAAGAAATATTTAATGTGTTTGGAATGTGGAGAGCGATTGCTGTTTTTAATCTTCTTTGGGCGCGAGTCATAGTTGGTGCTTGTTTAGCAATAACAGCTCCAGCTGCTAAACCAAGTCCACCGCCAATTAATCCACCACCTGCAAAACCACCACCTGCTCCAACAATTGAACCAAGCCCTGCTCCAGCTAAACCAGTTGCAGTTGCCAATTCAGCTGAAGAATAATTAGCACCAATAAGTTCACCTCGATCTCTTGGATCAATGTCAGCTACAGTTTCTGCTTTTTGAACTTGAATAAGTTTAGAGTCTTCAGCAACATTAATGTAAAAAATTACATAATTTCCACCATACTCTTGATCCATAATATTTGATGGATAAGAATAGTTGTCGATAGCATATTTTTGAGCAGAAAATGATCTTCCAACACCACGAGGTTTATATCCAATATCTTTTGGAGTTCCAAACGATAAAGGACCTCTAGGGTTGTCACCAGTATTTACAGTCGAGGTTGTTTGTGGAGTTCTTCTGTTCGCGGAAGGAATTGATGCTTCTTGCCCAGGAATATTTGCTCCGTATTCGTCTTGAAAGGACATGCTTTATCTCTATAAATAGTTAGTTGATTACTATTAATTATTTAGCCCATGTTTCATAAAAGAAAATACAAACCATTATTTCCAGAAAAATATATTGGCGATCCAACGAACATCATTATGAGATCAAGTTGGGAAACTAGATTTGCTGCTTGGTGCGATAGAAACCCACAAGTTATTAAATGGCAAAGCGAAGAAATAGTTATCCCATACCGTTGCCCAACAGATAATAAAATACATCGATATTACGTCGATTTTCGCATACAAGTCAAAGACAAACAAGGTCTTCTAAAAACATATTTAGTTGAAGTTAAGCCAGAGTGTCAGACGAAACCACCTGAATACCCTGGTAGGAAGACTAAAAGATACATCACAGAAGCCCTAACATTCATGAAAAACCAAGCAAAATGGAAAGCTGCCGATAACTATGCTAAAGATAGAGGGTGGGAATTTATGATTATTAATGAACACCACCTTGGACTGACGAATAAATAATAATTATGGCTATAAAAGACTCAACTTCAATATACAAAATATTTGAAAAAAACCAATATAACCTAGACGAAGCAGCGAAAAAGTCGAGAACTTGGTTTGATCAGCAAGTTTTGTTATTGAGAAAACAAAGATACACGCCAAATCAGGTGATGAAAGATAACGCATCATCTTTATCTGCAAGGGTTCTTCCAGGTAAAATGTATATGTTTTTGTATGATCCAAAGACAAAAGATGACTTGCCGTACTATGATAAATTCCCATTAGTTTTACCATTTAGAATGCAGAGTGATGGTTTTTATGGGTTAAATATTCACTACTTACCTTATTATATGAGAGTAAAAATTTTAGATAAGTTGTCTGTATTTGCTAGTAATCAAAACATGGATGAAACTACAAGATTAAAATTTTCTTGGGGATTATTAAACGCTTCTTCAAAATTTAAACCAGTTCAACCTTGTGTTAAACATTACCTGAAGGGTCATGTTAGAAGTATGTTTAAATTAATACCAGCTCAAGATTGGACAACTGCTGCGATGTTACCAGTTGAACGATTTGTTGGAGCAACCCCATTAACAGTTTGGGCAGATTCTAGAAAGATAGGTAGATTCTAATGGTATCAAGACCACTAAAAGATTTTATCGCAGAAGTAAAGTCTGGAGGACTTGCTAGAACATCTCGTTTTAGCGTGGAGTTTACACCACCAAAGGTTGTACAATCAAGATCTTCTTCTTCGCAAGCACTAAGAACTATTCTTTTGTATTGTGATTCAGCCCAACTCCCAGGATTAAGTTACTCGACTACACAATCTAGAACATTTGGTGAGTTTAGAGAATTACCTTACGAAAAATTATACGAAAATGTAAATTTTACATTTTACGTGGATACAAATATGGAAGTTAAAAAATTGTTTGATTCTTGGATGAATGGAATTCAAAGTCCAGTGACAAAAACATTTAACTACTATAACGATTACACAACTAGAATTAATATTGATGTATACGATATTGTTGAAAACAAAAGATATGGCATTGAACTGAACGAAGCATATCCAAAATCTCTTGGCGCAATCACTTTAGATTATTCATCAAAAGATTTTATGAAGATGAGCGTTAGTATGATGTATAGAAATTATACTACTGTAGAATATGCTGGCGTTAAAAGAACTAGTCCGTTTGAATCAAGAGAATTGTTTAGTATTAATGGTAAACTTCCTAGCGCATACTTTAATAATTTTAACGCATATCAAGGTAAGTTTAACGACTTTAACAACCAGTTCCAAAATGGAGCACAACAAGTTCCAACCCAAAATAGTGCAACTGAAACTACTGCGAGTATCGTAGATTTTACATAAGGTGATGTATGAAACTTGATGATAAATTATCTGAAGTTTTTGATGTGGAAAAAATACCAGAACAAGAAATAATTACTGCTGATGGGGAAATAATTAAACCAGCAGCAAATAATAAAGTGGAACATGACTACGAGGCGACTCGTAATAATTTACATTTGTTGTTGATGCAGGGTCAAGACGCGCTGATGAATGCGCTAGAGGTTGCTAAAGTTTCTGAACATCCACGTGCGTTTGAGGTCGTAGGGAATTTAATGAAACAATTGGCTGATGTCAATCAACAACTTATGGATTTACACAAACAAAAACAGCAGTTAGATTCACCAAAAAGCAGTGACTCAAAAGGAAAAACAGTGAACAATAATGCTATCTTTGTAGGTAGCACCTCTGAGTTGAATAAGTTTCTTTCGAATATGAATAAAGGAGAATAGTTATGGCATTACCTATGAACAGTACCCCAACCTATAAAGTTGAGGTGCCATCAACTGGAGAAAAAGTTAGTTTTAGACCATTTTTGATCAAAGAAGAAAAAGCTCTTCTTATTGCTCAGCAATCTGAAGATCAGGAAACAATGGTTGAGACTTTGAAGGATGTTATTAAATCTTGCACCTTCGATAAAGTTAATGTTGAAGATTTGGCTTTGTTTGATTTGGAATATTTGTTCACTCAAATTAGAGGCAAATCCGTTGGTGAAGAATTTGAACTTTTATTTTCTTGCGATACTTGCGAAGACGAAAAAGCCAAAGTAAAACTTACGCTAGATGTAAACCAAATTAAAATTATTAAATCTGAAAATCATACAAAGAAAATCGGATTGTTTGGTGATGTTGGAGTAGTTATGAAGTATCCAAGTTTTAATATGATTAAGAAAATTGAAGATATTAATACGACTGATTTTAATGCAATTTTTAACATTGTAGCTGACTGTATAGATTACATTTATGACACAGAGCAAGTATATTACGCGAAAGAAACTAAAAGAGAAGAATTAATTTCGTTTTTAGAAAACTTAACGCCAGATCAGTTCGCTAAGGTTCAGGTATTTTTTGAAACGATGCCTAAATTATCTACAAATGTGAAATATGTTTGCCCTGTTTGCAGTAAAATACACGATAAAAATATTGAAGGTCTCAACAATTTTTTTTGATTAATCTTTGTCATGAGGACTTGGGGAACTACTATAAAATGAATTTCGCTTTGATGCAGTACCACAAGTACAGTCTTACGGAAATTGAGGAAATGATTCCGTTTGAGCGAGAAATATATGTTGCACTACTAATAAAGTACTTAGAAGAAGAAAAACAACGACTAGAAAGTAGGAAAAACTAAGATGGCAGTCATAACAGCATCCCCATCAAATTTTATGAAACTTCTGGATTTGCAACAGAAGTCGCTTGAACACGTAGAAACAATCAGAATGTTGGTTGAATCTGGTCGAAGTAAAATTGATGAGAAACAATTAAAAGTTTTAGAAAAGATGTCAAAAAGCGATGATGAGATGCTGGTCATTGCAAAAGAAACAAAAGAAATACAAAAAACTCAGGCAGAAATGTCTAAACAGGCAGCAAAACTAGCAGCGTCAGTTGCTAAGATGGCTGATTCTGTGCAAGAATTTAAAACTGTTGGAGAAAGATTTAAAGAAGGTCTTGGTAAATTAACAAAACCATTTTCTTCATTGAGTAATGTTAAACAAGCTGCTTTAAGAAGAGTGAATATTGGTGGTATTGCCAATAAAGCATTGGCTAGAGAACAGTTTGTTCAGCAACAAAAGAAACTTGGCAACACAAAATCCGATAAAGAATTAAGAGAAGACTTCGAAAAGAGAAACTTAGCCGTAAAACAACTAAAGGCTAATGAGGCTGAAATAAGTTCAGTTATGAAAGATACTAATCTTTCTGAAGAGCAATTGGGTAAAACAGAGTATGGTAAAGGATTACTCAATAAAAGAATAGAAGCATCAAAGACATTCGCGTCTACTGATATTAGAACAAAGTTAGCTGACGATGAAGGCGATAGTGAAGCAGCTATCGAACAAGCAAAAGTATCTGAAGAAAATTTAGAAGTTCAAAAAGATCAGCAAAAATCATTAGAAAGAATTGAATCATATTTAAAGCCATCTGATGTAAGACCATCTGCCGATAAATCAAGCGAAGGTGGTGGTTTACTCGGTGGTTTAACTAAAGGATTAAAGGTTGTTGGTCCAGCTATTTCCAAGTTCGGTGGATCTGCTGGTAAAGGTATACTAGTATTCTTTAAAGGATTGGGACAGGGATTAGCAGCTCTTGCTTCACCAGTAACTTTACTTGGTCTTAGTGCATTTACGTTAGCGATGATTGGGGTTGGTAAAGCGTTAGAAGTAGCAGCTCCAGCTTTTGAGGCAATTGCTCCAGTTTTAATGAAGGTGGCTGAGGTTATCGGAACAGTATTTGTTACTGCGTTGGAAAATATCCCAGCAACATTAAAGGCAGTTGGCGATGTCATCACTTCAGTTGGTGGTGGTATTGCTGCAGTTATCACAGCTATCGCTGATTCCATCGTGAAAGTAGTTGATGCTGTTCGTAAATTATTTGGCATTGGATCAGATAATAGCGCAGCAGAAAAAGCAAACGCTAACATAACATCGAATGTTGGAACAGCTGTAAAAAATATGGTTGCAGCAAACGATTCTGCGGGACAGGGTCCAACTGCAAGTGGATACGATAAAAATGGAAATTATGTTGGAACCCCATCTGATACTCCTGCAATGATAATGCGAAAACAAAGAAATAGAGCAGAGGCAGCAGGTTTAGTAGAAGAAAGTAGAAGGGTAGAAGCAGCCAAGGGAAATTATGCTACTGGCGGTGGAAATACAGTTGTCGCTCCAGTAACAACAAATAATACTCAAGTTGCTCAGAACGTATTTAAGATGCCTACTAGAAACAATGATACCTCATACGGTAGATATATGAGGTATTTGAACGACTACTAAGAAAAATGGGGAGCTCTAGGCTCCCCAAGTTTTTTACTCTTCCGCAGCAATCTTTTGGAAGTATGACATCATATCATCTTCATCCCCACCCTCATCCAAAGATGGAGCAGGTTTCGATGCTGGTTTTGGTGCTGTGGCGGACTTAATTACTGGAGCATCCATTTCTTCAGCAATTTCCGAAGCAGAAGGAACTGGCTCACCATCACCAAGAACACTAGCGAGTTTGTTAGTTAACTCTGAATAAGTCTTAAAGTGTTTGCGATCAAGAAACTCGACCAGTTTATATTGTTTGCTAACAACCTCAAGTAGTTTCTCTTCATCACCACCAAACAGGGAAGAAGGTTCATTGAACTGAGACTGATCGTAGTTAGCATAACCATCTACTTTACGCATACGCAGTTTGAAATCTGCACCTTCCCACAAGTCAAACACATTGACTGGCTTCTCATCTTCGAAAGTAGGACGAGCTTTGTCCATAATCTTATCAAAGATTTTCTTACCAAACTTAAACAACTTGACTTGACCTTCATTTTCAGGGTGCTTTGGGTCAGAGATAATAAGCACGTTAGCGATGTAAGAAAGTTTACGCTTCTGCTTCTGAGCGATCTTCTTATTCTCTTCCGAGCCAGAGTTCCAAAGTTTTGTGTTCAGTTCACCAACTGGATCATTCTCGCCAAGAGTTGTCAGAGAATTTTCGATATACCATTTACCAGTTGGACCCTGGAAAGCGTGGGAAAAGATGCGAACCCAAGGAAGTTCATCGCCTTCAACTCGAGGAAGGAAACGAATAGTCGCAGTAGCATTACCTGCTTTATCTGGGTCTAGTTTCCAGAAGCGATCGTCTGTGTAAGATTTGGTTTCAGAAGAAGGGTTAGCAATCTTATCGAATGCTTGGGTGATTTGACCGAAGTCGTTGTTACGCATTTTGCGAAGCGTTTGAATATCCATCGTATTTCCTTTATGTGTTAAAATGTATTTACTTATATTTACCGTATGTATCAGTATACTCTGTTTCAGAATCATCGTCAAGAAAATCTTCTTCTTGATAATCCTCATCAACATACCTATTTAGCACTTTCGTGCCTTTAGTTTTGCCAGCAGACTTACGGTGTTTTCTGCTATCAAAATCATCTTCATCATATCGTTTATAATTTGTTACTGTGCGTCCCATTTTAAAACTGAGTTAGCTCCTGCTTAAAAGATTCATAAATTGGAAGGACTTTGATAACATCATACTTGACAAATCCTTTCGCCTTTTCAATTCTCCTTCGTTCATCATCCCACAATAAAGAAAGAGAATGATTCTTTTTCCATCTTTCGATGAAATTTTCAAAGTCGTCTAATATTCTAACAGTTTCCAAAGTAATATGTTTCCCAACATAAAGTTTAAGTAATTCTGGATAACTATTGTCGACAAAATCAAAAAGATTTTTCGGATATACCTTTTCTTTTTCGCAGTGCAGTAGAATATTATCTAAATCATTTTTAAATATGTAGGCAATGCTTTCTTTTCTTTTAATCCAGGTTAAATAGTTTTGTTGCGCTTCTTCTTGTTCCCAAACTGAGTGCTGGCAACCATACGCGAAATTTGATACAAAAAACTGAATAACGTCTTTATCGCTCTCTAGTTTGTGAGCAAGTCTTTCGAAGTGAAATCTATCTGATCTATTCTTAAATGCGTCAAGAGATCCCTTCACATTACCTTTGTTTTGAAACACATTATATTTGTCAGTAGTGAAGTGAAGTTTGACAGCCATGTAATACTTGTACGCTTTAAACCCATTCATACATCAAGAGTGCCCTGCTTCGGTAGATAATTAAGTTCTCTCATTTCAACTGCAATTTTATCTTTCAAATTAGCATTGACCAATCCAGAAATATCCTGCGGCTCAAGATAATTTTCCTTACAGTAATCTAAAACTGCGTCCATGTAGGATAATCTCTTTTCTTTCACAATCTGTTCAATGTAAAGAGAAAACTCATTGGGTGATCTAAACATTATTTTTCTTAAGATAATAGTTTGCTGTGTTAATCAGTTGGGAAAGTTTCGAGTAATCGTTCATCTTCTTACGATAGAGATTCCAAACTGGGGTATCTGTTTCTTCATAATTCATTTTACGCTCAAATTTGTCTAAAAATTGAGTCATGAACTTATCAAGTTTCATTCGTTCTTTTTGAAGATCGAAGTGAAGATTCGACAGTTCTTCAATTTTATTGTGAATATGTAATTCTACAATTTTGTGATTCGTTTCACTAACACTAATCATAATATAATTTTACCCCCAAATAGAAAATTTGTCAAGTTTAGATTTTTCAATTTCTCTTTGCATCTGGTGGCGATATTCCCTTCTGAGCCACCACTTATACTTGTTGAAATAATCTTTAACTGTTGATTCAGGAATTGTATGCCATGATTCACATTCTTCTTTATGTGCATAATACTTTTCCTGCAACCAAAGCCTAAAATCCATCATGATACAAGCATCCTCACAAGACCAATGGTGTCGATTGTAACAAGTAGAAGATAATTGGCAAGCATACCGAAGGACTTGCGAGTATAAGCAGCCCAACCATACATAGCACAACCAAGAATCCAAATAGGATAAAGAATAAGTAACGGAGGGTTCGGAACCGTAAGAGCCATAGTAATACTGCAGCCAATACTAATAGCCCAAGCAAGAAGTTCAACAATAAAGCGAAACCTATTAGACTTAAAATCACTCTTTATCCAATCCCACGTATTCAAAAAAACTTCATTCATTATCGCCTCATCTTTGCTAAGTCTTTTGCTTCATCATCACTGAAAACTGGCACAGCGTTTGACTTGTGCAAAGTTCCAATACCAATAATTTTATCGCCTGTATATTGCTGCTGATTTAACTTAGCAGCATAACCAACGCCAGAATCGCGACTGGGATAATGAACAGATTCTCTCCCAGGTGGAGGACTGAGTTTGTAATCAGTAAGCGTAGTTCGTTGATTAGATTTTTTAACTGATTTACCATGATGTTTCCTTTTCAATTGTTCCCAAGAATCTTGCAGTTCATAATATTTTCGTTTTTCTTCAGCACTCTTAAATTTGAGTTTTTGTTTTTTGGTGCTAGTCGTAGTATACCACGCTGGCATCATTCCCATTAATCAACCTCGCGACTGGTTGGCTGATAAACATGATAGTTGGTGTTTTGGAACACGCTATTCAAAAATGTCAACGCTTCTTGACCGTGGTTTTCACCCCAAAAAGTTTTGGTTTCAACCAGTTGCTGCTCTTTCAAACGATACATAACTACGGTGCCATACTCAGTCATAACAACTCCTTTATCAAGTTTACAATATAATTTTACCTGATTTCTGAATTAATGTAAATGGGTCACAAACCCTTACCAGGAGCCGTCGTCCAAGACCCCTCTGATCCAAAATGGTCCAACAGAGACAAAAAAACCCCTCTGACTAGGATCCAGTTCAGTAGGGGTTATTGCGACGAATGTAAATTCCCAGTGGTATGGATTGACTACAACACCAGCCCACACCCCTGAATGTTTGAAATAATTAAGAAATGTCTTTGACATAATCGCAAATATTCAATTCTTTGGCTTCTTCTGGACTTAACCAAATATCTTGCGGAGGAAGAAGAACTTCTCTAATCTTCTTCTCGTTCATGCCAGTGCACTTTTTATAATGCGCAATCATTTTCTTTGTCGTTAAATCAAACTCTTTGACAGTTGCGAACAATTCATGTTCTTTGCCAAATGCGCCCCATGAATATTGGTGCGATAAAATAGAAGTATTTGGTGTAAGAATTCTTTGACCTTTGTCGCCTGCAATAAAAATCATTAACCCAGCAGAAGCAATTTGACCAAGTCCGATAGTTCGGATAGGAATAGCAGATCCACGCATTGTGTCAATAACAGCGAAGGCTGCGTTGAGATCTCCCCCTGGAGATGTGATAATTAAGTTTAACTTTTCTGGTCTATCTTCGGAAAAATTTGCCTCGAAGATCCACTCAACTACTTGCTTACTACTGTTGAGAGTAATCTCCTCCATTAAAAGGTAAAACGAATGCGCCGATCGATCTTCCTTCAGTTGAAGGTTCAATTTCTGCATCATAATATTGCTCACTTTCTATCGTTTAGTATTTGTAGTATTCGTATTTAGTGTTGATGGATGAGAAATTCCATATGAGATGCAGATAATATCATCGCTCTTGGCATAAGAGCATCTTACTGAGATTGGATCAATTCCTTTGGTGATCGCATTCTCAATATTTTTAGCCATCAGATTTCTATCGTTTGTGTAGTAAACGACAGTAGCAATTATTGCACTAAAAATTAGTATGGCTGAAGAAATAATTAGTATTTGTCTTTCACTCATAGCGTTTCCTTTTTAACGTAAAATATGTGTCTGCCTATAACAGCAGTTCTTTGCATATTTTTCCAGTTGGGTCTTACATAATCAGCATGATAGAAAAGCGCACCTCTTGATGGGTCGTCTAATCTTTCATAGTTTGCGTAAACAAACAACGCAATTCTTTGTGCCTCTAAATAGGCATCCCAGTTTTTAACACTCTTGTGCTTTTCGCAATACCAAGAGAACTGGCAAACATTAGCAATTCTTTGTTTGACAACATCACATATGTTATCAGGATACAGTCCAGATTTAACGCGATTCAGAGTGACGAATGCTACCGCAACTCTTCCTCTTTCTGGCTCGTATGCTGATTCAAAGTAGATGTTCTCAGCCAAGCACTGAACATTTTTCTTAGTTTCTTTAGTGAGTAATTTTTCACTAACGATTAAAGGTTTTTCAAATTTCTTTACGGATGCTACATAACCGAGTGTCACAAAAAGTATTCCAAGCATAACGCTCAGAAGTATTTTTGATTTTAACATATCTTCTCCTGTTTGAAAAGAGAGTGTGCGAACACACTCTCTAATCCCCATGGATTATTTCTTAGTTACTTTCACTTCTTGTTGTGGGGCGTTTGAAACGAAGCCATTGAGTTGCTGCGCTTTGGCAATAATCTCTGCTTCGGTGGGGTATGGAGGAAAGCCAGGATGATCAGGCATCACTCCACCATTGAGTTTAGCAGATTCAGTTTTCATCTGCCAGTCATTGTTAATGACTTCACGCTTACCATAATAATCTTCGGTAAGCATATCTTTCGCCATTTTTAAAAGTTCAAGGCGAATCTCGAACGGAGTCAGGTTTGACATGGTACTTCTCCTTTGTGTGTTGTGTGTGAAATGAAAGTTTTAAAGGGATCTTTCAACCCTCATCATATATTTATTATACTACGAATTTAGTCATGGGTCAAATTGAGTTTTTCGATCGTAGTAAAGAGTTTCTTTAACTACATTCCCATCTTTTTCTATACGATCAATAAAATTGAAGATACAACCCTTACCCTCTTCTCTGGCTAAACGATCCCAAGACTTACGCCACTCTCCAACAAATTTAGGATTATAGTTGGGTTTACCCTTCTCGATAAAGTTATCTGTAAAACTTCCAATATCAATATCCCACCAAGAATCACAACCGTAAATATCAAGTTCGGTAAAACCAAGTTTTAACATAGCAAATGCTGCCCAATGACCAGAACTGTAATAATTTCTCAGCACATTGAAAGTGCCTAGAATACGAATAGTATTTTGTGCAAAGTATTTTCTATTTTCTTTGACTGTTTCAGTAGTAGCATTATTTAATACAACAGTGTTGGTTAACATAGGTGCTTTACCAGCTACCCAAGTATGAATAACTTCTCTGTCTATGATTGATGTTGCGTCAACAGCAACTGGTGGGAAATTACATCCCATGGTGTATAAACCATTGGGCGTATAATATTTTCTTCTCGGACCATTGCAAAGGACGTTGCCCTTGCCTTTGTTTTTTGGTAGTTGTTCCACGTTAAAAAATAATTGTCTGTTTGGTATTATCAAATTTTATTATGAATCTCTGAGATTAAATAGTCAGCATATATCCTGTGTCCGTCTTCTAAAGGATGGTGACCTGGTCCTTTCGCTAACCCATTTTCTTTACAAATTTGGTTAAATGTTTTATATATCAAACTATCTTTATGCGGAAATTCGTTAAAAAATATATCTCTATCTTTTTCTGAAACAAAATGATATATGTATTTTATATTTTTATAATTGCAATATTCAGAAAACATACTAATATAAAAAGAATGATACTCGTACCAAGTCTTATAATCTGAAATAGAGTATATCATCTTTGATAATTTATCATAAATGGTACTTTTAAAACTTGATGGGTTTATTTGTAAAAACTTATCATTATACGGAAGCATAAACCTTTCCAAAAATGTTATGCTTATTACACAAGCATCGAAAGATTCAACCTGAATATGCTTATAGCAATCATAAAATATTTTTTGATTGGAAGAACCATTAGCTGATATATTCACATCATCAGAATTAAATCTTTCTGATATTAATTTACTATATCTTGTGATGTGTGGATTTTGTAATTCTGCTCCATAGCAATAACTACATCCGTTAAACAATATTTTCATATTTATGTTGCCATTAAAAGAGCAGGTTATTCTGTTACGAGGAAACCTGCAAAAACCCTAAGCAGCGTTTAAGCTGCTAATGCGTAAACTTCATCGTTTGCATTTACTAGTTTTGCTTGATTTACGGTCATCGCCTACCGTGTTGCCGTCTCTACTATCTCACGCTGTCGAAACCAGGTCATCCCCATCAGAAGCATACTGTTCTTGATTAAATCAAGTGCCTTCGTTAGGGTCTGCAACAATATGCTTTTGGTGGAGATGGAGGGAATCGAACCCTCGTCCAACATGCCTTCGCTTTGAAGGGATTACAACAATAATTTTATTTATGCAACTTTCATATGGCTGCTACGAATTTCTTTATATCGATCAGCAGCATAAGAAGCAGCGAATGCTTTTGGTTTAACCATTGGGATGACATTACAAGTTCCGCGGATATAACCAATTGCTTCATTTAATACGCAGTTGCTTCCGTATAGTTCATTAGGATTGATGTCAAGATGGACTTCTACTTGTCTATCCACCAAAACATCAGCTAATTTGAGATACAACTCTGAGAGTTTATATGCTTCATTCATCAAACGGAATCTCGGTCGATCCTGTTTCTGATCGTAATCGCGCTCGCGTTGAACTTCACCAAATAACTTACATCCATGTTTACCGTCAATGTGCACGACGATGGCTAGGATATAATCAGCATACCATTGATTGTTTACAATTAACCTTTCAGAATCACAACCAAGATAAATTTTTGTTTCTGGCGTTTGCCGAGAAATGAATTCGCTAACTTCTTGAAGATCGATTGTAAACATAATATCCTTTCATTTATACCAAACAGGCATCGCGTAACGATTACCCTTTATAACCTCGGTGATTCCATGTTTATAAATTGTCCCATCAAAAAATATTGTTCTACCAACTTTGGGTCTTACTTCAATGTCATCTATTATATATGTTCTTCCCCCAACGCAAGAATCATTTAAATACGTAACAGATGTCATAACAGTATTTGGACTTTTAAAATCAAAATGTTCTTGTAATCTTGTTCCTGGTTTCCACTCTGTTATTTGTCCCCAATCAACTACATATGGCTTATCATAAATCTTAGAAACAGTATTTTCCAAAATACTGTATATTTTTTTGAATGTGGGGTTATTGTTATCAATATCAAAGGCGACGTTTGTTTTATCGCTAGGATATCGAATATTACCTCGATTTTTTTGAGATATAAAATAACGAACCAAAGATTCGCATATTCCTTGACTAAAGAGATTTTCAATAATTACTATCATTTATTTCCTGGCATCCCAGTAGGGACTCGAACCCCAACCAAGTATTTTGGAGACACTTATGCTGCCATTACACCACTGAGATAAAAAAACTGATGCGTACCAACGGCAGAGGCATCAGCCATATTATAGTAACCCCCAATGGTGCGCTTTGCCAATCTGCTAGTAGATTGTATCACAGTCAAGAGGCGTTGGGGGTGTTGTTACATCTATTTATGCGTTCAACACCTTAGCGACAGCATTAATGACGGAAGCAATACGACCAATGTCACGAAGTTGCTCGACAGTGTATCCTTCTTTCTTCAAAGTTTCGTAGTGCGCTTTGACGCAGAAGTGACACTTGCCAACGATAGAAGCAGACAGCGAATATGCTTCGAAACGTGCCTTGGTGGTTCCACCATGAGTAGCAATAGCGTTCATGCGTAATTGAGCTGGAAGTCCAGTTAGATTTGCATCATCAGCCATCTCAACAAATGGATACCATACATTGTTCATAGCCATCAGCGAAGCAGCAACAATCGCTGCCTCTGCTTCTTTCTGGTCAGACAACTGAGTTTGCATCCAAGTCCAAAGTTTACTGTTGCCAGTAGCAAAGGCAGCAGCCAGAGCCACTGCCTCTGCTTCTTCTGGAGCCAGAGTGCTACGCTTGACAACTGCATCAATATTCAAACGAGTGTCTTTGGCATACTCAGGTAAAGTTTCTTTAATAGAATCTACCCAATTCACAGTGTCTCTCCTCCAACTGTGCGGTTACATGCGCAGAGTTCGCCAGTTTGAAGTGCGTCGAGAACGCGCAGAGTTTCTTCTGGTGAACGACCAACATTCAAGTTATTAACAGTAACGTGCTGAATGACTCCATCTGGATCAACAATAAATGTAGCACGAAGGGCAGCACCTGCTGGAGCATAGAACACACCGAGTTGCTCAATCAGTGACAATTCGCCACGCTGTGTATCAGCGAACTGGATATGCTTGATTTTCTTGAGATCTTCGTGGGCATTTTGCCAAGCAAGTTTACAAAATTCGTTATCTGTTGAACCTGTGAGTAGAACTGCATCACGATCTGCGAAGTCTTGGAATAACTTATCATATGCTACGATCTCTGTAGGACATACGAATGTGAAATCCTTTGGATAGTAAACGATAACTTTCCATTTGCCTGCAAACGATTCTTCAGTGATAGTGAAGAAATCATCTTTACCAGGATTCACGCCTGTTACTGCAAACTTTTCAATTTTTTGACCAACTGTTTTCATTTCAATTCCTTTTCGTTGAGGTATTACATGACGGACAATGATATTTCTTGAGATAATCTAATTGTTCCAAGTAACTCATTATACCCTCCTGTTTAGATTTTGTAAAATAAAAATGCCTCTTCATGAGGCTACTTATTACTTAGTCATTGAAAACCTAAATTGAGGGTCGGCTTCCCATTTTATGTTTCAATGGGAGTGATTACAAAAACTAATGGTGCGAGGAGAGGGACTCGAACCCTCACGGATTTCTCCAGCGGATTTTAAGTCCGCTACGGCTACCATTACGTCACCCTCGCAAATCTGGAGCACAGAGTCGGATTTGAACCGACGAATTTACGGATTTGCAATCCGTTGCATTTGACCACTCTGCCATCTGTGCTTGGTGCGCCCACTTGGACTTGAACCAAGGACCAACGGATTATGAGTCCGCTGCTCTAACCAACTGAGCTACAGGCGCAAACTGGCGCGACTGGCAGGGATCGAACCTGCGACCCACAGCTTAGAAGGCTGTTGCTCTATCCACTGAGCTACAGTCGCATAACTGGTACTCCGTAGGAGAGTCGAACTCCTCTTACTGGAATGAAAATCCAGTGTCCTAACCGATAGACGAACGGAGCGAACTGGAGCGAGATATCAGAATCGAACTGATGACGTCTGCTTGGAAGGCAGTGGTTTTACCATTAAACTAATCTCGCAGTTTTTACTTTTCTAAAACAGCAACGATATGCTCTTCTTCGATAAGTACTCTTTGAACTTCATTGATTTTAGTTACTTGCCCCTTAGACCAGTCAAGATAAACAACATCATCTACTTTGACTTCTTTCACATCTGGTCCAACAGCAAGAACAGTACCAGTGTATGAATCTCTAGCAGAACTAGCAGAATCCAGAATCAAACCTGATTCGGTTTTAATTTCTGATTTATTTTGAGCAATCAAAACTTTTGATTTAATTGGTTTGATATTCATTTCGCAGCCAATGCTTCTTTTTCTGCAGTGATTTCTTTGCGACGTTCGCGAATGGCTTTGCTCATTTCTTGAAGTGCCTTTCGAGCACGAGCAGCAGATGCTTTAACACCCTTATCTTTAAACTTCTCATTCTCTGCCTTATACACTTCAAACTGCTCTAATAAAATTTCATGATTCGTCATACACTTCTCCTTAATAAAATTGGTGGAGATGACAGGGATCGAACCTGCGACATCCAGCTTGCAAAGCTGGCGCTCTCCCAACTGAGCTACATCCCCTACTTGAACACACCATTCCAGTCTTCTGAAATGACAGAATAATCTTTATCTCTATAATTACATTCTTTACAAACGGAAAGGTCTTTTCTGTTACCACCAACCAATGTTTTTCTATAATGATTTAGTTCTTGATTATGATTCCATATTTCTTCGAATGGAGTTTCTAATATATTTCCATATTTTGTTTCTCTAACCCAATCCTCGCAACAAGTAAGGACTGTTCCATCCCAATCAATCATTGCTTCGTGTAATGGTCTGTGACAGTAAATTTGATTATCGTTCACTGATTTGAATACAGTCCCTGCTCTGTTCCAATACACCACAGAAACATCATTTTCTTTAACTTCAGTAACGTATTTACTTCTTATCCTAAATTTAGTTAGTTTAAACTTTTTTAGAAGAAATTCGTTATATAAGTTATATCTAGTTGGACCATTATACGTAGTTACTACTATTTCTTCAAGTTTAAGCCTATCTAGTATATTAGCAGAAACTTTTTCTGTATACAACAAATCACCATTCGTATATAATCTGGTTTTTATATTTCTCTTGGTAAATTCTGCTATAATATTAAATATTTGTTTGTGTAATAATGGTTCCCCATATCCAGAAATAGAAACTAACCCAGTATATTCACACCGAATTAGAGTTTCTGCTAATGATTTAGCAGTTTCTATTGACATCCAAACTTTTTTATTTGGAAAAATAGAAGAATCATGATGCGGGCAAATATTACATTTTCTGTTACACATATCAGAAACAGAAAGAACTATTTTTTGTAAACCGAGTAGTTTCATAAACGAATCACCATATTCCCCTAAACATTTCTATCCCAAAGATTATTTGGTATTATTCTATGATCGCAACTTCTGTATAATTTTGAATTAGGATGCTTTTTAAAATCTCTAATAAAAACTGAAGTGCAACTTTCAAAATGTTCCCCCTGCTTTAATCCCCAGAACGGAATTTCTTTATAATCATAAGAATTTAACAAACTACAGGTATTTTTATAATTATCTGAATTGTCTAATACAATTATATTAATAGGCTTATTTAAAATCAAATTTTTTATTAATTTAAATCTATTGCACGCGGAATCTACAATCGCTATTGTATTATCAGAAACTTCGAAATTAACTTCTAGTTGTTCGAGTTTATTTGTCGAGACCAATTCAATATTAACATTTTTTATATTGTTGCTACGAATGATGTCATAATACTTCTTACTAGTTTCAAAAGAATATACTTGTTTGAAACAAGAAGCAAAATATAAAGTAGAATCCCCAGAACCAAATTCTATTAGATCCCATGAAGAAAACTCATGAGAATTTACCCAGGAAATGAATGGATACGTTAAATTTGGAAACATTGTTTTTGATTTTTTGAAGAAATTTTTATTATCATAATAATTAAGTAAAAAAGAAACCATCATCCAATAGTCAGTTGTAGAATATAAACTTCTATCTTCTGGTATTGTAAAATCACTACTTAAAAACTTTTTATAATAATCCATAAAATATTCTTCATTAATAAGTATAGTTGGTCGGTGATGAGAGATTCGAACTCCCGACCCTCTGCTCCCAAAGCAGATGCGCTACCAGACTGCGCTAATCACCGATGGTGCTTCCTTGAACCTGCGGTACATATAGAAAAGACTTACTGCCAAGATATCTACCAGCGTACCTGCTTCTCCTTCCATCCGCTAACCAACCCAAGGACTCTCGTATTGCCAACGCCAGTTCGGTTTGACTGCATCTTTCGATGTAGTAGGTTTGCCACTCGTCTTTCAACGTACAGGCTTTCTACTAGAACCACCCGTAGGGATCAACCTACTTCTCATCGTGCGGGTCACACTAGCTGCTGATTAGGCGAGCTCGTTCTGGTGCCCTCTGTCGGATTCGAACTGACCACCTACGCATTACAAGTGCGTTGCTCTACCAAATGAGCTAAGAGGGCTAAAACTTTTGGCTGTCTAGGCTGGGCTCGAACCAGCGACCAAGTGATTAACAGTCACCTACTCTACCAACTGAGCTACTAGACAACGGAACAACTATTTATTACCTACCATATTGAAGCACACTACTGAGTCGTCGAATGTGCAGCCTGGATGAATAGAATAACCCAGCGTGATCAGTCCTCTCCGCGGATGCTCTATACTGCTGAGAGTAATGCGCTTCAATATGGTGGGCAAAGATGGATTCGAACCAACTCAACCAAAGGTAACAGATTTACAGTCTGCTGCGACTCTCCAACTTCGCCGTTTGCCCACGCATCAATTTTTAAAGATCAACAATTCAATCATAAGTATACCCTATTTCTGAATTATTGTCAAGTCATTTGGCGGAAGCGGTGAGATTCGAACTCACGGAGAGGTCGCCCCCTCGCTGGTTTTCAAGACCAGTTCCTTAAACCACTCGGACACACTTCCAATCTTTTAGTATACACGATTATTTAATTAAAGTCAAATACCCTTTAGTTGTTTGAATTGGGAACGCAGGTCTTTAAACTGATCAATCCAGGTATCCCTTCTCTCAAAAAACACAAGAGGTTCATGGTCTTCGACAGCCATCAAAATTACTAAACGATTCACTGGCATTCCTGTTCGTTCTTCAAAAGCAACAGCATATGCTGAACATTGCATAAAGTAATTATGAATGTCCTCATGGCGTTTGACCCTTCTTGAAGTTTTGAAGTCAATAACTGATAACTTACCTTCATATTCAGCAATACAGTCTACCGTACCTGCTACTTGAAGGTGGTCAGAATATAATGGAGACTCTAGTGCGTGAACATTATTTATTTTCTGCAGTTCGGGAACAAAAGAAGTCCACATTTCCGCATCAAAGATATCTGGTTCAACATGTTCGTTATTGAGATAGGATTCGCAGAGGGAGTGAATCTTTGTTCCTCTACTGGCAGCTCTACTGGAGATTGCGTTGGCTTGTGCTTCGCCGACTCTTTTTCTCCACTCAACGATTGCCTGTTTGTTGTGCAGTCCAGTAACTGTTGTGACGGATGGATAGGCTGCACCTGTTGGCGTTCGGTAAACTCTACTACCGTCTGCTGCTGATGTGCGTTCAAGTTTACTGAAGTCATGTTTTATATGGTTAATCATTTAGTTAAATAAGTTTTCTTTATATATGATATTGCAGTTTGTATTTCATCATCACTATATGTATTAGACCAGTTATATGGTTTCAACCTATTTAACTTATGGTCACCTTTATCTGAAATGACTTCATTTAGTAGATTTGGTATTTGCATATATTTCATTTCACATATCTCAAGAGATGCCAACATAGAAATCAAGTCTCTCTTTGGTCCCTTTAAAAAAAGATCCCACCAAAAATCGCAATAAGAAACATTTATTCCATTCATCCAAATAACAAAACTAACAATAGGTGGTTTCTTAAAAGACCATCCAAGATCAGAAAGTACTTTGCAATAATTAATAATTTCTGATGGAGATATTAGCCCCTTTTTTAAATAATTACTTTCTACTGATTCTAAAAAAGATTTGTGTGGTATTTTTTTACCAAGGAATGCTAGTGGTATATCTTTAGAAAAAAATTGTCGAGAGGCTTCAATAAATTTTTTGGTATGTATTCTTCCTGCATCTATCCAAACCAATTTGTCATTTATATCAAAAAACTTATAAGGAAGAATCCTAAAATAACGAGACCTGTAAAATGGATCTGTTAAACCACCGAGGGAATCAGAAACCTTAACATACTCCCAAGGACCAATTTTATTCACTTCTTTATCATAAAAACAAATATATTTTGTATTTGAGTCGTAATGATTCAGTTCTGATATTTTATCATACCCATCAATCACGCAAGTGTATACAACCATATTATTCGGCGAACTCAAACCATCCAGTCATAATATACTTCACTCCACTAAGTGGAGGATTTCCTCTATGTGTATGGGTGTATGAAGCTGGAAAAATGCACAAAGAACCTTGTTTAGCTTGGATTCTTTTTCTTTGGTACAAGAACTCGGTTTCTCCTCCTTCTTCCACATCATTCAAATATATCGTATAAGCTGCGTATCTGTAAGAAGAATCTATTGCACCATGCTCACAATGCCAAACGTGATACCCACCAGAAGGTAATGTTTTTTGTATTTTACTTCCTGGGGATAGTCTAATTTTGCCAAACGTCTCCATAATAGAATATTCAGCAATATATCTTTTATAACATTCCAGTATTCTACGCAAAATGGGTGTCCAATTTGGAATTGAATATGTTACGTTATATTGCGAATTCCTCAGAGCGTTTTCCACAGGAGAATAAGCCAAATCGTCTTTTTGGATCTTGGGGGATCCAACAACTTGCCTATTGAATGTTTGATATTGAATTTCTTCTGATTCAAAAAAATTAACAATCTCAGAACATTCTTTTGATGTTAATAAATTTGGAAATACGCCTATGAAATTATCAAGAGTATAACTTTCATCAAGAATAAACTCAGTCATTTTGTTTTTGTTTTTCCTTTAGTGCGGCAATTTGATCTTTTAGTAATAACTTATGCTGCTTCATTTTATGAATCTCATCATCAGTAAAGACACCAGTTGATTCTTTACCATGAATCTTTTTATCTAACGCATGATGCATTTCTTGTAAGTGTTTAATTCTATTCTCATACATGCTTAGTCTCCTCGATTAAATCTTCATACTGGATTTTTGCTAAGATGTAGTCTTTCACCAAAGAACTACGAACGATGTCATCTGCAGTAAACTCAATTCGAGTAAACGCTTTCATATGATGAGCAATGTCAAAGAACTTCAATATACCAGACTTATCATTTGCTTTGCGTAAGTCAGTTTGACGATAATCACCGCACCAGATAATCTTTGAACGATAACCAACACGAGTCATTACTGTGTCAATTTCTTCAAAGTTCATATTCTGCATTTCGTCTACGATAATAATAGCATCATCAAAAGACATACCACGGATAAACGACGTAGATATAAACTCAATATGGTGCTGTTCTTCAAGTCGCTGATAAGCATCTCTTCTTCCAAATAATGTATGACAAATTTGCTGATAAGGTTGACGGAAAATTTCCATCTTTTCATCAACGTCGCCAGGAAGATGTCCCATATCTCTTGACTGGACAGAAGAACGGACAATAATAATCTTATTAAATGGATTGCCTTTGTCTAATACTTCTTCTAGCGCTTTATAAAGAGCGATGAATGTTTTTCCTGTTCCTGCTACGCCATGTAATGCTATAAAGTAGTCCTGCCTTTTATACGCCTCGAAAAATTTTTTTTGATTTTCAGTCAATGGTTCGAACGTCTTCAAATCCTCCATTCGAATTTTTAATGTATTGTTAATTGGCTTATTACTTTTCGTTCCTTCTCTTGGTTCATTTGATTCTTCATTTTCCACTGCTTTAAGGGCACGTCTAGCCATTGAAGTTCCTTATTGTTATTGTTATCGAATGTTGTCTTTAAGACCCTTTCCTCCTGGCGTTTTCTCTGATATCTTCTGAAGCACCTCCCTAAATCCGTTATCGAGTTTACGCACACCTAGTCGCACTGCATCCCCAAGAGGGGGAGCAGAATCAAAATATCTTTCGTGCGTGGGATTGTCAAGTTTATATTGATCAAGTTCAGAGATCTTCATAGTCTTTTCAAAAACCTCATCAGTTTCTTTATTTTTAAACATGTATGTTGGCATAATCAACCTCCTTCGCTTCTATTTAGCGATAAATGATGGCGTTTGTCTATTTTTCCAAGAAAACATTCTAGTCTTCGCGCCATTATAATAATTGAAGTATGATTGAATAGAATTGCCTGGAACTTTATATTCATCTGGCATAGCAGGAGTTGGTTCAGTGAATGGATTGTCTGGCAAATTTTTTGGGAAATTATTTTTGAGTGTAATCATCAATCCACTTTTCTCTACGCTGTGAATTTTACCATAACGATATGTATATTCAACACAAAGTTCCTCAAGAAGTTCTGCGAGCCACATGTAATTTTGAATACCCTTACGACACCAAATCGCAGAAGGATGGTTGATGTGAGATGCTTTGAACAGAATCGATTCTAATTCAGGATTATTTAACTTCCATCGTTTAATGTTTCTGCCATTTGATGTTTTATCAAAATATTGAACACCATCAAGTGTGCGATGTGCAGTTGAAAGAAGTTGAGCATATTCAAGAATCATCTTGACGCAATGTTTATCAACATGCATCTGTGCGCAAATTTTAGGATTTCGATCTAGATAAAAGATATTCATGATATTCTAACTCAGCAAATCGCTTTCTCAATTTAACAATGGTTTCGTCAACCTTCTCATCAACATGAAGTATACCATATCCACCTGCATCTGTAAAGTATTTTATGCAGTCTGGTCTATCATCAATCAAAATTGAATTGTGTGTTGCATACTTGGCTTTTTCTGCAAAAGTGGTAACGAAATTTCTTGGGTAGTTGATTCCGTGCTTTAACAACCAATTCGTCTTTTGAGTAGCTGCTTCTTTTCCGTGTCGAACTTCTTTAGATCCAACAGAAGAAAGTATTTCAACCACAAGACCACGCGTTGATAATTCGCGAACAACATCAAGCAGTTTCTTCGCATGAGGCATCATATCTAACTTCTCAAATAATTTACCATGCATGACTGCTTGACGAAAGCGCAACCTATCCTTGGTCTTTACATCGCCATAAACATCATAATCTTTGTGAAAGTATGTTGAGTCAAAATCAGCCAACACACCATCCATATCTAGGTATAAAGTATTCATCATAACTTAATTATACCCTAATTATGAATTAAAGTCAATTAACAAATTTACTAAAATCAGGTGGTTTCCAGCCCTCTGGTTTTAACACTTTACCATCTTCTCGTTTAATAACTTTGCCAGTTTCTTTATCGATCTTAGCAAGATTTGATTGAGAACCCTCGTCCCAAATTCCTTCGCAATCCCAACCTCTAGATTTCATATAACCAATGATAACCCAAATCATGTCGAAACAAGCATCAATAACCTCAGCGTCATCATTCTTATTACTGGCTTGGATATATTCATTAAATTCTTCGCAAATAAGACTATGATACAAAGATGACTGCGGAATATTTTTCTCGGTTGTAGTTTGACCAACTGCGTTCATAAACGCAGCTACATCACAAAACATTTTACTCATAATTGTTCCACCTCTACCTTTGATTTATTTAAAAATTGTTTACCTGCATCATCTCGATAATCTATCTTATAATATACCTTAGAAATTCCTGCACCGAAAATCATTTTTGCACAATGTATACATGGAGCATGCGTGAGGAACATAGTCGCATCTTTACCTGATTCGCCATCCCTCGCCAGTTTCATAATAGCATTGGCTTCTGCGTGAATAACTTCATCTTTGGTTATGAGATAGTCTCGACCATAATTGGCAAGATGAATGTCGTGTTCGACGTATACATATTCACATTCGTTTTCCCATCCAGCAGGCATACCATTATAACCAAGGCTGATGACGCGATGATCTTTGACAATCACTGCACCAACTTTTAGTCGGACTGCGTGAGACAACTTTGCTGTTTCTTCAGCCAATGTCATATAGAGATCAAGAAATTTTTTCTTCACCAAATAATTCCTTAAAAGACCTTTCAATTGGAATTCTTACATTACTACAAATATTCCCAGCAAATGTATACCTTTTAGTATGTGTTGGAGGAACATCGTGGTACATCAAGGAACTAAAAATAAACAGTTCATGATTCTTTGGATAAAAAGGAACATATGTTTTATCTGAACACCCCAAATGCTGCATAGACTTAAAAGAAATCATTCTAATTGGAGCAGAATATTCCTCTACATTTAAATAGTAACAAAAAGAAATGTCAGAAAATACACCATGGTTGTGTTCAGCAACAAACTCTCCAGGTTCCTGGACATTAAACCAAGAAGACCTAAGCAATAAATTACTGTCATTTAATTCTTTTGCAGAAAAATCATATAAAGAATATAAAATCTTTTCGCTAGTAATTATATTAAAAAGTTCAAATAGTAATTCGTTGGTAAGGTCTTTGTGTTTGATATGAGTGTCCCACCCTGTGTGCCAAGACTTAACATTTGACGAATTTGATGGATATCCACTATTTTTCAATTCATCTAATTGTTTAACTACTTCTTTATCTTTTTCTTTTCTGAATGGCGTCATATCAACTCTTATCACGCACATCGTGGAGTCAATAGGAGATAAACTGTAACTCGTATCGCTGTATTGTATTTTCATTTACTAGGATTTTTATCTAAACCACGCCAACCAATAATATTTTCTGTAGTCCAATAATTCCACTCACCTTCTTTAAATTCGCAAAAGCGAATATATTCTTGATTTGGGTCGTAACCTTTAACTTTAATTTCATAGTAACCATCATATTCTGGCTTTGTATCAACAGAATGCCATCCAGTTCGTTTAGCATCTGCCCAAATATCTTCCATCTCCTCAATCATATACTCATGCGCTTTGGTTTCTAGATCACCAAACTCAATCAACTCTAGGGGAAGGTCTTTAATTGATTCTGGATCAGCAATGTTGAATTCATAGTAGTCATCATCGCCATCGCTATATATTCCACCGAACCCCATTCCAGGTTCGTAGTAAACAGCTTCAACTTCCCAATCCTGCTCAACAAGTGTATCATATGCTACAGTTGGTGGCGACCAAGCAGATTCAAATGATATCCATACTTCATTGTCATTTCTACGCTCATAATCGATGATGCTGGCATCCCACTTGGTTCCCCAGTTAGCAATTGACCATTCATAGTTCCACTCACCACTGGGATTAGGAACAAGATGTTGCAGTAATTGCCCCTCAAAAAGAAGAGCATCGTTTCTCTTTGACATCTCAGCATCAAGAGCATCAATCTTCGTTTTATCAGCGTGGCGTAAAGTTACCACGTTATCGCACCAATTAGGCATAGTTTTCTTTCATAATGTTAAATATGGATTCGCGTTTATATTGCTTCTTACTCTGCGCAACCCTAACACGATACTTAGAGCTACGTAGATCTTTAGCAACATAGTCTTTTGGTTTCAAGTTTTTGACTACTATCTTCATAAACCTATTATACTACATTTACGAATTAATGTCAACTAGCCAGTTGCTTAATGGTTTTAACTTTAAACTCCCCCCATTTCTCTTCAGTCACTGGGGTCGGAGAACCATCTACAGAAGAAAACCCAAAGCGAATACCAGTTTTATTCTTTCTCGTCGACCAAACATCATAGGGGATTTTATACATATGGAAAACTTGCTTGTTATTTCTAGAATCGACGTGGGTAATAAAGATTCGCAAGGTTCCCTTCTTTGTTCGAAGTCCTAGGTTAGAAAGACCGCAACCACAAAACTGATACCCATTACCATTGTGTATATTTCTAGCTCTCGTGTATTTTGCGTCAGATCCGTCATCAAAATCTTCTCCAGTAGCATTACTTTTTTTAAGGTTTTTATTGTTATCTAAGATAGCTTGTTCGAGAATATTTGATACTGACATCAATCCAACTTTAGCTAAATGTGTTGCTTGATCTGGAGTCACTCCCACTGTCGTACTCTTTTTAAGGTGTTTCCAAAGATGACCAACTGCCAGTGCGTCAGTAATTTCTGTGTGTTTGGTATGATTTGATGCCATAATATAGTTTCCTAAAGAGTTTACGTTAAAACATTATACTATTTTTTTGAATTATTGTCAATGATTTTGATTTTATTAATAACTTCTTTAGCATCAGGGTAGTCGTCAGTGACTGCAAGAATATCTTCTAACGCTTCGCTCTTAACTTCTCCAAGAATCCATGAAAGATATTCGAGCTCTTCTTGTTGGAGAGTATCCAGGTATGCGTCGAACTCATCTTGCGGTAGCGACATAAGATATTCGCACCACAATCTCTCATGATGATAAAGCATCCTGGGATTCCTTTTTTACTTTTTCTTTCTTCACAGCAGCAGGGATGAACCCAGCATCTGACACCAACTTATGATTGATCTTTTTATACAGCTTAGGTAGTGTTTGATCTTTGATAGCCAATACAATTTTAGCCTCGCTTGGATGCAATGACTCAAGAAGATTAATGAATAATTGTTCACGCTTCAATGGTTTTAAATCTTGACGAAGAAAAACATACAATCTGCGCAACTCAGCAAGTAAACTTGTTGGACTCATAGCAAATGGCGCAGCGTCTTCTTTATATGGAGGAACTCCATCAGGAAGAAGAAATTTTTTCTCTGGTAGAAACGCATACTCGAACACAACTTTAAGAGCAGCACTACCTTTATACTGATCAATCAGTTTTGGATTTTCATTGATCTCTTCCAAAATTTCAACGATATGCTTTTTCATTAGAACTCCTCAATCTCATCTAGTAGTAATCTACATTTATTCGCAATAAGATAATTCATAATTGTCATCTTGTCGCCTTTAGGTTTAACTTCATACTCTTCTTGAACTTTAACAACAATCTCGTGGGGGATATGATCGAAGTCGACTAGTGTTTGATTTCGTTGCCAGTTACGACGCTCGTCATCATTCCTACACGCATCATATCCATTATCAAAAAACTCTTCAAGTCTTTTGGCAGAAACAGGTCTTTGACGCTCGCCAGTAACAAACACATCATCTTTACTTAGGATATTTGGAATACCGTCTCCGCTATCTCCTTTGACAATATGTTCGATAAGTTGCTTATTGATTTCAGCGTGTTTGCTCAGAACCATCTTCTTTTGCATCGGCGACCATTGCTTCACATTATTATAAACATGAAGTTGCTTGAAGTCTTTATCGCTAGAGATGATAAGAACTTCTTCGTACTTACCTAATTCCTGAGTTTGGAATGTCATAGCAGCGATAATATCATCTGCTTCAGTTTCTTCAAAATGCAGAACTTTGTATGGGAAGTTTTCTTTGATCTCTTCTCTAATTTGAGACAGCGTGTCAAAAATTAGTTGCCAATTGAGATCTGATTCTTCTCGATGTTTCTTTCTTGCTGCTTTGTAATGTTGAAAGTAATTCCTACGCCAATATTTACGACCATCGCAACAAATAACAAGATCACCATAAGTCTTGCCATATTTTTTCTTATATGATTTAAGGGTTGATAGAGTGACATGGCGGATCAGATTGATAACCTCTGCCTCAGAACCTTTCTTCAGATCACTCTGAAACGAAAGGATGTTGCTCAGTGATACTTGAGAGTAGTCTACTAAGATCATTTAAAATGCCTTCAAAATAATACATTCTTCATTGATGCGTCCGTTAACCTTCGAGTCTTTGGTTGTCAGTTTCTTCAGCTGCCCCAGCAACCAACCTTTGGTTAGGTTCTGCAAATATTCTTCTGGTTTACGTAACTTCTTACCTACAGATTCAGAAGTGCTGTAGTTGAGAAGCGTAGTTCCCTTCACCGAAAGACCAGATGCATCTGCTGCAACGTATCGTTGAATCATTCGATATTTGGTGTTGAAGATCCAAACTTCCTTAGCCCCAACAATCTCTGTCGGATTCACACTCTTGAGTTTAAACTCTTCGCATTCTTTCATATATTTCATCTTGGAAACCAACTGAGTCGGGGACTTTTGTTTCTTCGCTCTTGGTTTCTTGGTAGTCACAACCTGCTGTTCGCAATCGTTGATGATTCCTTCTAGAAATACTTTATACTTTTTCAGTTGAGTCTTGGTAAAGTTTGAGTAACCATCTTTGAGTTGATCATCTTCACCTTCGAGAGCTTCTGTTACTTCAGCGATAGCTGGCTTGTAAAATTCAGCAATCTTCTTAGCGACTTGTGCGCTTGCGTTGTTGGAAGTCAGATGCGCTTTCATCGAGAACGTGGGAACATTCTTCGAGAGAATAAACTCGTCAATCTTATAGTCTACTTCTTCGGAAACTGAAACTGCGAGATCGTGAATACGCTGTTGAATGTCAACATCTACCTTTGCTTTGACTTTCTGAATGAGAGCAGTAGTTGCGTATTTTGCATGAAGCGCATTGATGCGTTCCATAGTATCTTTACGATGCTGCTCGGAAACATACTGACCCTTTGAAGCGTGGTAAAATATAATACCAATATACTTCATCTCGAAGTCAGATGCTTTGTTGAATGTCTCAACAAACTCAGGTTGAGATTTTTTGATAGCAGCAATTGCCCACTGACGATACTTCTTAGAATCAGTGTGTTCGTT
>JACCDP010554765.1_pt1 | contig 40741 bp, 64 predicted proteins | sample 7445841 | NCBI WGS metagenome assembly JACCDP01 (sample SAMN15323441, study PRJNA562643) | freshwater metagenome | isolation source: river surface water | place: USA:Blue River Watershed | collected 2017-08-17 | reverse complement strand
TGCCCATCATCGCTTCTGCGACTTCGACAGCAAGAGGCTTATAGTATTCGACGATTTTACCCGCATACATTGCAGGGATTTCGTTCTTCTGGAGATGTTCATACAATGAGAACTTCTCTCCAGTGTCAATCATTAGTTCAATGTCTCCAATGACATCAGAAACCTTATCAGCGATTCGTTCTTGGATAGAAGGCTTGTCTACAGCGACTACTTCCTTCTTTTCTTCTTCCATAAACTTAAAAGAGCTTAGCAACATCTGTTCTGCACGCTCAACAGCATCACCTTCGAGCTTGTGGCCACGAGTAGCCATACGGAATACCCATGCAGATGTGACTGGCAGATATGCATTAGGAACACGCTTGACCTTCTTGATCAAGTCGTCCTTCTTGTTTGCCTTCAAATAGTCTATGATGTATGAACGTGCTTCATCGACGTCGCACATATAATTGTACCACGTCAAAGCATTCATGAAGTCAACACGAAGCATTACCTCCTTACGAGGTTCTGGCTCCTCACCAAGATACTTCTTGTTGACAATATAAGTCTCGTTGATAGACTTACGTGCAACTTTCTTCTTTCGGACTTGAAGAACAGCTTTACGAGCCATTAGTTTTGTACTCCATCGCGTAGTCCTAGATCTTCACACTCTTTTGGAAATTTAGTCCACGCTTCTTTGATCAACTCTGCAATCTTTTGCTTAATGCCAGGAATCTCTTGGATTTCACTGAGCATTACGATTTCCTCAATGTATGTAGCAAAAGTCCACTTGTTACGCATGTTGTCCTCCATTGATCTATAACTATCAGATAATACTGGATAAAAGACAACAGGTACTAACCCCTTGATTTTACAGGAGATGGCTAACCCCTTGATATTACAGGCGTTGACATTTTTCCTCAAAAAGCCTATTCTAGGACTATGAGATCAGGAGTGATAGAGATGACCGAACAAAGCGCCATTCAAGACATTCGTGACACCTTGGACAGCCTTGAAGCTGATTACAGCTTCTTCCACGATCAAGGTGACTATGATATGTGCGTTGAGATTCGTACTCAGATTGACTTGTTTTGGTCTTGCCTTGTTGACGAAATTAAGAAAATAGACCAATATGCAACTGAGGCTGACATCCGTTACTTCGAAGGAGTCTAACATGACTGTTTTTGTACTGACCCAAGAATGGCAATATGAAGGTGAAGCTGTGCTAGGCGTGTATGTATCTTTAGAGGATGCACAGGCTGCTGCACGTGCTTATGATACTGGATCTGATTTCCTTCAGGTCTATGCGATTGCGGTTGGATCTGCTGCAGATCTCGGCCGTGCAGCTGTTTGGGATAACGGAGAAGAGTAATGCAAGTATATGTCGTAGCTGAAATCTTTTGGAGCAGCACAGAAGTGTGCGGTGTTTATTCTTCTATGGAAAAGGCTGAAGCTGCAATGCAGACTATGGGCTTTGGCAACTACTTCGTCTATGAGCGTACTCTGGACGCTCCTGGCGTTTTCGATGATGCTGATGCTTATCAACGTGTAATGGATACAGCTGGAAGGGTTGTAGCATAATGATTAAGATCGATGAACGTGAATTTGAACAAACGGCTAAGGCCGTCTATGCCATGAACCCATCTTCCTACGATCAATATGATTCGTGGGAAGACCTTCGTTCATTCATGATAGCAATGGCTTATCAATACATGGCTGATATCCGCTCGTTTTCCACTGGTGGATTCCAGCTAACATCGTTCGTTTCCCTTGATGAAGAGAGCGTTTATGTACGCCCATCTGTGTCGTCTTACGTGGCATTAAAGTACGTAGAAGATGGGCTTTCTGCTAAGTCTTTGAAAAAACTGGGTTTTTTACCCCGTTGACATTATTCCATTAATGTCCTATGATTAGGAATAGTGAGGAATGGAGATCTGACATGAGCAACTTCCCAAATATGTCCTACTGCATGTGCGAGAACACTCTGGCTGCTTTGCGCCAGTTGTACGAGGCTATGCGTCTTGAAGATCCGCAGGATTTCATCGGTCAGATGAACAAGCACGAACGTGCAGCTTTCGAAGAGCTGGCTCAGACTTGCCGCTTGGTTGCAGATACTGCTGACTACGTTCAGAAAGACCTCGAGCGCTTTAACGCTATGAAGGAGAGTGCATAATGTCTGATAAGATGCCAGCTGGTACATACTACATTGGTGATCTGTGCTATGTCCTTAACGATCGTTGGGACGAGGTTTGTGATCTAGTTCTTGCTGATCACATTTGTCGTGATGGCATCTTTACTCTCAAGGATGGCACACGCTTTGCTATGTTCACCACAAAGTATGGTGATGGACAATATTTCGATCAAGATGGAAACAGCTATACTGTTGATTCAGGATCGATTGGCTGTGTGATGCTAATGGACATCTCTGAGAGCGAGCGTGATCTTGCCAAGATGCAGAAGCTTGGTAACATCATGACGTTCAGCGATTCCTTAACGGTTGGAAGCAGCCGTGAGATTGTTGGATATTATTGGGATGGCTACATTAATTTCGATCGGCTTGCAATCGATACAGCAGGAGAACATGACTATGAATAATCCAGATATCTACGACAAGATTGACTTGTTTGTAAACGAGCTTTGTGATTACTCTCGTATGTACAGCAATGATGATAAGCCTGCTTATGCTTACGTTGTTGGCTATCTAAACTCACTAATGAAGTCTACGGTTACTGCTAATCCAATAGCCAAAAAGAATCTAAATGATTCTATAGACTTTTTCATGGAAAAGGTGATTAATGAAGATACTCGCAAAGATGTCGCTTAATACATTCAGGGACTATTGCCGTCCTGGCACCAAGATCATCTTTGGTGAGAAGTACAAAACAATTCAGGCAAGCTCCTTCCACGATTCCGGTATGGAAGTGGAGGGTGCCTGCCTGACATATATTATTGAAAATTACAATCCAGTTTATATTGTGGTGGACACTAAGATTTAGACCATAGCCTCAAGCATTGCTCGCCACTGCTCGGCTCTACCTTCCCAATTATAAACAGCATCAAAGTACTGCTTCTGGAAATTCAAACGGGCCTGATCAGGTCCGTTTTTCTTTATCTGGATGATAGCATTTTCAAGCATTGAAGCGAAACGATTAGCGTGCTGGTTATGATCTTCTGTCCACTGATACATGTCAGCAAAGTTAGAGCACGTCTCAGGAAGTGCTGCATAGTTAGGACACACAACAATGTTCTTAGATGAGAAAGCTTCTATTGCAGCTAGGCAACTGGTTTCAGGCCATATAGACGGGTAAGCGAAGATATGACTTCGTCTAAGTGCGGCCCTAATTTCATCATTACTAACGGATCCGTGATAATGAATCCTTGGATGAGCTTTACAGCGTTCAAATAACTCACGATAGGGTTCATCCCGCTGTTCCCAACCGTAGATAGCAAAGCTTGAGTACACATCAAGCTCGATGTTATCATACCTTTCTGCCAGCTTCTCAAAAACTGGGACAAGGATTCCAAGTCCTCTGTGAGGTGTTGTGTGGTAGATGATCCGCACAGTGCCATCGTACTCTTTCTCCGAGATGTCGATGGGATATATAGCATTCTTGAGCACTACACACTCGCTATATGGAACACCAAGGACTAGGTTGTAAAGCTGCAACTGCCAATCAGAAACAGCTACGATTCTTGAGAAACGTTTCCTTAGCTTGGCATCAGCTAGATGTTGTGACTCAGGATCATTAGGAAGATCATGAAGCCAAAGGATAGCCTTCTTGACGGGATCAATGTCACGGACTCTAGAAGGAATCAATTGGAATTTACTTAGCAATTCAGCAGGCAGCGAATCATGCAGACGTTCCTGCATGAGCTCTGTTCCACCACGAGCCTTTTTATTGAGCTCGTTTGTTTCTATTTTTCTATCTTCTATTTTATACACAACGCTCATAACAAAATCTCAAATTACTCTTTTCGTTCAAGGATGGATGGAAGCTTGATGTTAGTCTTCTCATCCTGTATACGCATAAGGAAACGTGCTAACAATGTTAGCACGCTCCAAGAACAGAAACCAATAATAGCACCAGCTGCAAGAAGGTGATCACTGTTTGTCTTCAACTCAAAGTAATCGAGTAAAGGAACAGTACCAATGATTGCAGCAGCTGTGCTTACACTAGATCTAACAGCAGCATCCCATACACCCTTAGGTTTCAGGAAAGCCATAAAGGAAGCTCCTCCTATAAAACCGCCGGCACCAGATAGTATTTTAACCATAACCGGTGGTGATAATGGATCTGACATTGCTATTACCTATGTTGGATTAACGTTACTTTATTTATGAACTTCAATTACTGAGTCATATCTAAATGAACGCCACGCATTGTTATCTAAATCCCACACAGCAATAATGTCTTCATTGGTTTCTTTTACACGTTCTGTCTTCTTCTCATAAGGCTGGATTAGACCTTCAGCCAGAGTGCACTTCATAGGACGACGAGTACCATCCTTCTTCATGAATGTTACATACACAGTGCCATCATTCAAAAGGCGCATTAGGTTTGTCTTAGAAATCGTCTGTTCCACCTGAAGTCTCCTCAATAAGTTGTGCAAGCTGATCGTAACCTCCTAGGAAGGAGGAGTTGTTAAAAATAATGGGTACAGTCTTCCAACCTTCTGGAATGATCTCGAGGACCTCAGACTTGGATACGTCTTCACCAATGCTAAAGTATTTGTACTCAATGTTTCTGCTATCAAGTAAGGCCTTAGCCTTGGAGCAGTAAGTACAAGTTGGAGTTCCGTAAATCTGGATCATTTACTACCTTCCATTGTACGCTTCCATGGTCCAAAGACAATATTGCCTTCCTGACGGATGTAACGCTTATTGGTTTCGTTTGGGTTAGGATTCTCAATCGTAACCATTGTACGACGACCTTTAGACCAGGCATCGAGCTGGTTAATCATACGATCAATATATGTAATTTCTCTACGGACTGCCTTCTTGATATCAGCAGTGACGTTTGATCCAAGACCTTTAGAGGAATACTTGGAGCGTTGTTTCTTCTTGGCCATTTCTCACCTCATTAATCACAAACATACTTTACCATTGTTTTGTACTTAGAAAAACATACTAAGCACTGCATGTAAATTTCACTCTCACCATGTTGTTCTTTAGGAACGTAATTGGTGAGAATGAGGGAACGCTTTCCACGTTTACATGTAGGGCACGTTCCCTCAATCACAGGCACATTATTATCCATACCGACAATAATGCTAGGTTGGGAAGTCATTACTTGCTGACTTTCTTCTTTACGTTCTTTACAGCTTTATCAGCAACCTTAGTTGTTGCCTTCTTGACATTCTTAGCAGCCTTCTCTGTAAGCTTGACTGCCTGCTCTTCTACAACTGCTTCTACTTTAGCGGCTGTTTCCTTGACCTGAGCTTCTAGCTTCTCAACGGCCTTTTCAGCCTCAACCTTCAACTCATTTACTTCCTTCTTGGCTTTGCCAAAAAGACGGTCCCATATCTTCTTAAACATTGTTTACTCCATATTTGCAGATATAATAACTATCGATAATATCAGAGGAGGGGTTCCACTGCTTATCAGACATATTTAACATTTCTTTAATGTTGATACCTGTTTCCTCTATGAATGCTTGCTCAAGCTTCTCTTTATTGGCGTTGCCTTTACCTGTAGCAAACTTCTTGATGACAGTAGGAGGAACAACATTGTATGATATGTTGGACTTCCAGAGGCAATGCTTTAACAGACCAGCATTCTCAGCTATGTTAAAAACACGTCCTGTTGACCCCATAGAATATCCTTCCATATAAACAATATCAGATTCTTCTATTAAGCTCAACGCCCAATGCGATATCAAGTGATATCTGTGCTCGTTGTTTTTCCATGTGTCGTGAGGGTAACCATAGATGTTATCACCAAACTTGCCTTCGTACTTTCCTACAGAGGTCAAATAGTGGAATGTACAGTTCTTTATGTCAAACTGTACTCCATCATGAATGCATATACAAGGAGAGGATAAACTGTAATCTATACCAACATATCTCATACGACTATTTATTCGTCGTCGTAGATATAATCCTCGTCTTGATCTACATCTTCGTCAATGTACTCTTCTGCTACTTCATCGAAGATTGAATCGATGCCCATAGCATCTTCTAGTTCACTGCTGTCAATCATTACGCTTTCGATCATTCTCTTGTAGATCAAGCGTCTTGTTTCATGTTCTTTGACTGAGTCACAAATGATTTGAACTACTTCTTCCCATTCCATTTGACTTATCCCTTTGTAGTCTTTTTATAACTTGTTCTTTTTGTTCAGTTGTGTAGGACATCCAGTCAGTAATCTCCTGGACTGTCCTACCGCAACCAATACACACCTCGGTCTCCCAGTCATACTCACAGACCTTGGTGCAGGGTGTTAGAAGATCTCGCATCCACCACCAACACAAGCAGCTGATCCGATAGTATCAACATCAACATACTTAACTTCTTTGAGTTCATCTTCCCAACGAATGTCGTGCATCGTCTGTTGGATCTTCTCCCATTTATGTAGCAGATAGACATCCTTGAAGCAATACTCAGTCTTCTTTACATCACCATCAAAGTAGTTTTGAGCAAACTTGTTGAAGCGACGAACCCAATCTTTCTTCATTGTGTTTGTATGATTGTCTGCAGAAAGATCTTCACCATATCCGTTTGCAGTCATGCATGCAACCCAAAGGTTGTCAAACGACTTCAATGCTTCAACAATTAAGCCAGAAGCCATGATTGCACCAGCGCCATACTTCTCAACGATCTGCTGAGAGTTAAGGACCTGGGTGTTAGGAGCCTGGAAGTAGTCCTTATCACCTGACATTGGAAGGAATGAAATGCCAGCAAAGTATGCACGATTGTTGTAGACATACTCTTCAATCTCATCCCAGTTATCTACAATAACAGTATTGGAGACGTTGTGGCGAATGCCAGGATGTGAACAACGCTCTACGTTTGTTCCTGCGTTGACCCAGTGCTCTTGTGCCTTCTTGATTAAATCAAGATGCTTAACACCGATAAGTTCATCCTTGAAGATAGAACCTTCCTTGGCAATTACAGGGAATGAAACAACATAGTCTGTCTTGCCAGCTGACCATGCAGACTCTTCAACCATGTTAGGATTGATACGCTTGATGATCTTGGCTGTTTCTGTTTCCTTGTTGAGCTGAATGTTACGAATATACATTGGAGAGTGATCAGCATGAATGCCAGAAGCAGTCATAAGAAGAACAGAAGCATTGCCAGAAGGCTTAACACAAGTTGTACGAGCAGCTGGATTAATACCAAGAAGCTTTGCAACCTCTGCATTGACTTCCTTAATCACCTGAGCACCCTTCTCAAGGATTTCTTCGTTGAAGAGAAGTTCAGGAGAATTCATCCAACCTGTGATTGAGCAGCCAAGAAGAGCTTCGCGATCAAAGATGCGCTTTGTATCTTCGCCGAGGAACTTAAAGTCTGTATAACCAGCCTGGAGTGTTCCAAGGATAGCAGATGCACGGCATGCACGAAGGAATGTTTCTTCGTTGTCGCAAGCACCACCGTTGATCTCAGTTAGGTTACAACCCTGCCAGCCAGACTTGCCATCAATCTGTGGCCACATTCCAATCTCAACGCAAGGATTGGTTGTGATGTCTTTATGATCAACAAAGAAGAAGCCTGGTTCACCAAACTGCTTGATTGAAGTCATTAGCTTGTTGAATTGTTCCTTTGTAATCTCGTCACGAACAATTACAGCAGAATTATTAGAACGACCACGCTGAGGATTATCAATGTACCAGGAGCCAGTTTTAGCCCCAGCCATCTCGTCGTCATCTGCGCTAAACAAACAAATAGTCGCAGAGCGACGAACACCACCAGCAAGAACAGCATCAGCAGCATGCATAACAATATCATAGACATGGATTGGTCTCAGAGCTGCAGTCTTATCTTGAATTGTAAGACCTGTGAGGATGTATTCAATACGATCGAGAGAACGACGAAGAGGTTCTGGACCAGGAGCTTTAAAGCCACCAGAGATCTTTGCACCCTTAGGACGAATCTGTGAAAGATCAAAAGCTACCTTACGGCCTTTGTAGTCAGGATACTTACCACCATCTTCGAAGAATGAAGACATGAGAACGTCAAGAGCGGTTGCCCATCCTTCAATAGAATCTTCTACGACGTGAACCTTAGGAGCCTTTGTACGTGGAATAAGATGAGGGAGCTTGTCAATATGGTGCTTCTGAACAGAGAAGCCAGCACCTGCACCACAAAGAAGAATGTAGAATACTTCACCGAAGAATGCAGGACGATCTGCATAAGAAGATGTACAGTTGTACATACGCATCTGGTGCTTGAGGAGCTGGTCACCACCAAACTGCAATGCACGTTGAGCACCTAGAACTAGCTTTTGTTTATATGCTGAGGCTGCTTCGTCAATCATTGCCATCAACTTAGATGACATCTTATCCGCATAGTAACTACTATGCATTTTCATTACACGATCAACAGATTCATTCCATGTCTCGTAACGTCCTTCTTCTGGAACGAATCTTGAATACCCTTCGAAGAATTTGGTATCCGAAAGTAGTTTCTTGGTATCTTTATATTTTGTTGTCATTGAAACCTCAGTTAAAATTTATTAGCAACCTACATCTTCGTCTATTAAGTCATCCATTTTAGTCATGCGGATCTTTCCATCTGCCATGACTTCAAATAAAATATCATCGCCTTCTTTCCATCCTAATTCTTCTAAGAACAGAGGAGGAAACTCGATGAAGTAATCATCGTTTTCCTTATCATATTGGACTTCTGCAGCCCAGTACTTAACTCTCTTCATACTTTGCTCCACTGCTGCATCCTCATCTTAGCTGACAATCCACTGAATGTATTTTCGTCAATGATATGCTGAACTGAAGGACCATCTAATCCGTTCAGCACCATATCGTTGATGTCTTTCTGTTCAATAGAATCAGGCCAAATGCAAACCTTATAACCTCGATCGATTGCAGTAGTGATCTTCTTAACAATCTCTTTGCTTCGAGGTTCATTATCATACACAATTACTAGCTTATCTTTATCTGTAATATTATTCAAGTTTACATCGGACCCAGCCATAGCTACACAATTAGAAAGGAATAGACTGTCGATGGGTCCTTCAACCACATAGACTGGTTTATTCTTATCGATGGAATCTAGACCAAAGATTTTGTCTTTGGATTCATCCAATACAATTGTGCTGTAGCGTAGACTAGAGGATTTAGCAATAGAGCGGCCTGTGAAGCCGAACACATAACCATTAGAGTCAATAAATGGGAATACAATCCGTGGTTCATCGAGCTTCACCGCTTTCTCACTAAACTTATCTGGAATGAATGAATTCACCCATGAGCAGTATATAGGTGTATAGTAAATTCGAAAATGCGTATGCGATGGTATTTTTCTGTCGATAACGTACTGTTTTGCCGGATGATTGTGGGGGAGCTGAGAAATTTTTTTCAGCTGTTCAAACGGTGTGAATTTATCAACACGACGTTTTGCAAATTTAGACATATCAGTAACAAAAGGCTTAGGTTCTTCTGGTGCCTCTACACCATTCTCCTTCAACACCTCAAGCCTGTACTGTTCAAACAAAGGCTGGTCCAGTAGCTTAACTACTTTACCTAGGTTAGTGCTAGTGCTGCAATTATGACACTTAAAGACAAGGCGGCCACTATTCTCAAAGATGTAGCCACGTGCTTTGAATTTGTTTGTCTGGGAATCACCACAGAAGGGACACCTGCAGTTGGCAAGGTAAGGCTTGGTCTTCTTTATCTGGAATCTATCAAGCCTTGTACCAATCAGCCCTGCATACTTGATGTCTAACCATAAGTTGTTCATAACTTTTAATCCTATACATTAAAGGAACAAAGTTATTATACCTTAGTGATTAGAAAAGTCAACCTTAATCTTGACTGTGTATAGTGAAATGATGAACGTGTACTAAGTTTGGACCCCAAACATGGTCGTCACTATGATCGGTTGTGTGAGAATACTTTAAATTTGTTTTTCCAGGAATAATAGTCTCTTTTTCAAAGCCACCTACATGATATCCTTTATCTGATGGTTTTGCATGGATATGCAAAATGTGCATTGGCTTGACATCACCTTCTTCTGTTTCAGCATGACCTAATGCAAACATATGAGCGGTTTGTATAGAATGGGTGGTAGACAAATGAGCTGGCATATGAACAATGTCGCTCTTTGATTTTTTTACGGCTTTTCTAGGATCAAATTTAGTTCCAGAATAAAGATGGATTTCCTTACCAATTTTTTGATTGGCTACATGTGCTATTGCTTTGTGTGTCTCAGCATCCTTGGGTTTCATTCCTTCAGTTTCAGGAAGACCTTTTTTATGATTTGATATTACCTTTCTAGCTATTGTGTGTGATTGGTTGCTGTAAACATTTGTGTATGATTTAAGATGTTTTTCATGTTCTTCTGATGGTTTCTGCTGATGGCTTTTAATTTCATCGGATAGTTTTGTGTGTTGTTTATCAGCTTCTGAAGAATCTTTATGTTGACCAGGAAGTGTATCAATGCGAGGTAAAGAAGAATAGTCTTCTTTTAGCTTCTTTTTAGAGCTACCCTTTTTACCATCCATTCTAAAGTATACTGGTTCGTTGAACACAGCACGTCCATCTTTATTAACAAAAAATTGGTCACCATCTTTACTGTATTCTTTAAACGTCTTCATGTTTTCCTCTATTACTTTTTCTTGGATGTCTTGGCTTCTGCTTCTGCAAGGTAAGCTTTAATGTTATCGAGTGAGTTCTTGCAGGTAAGATTGTTTTTCTGTAATTCAAGGATTAGTGACCCAACCTGTTGATTGGTCAATCCTCTGGACTCAGGAAACTTCTTTTTAACAGGACATTGGTAAAGGTCTTCAGGAACAGTGACAACCTTATACTCAGGTGCTAACAGCTTAGGAGCAGTACCGCAACCAGCAAGAGTAAGAGCAGCTAAACATACTACTATCTTTTTCATTTGTTTTCACCATATTTTCTTTGTAACTGTTTAACAACTTCCTTGAAGTATTCGTGTGCCTTGTCTTCAGCACCTTGTACCTTTGTCTTAATAAGGATTTCGATCTCGCTGTTCATCGTTTCAATCTGCTGTTGCTTTGCAGTTGCATCTTGTCTAAGCTTAGTAGCTTGGTCGAGAAGTTCTTGCTTTTGTTTGGCAAACTCAGCTTCCTTTTCAGCAAGCAGTCTTTCCTGTGCAAGGTTGAATTCCTTGACAGCTTCTTCTCTAATGTTGTGATCGTGTACCCAAAGCCAACCAAAGAACGTTGAGATTGCGAGCATTACGCCCGCAATCATAGCTGGAAGCTTATATGGACCTAAAAGATTTAGCAAACCGAACATCTAAATTCTCCAGTGACAGAGCTTTGTCTTGCATTGTTTTTTCGTAATCATCCATCTTGTCGAGGTAACCCATATTACGAAGTTCTTTAAACACAAGATTACCAAAAGCAAACTCACCACCTTGCTTGATTGAGTCACCACGCATCTGACGAATGCGCTGCTTAATCGTGTCCATAGTATCTTTACTTGCCTTTTGTCCTATCATCTTGTCGATCAAGTCCATATAGAACTGAACCTTCATTTTTAGATGATAGTTATTCTCAAAGTCCATTCCAAGATAACGAGGAGCTTGAATCCAAGTATCATTTGTTAATGAGTACACACCTTGGCCTTCATGTGGCTGCTCGTCAAGATCCTGAGCATAGAGCTCTACAGGATATCCTTTAATGTTGATTCCAGGATGTGAAAGAGTCCACAGGATCTTCTTGTCCTGCAGGTAGTCATCTACGAACGCTCTATCAGGATTGATAAGGTTTCTGTCAATAACAATATGTAGATCAATATCGGATTGATCAGTATAGTTATAATTACAATTTCCACCTGTAATGATAATGTCCTGAGCTAATTCCATTGGAATGTTTGCAAATGCTGCCCACTGACTTGCAATCTGAAGTAGCTTGCCACGAATCTCTGGCTTAAGCATCATGTTTTCCCAAATCTTTGGGTTAAGCTGCTCGTGATATTGCAGTGTAGATTCCTTTACAGGTTTTCTACGGAACATTGCATTCTTCATCTTGTATTTCATCTGTGCCTTCTTAGAGACACCGACGTCGAAAGGATCCTTGGCACCAATTCCTGCAATGTGTCCAACACTAGCTGACATGGTAGGAGCATCTTCCATTAGTTGCTCAACTGAAGCCATGAAATCTTCTTCTAGTGTAAAGAGAATGTTGACTAGGTTTTCTTCTGTTACAATCTTGTTTTGTCTTATAAGAAACATTGCAGCTGCAAGAGATGCAAGCTGAGATCTTCCACCAGGAAGTTTTCCAATTAATCTCTTTAAATTAATTACCATAACATCTAACAGCGAACAAGCATCGATCTGTTGTGGAGTCATTTCCTGTCTACTAACTAAAAAGTTTCCACTATCATCTATAACACCTGCACGAAACGCAGGCATTTGAATGAAAGGAGTTACTAACTTTCTAAGAATGACATAGATTGTTACATCAGCTACGATATTAGCCATTTAAGTTGTTCCTAAGAGCATTTACTATGTTTATATCCAAGTGTATGTCAGAAGTAATTATTGTTCTATTCTCAACACCAATTCCTGTTACTCTTTCAGGCAAGTTGTTAAGTGCAATTAAAAAGGGAGCAAGTAGACTTTCCTGCCCCCTACACTTAAAAAACAACATCCTAATAGCAGGTTCAACACCAAACAAATTAAATAATATAACGATATGATTAAGAATCAATCTCTCTTTGAGATCACCTTCTTCAATATATCTGTTAAACAGCCTTTTTATATACTTAAACCTTTTTAAATCCTCATAGAACTCTATCGTATCAAAGCACTGAGGGTTATCATAGTGTTTAGCTGCATATAAAAGAAAGTTAGACTCATCAAGTTTCATTATCAATTATCATTAAAATGTGGTAAGTTGAACTCTCTTAATAGTATTGTTCGTAGTTGCACAGTAAATGTACGTGTTATCAAACCACATCTTTCCTTGAGTAACAACATCTGCAGAAGTAGATGGAGTTGTTCTATAATTAATGAACAAATTGTTAGCAGTAAAGTTAGTTGTAGAAGAAACGTTTGCTGCTAGTGTAACTGTATTAGAAAACTTAGCTGTTACTACTACGTTAGCGTAGAAGTTTGAGAAAGTAATCTTTTTAGTAGCAGGTGAACCAGATGGGTCAGCTACGACAGGAATCAAGTCGCCAGAAGCGATTGTTGTTGCTGCTGGAAGATCTGTAATTTTCGTAGCTGTCATTCTGGTTCACCTTTTATTAATTAAGCGTCTTTGAAGACTTGGTCTTCAGCATCGTTAGCAATTGATCCCATGGCAACAAGTGTTTCCATTTGAACACGACCTGCACGCTCGCCAGTACCAACTGTACGCTTTACCCAACCTGCGTGAGCAACTGGAGTACCACGTGATAGGATAGCAACTGCAGTTGCAGTTTCACCACGAAGTGTTGCGCCAGCAGCAGTTGTGGTATCGCCAGAAGCCTTACCGATATCAACGTTTGCGCCACCAGGAGTTGTTGATAGAGCAATAACTGTTGTGTTAGCAAAGCTTACATAGTACTGAGCAGTGTCTGTCAAACCTGATGGTGTTGAAAGAGTGTTGCCAGCATATGTTACACGATCGCCTACTTGGAACTTGCTGTTAGCTGCTGTAAGAGCAATTGTGTCATCAGCTGCTGTAACTGCAGTATTACCATTGAATGTAATAAGGCTTGGAGCTGAGATTGTTAGTGTTGGAGCAACTGTATATCCAACGCCATTGTTTGCAAACTTAATCTGTGTTACATCACCGATGCTTGTGTTTACAAAAGCGTTAGCAGAAGCTGCAACTGTATTACCAACACCACCAGATACTGTTACAGTAGCGTTAGCTGTATAACCAGAACCAGCAAATGTGATTACAACTTCTTGGATTGTACCATTACCTACACCAGCTTCCGTAACATCTACACCATAAACAGTGTTTGAATAGGAATCTACTGAGGCTGCTGTTACATAGATTGGCTTTTCTGATGCAGTATATGTTGCACCTGAACCAATAGCTGCAATTGTTCCACCAAGAACGCCAGCAACTACCTGCATTGATGTTGAATTGGTTACTGATACAATTCTATGATCTACGTTAGCGACTGTTACGTAATCGCCAACTGCTAATTCAGTATTAAAGGCTGTTGAAGATCCAGTAACAAGGCCATTTGCAGCAACTGCAATTGTACCTGATACTGAAATGTTGTCGTTATTTCCCCATAGCATGTTTTAGTTTCCTTCTCCTAATAAATCTTTGAGATATCCAGATGATTTGTAATAAACCGACTTATCTTTCATGTATTTAGGTTTTATCAGATCACTGTTAGCATTCTGCGGTTTATTAGGTTTTGTAACGGGTGATTCCGCCTGAGCTTTTAGCTCACTAAACGATACAGGTTTAGGTCCTTCCCTTTCAGGTTCTTTGGGAGGCTCGACGTTATTAACAGCACCCTTAAAAATTATTGGCATCTTAGACCTTTGATGTTGCTCTTAGCATCCACTGATGTTTTCTGTGGATTTCAAAACGACCTTCGAGGAAGTTTGTAATACCTACTTCACCCATGTCTTCTGCAATCTTGCTAACATCTCTAATCATGAACATTAGCTTTCTGTTGTCATCCATTGCCATCGCAAGCATCTCTTCAGCTGATACTGGATCTACCTGATCACCAATCGCACTAAGTGCAGAAAATCTTGTGAATGAACCTGGAGCATATGCTTCTAGTGCTCTGATGCTTTCTGCATAGACGTCTACTGAATCAAACACATCCTCATACAGCTTACCAAATAGTTCGTGGTACTGAGGGAAATTTGGTCCCTCTACATTCCAATGAAAGAAATGCATTTTTAGATAGAATGCAAAGTTTGTTGCGTGTAGTGCTTTTAGCTTTTCAATAAGTTGTTCCATTTTTAATCCTATTACCTTGAAATTTCTTCCCAGTCAAACGAAGCGTAGCAGTTACTTGTTGCGGAAGAAGCGGTTACTGCAAATGTTAAAGCTTCAGAAGTAGAAGTTAAACTGTTTCTCTCAAGCTGGAATTTAAATAACGCTTCCTTAAGAATATCTAATGTTGGTGAACCTTGGTTTGAAGAATTAATATACCCTTGAGCCATAACTCTACCACCAGTAATAGCTGTTCCTGAAATAGTATATTCAACAGCTGAATCGCTTCCGTAGTCTGTCCATGAAGCGGTAGTTACTGTGCCACCTCTTATGACTCTCCATCCAAAGTTGATACCGTTGCCAATTCCTAACAACGATACAGCAGTTAGAATAACAATAGCATCCAAATGATTAGCCTTGAGCCTAAGTGATATTACAGGATAATATGTACCAACTGTAGTAAGAGTATAAGGAGCATCGATAGCCGTACCTATTGCTCTTTGTTCACCTCTAAGCTCATAACCACCTTCAGATATAACTGTAGAGCAAACCTGCTTCATAGTAGAATTATTAGCAGTTACTCCAGTATTTTTAATCTCATATCTTAGAGGAAGTGATGCTGTGGTCATGTATGTAGAATCAATATAGTTTGCGTGATGAAACGAATGACAGTGAATTAACTTTCCATCAATAACAAAACCACAACGTACAGTTCCTAAGCCTAGCCACTCAATGTCGTTAAAAATAATCTGAGCTTTTGACATATCCAAAGTTTTTTGAGAAGGACTTGAAGCAACTGCACCAAGAAGTGTATCTACGTTCCAATCAGCTTGCTCAGCTCTTGTTTCTACTACAGAACCGTTTGAATACGATCTTTCAACCCATGCAATGCTAGTTCCATTAGCTTCTAAGTAGATTCCGTTGTTTGCACCAAAGTAGCCAACTCTCTGTCTTAGGTTAGCCTTTGGAGGAGACATAACAACAGTGTTTAGAATCTGAAGTGACTTGCCTGGCTGATAAGAGAACACTTTATTTGTTTCTCTGATGATCTCAGCGTTAGCGGTCGTATCTAGATTAAGTTGAATTAGACCTGCATTTGCGTTAAATGAATATGTAGCTGTAGATGTGTTTGAGGTTGCCCAAAGATTGTTATCTTTATATCTGTGAGAAGAATCAAACATTGTAAGAGGCATTGAAACTCTTGAACGACCAAATGCGTCAACAGCTACGCCAGTTGGGTTTGAAGGACCAACAAGATTACCATATTGGTCAGCAAGCATTACTACTTCGAAGATGGTCTTGCCATCTGGAAGGTATTGATGTGAGTCTTTTCTAAACTGAGCCATTAGTCTCCGCCACCGTTTCCTGCACCACCGCCACCAGAGCTTCCGCTCTTGCCAGGAGGATGTTTTTCTATTTTACCTGATGCCATGCGAATCCCTACCATTGGAGGATTCCATTGTTTGCGCTTACCAGTTGTTCCTGCTGGAACAGACATTTCATTCATCTGCTTTTTCTGCCAGCCATTGCAGCAGCCTTTGCTATCAACATTTACATCTAGATCAAACGTGTCTGACATCTTTTCGTTGATATAATCAAAAAGCATACACTTGCTGTCTTCGTAATGATGGCAGTTTTCGCAACGAACTTGACCTAGAACATAACCTGCTTGCTTTGGTGTAATCCAATTAGTAATTTCTTGATCGTCGCGAGGTTCACCATTAATATATAGACCACACGAAGCATCTGCTATTACTTTGTCGTTCTTTCCAAACAACGAACATCTTTGTTTGCCAGGAAGAAAATGATAGCATGTGCTGCACTGAGCAAACTCATTTTCTGGTTCTACTGGATCCAAATAAAGAAAAGCAGAACGATCTATCTTCTTCTGCTGTTCTTCATCAATGTTTTGGATAAAACTAGAAAACCCCTTCATCATTACCAAGCCTTGCAAGACCAGTATCTGGCTTTATGACGTGGACCTGGATTGTCGCAATTGTGACGAGCACGGAATGATCTACGACGTGCAGGATCGCTCTTCTTGATTGTCATGTTAGGGTCACCAAAGTTAACCTTAACAACGTTGCCCTTATCATTCTTGACATAGACAGCACGCTTCTTTGGTCCACCTGGTGTTAGGAATGGTTTGCCAAGCTTAACCTTACGACCACCCTTTGTAGCTTCTTCTGAAAGCTCACCCCAGTCTTCATAGAGCTCTAGGCCTGTTGGAAGGAAATCTTCTTCGATAAGATCTGGTGAATCTAAATCTTCATCGAGAAGATCAAGTGGGCAACCTGATTCCTCCTTAACATCACCCTTCTCAGCTGTCATGTAGTTGGCAACTGTGGAAATGTAATCTTCTGCGAGAGTGATCTTTGACTGACACCATTCAGGAAGATTTGTTTCTGGCTTTAGAAGATCATGGATGCGCTGAGCATTATGCATAATGCTACGAAGATCAGACATTGCCATGTCACCTTCATAATCATACTCGCGAGCATCTTCTTCATCAATGGTGTTCTTTTGAAGAGCCTGCTGACGATACATTTCTGAGTCGTTCTTACGATCACCCTTACGCTTTACAAACTGGAACGTACGAATGCCATGAGGAGTTCTTCTTGTTGTAACTTCTCTGTCAGTTGCTTTAAACTCTTTTTCAAACAAGTTATTAACATCTTCTTTAACTTGTGAACGCTCTAGGTCAGCTTTTGTTGGTGCGCCTTCTGAACCTGGTTTTCTCATCTTCTCGCCTGAACCTCTTTTAATACGTTCGCGCTTGGCATGGATGTTAGCCCAAAGACCACGCTTTTCAAACATAATGTTTGCAACGTATGAATTAACTGAATTGAATGCAAACTGCTCAGCTGTAAGATTATCCTTAGGAGCAATCTGATATGTTAGATATGCATTTCTATATTGAATGAAAAGATCATCAACAGGCAACTCATTGGCAGCAGCCTTTTCTTCTAGAGCCACCCATTGCTTTGTTGACAATGCAACTGATTCGTTTGCAAATGTATTAAATTGTTCAACTAGTAAATCAAACTCTTCTGTGACAGATCTAATCTGATCCATAATTTCTTTTGAGTGAGGATGAAGAGCTTTAGGAAGACCCTTCTTAAATTCTTTGTGGTTGCCTGAACGTGCAAGCTCACGCATCTTTGTGCCAGACATTCCTTCCGTGCCCTCTGCATCAGGATCTCGATTGCCAGCAGATAATACCTTAATAGATTTAAAATCGTAGTGGCCGTGCTTTGACTGAATTCCATTATACTTGTTGAGAATCTCGTGGTACTGAGGAACTCTATCTTCTCCTGCCACCATGACCAAGTGTTTATAACCAGCAGCATGAAGCTTAGCGGCATGATGTAGAAGAGAAGGAGCTTTACCAGACGATCCTGTAACTGTTGTCTCAGGCTTGGCAACCTTTGATAGGTATTCAACCTTCTTTTCCGTCTTGAGTGGGTTTCTTGCATTGCCTTGAGAATGACTTGCAATAATATGAGCCTTACCACCTAATTTCTCGGCTGTACTTTCGACCTTCTTAACAAGCTTCTCGTGACCAGTCGTGATGGGATTGAAGCGCCCAAATGCCATCACTGCAGTTTTTTCTACAGCCTCTTGAACTGGATTAATGTTGATTTCATCAGGTCTAGAACCAGTCATAGTTCTGCCCTTGGATATAACATCCTTCACTGTAGATGATTTTAGCTTAGCTTTGCCGTTACCAACATCCTTCTTCTTGGATGTCTCAACTCTATTAGAGGAATCGGCAGTAAGGTTGCTGGTTACTCCAGCGTCTCTATCCATTGGCATGCGAGGTTTCCCTTGGGCGTTTGACTCGGTTATTTCTTATATTTATAAAGACTTATGCTTAAAGAACGTGTCTGCACCTACTCTATCTGTAATAATGTAATCTAGATTTATGAGAAAGTCCATAACTCCGTTGTGAGCATTTTCACTTACTACAATAGGTTTATGTTGTTTTATAGACTTTATTGCTCCTTCAAGAGCATTTAATTCACCACCCTCAATATCAAGATAAATGAGATCTAGTTTTTCATATACAAAATCATCAATTATTAAAACTGGAACATTGCCCATCCAATCAATTTTACTATCGTTTCCTGGAGATGTTGTTGTACCAACTCCTCTGTTCTCTTCTGCAGGAGGATTAAATGTAATGTTTCTATGTCTGTGACCAAGTGCACAATTAAATTTGTAGATATTGTCCTCTACACAATTCTGAGCAAGGCAGTAGAAATTGTAGTGATCAGGCTCAAATGTATACACTTTATGGAACATTTTTGACATAAGCTTAGGATACATTCCACAAGCGCCGCCTGCTTGAACTGCTGTGTTAAATGAGGTACACAGCTCTAGAATCTTTTCCTTATGTCTAGGCCATTCTTGGCTGGGACCCAACCACAGTCCTTTATCGTTTCTAGGCCATACCCATTGATTTACACCATCTACAGAAACTTCTTGAATTTTCGTTAAATATGTCATTTTCCCTCGAAGTAATAAGGTCCATACTTTTTAAACCTATCAAATACTTCTTGTCCAGAAACAAAATCATCGGATGGGTCAAGTTGGTAGTGATTAAGTATAGACATATTTACATTATAGTAATAGTCTAGAGCTTGTTTGGGTATCGTGAAATCTTCACCAAGATATGCACTAAGAGCATCTGATTGATCTATTTTGTTAAAGTACATATCATAAGAGTTAACATTTAAATTAGGTCCAGCTGTCCTAACAATAGGAAGACAAAAATCCTTTGAATATTTTTGTTCTATTCTACCAATAAAGTTCTCTTCTAGATTGTCAAAGAATTGTTTTCTGAATGTCTCCCCTGCTTCTACATATGCAAGGTAATAGTCATACATCTTACTGAAGCTTAGTAGATAAAAAATCCATCCTTTAGATGGAGGACATACTAATTGGATAGCCTTAGCATTCTTCCAGACCTCATACACATGTTGTTTCTTAAACCATCTAAAGAAAGGATGGACTACTGCAAATTGATAGTCATCATATTGTAAGGGATTGAAATCCCACTGTTTAATAAAGTCGTATAGTTCTTTGTTGTAAACAGAAAGATTTTTAATTCCATAGTTGTCACCATATCCTGCAATTGCATGACTTAGTCTATCAAATCGTTCCGATTCAGGAAAAGCTTCCAAAAACTTATCTGCATACCCAAGCCTACTTACAAGCTCGTCGTGATCAGCTACAGTGTTAACATATGGACTTTTCATATACCAACCAAAAAGACTCTTGTCGGTATTCCACTTTAATGGTTTCTCTTCGTTAACAAAAGAGAACTTACCAGCTTTGTTAAAAGGAAAGTTGGATGGATCAAACTCGTGGTGTCTATAATACATAAGGAGAGCAAAGAACTCGCCTCCTAAACCTGGCGCAAAGGAAATAGGGACAAAGCCTGACCAGTCATTCCACTTTATTGTTTTCATAATAATTTTCTCTTTGGTATTTTACTGTCAGCGCTAGACACACAGCTTGTAGTAGAACATATAACAGGATGATCAAATAACTTGAAGCCTTTATCTATGTATCCAAGTGGTTGATCTCCGCAGCTGTAGCTTCGTTTAATACTTCCATCCGGTTCACGAATAATAATAGACTGGTAACCAGAATTGCATAACCAACCATAAAAATTATTAAAGCCATAAGCATTAAACCTTTCTGCTTGATCAAACAAGTATTTGTTTCCGTCAGCATCAAACATTTCTATTTGATAATCTTCTATATCCCAGGGTAGATCATCCTGCATTTTTTCAAACATATCGTCAGTATAGCCTTCTACTACAGCTGTAGCAGAATCATTGCTTTGAGGTTTAAGTGTTGCATTCAAACCTCTACTTCTAAAGTACAAAGCTGACTCGTAGAGACTGTAGAAATGTTCTGGTACCATTACAATGTTAATAGTGATAAAGATACTGTTTTGTTGCATAAACACCAGCTTGTCAGCAAACTCTTCAACTTTATTAAAAGTGTTTACATGTTCTCTATGGAAGCTAGGGGTAACATATACATTGTTAAATGGTTGTACTTTTTCAACAAAACTCTCAAACCATTTTAGTGGCTGAGAGCAATTAGATGTCATGTGAAGAGAGTGGTAGTTTCCTATATCTTTAGCAAGATGTTCAACAATATCAAGAAAACCTGGATGAAATGTTGGCTCACCTCCACTCAGGCTAAAGTGGAAACTATTGAATCCATTTTCACGAGCTTGTCTTTTTATCTCATCGATAGTTGACAAACAAAGCTCTGTAGGGCGATGATCTTTTTTGGGAGAGTTAGCATAAGGCCAACAATAGCTACATCTGTAATTGCAGAACCTACCTAGGATCCAACTCACAGTAAACAAATCTTTATGAAGCATGTCTTTATGACCAAGCTTCACAATATTATCAAATGGAATATCAAACATGATAAAAAATTATATTATTTTTTCCAAGCCTTTGTTGCTGCAAAGTTTGCTCTAGAAAATTCACCACGATCTACTAGCTTTATAGACCCACCATTGTGATGTGCTACATATCCTTCCGGATGTGTTTCTTTTCCATCAATATGATGTTCCATTCCACCATGTGTTTTGTTAGCTTTGTTCAATCCATGTACTAGAATATTCTTTGCTGACTGAATGTGATGATGAATTTTTAATGCTGTAGCAAAATGATGTTCGTTTTCATCATGATGTTGTAGTGCAGTGTTAAGAGTAGCTCTCTTTGTTTCTTTTGACTTTGGAGTGGATACCTTATCTACTTCTTTTCCTAGTCGTTCTTGAATATGGGATCTCAATCCCTTAGTCGAAGGCTTTTGGTCCTCTCGGACAGTTCTGTTAATGTAAGTAGATACATGCTCACTATGTTTATTAATAACATCGTGGAAGTTGTGTGGTTGTTTATCATGAAGTTCTTTTGCTGCAGCCATATGATGCTCAAAAGCTAAGCTTTGCTCTTTAGTTAAATTGGACATTTGTTAAACCATTTTATCTTTGTTTGTCTTATTAAAATGCATCATTGTTCATGAAGTCACTAATTCTGTTTACAACAGCTTCACTAAGAATATCTTCGTTATCAGATAACGTAAAAAATTCTCTAATTATTTGTTGGTTACGAGTTCTATAAGCTCTTATTGCTTCAATGTCTAAGTTTACAGGTTCACCTAACATATTTGATAGTTCTAAATTAACTTGATCTATATAACTTTCAAAGTCATCATCAAACATAATTTTGTCCATATAGATTTTATGTTCATTTAGAAATTGTGGATCACTAGGAATATTAGTAATATATTGATATGTTTGAATATCACGAAGCAAACCAGTAAAATTAGGTTTGTTTTTAAACCAAGCTAAGAACCAAAAAACTTTGAGGTATTCAAGATTAGTTGCTGTTAGTACTAAGTTTTTTGAATTTGGATAAATGTCAGTAAGAGTTATTCCTGGAGTATACAATTTTATGTTATAGAAAAATGTAATCTTGTAACTATCAGGAGGAACAACAAACTGCCTGTAAATGTCAACAATGTTTTGTTTTACAACATCATCATCTTCATCTTTAACATGGAGATAAAGGTTGTACATATTAGAATACATTGGGTGATCACTTATTGTTTTTGAATCACTATCATAACTCAATTCAAACAATGTACGATAGTTTGGATCTTTTTGTAAATGATAGAGAAAGAACGGTGACTGATAAAAATTTAAATCACCAACAGGTTGAACATAAGGTTCATACTTATATTTGTTGTTATCATCGCCTTGAGCATTAAACGGTATGTTGTTTATTGCACTATCAAGTAAGTGGCAAAAAAACTCTCCACCAGCACCACCGCTGTAATTGACTGTGATTAAATTTTCGTAACTCATAGCTTAGCCTCTGGGGAAATTAGGTGAACGTCTTTGTGTTGTTTGAACTTCTCGTGGTCTACATGAGGAGTGGCATGCATTGATTCAAACGTCTTGCCTTCATACTTTGTATGGACAGCAACACCAATCTTTGACTCAGCTGCCTTCTTACCTTCTGGTGTATTCTTATGAAGAGAGTATGTGATTGTGTTTGGCTTAAATGAAACTTTGTGATCTGTGTGATGCATCTCATCATGTGAGTGCATGAAGTCACCCTGGTAGACACCTTTCTTGGGAGCTACCTTTGGAAGGTGGTTCAACGCCTGATGGAGTTTATTAGCGAGCCCAGGAGAATGGCCGTGATTACGATCAATATCTTCATGTGTGTGGTTTATCTTTGGATTCTTGTTAAATGCAGACTTAGATGCAACAAAGAACTTGCCTGACTCTGGATGATGGCCAAAGACAATTGAAGGGGAGCCATCTAGCTTTGTTGTGATCTTAGATGTGTGCTTCTGACCCTTTAGAGCCTTATGGATGTCATGCAATGCATGGAATGCATGAGCAAAGCCTGAGTGTGAAGAGATGGCATTATCTTCTGGATGCTCAAGATGTTTGAGCTTGCCATCTGTTTGTTCTGCGAGAAATTCTGTGAATAGTTTCATGTTAACCTCGTTTGTCTTTTATATTTATATAACAATAAATAATGAAAACTTAAAAGGAAAAAACAATGGATGGCTTGGAAATAGCTCAAACAATATCTTCTATGGGCTTCCAGATAAAGAGTAAGACGAAAACAAGTGTTGTAGTTATGGTTCAAGGTGACCGTATGGTCAGTATGAAGAATCTTGCTAAAAAATTATCTGGTATGGGAGCCAGGATCGATCCATCTTTAAAAGGGTCATCCATAGGTGGAATCGTAGTTGGTAAGGTTAAGATTCTCATTAAAGCATCAGGTAGAACAGGTGGTTTGGATGTAGAGTCTGCTGCAATCGCTATGTTGCAAGAAGAAGTAATGAATGCAATGGCTGTTAATGGTGGACCTATAGACATTAAACTGAAAAGAAGGGTCATTAAGGGTGTTGCTGGAGTCAAAAAAACAAATGGAACACCTAAATCTGATTTCCATTTAGTTGACATCAATGGAAGAGTTGTTTGTCACATATCTCATAAAAAAGGTTCAAAACCTACTGACTTTCAACAATGGGGTGGAATTACTGAGAATGAAATTGCATCTCATAGAGAGGTGAAGTATTTCGAAAAAGAAGTAAATAAGCTATACCCTAATAAGCGAATACCTACTGGTGAATCTGCTTATATGAAAATTAAAGACAAGAACCTCAAAATGATGGCTGTGTATGGTGTGAAGTTTAACAGCTCATCGATAAACGATAATAGAGTTGATGTACTTATTCAGGGTGACCCTGGTTTGAAAAGACTACCAAATGGTACGTTTGAGTTAACAACTACTGGTAACATTCACTATCTTCCTGAAGATATTACAGGGGGGTTTGAACCTGTATTGGCAGTAATTTACAAAGGTGATAGAACACAGCTAGGACTAGCAGGTGCGAGAGCTAGCATATATCCAATGTCTGGAAGAAAATTTAAAAACGAGATTAAAAACAACCTGAGATAAAAAAGGGGGCCAGAAGCCCCCCTTATTCATTCATCTCTTAATGTTAATTATGCATTTAGAGGCTTTGCAATTTTCTTTAACTCTGCATCGCCGTTTGCTTTACCATTTTTGTGGATTGTAAAAGCGTGATGCATGTCATCGCCCATTGCATAATGGTATGTAATATCAGGATTTTTGTGTTCTTTATGCTTTGGATCATCACTTCCTTCATGGCTGATTGTATAGCCTTTTGAAGTAATGTGCTTATGAGCAGCAGCTAGTGCTTTTTCCTGATTCTTTGTTGGCTCATCATAGTCCATAGCATGTAATGTATCTTCACTAACAAGACCACCGTTTTCTCGGCGCTTTTGTTCTGAAATGACCTTTGCATAAAGGTCCATTGGATTGCTTGACATATTAATCTCCTAGGAATTGTATTGTCCGTCTAGACCTATTATTTATAGACCAATCATCTTCGGAGAGTACTTGAACTGGCCCTTGAAGTCACTACGAAGCCAGTCTTCCAAAATCTCGAAGCGAAGAGCTGCATCAGAGTCGCCTTCGTTCTCTAGATCAAGACGAGCCTTCTTGCAGAACTCAACAAGGTCTGTATAGCGAATCTTCTCGCTGTCACCAAGGGCTGCCTTGTGTGTCTTACCTGGACGTTGATTGGACATTGTGATCTCCTGTTATATGATTATATTAGGTTACATCTTTAAAAATGTCAACCATCTCAGGGAAAGTGTCAGCAAAGCTGTTACCGCGTGTTTTGTCACATAATGTTAGGAATTGCTTGGTCTCTGGTAATCTCACGGACCAATCCTCAGCTTCCATGAATTCCACGATTCCTTCCAGTTTCCTGATCCCAACCTCAGTATTCAGCCATTGATCGTAAGTAACATCATGATCTTTCACGCCTAATTGCCAGTTAGACTTCCACCAATTGTAGAACTCTTCATACTTCTCTCTGACCTTTAGTTTGAAGTCTTGTGGAAGTACTTTGACGTTCAAGTGTTGCGGAATGTATACAAAGTGTGTGTCAATGCCGCCACCACCATGAGGCCACATGTTAACCTTCTTAAAACCTTGTTGATGCTTCCACTTGATAAAGTCTGGTAAGTAGAAGACGTTCAACAATTGTATAGCACATGCAATGGTTACTTCAACATTGTCTGTAGTTTGTTCGTCTAGTATTCGCATTACTTCTGCAGTGCGTTCCCATTTGCTAGGATAGCGAATGTATTCATTACGTTCAAAGATGTCATCTACACTATAGTGGAATCTAACAAGTTTAAAGTGACTCCACAGTTCAAATAGATCTTCACGCCATTCCACTCCATTAGAGTTGTATCTTAGTTCAAGGTTCTTAGCATGGCCCTGCCTAATACATTCTTCGAGAATTGCGTAGTGCTCTTCAATGATGAGACTTTCACCACCTGCAAAATATAGCTGCTGCATATTGGGAATTTGTTGATATAGCTGCTCCCAGAACTTAGGATTATTCTTATGCCAGTTGAACGAGCTGCCATTTCTTGATCCTTTATTTTCCCAACTAAAGTTATCCTTCAGTTCTTTATTTGTTATTTGAGGAAAGATCTCTCTCCACTCTTTGATCCAGCCACTGCTGTCGTGTGGTGTACACATAACACATGCAAGCTGGCACTTATGGCCAAAGCGAAGATCAATGTATGCAACATGAGGAGGAACCAATCCATCTTCATTTGTTTGATCTAACAATGACTGGAGATCAACTCTTTCTATCCAGTACTTTGTTTCCCATTGTCTCTTGGAACGAAAGCCAGCTGCTTCTTCTTTGTAACACTTAACACACGATGCAGGCTTTTGGCCATTAAGCATCATCTTACGAACACCTTTCATGTAGGTGCCGTTCCATGCTGTTAGGAAATCACTAATGTTCAGATTGTTGGGTTTACCGTATTCATCTTTGATAAGACCTACTTGTTGTTGTAGCGTATCATCGTTTAGAGGACCTGCACTGCTAGCATTCGAAGTGCAACAAGGCCTGAGTGTTCCATCAGGCCTTGTACTAAGATGAATCCAAGGTAGAATGCAAAATGTATTAGAAGGGATCACATTTACTCAGTAATAAATTTACGCCAGTTCTTATGCTTGCGATCTTGGGACCATTGAACTACAAGTCCAATAGCACGTCCATAGGCTTCGATCTCCCATGGCTGTTCCCAGTATCCAATCTTGTTTGTATTGATAAGGCTCTTATTAAATGTCACCATCTTCATATCACGCATCATCATATACATCTCACCTTTAGCCCATTGTTTGACATGAACCATCTCGTGAGCAAGAGTGTTGAGCATAACTGGAAGTTTTTGCTTAGGTTCAAAATTAATAGTGAATTCTTTGGGACGATAATGGGCATCTTCCCAAATGCAATCAGCATAGTTATTTGTGTCTTTAAAGTGGTTTTCTTTGAAAATAACAGTGATGTCTAGCTTCTGTCTGAAGCGCTCTGAGAAGAAGTATTCTTCACAGAATTCACCTAGATCTTTAAGGTATTCCAGGTCTTCCTTTGATACTAACTTGGTATTACGAAAGTGTATCATGACCGCACTCCTGTTACCCAATATTTAGCTTAATCGAGCACTCCAACGAGCGATGGATATACACGAATGATCTCCCGCCAACAAGCCTGAGCAATCTCACGGTGCTCTTTTTGAGTCTCAGGGCCTGAACGGAGCTGACAGTAATGGATCCACGAACGAAGCGTTCCATTCATGTACATACGTGAAATTGTAAGACCTTCTGGAAGAATAGCACGTGCCTGTTCCTTTGCAATGCCATTTTGCATTGCCCATTCATATGTCTTCTTCGTATATTCTATCATGTTTTTTTGGAGGTGTTCCCACGTTCCTTGGAGTCTTTCGTCTTCTGTTTCAATTGAGTTCTGTCGATTTTTGGGATCTTGGAGACGGGATTCACGCGTCTCGAACCCCAGGTCAGAGGTCGGATCTGCATAGCGTTGACTAAACTCCTGGAATGAGAAAGAACGGTGGCGAAGAATCTGTCGTGCAATGTCACGTGTTGTCTCAATCTCCATCACAACATTGACCATCTCAAACGGAGACCAATGCTTATGCTTTGCAAGATAGCGAAGCAGCTTGTCAGATGTTTCAGTGTTCATCTGATTAGATGGATTGGACACACGTGCTGTGTATGCAATAAGGTCACCACTGTCCATAGTTTCGTTGACAGCTTCTGTATAACCAATAATTCGTACGTTCATATTATCCTCTAGAATTGGCGACCGCTGGAGGACTCGAACCTCCGACCCACAGCTTAGAAGGCTGTTGCTCTAGTCCAGCTGAGCTAAGCGGCCATTGAAACTTAATTACCGTGCCAGATTGTTTCTTTAAACTTTTCTGGTGGAAGTCCAAAGTACTCACATTTGTATTTACTCATCTTGAAGAAGTCCAGATGTATCCACTCATCTTTTTTAAGAAGTAGCCGTCGAGCAGCATTGTCCCAATCAGTGTTCTCTACTACCTGCTCTACTTTTTCTTTGACCTTGTTGGCCTCTTCAAAGTTAAACACATCATACTCAAAGTGAAGAACTTCAAATGTATTACCCATATAATCAACGTAATCGATAGAAAGATCAACACCCCATTTAGGTTTCATGTTGATTATCTTAAAAGCAATTGGATGTTGATGCACTATTTCACGAAGTTGCCATAGTGCATCTCCAGCATAACCTTTACGTTCAAATAAGGCAGCATGATTAATATGAGGACCTGTAGGACTCCAAGGTGTACCCTCTTGATAAAACCAAGGCTGCTTTAAAGCAATATGCCCAGAGTGACGATGGGAAGATACTTTAAACCCATCATTCTCACAGTAACCAATTTCAATATTAGTTAGATCATAACCATTATGATCAAACAACGCAAAGTCGCTTGGACTGTAGGAGTATGCTTTAAGTGGTGAATGAACATGACCTCTATGAGAGAATGCAGCCATGAAAGATTTCTTGAACATCACTTCATCTTCGCTTCTAGTTCTTTGATTCGCATCTCTAGGTACTTCTTAACAACATCAAGAACAGGATCTTCACCTTGCACTTCAATGTAGTTTTTGATTTCGTCTACAAATGCTGCTTTCTTCAAAGCATTAACCGAGTAGCTGTCATCCATGTCAATTAGTCCCACAGAGATTGATAATACTTTCCAAACAGACGAGTACCGTTATCGATACGATCATAGTGAGCGTTAAGTGCTTCATGATTTACTTTGTGGCCATCAAAGAAAACCTCGTCACCATGATTGGCAATGGCATCAAATGAAAAGATCATTTCATCTAATACCCACTCCCACCGTTTAAAGTAGTTAGCATCAAGGAACTCTTGATCTGTTACTGGAGGAGCGGAAGTTGAACGTAACTCTTCTGGAACATCTTCATCTTTAACACTTCCAACAGAATGAGAAGACGCTTTAAGTTGTTTAAGCATTGGAAGGATAATCAACGCAAGAGTATGATCCATTGAATACGTATCATAAGGATCAATTCTTACTTTGATTTTACGTTCACCATAGAGATCGTTAATCCATCGCACAAGGCTACCAAACCACGATCGTTCTAGCCTATGGCCAATCTCATAGCACCTATCCTCAGAGACTCTAAACTTCTCTAAGACGTGTACAATATCATAGATGCCAAGGTAGCCTTTGTATGGACCAATGTAAACTTTCACTTCCAAAGCCTCACAAGAGTATGACCAACCTTTTCCTTCTTAGAGAAGAACTGGGTTGACCAAGTGTACCATTGCTCACGACCATAGTAGTCATGGATGTAGATAACAGGATCTGGCTTGGTTGACAAGAACTTTACCAGAAGAGCAGTAGTAGCTCTAGCAATACCATCTACGAAGAAGATATCTGCGTCAAGGATATTTTTGTTTGGGATTAGATAATCATCAAGGCCGTGTGGGTTCTCTTCATTGACTGTTGCATAGCCATGCTGATATCCATAGAGCTCAGGCTTGAAGATATACTTGAATCGCTTGTTGATATCACTACGAGTGTTGACATACTGATTGACCTTCATATGCCAATCTGGATTATGTTCAATCGTGATCAAACGTTGATTGCCTGTAAGGGTCTCAAGCCACTTAACAGTAGAGCCTCCAGAGCCCCATTCGACCATCAGACCATCATCTGACATTTCATTAATACGTGAAGTGACCTCAGCAACCTCATCGGGCTGCATCTGGATTTCTACCATAGGGCCATAGTTTACAGGAATACTCATAGGAACCTCATAATGAAAAAGGAAAGAGGGGAATCGCACTCCCCTCTATTTGTTTACTCAGAACTTGTAGTTCAAGCCAAGGGTAAACAAATTACCCGCACGCTCGTTCTGGAACGATGAAATGTAGCGGTAGCGAGCATCAAGCTCTACATTCTCGACGACGTTGTAGCGGACGCCGGCGCCTACATTCCAGACACCCTCATTCTTAGCATCAGACCAACGATAACCGATACCAGCGAGTGCGTACGGAGTAAATGCTGCAACCTGATACTGTCCAATCATATTAACAGTACCAATATTAGAAGTCAACCCGTTTGTGCGGTTGTTGTCATTGTTCAAATAATCATAGTTGATTTCTGAACGAACAAACTGATTAAACTGATAGCCTGCACCAACACCAGCGGTGATGTTGTCATTAAACACTACACCACCACGAACACCAGCATAGAAGCCTGCGTCAGAGGTGACGACGGGGCGCTGTGGGGGAAGGGGAGCTGTAGTACGTGAAGGGAGATCTCCGGCCGCGGCTGATGTAGCGATTACGCTGGTAAGTAGCGAGGTAATTAGGAATTTCTGTAGCATATTCAACTTCTCCAATAGTATTAACACATTTCACTTTTTCAGCAGGGATGTATGTATCCCTGTAGTTTAAAACAGTATAGTATGTTTGGTTTCCCATCACATATGTACCTAATACTTGGTACTGTTTACCATCTTCTTTTAATGTCACATACATTTTCATGACAAAAACCTTTGTTGGTTGCAGGGGAGGGAGTTGAACCCCCGACCTTCAGCTTATGAGACTGACGAGCTACCACTGCTCTACCCCGCGTCAACGATAATAATGTGGTCTATTGTTGTATCCATTATAATAGCCACGATTGTATCCTCTATTGTAACCTCTATAGTAGCCACCGTAGTAAGGTCTGTATCGAGGACCATAGTAGCCACCATAGTATGGACGTGGCACAACTACTGGTGCCACAACAACTGGATTGTATACTGGCTGAGGATATCCATAACCAGTATAAACTGGTCCAGCGTATTCTACACAACCTGCTAGTAAAAGAGCACTAGCTAATGCTACAAGCTTTTTCATTATGCATCCCTAGAGATGAAATGTACTCTGACCTTTTCAGGATTAAAGTACTTCTTGACCACCTCTAATACTACATCATTATCAAAAGGTTTGCAACTAAAAACGTCAAGGTAGAAGTTACCGTTTTTGTCTACAAAGTGACCTGTAATATTAGAGGTCTCGATCATCTGGCACAATGAGATACCAGCTTTGTCTGGGTCATGTGTAGCAAAATGTTCAATCCATGGCTCACCAAATGCAACCATATCGATTGCTATGACAAGTTCCTTAATAAAATTATAGACATTTTCTTTTGAGGAGATAGCGTCCTTATGACCTGCTGTGCAGTCAAGAAGAAGATGGTAACCCCATGTGCTTTTCATAATTCATTGAATCCTTTTAGAATAAAAACTTATTTATCTCTTGTCAAAAACAAGAAACTTGTATGATGCTTTATCTTCTTTATACGATGAATGTCTAAAACTTCTTTTTGGACCTTTTGAGATAAAGACTCTAGCTTCGTTAAAAATATCAGAGGGAATTAATCCTTTTAACTTTTCATAACCATAGTCACCAAGGACATCTTCTATCACATAAAACTTTTTTGCTAGATTGAAGTAATTGTCAAACGTTCCACTTTGATAAAACCAGTGATGATGGCCGTCATCTACAATTAGATCGTATGATGGTTTTATGTTTGTTGGAACTTCAATTATTGAATTAGCTTGATAGACAGTAAACTCATTCTTAACCATATTAATATAGTATTCACTACACTCAATTCCCTCAACTGTAGCACTAGGCCAAATGGATTGCCATGCACGAAGTGAGCTTCCTTTAAGGACACCAATCTCTAAAACAGACTCAATATGTTCATCACCTACAACCTCATTATAGAAATCATAATAGTGATGAACATATTTGTCAGTCTTAGATTCACCAAATGCTTTTTCAAACTTGTTCATAAAAAAATCCTTGTGGCTGGGGGACAGGGACTCGAACCCCGATACCAGGAATCAAAATCCTGTGTCCTACCATTAGACGATCCCCCAACTAGTGTTAACTAGGACGTCTATACATCACGACTCTCGAGATGTGATACGAAGAAACTTGGACACCTTTGTTTTGGTTGCCACCAAGAATTCTTACGTACTTTTGTCCCTCTTCATATTCAAAGCCGTAAAAGATGCCAACGTGTCTTCCACTTCCACCACGTCTGGTAATGACTACTATGTCACCAACCTTTGGCTCTTTTACTTTTTTGCCGTAGCTTTGAAAGCTAGAAGCTAACAAGCTATCTGTTGTCTGCAATCCAGCTTTAGAAAGAATTGCATTTAAGAACCCTGCACACCACGGAATAATAACCGGATCAATGTCCATAAGTTCTTTAAGTTCTCTTCTATTCACCTTAGCAGAGTATCCATCATACGTCAAGGCAATTTTGACGTGATCTGGCTTTTGACTCTGAGGGGGTGAGAAAAATTCAAATGCTAATGCTGTGGAAGGAAGCATTAGCATATATGTAGCAAGAATTAATTGCTTCATGATCGACCTCCGTTAGGAGTTAGTCAATCTTGTTAGCCATAACCTTCTTGCAATATGCAGAAGATCTTGGCTTGCGATCCAATCCACCTGCATAAAGAGTAGCTGCATGACATTGATTGCCGTTTGCTTTGTCAAGAGCTAGTTTCAAATATTTCATACTGTATTCAAGATTGGTGTCGGCATGATATAATTGATCGCATTTGCCTTTAAATCCGACACCTTTGGCTGTTGGGCATAAAATCTGACCTAGGCCGATTTCACCTCTACTGCCACGTACCATAGGATTATATCTTGACTCAGTCTTAATTACAGCCTGAGCAAAATTACCTGGTATGTTGTACTTCTGAGCTTTTTCGTTTACCTTCTCTATAATAGTAGGGTTAGCAACTGCAGAAGATATCATACCAATCCCCAGTACAGGGATTAATAGAAGTTTCTTCATTTCTTCTCCTTAGGGTTGACGCAGAGGATACTATCCAAAGCGCTTCTCGTGCTTAAGGAATAAAACACGATAGTTTATTTAGTTACTCTTCTCGCTCCACTTTTTTGGCTTGCTTAACGAGGTAGAGGACTGCGTCCAGTTTTTCGTGTGTATTCATACGATCTGGATTCATAAGCACAGTTTCCTCTATCCTCTTAACTATGTCAAGCAACCATTCATATTGCACTTTCAATAATCTATGTTCATCTTCAACCATAACAAATCCTCATTGTTAAAACTTAATTACAAGACCTATCATACCATATGTATTGTTATAGTTCTTACCTTGGTCGTGACCAACTGTAAGGTTGATAGATGCTTTATCATTTATTTTCTTCTTTACAGTAGCCTTTACACCAGCAACCGTACCAAAGTCTTGTGTTTGTGTTGCTCTTGCTTCTACTGACACGCCTTCACTATGTTCATATCTCAGGCCAACATAAGGATTAACTTGTGTTGTTTTAGACTTTGGCATAGAAGGACCAGCAATTGGGCTACCAAATGTCTGGAAGTCACTTAGCTCACTATGAACAAGTGTGGCACCAATCAATGGTCTGAAGCCTTTAAAGGTTGTTGGACTATAGATTGTTGCATCACCGTAGTAAATGTTCTGCTTCACTTTAGATGAACTACCTAGACCAATTGATGGAAGTTGAGTAGAAGCTGCAATGCTATTGTTTGCAGCACCTACAGAACCCTTAACCCATGCATAAGGAAACTTCGAGAGCATGTAAGCTGTTCCAGCAAAATTAGCTCCAGTAGAAGCTTTGCTGTTTAGATAATTGCTAGCTTGACCTTGAGTAAAGTTAAGACCAACACCAAATGTGTGATTGCCAATTGTGTGTTGTTTACCCATTGCTATACCACCAACATTATAAGTTCCATTAGTATTATAATGATTGTATGTTGGATTGATCCAGTTAGCATCTGTCTGAGTTAGAGGATCTACTAAGAATGGATTTGTTCTTGAGATCTTTACAATGTCTTTAATTGCATTTGCGTTAAAGCTATCGCCAACATTTTCTGACATTGCAGAGTACAATGTTTCATTATACACATCCGTTACATTTTGATCAATTGTGCTTGCAGTAGATCCAATTGGAGTACCTTGGCCATTAACAGTGTTAACAGTTGTTGTGATAGGAGTTGTTGTTACTTTTGTAACGGTTGTTGGTTGAGTTACTACTGTTACTGTGTTCTTATTAACGAATGTATACTTACCTTCTGGCTTTGCAGAATATGAAACAAACTGCTCAGAGCTTGAAGGCCAGTAAACAACACTATAAGCATTAACAGAAGGACCACTTGTTGTTACAGAAGTTGCTACAGATTGAATAGCAGGATCTGTTGTGTTTGTGGTTGTTGAAGAAGTTGTATTTGTTGTTGTGACTGGTGTTCCGTTAGTAGAAGTTGAAGAGCCGTCACTATAAGTTGTAACAGTAACAGGAGTTGTTACTGTAGTGGTTGTCGTTGGTGTTTGTGTAGTTGTTGTTACAGTAAAATATGTTGTTACTGTTGGATTACCATTGATATCAGTGCCATTGACTAAGTTGGTGTTCGTTACTGATGTTGTTACTGGTGTTCCATTAACAGAAGATGTTGTAACAATAGGAGTACCTGGTGCTGTGCTTACAACTGTTGGAGGGGTTACACCTCCGCCACCGCCACCACTGTTATCTGGAGCACCACTTCCTGGGTTAGGAGCAATAGCACCAAATGGTGTTGTGAAGTTTAATGTGGTACCAATGTTTTGAGTAACAAAAAGGATTGGACTTAGTGCTGTATCAGAAAGATTGAATGCAGCAAAGCCAATTCTATATGTACCAGCTTCGTTAGCTGTGTACTCAGCCTGCTGCCAACCTGTTGCACCATAACTTCCTACAGAATAGTTTCCTGTTCCTGGATTAGTAAATCCAAGAAGAGCGTATTCTTTTTGGTGACCATTAACAGTAGCCACGATTGTGCCTGTCTTGTTAACAAGTGATGTTAAACTGCCGTCATTGAACGGAACGTAGTCTGTAGAGATATACTGCCATGACATTTTAAATGTCTGACCGTTAGTAAGAGTAATGTCTTGATGGATCCATGCTGCGTTTGTAGGAAGACCGTTACCTGTTGCTGTCATAGCAGCAATAATTTCTGCCTTACTTGCAGCACTTAAACCAAGATCAGTAATCATATCGTCAAATGTATTGACACCGGTTACAACTTGGTTTGATGGCTGAATGCTAGCCATATAGTTGCCAGTTGGAGGCTTAACTGTCCATGAATATTGGCTACCCATAGCAGAGTAGCTTGTCATCTCTTGGACAATTGCTACGCCAACACCAACATCTCCATATGCAGTAGACGATTGAGTTCCTGTTCCACCACCTGCTGTCCATGGATTTAGTGATCCTGTAGCAAAGTCAGCATTTGGAATTGGGAATGTAGAAGCAACTGGAGGAGGAGTAGGAGGAGGAGTTGTAGTTGCTGTTTGACCTGCTGCTAGAGGAGTTGTACTTGCCCATGAGTAGCTGCTAGCTTCTGATGAAGTAACAGTCGTGTCCATGTTAGCAAATGTAGCACTCTGGCCGTAGTTGTAGCCAGCACCTGTAGAAATTACAGTGCCAAAAAATCCACTACCAACATAAAAGAGAGCATCAGGGCCAATAGCTTGCAACGTTCCTGTATTATGAACCACTTGAGCTAGAGAGCCATCAGCATTATACAATCCGAGACCATATGTCCCTGGAACTGTTGTGCTGTTAAAGAATTTGAAATATTGTCCTGCACCAACTGTTGGGTGCTGAAAGTTCATATCGTATGGAGCAATGAAGTTGCTTGCGTTAAGAGTATTGCCGCTCCAATAATATTGTACGTCGAAGATCTGGTTAATACCAAATGCGCCGTCAGTGATATCCGCTTTTGCAATATTAAACATACCCAATAGGGCTGCAAAAGCTAAAAATAGCTTTTTCATAAGAAAACCTCCGTAATGAATGGAATGAATCAATCAACACATTCATTACGAAGGTAATCAGAATATAACGTAGTATTTATATTTGGCGGAGCGTATAGGAGTCGAACCTATTGAACCTTTCGGTTCTACGGTTTAGCAAACCGCTGCATTACCGTCCTGCCCACGCTCCAATTTTATTAGACCCTGCCAGTGATATCTCTGTCAAGCTTCTTGCTAAGATAGTTTAGAAGAAGACCATAGACTGGAAGAATTACTAGCAGACTTACAATCAACTTTGTTCCTGTCTGGTTGAATGCAATAACGTGCCAGTTGGCTGCCATATAAGCATTAGCACTGTTATAGAATGCAGCAGCAAAGAATGTAAACGTATCAATGACGTTTGCAAAAATAGCTGCTAGTGCTGGAGCTGCAAACCAGACTGAGAATCTTTCACGAACCTTCTGGAACACATAGACGTCAAGCAAACTAGAAACGAGGTATGCAAGCCCGGATGCAAAACCAACTCTCAATGCAACTGAATCTGGAGCACCACCAAGCTTGATTACAAGCATACTGGCAACAATAGCAGGAATGAATGCCATGTTAACAACTGCTCGAGCATTCTCTTTATTGATTAGTCGTATGGTCAAGTCAGTAGCTACAACTACAAGTGGGAATGTAAAGGCAGCCCATGTAAGTTTAATGCCCCACAAATCAAACTTGATTGTAACAAGATAATTTGATAGGGCAATAATAAAAGTATGGAATGCTACGAGTTTGTAAAGAAGGCCTTTGTCAATTCCTTCAGGGTAGAATAATTTGTTTAACATTTAGTGCTCCATTATATTTGTTGCAAGCAATTATAATTGCTTATACGTATATATTAAAGAGAGGTTCAACCTTTTCTGAGTAATCAAGGCTGTGGCTGTTTCCTTCTATAGCTTCCTTGATCCATTCAAAAACCAAATCATTTTTGAATTGACCATCAAGATGATTACATCTAGGATCATAGTGTAACATGCTTTGATCGCTATCATACAAACTAACTGAACTTAGAGCTGGACGAATTTCTACACCAGTTTTAAATGTATGAGGATATGAAGTTACACTGGGTCTAAAATCTTTGTTTGACCAATCTGGGTTTCCAAAAGACCACAAATGAACTATATTTGTAGAAGAAGGAAGCTGTTTGAGTAAGACATTATCTACGTAATTTAATACACACAAATGTTCAAAATCTTCTTTTTCATAATCAAACAAATGCTCATAGTATAATTTAGCAGCCTTCCAAATTTTTTGTTCGAAAACATCTAACAAGCTGGGTTGATAGGTTTGCACAGATTTTGACGTAATGCGTCTAACACTTCTATTAAATAATCTTCCTGGATGAGACCAAACAAATATACATATATCTGGAACAGTGTTACTTAGCATGAATGGCTTGAGTTGAATTAAAATAGTGTCATAGACACCACAGCCACCCTTACCAATATTAACTATTTTTGCATCAAAATGTTTTGACAACATTTCCATATAACTTACATAGCCATTTTGTATGCTATGATCGTTGTATTGTTGAGAACAAAAGCTGTCACCAAAAAAACCTATAGTCTTACTCATTATTTTCTCTATAAAGTTGGCGACCTGTAGGGGTAACGATCCCCTCATCTTCTGCGTGACAGGCAGACGTCTTCACCTTGCCGACTCACAGGCCTAAATTTTGGTGCGCCGGGAGGGACTCGAACCCCCACCCTTACGGACTAGTTCCTAAGACTAGCGTGGCTACCATTACACCACCGGCGCTATTGGATAATATAAGAGATTATAGCAAATAATGAAATGTAATGCAAGCACTGATCAAACCCTAAACTACTAAAGAATTTATCAAAGTTTTTATCATCCCAATACATGGAATTGATTTTGCTTGTAAAATAATCTGTTATAAAATGTGTAAAGAATACAAAAAGAAAGAACAACGTAATCAGATTGTAATCAGTGTCCTGAACAAGTATGAGATATGGAGCAATGAAAGCAGTCAGTGTAAATGTATACACAGTGACATGTGCGATAAGGTATGATACATTCTTACTCTTCTCAGTAGCCATCTTAGATGTTTGAAAAACAAAGTCACCAAAGTAGTGACCAACAATGAGAAGAGATGCAATAACAAAGTTCATTTTTCACCTTAAGGATTTGGCAATTGTGTCTAGTGAAACAGATTCACATTTCCAGAATACCTTATGATTATTTGTTCCTAATTTCAACTGCATTTCATCTGCAACGATCTGTCCATAGCCTCTACAGTCAAACTCGTTATTGTACTTTGGTGACTTAGGATAATGAGAATGAAGTGTAGCATTGCCATTAGCACTAATCACTACTAGAATTACAAACCAAAATTGCATGAGTCACCTATTTTAAATTATATATGGTACCATCTACTGGTAACGATCCAGTGCTACGAGTGCCACAAACTCGTGTGCTACCTTTACACCAAGATGGCAGATTGGTAGGCGTGTCAGGATTCGAACCTGATCAAGAACAGTCATCTACTGCTAAAGGGATTATAAGGCCCTCCCGTGTACCAACACCCACGCCTATTAATGGAGGTCAGTGAAGGATTCAAACCCTCAACCTTTGGAGTCGTATTCCAATGCTCTATTCAGTTGAGCTAACTGACCATGGAGGGGTGTTCCGGAATCGAACCGGATCCTCAAGGATTTGCAGTCCCGCAACTTACCATCCGCCCCACACCCCTTATGCCGCATTATGCATAATCTCTTTAAGTCTGTCTGCAGCATATGAAGCTGCAAACGCTTCTGGCTTGACCATAGGTATCACGTTGCATGTACCTCTGATGTAGCCAATAGCTTGTTGTACAACGCAAGATGAACCGTGTATCACATCAGGATTGATATCAAGATGTACTTCACAATGTCTATCACCTATGACCTCTTCCAACTCCAAATACATTGCTGCTGCACGATAAACTTCATTCATAAGACGAAGTGCAGGACGATCATGACGATTGTCGTAGTCTCGTTCAGAGTCTACTTTACCAAACACTCTACAACCACGAGCTCCGTCAATATGTACGACAATAGCAACAGTATAATCAGCGACCCAGTTATCGTTCTTGTCACGATAGCGTTCTGAGTCTGCACCAATATAAATCTTTGTTGTTTCTGAACTGTTGGCTATGAATTGACGTACTTGTTCAAGATCAAAATGTCTCATGATTGCACCTGTGAATGGAGCGGGCAACAGGATTCGAACCTGCGACGAACAGCTTGGAAGGCTGACACTCTACCCCTGAGTTATACCCGCTTAGTAATGGTGGGTGATGAGAGGATTGAACTCCCGACCCGCTGCGTGTAAAGCAGCCGCTCTCCCGCTGAGCTAATCACCCTAACTGTATTTAACCTTATAGTAATCTATCATAGATTGATGACCAAAAGATGTTCTAAATCTGTGAAAGGTACTATTTCCCACATTAGGTGTTGTGGACAATCCTACTTCTTTACAATATTTCCATAAAGGATCATTTATTAGAATATTGTTTATTTCATTTTTATGTTGTTCACTATTTGTAAAAAATGAATGAATATTGGTTGCGGCTACAAGGAAAAGCTTGTTGCTATTCATTAATTCTATAATATTTTTTAAATAATTAGGTCTAAATCCTATGTTGAGGCAAGACAGAACTATAATGGATTGCTCAGGCATTGTCTGCAGAAGCAAATCTAGATTGTTTGGTATCTGTTGTACTGCAACATCATAAGACAGAAAACTGGGATTAAGATCACAGAGATTGTATGTGAGAGCGTCCTCAATAATTAAACTTACTTTTTCTAGTTGAGGATTAATTTTTTTTAATCTTTTATAAAATATTTCTTTTGCAAATAAATTATGAAATTTATTAGGAATAAAATCTAAATTATCTATAATGTTCAGTTGTCTATTATTAGCTATAGCATTTTCGTAAAAAAAGATACTACACTTACCATCAAAAGCACCCACCTCTAATAAAGAGTAATTTGGGTTTGAAAGTTTACTAAAAATATTAAACAACAAGTAATCTATTTCATGGTGACAATATGTTTCATCATTTTTTAATTCTTCTTGCATTACATGGTATGCTTTAGTAAACATATATTATCCAAAATATTTTATATATTGAAAAATGGTGCCGGTTGAGAGACTCGAACTCCCGACCTGAGGTTTACAAAACCACTGCTCTACCAACTGAGCTAAACCGGCGAAACTTATTGGAGGGTGCACCTTTCGAAACCGATCCTCGTGGCTCAATGCATCCCTCTCAACGAGGCTCTATTAACCTGGATATTTTGGATCAGGATTCTTGTTGATATGAAGGATGCGCCAAGGCCACACTGCTGACTTACTTCCAACACCAATACTTCCATCCTCATAAAGGGATCGTACTGTGTGCCAGCCACCAGGGACATGCTCACCATCATCTGGATCTCTTAGAAAGATCTCATCACCAACTTCGATCAATACTTTTCCATTTTCATCCATAGTCAACTCCAAATTGGTGGGAGGCTGACCGTGGCCTCCCTCGGGTCTATTTAGCGACCAACCTTCACTCCGACCAGGGCACATTTTAAGTCTGTCCGAGACTTTATTGGTCGGGGATGCGGGACTCGAACTCGCGACCTCTCGCTCCCAAAGCGAGCGCACTACCAGGCTGTGCTAATCCCCGATTAATCTACGGATACAATCCTAAACAAACGACCAATCCAATACCCATAAACCCACTTCTGGATAGCCGTGTCGTAACGTCCTTGAATGTTCATACTGACCACCTTGTTTTCTCCGTTATCTTCTCACGCTTGACTGGCCGATCGTAGCACTCAATAAAGCCCTTAACGAT
>JACCDP010107342.1_pt1 | contig 40770 bp, 54 predicted proteins | sample 7445841 | NCBI WGS metagenome assembly JACCDP01 (sample SAMN15323441, study PRJNA562643) | freshwater metagenome | isolation source: river surface water | place: USA:Blue River Watershed | collected 2017-08-17 | reverse complement strand
TAGCGTGTGCATCGAGTACTCCATCGAGAATCCAGTTGTATGGGGAGACGTGTATAGCTCCACCACGCTGTATCAACCTGGAGCACAATTCTTCTACTTCCGCTTCCACCAACCATCCATCGACCAGTTGAATCCTCCCAACGACCGTCAGATGAAGGGGGACTTTTACTCGCCAATCACGTCCACAAACAGCGGAGAATCGCCGTTCACAAACCCGCAGAACTACAAGGTCATTGCTATTCCAGACCTCTTCAAGGACTTTCTCATCAACGCCATGCACTCCGATTGGCTCAAGTCAGAAGGACAGTTTGAAGTGGCGATGGCAGCGGAGCAACTTGCGGAAAAGGGAATGCAGGATGCAATCGACAAAGTGCTGCGCCAAGAAGGACAAGTGCAGCGGATGAACATGCAGTACACCTACTAGGTTATGCCAGACGTAAAGATTTCAGCACTGCCAGCAGCAACAGGACTCTCGGACGCAGACGTGTTCGTTGTCAACCAAGGCTCTCCCACTGCAATCACGAAGAAAGTCACTTACGACCTGATGATGCCAACAGTTGGCACCAACACCGGACAGTTCGGCACAGACTCTCAGGTTGCACAGGTGACAGTGGACTCAAAGGGGCGTGTGACAGCAGCAGCAAACGTGGCAATCAATGCCAGCAACATCTCTGCTGGTACATTGCCAGTAGCTAGAGGCGGAACTGGAGCAGCGACCTTCACGGCAGGAACATATCTCAAGGGCAACGGCACAGGCGCAGTCCAGGCTCAAGTTGGAGTTCCGCCAACAGACTTGTCAGCTACGGTTCCAGTGTCAAAGGGAGGCACAGGTGCGACAACACTCACAGCAGGGCAGTATGTAAAGGGAAACGGAACAAGCGCACTGTCAACGAGCGCAACGATTCCAGTTGCAGATATCACCGGAACGCTCCCAGTAACCAATGGAGGCACAGGGGCAGCAACACTTGCAGCAGGCTATATCAAAGGCAATGGCACAAGCGCACTCACATCGCAAACTGGAGTTCCGGCAACCGATCTGACAGGCACTATTGCGGCGACAAACATGCCAGCACTCTCTGGCGATGTCACCTCCACAGCAGGTTCAACGGCAACGACGCTTGCAAGCACAGGGGTCACGGCAGCGACATACGGATCAGCATCACAAGTAGCGCAGGTTACGCTCGACGCAAAAGGCAGGGCAACAGCAGCAAGCAACGTCACCATCACTCCAGCAGCGATTGGAGCAGTCGCAAAGACTGGGGACACGATGACTGGCTTGCTTACCGTAAGCGGTTCTGCATCCAACCCTGGAACAAAAATCACTTCTGTTTCTGGCGTTTGCGGAGATTTCTATCCATTGTCACCTGGAGCAACAGCAACGCCGCTTGTTGAACTCAAGCAAACTGGAGTAAACTCTGGAGCATTTAGCGTTGGCCCAGCATTGCAAGTTCTTGGCAATACAACTCTAAAGAAGACGGCTTCGGACACGTTTGCGCTTACAACCACAGACCCAATCTCTGTTGGATCAATTACCGGAGCATCGTCTATTACGTTTTCAGATTCAACACAGCAAACAACAGCATACAGACCAATTTACGGAGGTCTTTCTGTTGCAAGTCAATCATTTGGATCAAATACATTTACAAATATAGTTGTAACTGTAACAGGTGCCTTACTTGGAAACTTTGTTGACATATCGTTTTCGGCATCCATTCAAGATTTGTTTGTTCAAGCATTTGTATCTGCTGCAAATCAGGTAACTGTAAAAGTGGCAAACTTTACAGGAAGTGCAATCGTACTTCCTTCAGGAACTTGGTTGGCTAGAATCATAAGATAATGGGAAAGATCACAAAGTTCATTCGCAAGCGGAATGCTAATCCGGCATTGACGCAGAACAAGCTATCTGCAAGAGTGCAGGTATCTGGGAGCAATCTGACTTTCCGCTTCAAGAAAACGGCGTCTACAACTCCTCCTCCTAGCGAGTTCACATACATACAGTCAGATGGGAGCAATTACTTTCAACCTGGCAGTACATTCCTTTACATTCAACCGTAGCCATGCCAAATTACACAGTAACAAACAACATCGACACGCTGCTCAGATCAACGAGCAATGCGGCTGCACGGACGAACCTAGGGCTTGGAGATGCAGCGACCAAAAACACTGGCACGACCACTGGAACCGTAGCGGCAGGAGACGATTCAAGAATCACTGGCGCTGTCCAGAAGTCAGGAGACGCCATGACGGGCAAGCTCACTGCCGCTGCAAGCGACACTGAGGCCAAGCTCAACATCGGCGCACCTCTCTCTGGGGCAAACCCATCAACGCTTGCATCTGGCGACATTTGGATTTCCAACCAAAGCAAACTGGCTTGGAGAGCAGGCGCGTCCACAGTCAACGCCGCTGGAACAACACAGCAGAACACGTTCAACCAACCGCAGACAATCGGTTCTACAGCCAACGCTGCGCCTGTTCTTTCCGTAAGCAACACGGGAAGTCGCGAGGCAGCAACTTTCACCGCCCAGGGCACATCACCAGCAGTTCGCATTACTCAGACTGGCACCGGAGAATCATTGCGGGTAGAAGACGAGGCAAATCCAGACGCAACGCCATTTGTTGTTTCTGCGTCCGGTCGAGTTGGGATTGGGACTGATCCAGATGCAACGGTTGCACTGAAGGTCGATGCTACAGGGATTAAGTTCAACGATGGGACGGTTCAAACGACCGCAGCAACAGGCGGGGGAGGCAGCGGCACGGTAACGAGCGTTGACGTATCCGGCGGAACAACTGGACTCACCACATCAGGAGGCCCCGTCACCGGAAGCGGAACAATCACTTTAGCAGGAACGCTTGCTGTAGCAAATGGCGGCACTGGAGCCACAACCGCAGGCGCAGCTTTGACTGCACTTGGAGCAGTGGCAAAAGCCGGAGACACGATGACAGGGAAGTTGACGCTTGGAGCAGGGGCAACGACTGCGCCTGTTAATCTGGGTGCGGCGGCAGCTCCAATTAGCCCTGCTGGAGGAGATATTTGGCAAACGTCAGCAAATGTCCTGACTTACAGAGGCTACAACGGAGCAACCTACCCAATCGCATCAACGGCAGCGATAAATAGTTTTGCAGCTGCACAAGGTATTTCAGCAAGCACTTCTGGATCAGTTCTTGGTGTAACTCAGACAACTGGCGCGGGAGCAGCGATTTCTGCAACGCAAAACTCCACAGCTACAGGCAGTGGACTCACTGTTGACATCAACAATACGTCTTCAACTGCGCCAGCGGTTCGCATTACGAATCAGGGAACAGGCAACTGCTTGACCGTCGAGGATTCAACAACTCCTGATGCAACGCCATTTGCAATTTCAGCTTCAGGCCGCGTTGGAATTGGTGTAACTCCAGACGCATCCGTTGCGCTTTCAGTTGATACGAGCGGAATCAAGTTCGGTGATGGCACTATTCAGACAACGGCAAGCGGTGGTGGAGTTGCAGGCGTATCATCATTCTCCGCAGGAACCACTGGGCTTACGCCAGCAACAGGCACAACTGGAGCGGTGACGCTCGCAGGGACGCTCACTGAAGCCAACGGGGGCACAGGGGAAACCACCTACGCCAACGGGCAACTCCTCATCGGCAACGCAGCAGGCGGTCTGACCAAGGCAACGCTAACAGCAGGATCAAACGTAACCATCACAAACGGGGATGGAGCGATTACGATTGCCAGCACAGGCGGAGGAGGGGGAGGATCAACAATCGATAGGCAGTTGTTTTTGTCGAGCGGAACATGGACGAAACCAGCGGGAGCGAAGTTGGTTGTGATGAAAGGCGTTACTGGTGGAGGAGGTGGAGGGGCAGGCTCACGCACATTTGAAGGCAAGCCATCACAAGGAGGTCAAGGAGGAGGGTCTGGGCAATTTTTGTCCACGTCCTTTGATGCAAGTTTGCTTCCAAGCACATTGACTGTAACCATTACTGCTCCAGTTAGAGTTGGCTCTGGGCCATTTTTCTTAAATGCAAAAACAACTGCATTTCCAGTCACTGGATCTGTTTTTACAGTAAAAAGAAGCACTGCAAATTTTTTCAATGGAATTAGTGGAGGACAACCAGGCGCGTTCAATACATTTGCTTCATCCGCAGCTGCGCTTGGAGCATCAATAAACGGAAATCCTGGAGCAACAAGCAATTCAACGACTGCTGCTGGAAGCAGACTACAAGGCCCGACCGGAGGATCAGGAGGGGGCATATCTGGGGCCAATAATTCGGTAGCAACGGATTATTTGTATGGATATGTATCTTCTCCATCAATTAACGCTGCAACTGGAATATTTCAAACCCCAGGATCATATCCAATGATTTGGCGCGGCACGCTTGAAAACAACAGTTGTTCAGGAGGTATTGGTGGAGCACCGTCGAGAGATAGCGGACAAAAAGGACTAGCTGGATCAGGCGGGGATGGAGGGGGATGGGTTGCTCCTGTTACACTAACAAGCGTTTCTACAACTCTTAACAGCACGACCGCAACTTGCACCTCAACAACAGGACTTGTTGTTGGCATGACGCTATCTGGAATTGTTAGCGAGACAGCAACAGTATACTCAGTTGCATCGATTGTGAACTCAACGACGTTTACGCTGAATGCAAACGCGCAATCAACTGCATCAGGCTTGACGGTGCTAGCCGCTTGCGGCGCAGGAGGAGGGGGTGGTGGAGGGGGAACCACTACAGCAAGCACGCCTATCCTAATAACTGGACTCACGTTGACCTCTGGAAGCACTTCCGCAACCTGCACCTCTACAAGAGGCATTCTTCCAGGCATGACGGTGTTCAGCAATGTCAACATCCCCGCATCAACAACGATTGCAACGGTTGATTCAGAGACAGCGTTTACTCTTAGTGCAGCTGCCACAGCAAGCGAAACGTCTGGAAAATTCGTTGTAGCTGGAATCGGAACTCTATCTGGAGTAACAACAACAAGCGGAAGCTCTGCGGCAGTCGCAGCGTCTACTCTTGGCCTTACATGGGGGCAAGCCTTATACAATACAACAGGCTTCAACCCAACAGCCACAACGACATCAAAATTCTGTCATGTTGGATCGATTGATTCTGCAACAAACTTTACTCTAACAAGAGCGGCATATGCAACAGGGTCAGCGCAAACAGTGTCAGTGATGAATGCCGTTGGATTTTTGAGCGGAGCATCAGTTTCGGCAGCATCAAAAGTCATAACGGTAAGCGATACAACTCCACTTTATGCAGGAATGCTGGTGCAACTTGTTGCTGCAGGAACATGGAGCACGATAGCAAACAACGCAACAATTACATCAAACACAACCGTAGAAACAACATTTGGCACGGATTGGTACGGAGAAGGCGTAATAGATTCAATTGCAAACGGATGGACATCTTCTGGGAATACAATTACAGCATCTCCTGCAAGCGAGGTTATTTCAACTGTAACAAACAAGCCATTTTACTACAGAGTTTCAGCAAGCTCATTCTCAGGGGGAGTTAGTTGTGCTAGAATTGTATCTGTTGACAGTCCAACTCAAATTACAGTTAACTTAGCTTGTGGTACAACGGCAACAAATTTAACCTTAATGTACGCATTTTCGGGAGGAGATGGCGGTTCGGGCGGCGCGCCAGCAGTTGAAATCGTAACGTACTTCTAATATGATTACAACATGGTCTGTTGTTTCAAACGAAACATCAAAAGTTATAATGGCTATACTGTGGGACGGGGTCGCTCAATACGACCCTCCAGAAAACACAACGCTGTACGAAGGGGGTTTTCCAGTTGGCTGGATCCGCAATCCAGACGGCACGTTCAGTGCGCCGCCAGAACCAGAACCCGAGTCTCAAGATGCCTAAAAAAGTCTCACTATCCGTCAAGCGTGGCGAGAAGCTCCCTGTATCCAAGGGAGCAGGACTCACTGCCAAGGGTCGCGCCAAGTACAACGCAGCAACGGGAAGCAATCTAAAGCCTCCAGCACCAAACCCCAAAACCAAGGCAGATGCAGGCCGAAAGGCATCCTTCTGCGCTCGCATGAAGGGAGTGGTCGCCAAGGCCAAAGGCCCAGCAGAGAGGGCAAAAGCAAGTCTCCGTAGATGGAAATGCAGTTAGACCACGCTTATGAAATACATCTTTGAACGCCTTTTTGAGCCAAGCACCTGGAGAGGACTTGTTTCCCTTGCAACACTGTTCGGCCTCAAGGTCGCACCAGACCAAGCTGACGCTATCCTTACCGCAGGCGTGAGCATTTACAGCGCAGTAAACATCCTCCGAAAGGAGAAGAAATGATGGACAAAGCCATTGAACAACTCGTAGCTCAAGGCCCACTTGCAGCGGCTATGGCAGTGGCTATCTGGTGGTTGGCATCCAAGATTAAAGACTGCGAAATCGACCGTCAAAAGCTCTGGGACAAAATCAGCGAGATTGCCCAAAGACACGACAATGCTTGATCCGCGCACAGAGAAGACGCTAGGGACGCTGCATGAGAAAGTGCAGCCGAAGTTCCGCGCATTCATGGATCACGCTCAACGCCTAGCGGCAGCAGAGGGGCTTGAGTATCGAGCAATCTCTGGACTCCGCACATTCGACGAGCAAGCTGCCATTTATGCCAAAGGACGAACGACCCCAGGTAGGATTGTTAGCAATGCAAGACCAGGCACAAGCTATCACAACTACGGACTGGCTATCGATTGCGGGGTGTTTCGCTCTGGCAAGTATCTCGATTCTGATGAGCCTAAGACTGCGGAGGCTTTCCATAAAAAGGCAGGAGAGATTGCCGAAAGCTACGGACTGACGTGGGGTGGAACATTCAAGGGATTCAAAGACACTCCTCATTTCGAGTTGAGTCATGGACTGCCAATACTTACACTGCTAGACAAGCACAACAAAGGTCAAGATATCCTATGAACCTAGAGAAACTCATGTCGATGATTGGGGGGAAAGACGAGGAGGAGGAGATGGGAGGAGAGCACATGGAAAAGATGCGGAAAGCCTACAAGCTGATGAAGAAAGCCACTGAACTCATTGGCGAATGCTGCGAGGAAGGCGAGTACGAGGAAGAGGACGATGAAGAAGAGGGAATGATGCCAGCAGCAACCACGTTTGTAATTCAGAAGAGTAAACGCTAATGGCTTACCAGCAACAGACTGATGGGGATATGGGATTTAAGGGATTTGCGTCCCGACTCAACCCCATTGCTCTGGAGCCTGGAATGCTACAGGCAGTGTCGAACTGCCGATTAGAGCGAGGAGTGATTACGGCACGCAAGGGGCTTGCAAAGCTCATTGGAGAGACGCTGACAAGCGACACGCTGGTCACCTCCTATGCGTACACCGACATCAACAATCTCGATCAAATCCTGCTCATCTGTCTCGATGGACTTTACAAGTACACTCCAGAGCAGCTAGGGCAACCTGGGACGCTATCCTCGAAGAAGAACTTCGCCACAGGCAGGTTCATGTCCACTACGTTCCTGCTCGCAACAGAGACAGGAGCAAACCTCACTGCCGAAAATGGGGCGAGACTCACTGAAGGAACGCCATCATCGGTTAAGTACGACGTACAAGGCCCGTTCCCAGCCCCGCACCCCCTTGAAGGACAAGAGCACTTTGTCATCTTTCGCGGACGTTCTGATGAAGCAGTTGTAACTGCAACATTCTCAAAACCGAACGGCACGAATGTCACGGTAACGGTCACGACTCCATCAGCGCATGGATACTCTGTTGGCGAGGAAGTTGGGTTTTACACTTTTGATAATAATATAACAAGCATAAACAACAACTACATCATAACTAGCATTCCATCTCCAACTACATTCACATTCTTTTACACAGGCATAACAAATACACAACACACAAATATAGTCTGCTACGTCCAAAGGAACAAGCCTCCTTTGTTCTGGGATGGCGTAACCTCCACGGTTGATATTGTTCCACAAACAATGCCGTCGTTCATGGTTGGAACTGTCAATTTTACATCGGGCAGCGTTTCCACTCCTCCAGGAGATTTCGGGCTATCCTTTCAGAACAGGCTTGTTGTTGCTTACAAGCGGAACAAGTTGGCTGTTTCCGACATCCTAGACTACAGGACGTTCGATCTCACGCTGAACAACTTCACCATCAACACGGGGCTAAACGATACACTTGTCGGGGTGCTCCCATGGATTGAAAACCAGTTCTTGGTTTTCATGCAGAAGAGCATCTACATCTGCTACATCGAGACGAGCAGTTATGTAGCCGGATCCGCCCCAGGGGTAAACTCGTCCATCACGGTTGTCACAACTGAGCTTGGGTGCGTGGCACGCAGAACGATTGTTTCGGCAGGACAGTTCGTGTTTTTCCTCTCCAATAGAGGGGTCAACATGCTCACGCCACAGCTTGACCTCAAGCTCATCGGCAACACAACAACGCTATCGAACCCAATTGACGATTGGATTCAGCGCATCAACTACAGCTACGTCTCCTTTGCTTACGCAGCATACTTCAACAACCGATTCTGGTTGTCCGTAGCCATTGATGAGGCGCAAAGCAACAGTCACCTGTTGATTTACAACACGCTCAACGATGCATGGGAGAGCGTAGACACTTACCAACCTTCTGAGCCAAGCACAGTGATGGGAGCAGACGAGATGCATGTGGCTCAATACAAGAGCGCAAAGCAACTGTTCATCATCCGCAAGTTCGATGCATCAGGGACAGTCACTGGCGAAAATGGCGGGGTGTATGTGAACGAGCAGGCAGTGGACGGGGACTATGTGACCAGCACGACGACAGCAGGCCCGATCCTATCGTTTACATTGCCAGCAATCCTTACAGAAGGAACTTCTATCCCCTCCAGCATCGAAGCATCGTTCAAGAGCAGGCAGTATATCTTGGGGACTTTGCAAGAGAAGTTCTACAGCAATATCCAAGTTGTTTCCAAGTCCAGCACTTCACAGGATCAGATTGCAGTGTCGGTGAGCACATCCAACCAAGACATCACCCAAAACAACGGGGTCATCTCATTCACGGATGTGAGCGACAAGACATATCGAGACCGCATTGGCTTGCGGGGTTACGCAATCGATGCCACATTGTCTTTGCAAAAAGGACAACCAGAAGTTCGTGCAATCACGATCACGGGCAGTGTGGCATCCAGACCAATGGTTTCGCAACAGTAGAGCATTATGGCACAAATTCAAAAAGGCACCACATACGCAACGGGAAATTCCGTTACAGCAGCGAACTTGAACGCGCATGTTGATAGTGCCGTTTTGCTGCCAGGAGCAATCATTGAGCAGACATCCGCTCCTGCTGTTACTTCCACCAATCAAATCCTGACTACAGACGGAATTGGTCTATACAAGACCACGCTGGCATCCATTATTTCGCCGCTCAATCTGTTCGATAAGTCTCAAGCTCAAACGCTAGGGCAGAACGTCACGATGGCAAGCGGAGCGGATATCGCATTGTCTTCTGGGAGCGTCATGTCCCTCTCTTCTGGAGCGCAGATTGCTCTCTCGAGCGGTGCTCTTTTGACGCTAGGCCAAGACCCTGTTGCAGCATTGGAGGCAGTGCCGAAGCAGTACGTTGACAGCAAGTTCCTGCCATTAGCAACAGGAGGGCTTGTGAGCGGATCGATCTCCATGATTGGAACGTCGTCTGTCCTGACGCTATCCGCTGACCCTCTAACAGCCCTTTCCGCTGCTCCAAAGCAGTATGTGGACAGCAGGATTTCAAGGGAAGTGGCTTCGTTGAGATTTCGTTCAACAACCAATCCTGGAACAGCCGCAGGAAACACTTTAATTACTTCAAACAACATTAATTGCACTGTAAGTCAGTCAGCAGGATCTAATGTAGCTACAATTAGCGTTGTAGATGCAGCATTGTTCAACACGTCAGCACCGTTCTTCTTGACTGGTCAGTACATTGGCATAGCAATCGCAGTTGGCGGGATTACGACAAAGCTATACGAGATTACATCGGTAAATTATGGAGCAAAAACATTTACAATTACTGTTCCAGACACCACTGCAAAAACAAACATTTCCACGCAACTTTCATTCGTATACTCAAATCTGACTCCTCCTGCATTGCCGTCCCGTTTGGATGCAAACGGAAACAGGAATATCAAGAGCGTTGCTTTGTGCCTTACATCCAGAAAGCACTACATCAATTACTGGTACGACAGTGAAAGCGACGACATGGTCACTGCGCCAACGAAAGGCACTGACGCAACGCCAGAACTACTGACAACACACTTGTTTGGAGATGCCGTCACCAACACGGCAACAGCTACCGCAGTGCAGTTTATGACTGCTTTGCAAATGCGGAACATAAATACAACCGTAAACACAGTGGCAAACATCACTGCTCCTAATTCTCCAGTTGGGTTCGGCCTTACAACCAAGGGCATCAATGTCGGATTCTTTGTCGATGCAACGACAGGTCTTCCATACACGAATGTTCACGATGCAAATGTGACCGTATTGCGATGACCGTTTGGGACAAGATTGTTGAAGCAGAGCTAGCCGCTGCAAAGCGGCATCCCAAGCTGTGGAACAATACAAGCGAGCAGGACATACGGAACATACTGAAATTTTACGGACTCCATGGGGGGCTGTTCTACCACATCGAAGATGGCGAGGTGCAAGCGATGATGACCGCTCACCCAGGCTGTAAGCTGCCAGATTGGGAGTGGGACGAGTTCACCAACGATTGGACGATATTCACGCTGTGGGCGAGCAACCGGAACGCTTTCGAGCAACTGGTAAACCATGCCATACAGGACAAAAAGCCGGACTTGATTTATGCGGTTCGCGATGGAAACATCGTGGAAATAACAGTGCAGAAACTAATAAGACTTTTCTATGGGCGGATCTCCTAAAATCAACATGCCTACTCCACCGAGTTACTCTAGCTCGATGGAAGAAATCTTGCGTTCCCAGTTGAAGTACGCTCCTGAGATTTACGCTGCCGAAAAGCAATACCAACCACTTTATCAAGCCCTACAAGCACAGCAGGAGCGGCAAGCAGCAGAAGGTCAAATGGCCTTGGCGAAAGACATACAGCCGAAGCTATCTGAGCTTGAAGACGCATACTACACGCAAAAAGGGATAGACGAGACACGCCGCTTGCAAGAGCAAGCGCCTGCATACGTCAAAGCATTCCAAGAGGCGACAGGAACAGCCAGAATCACAAAGGGACTAGGGAATTACGCAGAAGAACTGCAAGCAAAAGGCCCGCAATACGATATTTCTCCAGAAGAGCAAAGATCCATCGAACAAAGCACACGAGCAGCATATGCAGCCCGTGGGACAGCGTTGGGAGACCAAGCCGCATTGGGGGAAGTTCTGAACCGTTACCAGTTCCAACGTCAACGCAGGATTGAGGAGGATCAGTTGCGTTCTGCACGACAAATCGAAGCCGCAAATATTGCAGCAGGTTTGCAGCAGCAGGCCGCTCCAGCCATGCAGGCTTTCTATGGGCAGCCAATGTATGCGGGGAACTTTGCAGGCAATACCATCCAATCAGCATTGATGGGACAATCTCAAGCAGGAGCGCAATACTTCAACCCAGAGTCGCCAACTGGCATGGGTGCAATCTACGGTGCATACAACGCTGGTGTTCAAGGGGCAATAGGTCAGGCTCAAGCAAGCGCAGCATCTAGGGCAGGGGGAATGCAAATGGGAGGAGCACTTGGCGGAGCAACAATAGGCGCTATGGGATTGGTCTTTTTCTAATGAAAAATAGAACGGAACATACAATACGGAAAGCCTTGTTGAAGGCAAAAAGACCTGCTGTTCTCTGGAGCGGCGGGAAGGACTCTGGTGTCCTTTTGGATATCGCGCTAGGCATTCGACCAGACATTGAGGTTATTCACTTCAAGCTGCCATTTTTGCCAGCAAAGTACCAGCATCACCACAAGCTCCAAGAGGCACTTGGCATCACTGTGCATGACTGGCTTCCATCAAGGCTTGCGTTGACTCACGGGAACAATCGCATCGATGTGTGCGAAACCTACGATATTGGCAGTGGAGAAATCAGCGTCATGCGCGGCACTGAGCCTTTCGAGGAAGGCAAGCCCTGGGTGTGCGGACTAGACTGGCTCAACAGACCAACTTGCAAAGCCACAGCGAACTTCGACGTTCTCTTGTGCGGACACAAGAGTTGCGACATCGATCCATTGACAGGGAACGTACCTCTGGAGATTGACATGAAGCGTCTGGGAGCATTCACTGAATGCTGGTATCCCTTACGGGATTGGACAGACGAAGACATCTCAAACTACACACTGTCGAACCACATTCTCTACGACGAAAACCGCTACGATGCCAGGGTTGTCTCAAAGGAGGACAAATCTCTCAACTCAGACTACATCCAGGCCTGCATGCGGTGCGTTGACAAACGAGAAGGTGATTTTGTTCAGTGTCCGAAACTACAAGCAGACATTGAAAACATCTCAAGATTCATCCGGCACGAACAGCAGGTGCATGCCTACTGCAACGTCAGATCTGGATTGCCAGACATGCGGGGCGTGTTGCAGCCACAAGTGGAGTTGGCCGATCCTAAAGAGGGACAGGTCGGACGCGAGTGGTATCCCGAAGGAGATGCAACGGGAGGATTATCCGCTACTTAAAACAGTCAACAATAGATGCATTGCTTTGCTAGGCACTTGTGGTGTACAAACAACTTGTTCGATATACAGCAATAGACCGCAGGCTTGCAGGAACTTTCAGAAGGGCAGTCAACTTTGCTTAGAAGCTAGGAGAAAACTATATGGCTAAACCACAAATGCTATTCGGGTATCAACCGCCAGCGGCAATGTCCATGATGGGACAGGGAGTTGCTGAAGGCATGGCGAAGGTTGGCGAAATATACGGCAAGGGTTTGGCCTCAATGGGGGAAAATCTTGCAAAAGGGATTACCTCTGCCGCTGGCACATACGCTCAAGGGCAGCAAATCAACAAATCCGCAGCCGCATTGCAAAAGTTTGCAAATACGTTGCCAAGTGAAGAAGGGTCTGTTGGGCAAGCATTGCAATCATACATGAATGACCCTGCCGTTTCAAATTACGACAAGGTGAACTTCGGGCAGTCAGTTGTTGGTGACTACTTCAAGAACATGATGGAGATGCGTAGAATCCAAGAGATGAACAGAGGCAGGATGGATTTACAGGGCATGAGAGGCGCACAGGGAGGTGCATCGCAGACGCAACCTGTAACATTTACTGAAATGAGCCTGCACCAGTAATTATGCAAGAAGAAATTCAAGGATTACTGACAGCACCCCCAGCATCCGCAGGAGCATTTCGCGGAGGGCAGATTCCACTGGGCTTTGATCCAGCCGCTATTTATCAATACCAGCAAGGAATACAAAAGCCTGGTGCTCCACCGCAAGTTCAAGAGCCAACACCCCAGCAGGAACCTGCTTCCGCTCCTGTTCAGCAAGCGTTTGATGTTCCTGTATACACGCAGAATTGGGACAAGCCAATTCCACCTATAGTTATTCGCTTCCAAGAAGGATTTAACCCTCAAGACCCAAGACATATTGCAGCAGAGCAGAAGGCATATGCGGAAGCATACGATGAGGAGAAGCAAGGCACCTATGCGCTGCAATTGCTAAACGAACTGCGTTCAAAAGAACAAACTATCAAATCTGCATCAGAGGCAGTTGCAAAATACTCGCAAGACGTTCAGCAATTTGAAGCCCAGAAGCAACGAGGAGTTGTAGAACTTCCAACTCAAGATGGCATGGTGCGGCTTCCAATGGATGCAAAATCGTCCGCAGAAAACCTTCAAAAGCTTGGAGAAGCAAAGAGGAGATTAAAAACTGCTGAGCAAGAATTGACGAAAGCAAAAGAACCAGCACAGCCAAAAGTAATCAATGTCGAGTTGCCAGCAGCGCAACCTACGCAGCAACCCACAGAGCCTCAAGCGCAGGCGCAGCAAGAAACGCCGCCAGAGGCAAAACCAGAGGTTCCAGAAGCTTCGCGGCAAAGGCAACGATACGATGCTATTAAAAACAACTTGTATCAACAAGCGCAGCAAATGATACAAAAAGGGTTAGACCCAAAATCTGTTCAAGATGGATTTAAGCAAGCGATTGAAAGGCTAGACTCGCAATGGAAGCCAGAGCTTCTTGAAGTAGACGGAGTGCTTTACTCGTACAACACTCCAAACAAACCAGAAATTGTTCGCGACAATATCAAGCTAGTAGAAAAACCGTTCAATGATATGATTGAACGTGTCCGCAAAAACATTGAGAACATTGACCAGATTGAAAGCATGCGGCAGCAGGCGGAGCGAGCGGCAAAACTTAAAGGCCCAGAAAGAACCGCAATCATTGAAGCACTTCGAGCTTCATTGAAGTCAATCAACACAGCAATCAGCGGCACATCTGACGCTCTTTCTCAAAACGAATATCTGCGTCTTGGTGGATCACTGGAGACATGGAACTTCATCAAGGCCATGCAGCCGGATTCTGCTGCTTTATTTTTCACTGCAAATCCAGAAGGCTTTGCAAAATCAGTTGAAGTTCTACGAAACATGACGGGCAACCGAATGGTTTCAAATTTCAATCAAGCAGAAAAGATTTCAAAAAAATTCCCAGTGTTGCAAACGCTGCTTCCAGACAAGCCTTCGTACTACAACGAAATCTTGAAGACACACGGCAAAAGCCAGGTCATCGAGAAGAATCGACCACAGCAGCAGCAGGCACAGCCAGTAATCACCAAGCAGGGAACGCAGTTCACAAGAGTGCCAAGGTAGTATGCCACAAGAAATATTCATCCCTTCCAAAGGCAAGACCCTCACGTTTGCGGACGACTTCTCCGACCAAGAGATTGCGGACTACATTGATGCCAACTTCCCACGCTCTGGCGAGGACGTAGCATACGACCTAAAGAACCGCTTGCTTGATCCAGAGTGGAACCCCTCTTACGAGGATTTCGAGAAACTACGGAAATACAACACCGAAAAGGACATCAACACCGCAGAGGTTGTAAGGAACATTGCTGGCGGGATTGTTGAGATGGGAGGCAATCTGCTCAAGGCTATTCCAGCGGCAGTCTCTGATCCAACGGCAATCCCAGGCAGTGCGGCTAGAGGGCTTGTAAACAACCTCAAAACCTACTCCATGCTGGCGCAAGGGGGCGTAGACCCAGGCTCTCCTTTGTTCAACATGATGAACGGAGATAGCATCACCGCTTACTCCACATGGCGCGATTCCATCCTTGCTGCTAGAGACTTGGCCGAAACGAGCAATGCGGCGATTGGGGGAATGCCTGTAAATCCACAGCAAGTGGCGGGAGCAGAGGTCGTCATGGATCCGCTCAACATTCCACTTGTGCCAGGACTTAGCGTTGCTGGCAAGGTGGGAGCAAAAGCGGCTGGAGCAGTTGGACGCACGGCAGAGTTGGCAGGCAGAGGGGTTGCTCAAATCGCATCAGTGCCAGAGCGAGCAATGGCCAAAGCCGCTACCGTATTAGCTGGAGTGCCAGAGGATGTTGCTAGAGCAAGCGCAGCGGACTTAGCGACCAAAGGAGCAATCCTTGATGCAGCCGCAGGAGTGGTTCCTGGAGCATTTGAGCTTCAAGCAGCAAAGCGTGGCGGACAAGCATTGGAAGCAGCAGGGGAAGCCGTTGGCGCAGCAGCAAGGGCAGCAGAGGCTCCAGCAGGGATGCTCAGTCCCATCGAAGTGGCATTGCAGAACCCAGAGCTATCCAAGGGAGCACGGGCAATCCTTACGGTGACTCAACGCATTATCCCACGGGATGCTGCTCTAGTTGCTGGCACGGCAGCAGAAGGGGCACTTATCGGCGGAGCACTTGGCGGAGGCCTGGGCGTACTGCAAAGCACGGATGAAGAGGAAATCGGAAAGGCTATCGGCGGCGGGATTGCTGCTGGTACGATGATTTCGGGAGGCTTGAAGCTATACGATGTCGCTACGGGCAAAGTGGCAAAAGAGCGCGTTGTAAACGATGCGTCGAGGAACATTGCCGAGGCTGCTGCAAGAGGAGAGACGGAGGCTGAATTGGCAGGACGTGCAGAGTTGTTTGATCGTCTCAGCAACATGGATCGCAAAGGCAACGCACTTGGGACGTTCATTGCGGTGGACAACTTGATTTCGCAACGTGGAGGCAAAACGAAGATCGTCGATGGAGACGTGTTGAAAGGCCCAGGAGGAGAAACTGGCTGGAACGCTTATTACGATCCCAAGGATAAGACCATCTACATCAACTCCAAGAGCGCAGATGCAACGACGATCCCGCATGAGGCAACTCACGCATTCATCTCTGACCTCTTAGCTGACGACATCACTTCTCGCCTGTTTACCCGCGATAGCGATGGACGCTTGCAGCCAACGAGCGAAGGCACGATTAGTCGCCTTATCGACGGATACCTCAAGGACGCTGACAACATCAAACTCTCTGATGGCACGACCGAAGGGCAACGCTTACGCGAGCGACTAGACTCTGCATTCGACCCTGCAACTCCGATTTCGGAACAGGTGAGCAGATTGCGCGATATCACGCACGAGATTGCAGCACGGTATGCGGAAGAGTGGGTTGCCAAAAAGAATCCACGGGACTTGGTGCAAGGCACAATGCCCACCATTTGGAGCGAGGCAATCACCGCAGTGCGAGGCAAGCTCGACAAGACATTTGGGAAAGAAACTGGAAACCCTATCCTCGACCCAGTCCTCAAACGGATATTTGATCCCAAGGAAAGTGGTGTGCCAGCAAAGGAAGGGGTTACTCTCGACCCTAGAGCACTCGCATACGATTGGGCAGATAAGCGTGGAGCGTTCATGACACGCTATAGCGTCGGCAGTCCAGCCCCAGGCAGGAAGCATTGGAGACCTGTATTTAAGGAGGTCAAACAAACCCTTGTAGACAACGGAGCGCAAAAGCCTGACAACGCTTACTACAGCAAGAACAACTTGTCTCTCCTTGGCGTAGGAGAGGATGTTATCAACTCGCTGACAACCAGAAACATTGAAACGCAACTGCGCTCAAGTGCCCCGATTGTCGGCACCCGCGAAGCTGAGATTATCAACAAAGCCATTCGAGCTGCAAAAAGCGGTGAGATGCTCGATATGCGGGATTACATGTCGTTCCTGTACGAGGGATCGGCTGAGTCCGGCAAAGCACGGCAGGGCAACCCTCTCGACAAGCAGATTGCTGTTATCGACGTGTTCTGGAACAAGGACAACGGGGTTCAAATCCTGGCAATGGATATTGGCTCTGCCATGTCCAATCTGGCCAAGGCTGTAAAGTCCAGAGGCGAAGCGTCAGGGTTTGATTCGATTGCCAAAGCGCAGAAGGCACTCAACCAGTACATCAAGCACGTCGCTGATTCAGAGTCGAACTTCGATGCTGCCAAGAAAGGTTGGGAGATTGAGGTTGACGGAGTGCCAATTGGCAAGCAGGCGCACAAAACACTGCACCAAGCACTGAATTTGCCGAATGCAGCCAAGGACGCTCCTCCTCCATTTAGGACGGACATCGACATCAGCCGCTCTGGCCTCAACCGCATCTCAGGCGTTGAGTTCATCCTGCCAAGGCGAGTAACTGGACAGGTCATTGAGACGGGCATTTCCACTCCGATTAGCAACAAGGGAGTATCCGCCATCCAGCGCAGGTTCCAGCCAAAGCGAACGCAGGTTGAGCAACTTCCAAACGGGATGGTTGCCCAGGATGCAGATGGCGCACGCATCGTCAAAACAGACACTTCCGGCTATCGCTTGTTCGATCCGCTAGGAGAGAAGATTGGAGTGTTCCGCACATTGGACGCAGCAGCAGAGGCAGCGAGCAATCAAGCAGCGAAAGATTTAAGCACCGTCAAGGAGATTCAATATGCCATTCAAGAGCAACGCGCAAAGGAGATATCTGTACGCCAACGAGCCCTCTATCGCGAAGCGGTTCGCCAAGGAGACGCCCAAGGGCAAGAAGTTGCCAGAGCGGGTCAAGAAGAAGAAGGCCAAGTAAGATTCCAACCTAAGCGCAAGGGAGAGAAGCCTCTTCCAAAGACGCCATTTGGCATGCAACAGGAGATGGTTGCAGAGGCTAAAGCCGCAAAGAAAGCTGATGTTGCAGGGGTGCGTGCGCGGATCGAGCGGCGTGGAATGGGCAATGCAGAAGTGGAGCGGATGGCTGCAATCGAGGCGCAAGCACGGGAAGCGGAACTCTTCGCCAAACCAAAGAAGGTCGCATTGTCAGATGAGCAGATTGCCGCTATCCGCCAAAACGGAATAACCCGTACCTATGTTGAGTCCTTACTTGGGTATGAGAAAGCGTACACTGCCCTCACAGGGCAACCTCCAGTAGGCAAGTCCTACCAAGAGAACGCAATGAACATGACCAAGAGGCAGCAGGATGCGATCCTTCGCCAAGCTCTCTCGTCCGATTTACCGCAAGCCAAACTAGCCATCGAAGCTGCCCGTGAAGCAGCAGACCCTGCCATGAGAGCGGCAATCGACCGCATGATTGGAGCAGAGGAGCGTTTGTCAGCAATGCCGAAGCAGGCGCAACAGCAAGCGGTGGAGAATGTTCGCAGATCTTTGCAGCCTGTTATTGCTCCTGACTTTGGTGCGCCTGGGATTAGAGAAGTTCAAGCCAAGAAACGGGAAGCAAGACAAGCTATGGAACAAGGGATGCGGACTATACGCGAGCAAGGAGAAGCGGAAGCGGCTATGATGCGCCAAGCTACTGAAGAGAAGTTCGCTCAAGCAGAGCAAGCCATTCAGCAAGAGACAGCTAAGGTAAGCGCAGAGATTGCAGAACAGTTCAAGGCACTCAAGAAAGAGATTGCGGTAGCGGACGAGGTCATCTCCAGCGAGACGGAAACAATCAAGCCATCACGCATCATCCTCAAGATCAAAGGAAAGTACCGTTTGTACGGAGTAAACGCTGGACTCATTGGAGTCTTCCGCACTAAAGAGGAGGCAATCAAGAAAGCATCAAAATGAAAAAGGACATCCCATTCAAGAACGTCAAAAACATCGACCAAACAGACAAGCGATCTGCACGGGCACTGCACGCAGAGCTAGGCACGCAGAAAGGCGCAAAGCCTGTTACTGCACACGTTTACAGGGATTCAAAAAAATCCTGTTGACCATCCACCCAATTGCTGGCAGTTGTTGAAGCATCAATGCAAGACGCATTGGTGCTCGCCAAGGGCAACTTGGCTATGACAGGAATAGAACGATATGCGACTAGTAGAACTCAGTGACGTGTCTGGACTCTCCGACGGAGAGATTGTTCCAGCGATTAAGGCGACGGTGAAAGCAGTGTTCCCTCCGCGCACAGGACAGGGAAAGCACGGCGAATGGCGAGTGCAGAATGCCATCCTTATTTCCAATGGCACCGAAGTGCGTGCGTCCTTTTGGAGCATCGATGTCTCCGATCTTAAGGGCAAGGAAGTGACCATCCAGTCACAGGCAGGCAAGCGTGGATTGGAAGGCATCAAGGTGAAGTACAATGAGCAGAAGAGCGAGAACGAACTCAGCATTACCGACAAGGCGCGCATCGATGGAGGAAACGTCACGAATACCACTGGCTCCAAAGCTTCGGCACCTGCGCCCCAACGGTCTTCGACCCCCGACGTGGATGGCACGCGCAAGCGAGCAATGCAGTTGGCAAACCTCTATTTGGTTGCTCATCGGGCAGCTAAGTGGATTAAGGATGAGAACGCCGAAGTGGATCTCCCTGCTGCTACCGCTACCCTTTTCATTGCTTTGAACAAGGCGTCTTTGGAGAACACAATGCCCATGGTGCCGCTTGACCAGTACAAGGCTGAGACGCCGAAGGCTGAGGCAAAGCCACAGAAAGAGCCTCTGTTCCCAGAGGAAGAACTCACTGAAGACGACGTGAAGTGGTAATTGTTATGAATAAGGAATTGCTAGAACTTCTCGTAAAAGCGGCACTTGGTCAGCAGCAGTATGAAAAACAAGCTGAACAAATCGTTCCAGAACAGCAGATTGTAGTGCTCGACAAAGGGTTTATTTACGTCGGCAATGTGACTATCCGAGATGGGTGGGTGAACATTGAAAATGCGCGAAACATTCGCATTTGGGGAACTACCCAAGGGCTTGGTGAGCTTCGTAACGGCCCATTAAAAGAGACCAAGCTGGACGAGTGCGGAACTGTGCTGGCTCCATTAAAAAGTCTTATTCATTTGATGTCATGCAAAGGGTTTTAATTTTAGACGGGGATAGGTACGGGCTTGGGTGTGGGCATGGGCACGAGGGCGGGTACGGGTACGAGGGCGGGTACGGGTACGGGTGCGGGTACGGATTTACTGGCGGATACGGGTTTGGGCACGGGCGCGGCTTGGGGTGCGGGTACGGGCTTGGGAGTGGGTACGGGGACGGGAGCGGCTACGGGTATTACAATATATGAACTTTGCAGCCATTGACCCAGGGGTAAAGGGAGGAGTTGCGACGCACATCGGAGGCAAGATCGATGCATGGACAATGCCTTCTTCTCCCGTTGAACTCGCTGATCGTCTTCGTGAGTTAAATCTGTGTGGGGTTTACATCGAGGACGTTCCAAAGTTTACGGGGGTCAAAATCCCAGGGTCAATGGTTGCAGTCCTCTTCCAGTCCGTTGGCATTGCGCTAGGCGTATGCGCTGCTCTCAAGTTACCCGTGTTCATGGTAAAGCCCAAGGAGTGGCAAAAAGCCTGCGGCGTTGGCGGACGGGAAGGGTTGTCTCACGCAAAGTGGAAGCAAAAGCTACGGGACATTGCCAAGGCTAGGTTCCCTAGCATCAAAGTCACACTAGAAACAGCCGACGCTCTGCTGATAGCGTCCTCATACATACATGCAAATACACATACAAACAAAGCAGGGTCACAGCATCACGATACGGTTTGAGGCTGATGAAGTAATCGTCGAGAAGGAGAGGGCTCACTCAACACTGGAAATTCCAGATGAGTTGGATCTACCAGAAGAAGAGCCAATCAATCCAAAGTTTCTTGAGGTACTTCCACCTCGACCGGACGACGCATACCCTTGGTATTTTCCAACAAGGGACAATGCATGGTTTCGTTTAAAGGAGACCGACTACAGGGACTTCTCTCGTACATACGGACGTGAGCTAATCGAAAAGGAGATGAGGGTCATGCAGGCTTGGCTCTCCAGCAATGCTGGCAAGCTCAAAAGCATGAGGGGAATGACAAGGTTCATCAACTCGTGGCTCTCTCGTGCATACGCAAACGCCCCAACAGCCAAACCATCCTTGACCAATGCGGCGCAAAGTGCAGCAACAAGCTGGTGAGCCAATGGCGCTCGCAGTGCCATCCTGCGACGAAGCAGAGCGTGGGCTTGCAAGCATTGCTCTGAACCACCCGAACGAGTTCCTGCACGCCTCGATGGAGGCAAGGCTGAGTCCAACTGACTTCGCAAACCCATTGTGCAAGATGACCGTGGAGGTTGTCCTTGAGCAGACGGCAAGGAATGCTTCTTGTGATTTGCGGATCGTCTTTGAAAAGCTAAGGGAGAAGGACTCGTCTATCCAGCTTGCAGACGCTTCGGAGTTGTACCACTTGTGCGGGGTTGTCCAGGCCATGCCTGAGTTCATCAACTTGGTTCGAGGCGCAAGCAAGCGCAGAGCCTTGATGATGCTGGCATACCAAGCAGTCCAAGACGCCCAAGGGAACGAGCAACCAACAAGCGACCTCATTGCCGGACTATCCATGAAGGTGGACGCGCTCATGCGTGAGACAGTTCCGCCGAAGGCAATGGACACCAAGTCGTTGCTTATAGACGCAGCAAAGCGGTATCAAGAGGGGGATGACTCCTCAATGCGAATCTCGACGGGGTTCAAGAAAATCGATGATATATGCCCCATTCGATACGGTGACTATGTGGTCATCGGGGGCGAAACCAAGAGCGGCAAAACAATGCTGGCTCTCAACATCATCAGCAACCTGTTATCAAAATGAAACTCATCAATTACATGGCGCATGAAGTAGACGCATGCGGAAACAAATATCCACCCAGCGGCATGGTAGCGCGGCTTGCTACAACGCTCAGAAAAGTGGAAGAAGTGGACGGTATCCCCGTAATGGTTGGGGAGTCTGGCTCAGTCCAGAACTTGCCTCCGCCAAAGGAAGGCGTCCTGTGCATCGTCTCGCAGTACGTCCGTCAGGCATTGCCAGAGCGCAAAGACCTTATCTCTCCAGCCAAACTGCTTCGCGATCCGAATGGACGTGTTGTTGGGTGTGGAGCATTTGAGCGCAATCGATGAGAACAGAAATCATCACCAACATGGAGGCTTCTGTCTACAGGGCAGAGCCTGGTCTATCCAAGCACGAGTTCACCTCGTTCTGTATCGCGCCGATTGTCTTCAAGCGGAGGAAAGACCACAAGCGCAGCAGTAAAGCCATGGAGCTTGGCACTGTCATCCACTCGCTTGTTCTAGAGAACAAAGTTGAATACGCAGCATTGCCAGAGGATTCAGACAGACGCACAAAGGCAGGCAAAGAGGCTTACCAAAGGTTCTGTGAAGAACACCCGAACAAGTTCGTCATCTCTGCCGAAGAAGAGCGCATGGTGCTGGGAGTGCAGGAGGCTGCAACTCCAATGATTCGTGAGCTTGTCCAGGGCTGCAAGCGCAAGGTTGTCGAGGCATCAATGTTCTGGGAGCGTGGCGGAGTGCAGTGCAAAGGTCGTCCAGACCTCATTGTGCAGCATGGCGACAAGTACCTCATCGTTGACCTCAAGACCACTACTGGCATTGCAGGATTTGATCGCAACTTCTTCTCGCTCAAGTATCACTGGCAAGCAGCATGGTATATGTACGGGCTGCACAAGGCTCTTGATATCCCGCTGGACTCCATCGAGTTCTACTTTGCCGTTGTTGACACTGAAGACCCGCACCTAACCCAGGTTGTGATTCCATCGTCCGGCGTGATTGCAGAGGCGCAGGATGCGATTGAGGTTGAGTTGTTTAGGTTTGCTGAGTGCGAGAAGACAGACACTTGGCCAGGGCTACCCAAGAGGAGGATCATCTATGGAAGAGAATAGCAATTGGACGGTCGTTCGCGTGAGCACGGTCATCAGCAAAGCCAAGCTGCCAAGGCCGAAGATTGTCAGAAACGTAGTCCATAGAGGCACTTACGAGGAATGCATGGAGGCTAAAGAAAAAATCACATTTTCTCTAAAGCCCGTCGATCAATCGACCGAAGACATAAAGGTAGAGTTCACTGTCGTAAAAAATGGAAGAGACATCACAAGCTCAAGGCAATGGTCAGGTACTAATCGTCTCGTTGGAGATGCCAGCGAGTCAAATCCTTGACCGCCTCATTGCCAAGCAAGCCAACGTCTCATTGCGGACACTGGCTGAAGGAGTAAGGAACGAAGGGGAGTTGCGGCGCGTTGGCACGGCTATCACTAGCCTTGCGAGGACGGGGCTTGTTGTACGGGACGACCTGTACGATTTAGCCAGCATCTGCGCCACTGCACGGGCCATGGCAAAGTCAGGCGGGATCAAGGCGATTGTCGTCGATTACATCCAACTGGTGCGCCATGACCTTGGCAAGGATTCCACCCGTGAGAGGGAGGTAGCTGAGGTATCCCGTGGATTGCGTCTGCTTGCCATGGAACTTAAGTGCGTCCTGTTTGCAATCACCCAACTCAACGAGTCTGGCAAGGCGCGGGAGTCCAGGGCGATTGGGCAGGATGCTACGGCAGTGCTCGTAGTGAAAGTCGAAGACGAAGAGTACCGTGAAATCTCCATTCCTATCCAACGTAACGGCCCCTGTGGGGTTAAGACATCGCTCCGATTCAACGGACGAACAGCAAGCTTTGTCACTGAATGAGTGGCAAGAGGCAACTCAATGCCTATCTCCAGGGGAGGCAGCAATGCTTTTTGAGGAGATGAAACAGAGAATCCAAGACCTAACGGTCGTAACACAAACACTAATAGACAACACCCATGAAAAAGAAAACAGGTAGACCAGCAGTAAGCGACGAAATCAAAGAGGAGGCTATCCGCATGCGGAAAGCAGGGAAGACAATCCCTACTATTGCCCGTAAGTTCGGATTGCATCCGCAGACCATCTTCAAAATCTGCAAGGCAGCAGGGCTTGTTCGCAATGGCATCGAGGACAGCAAGGTCATCGGCACGCTCAAAGCAACCATCGAGCGATTGGTTCGGGAGCTTCAAGCAGCGGACGAGCGCAGCACTGGGCTTGCAGTGCAGTTGGATGAGTTGCAGGAGAAGTTTAACAAGGAGACGAGCAAGACGTGGCTGGATCGCTTAATCGGGTTTTGATTATGGAAGAGCCAGAAATCATCGAGAAGGAATGTCCCATCTGCACTGCGCTTATGGACTGGGTGGACGACCATGATGGCATTGGCCCGTGCGGGGACTGGGTGTGCCCAGAATGCGAGAAGGAGGTGCAACCGTGAGCGACGAATTAGATCTCATGCGCCGAATCTTACATGATGCGCGAATAGAGCTTCTGTGTAAAGGATTGCGGGATACGCGCATTGACGTAAAAGCAGCAGAGATAGAGCGGTTGAAGCAAGCCTTGCATGACGCACGGATCGAGAACAGTGGACAAGCAGCGGAGTTGGAGCGGCTCAACGAGGCTAAACGCTGGATACCAATAGCCGAAAGGTCGCCAGAGCTAGGAGTTGACGTAATGGTAATTGACAGGGGTGAGTTGAAGATTGCCTGGAGGCATATTAAAGATGGAGAGTGGTCGTCTTTTTCTTCGCTAAATAAAATTTCCCACTGGATGCCACTGCCGAAACCGCCGAAGGAGGAGCAATCATGAGAGACGCACTTGACCCAGACCACTGGGTGAATGGCGGGGAATGCGACCATCCGCATCCTGATGCGCTTGCGATGGAGGCACTGGACGCAGAGAACAAACAACTCCGCGCAGAGGTCGAGCGGTTGAGGGAAGCTCAACGCTGGATTTCGGTGCAGGAGCAGTTGCCGCCAGTAAACACCGCTGTTTTAACGAGATGGAGAGGCGAGACTTTTAGCGTTGATTGGAGGTTTCCAAGCGGCGAATGGACTACAAGGGCGTTTGTAACGCACTGGATGCCGCTGCCGGAACCACCGAAGGAGGTGCAGGGATGAGCAACTGGCAACCGATTAAGACAGAGGACCTCGTTCGGCTGTACCGCGAGGGATGGTCATTAAAACTCTTGGGTTGCGATAACATTTACAGCAAACGGGAAAAGCAATCTCGCCTTTTTTACGCTTCGCTGTTCACAAGCGACAACTGGGTTGGAAAACCGCCCGAGAAGAAGTGGGAGGTCGTGGAGAGAGGGATGAGTTTTTTGGCTGCAATGCATTGGCTTGAGTCAGCGCAGGATGGAATGCGGCGCTTGCGACGTGCAGGCTTCTTAATTGAAATCGTCGCACATCAAGGGATGCCTTGCTGGGTACATCAAGGAGAGGCTGACAATGCTTGCGTGTTTGACGCAGTGCTTGTCAGCGCAACCGACTGGGAAGGCTTAGAGGTGGAGAAATGATCAACCCCGCAGAAATACGGGCGATTGTCGAGAGGATGCGGTCGCAAGGCCGCATCACCTCAGCCGAGCCGGACAAGGCAACCGACAAGCAATCCTTGTTGGTTCAAACCGTCAACCGGAAGTTGACTGTTGCCAAGTGTGACCAGTGCGGACGCGAGTTCGTACCGCTCAACAACCGCAACCGGAGGTGTGGCCCAGCCTGCACAAAGCGAGGAGCGTTGATGATGCGGCGACGCAGAGGAGGACATCAGCCACTTGGAGATGAGCGGAGTTGTGAGCAATGCGGGACGAGGTTCCGGCAAGATTCAATCTGGCAGAGGCACTGCCGTCCGCTTTGTACCAGGAGAGCAAGAAGTAAACGTGAAGCAAACAAACACAACAACAGATAATATGATAGACGCAGAAGAAGCAAAGAGGCTAGTTGCCTCATACATGGCAAAGGGACTCATCATCCCACCACCAAAACTCAAAAAAGAACCACAGAACAGGCAGGACTACGGACAAGGAACGTGCGTATATTGCTCCAAGGAATACAAGCGTAAGTCCAAGGACAGCATTTTCTGTAGCCGAACCTGCTACGAGACAAAGCGTAGACGGGAAAAGCAGGCTCTCAATGGAGCCTTTGAGGAGATTCCCTGCATATACTGCGGAACCAAGTTTCTGCCAAAGAACCGAAACACCCAACGCTATTGCACGCCAGAGTGTGCGGTCGAAGCATACAACTCAAGAAGAACAGCAAAGAAATGAACAGACAACAAATACTAGAGATGTGTGAAGATAGGGACGTGGAACTCCTGCTCGCTGACGGGCTGGACGAAGCGTTCCTGGGCTTCACCGACGGATGCGAACACATGCCCCCACGGGCAATCTATAGCAAGGAGTTGTGCGTCAAAGCACTCATGGAGCAGGATGGCATGGAGGAGATCGATGCCATTGAGTATCTGGAGTACAACACCTTCTTTGCTTGGGTTGGGCCACAGACTCCCATGTTCATCAATACCAGCGAAGAACTTTACACATGAACCGTACCGAACAACTGCTGGATAGGGCCATGGCTCTCATTGATTCGATGGAGCAAAGGCTGCGGGTCAGACTGCGCGATGACACTATGTCGATGCCTGGGGATAGGTCTGTACTGCTTGAGTGCGACATGCTAAAGTCTGCGGTGTACAAGGAAATCGTAATGCCCAAGTATGAAAGAGAAAGTTCGCCAAAGAAAACCTGCCACTTACAAAAGCCCTGAGTCGAGGGCAAGGCAGCTTGCAGGGTTGCAACATGTCGTTCCGTCTGACCATGTGCCAGGGACAGAGATTCAGAACGTGACCCAGCAAGGGCCGTTTGCAACGGTGACCGAGGAGATGCGTCGTCACATCATTGAGTTATACATGCAGGGTAATAACACCCCTGCTGTTGTGGCCAAGACGGGCTATTCTGCTGGAACTGTTGATGCCATCAAGGCTAGTGCTCTGGACTGTGACTCGCAGTTTCGGGAGGCGTACTACAAGCACAACCTCAAAGCCAAGCTGCAACGGGTAGCTGAAAGCTCTCTGGATAGGCTCACTGAACTCATGCCAACGCTCACTGGACGAGATGCTGCGATTACGGCAGGGGTGACCATCGACAAGCTTGTTGCGATCGACCGGACTGCTCCTGATACGCTGCATCAGCATGTGCATATTCACGGGGCGCAGGACATCTCGAAGATGTTCAACGATGCCTTGAAGCCGAAATCGTAAATTCAAAATTCAAAATTCAAAAAAATCCATATGAGAACCGAAGCTGTTGTTCCGTTCCGCGAACTGCTCTCACGCTACACTGGCATGGATGCGCCTGCCGGACTCGTTGTCCTGGCTAAACCCTCGCAAGGGGCAGCAGCAGGGCCGATTCAGCAGATGGGGCATAACCCTGACCAGAGTGGCATCATCCCCAAGGGAGCAGGCATCTATGATGAGAACGGCAAACTGCCGAGTATCAAGGGAGCGGGGCTGAACTTCATTGCATGGGCATAGAATATGACGTTGTAGTCACAGACCCACCGTGGAGCTATTATGGCTCAAAGGACGGGATGGGAGATGCAGCGAAGCATTACGACCTCATGGCGGATGACGCTATATGCGCTATCCGGTATCCACTGGCAAAGCGAGCGGTGTTATTCATGTGGACAACGTCACCGAAGCTACATGTGGCATTGAAGGCCATCGAGCAGCATGGGTTGCACTTCCGTGGGGTTGCGTTTGTTTGGGTGAAAACCAATGCGGCAGGCAAGCCGATTGGAGCGCAGGGAGTGCGTCCATCTATCACAAAGCCGTTGACTGAACTGGTGCTTGCTGCCAGCACAGTGGCCAAGGGGAGACCATTGCCATTGCACAGCGAGAGCGTGTGCCAGACTATCTTTTCTCCCAGAGGAGCGCATTCAGCAAAGCCAGAGTCCATGCAGGATAGAGTGGAGCAGTTGTACCCAGCCGTAAGGAAGGCCGAGTTCTTTGCGCGTCGGCATAGAAATGGATGGGACTGCTACGGAGGAGAACTTGGAAACTGGAAAGCTTGAGTTTCAAAATTCAAAATTCAATTTTCAAAAAAGTCTGTTGTATTTCCTAGCCCAACCCAGCTAGTCTCCCGCTTGGGAAGAACGAAAGGTGACTCCCCTGCACGAGTGTGTGGGGGAGTTTTCCCGTTTATAGGGGGCAGCTCCTGGGGCTGAGAGGCAAGGCTTGGGGTGCGCGTGCGCGATTAAGCGATCATCCGAGGCAGGTCAACGGCAAAAGTGGGGGCAAAAACTTTTTTAAAAAAGGGCTATACTTCTTCCGGTGCCGCGCCGATATACAGAGTACGCAGGGAGCACAACCCCCCTGCCATATACAGACAATGAACACGACGAGAAATAGGCGTTACTACGCCATGCAATGGCTGATGAATGCAGTGTGCGCCAACACTGGCAAGCGGCACGCACGGTACTACTCATTCGCAACCGCATCCGCACGTGATGCATGGGCCGAAGGCGGCGCACTATACCGAGGGAGCGGGTACAGGGAGAGCCTGCCAGCATCAGACTCCGAGTTACGGGCGGAGTTGTATCGCGATAGGGTTGAGGGACGCTGTGGGTTCCGAGTGGAGTGCATTGGGTAACCAACACGAATATGGACGAACTACCAACGTGCAGTGTGACCGGACTTCCTATGACAGAAGGCTTTTGCTTTGGCGATGGAGAGTGGTATTGCTCGAGCGAGGAAGACGCGCTTAAGGCAGTGCAGGAGATGGGCTATGCCACTTTGGACGAAGCGTATGATGCAGGAGTGTACTACTGGTCAGAGTGGGGCAACTAACACACAGACAATATGACAACAACACGCACTATTAAAACAGCACTAGCTGAGTTGCAAGCGCACGGGTACGACGCACGCCTGTCGAGAGACGGTTGGCTCATAGTCTATGGCCCGTATGGGCAAGATACATACCTCTGGGGAGCATGGTTCAGCCCGAATGACAAAAACGACGTAACATGGGGTGAGGTGCCGCAGGAGGTTTTTGACCTTGCCTATTTTGAGGCGCGCACTGCGCTTGCTGCGCTGGTGGAAAGTGGCAGGTGGTCACACAACGGAGCGTTGGCTCTGTTAAACCACCTTAAAATACATGAAAATCACATCGAAGGGGACGTGAACGTGAACTTTCTAGCAGACAACTGGATTGAGTACTCGTCCGCTTTGGAAGCCGCTAAAGAGCACGGCTATGCTGCTCCGGACGAAGACGAGGCTCTTGCTTGGTTGAGAGCAAGAACAGTTGCCATACCGTTTGACGGTGGGGTGATAGTTGTCCAGTTCTAACATTAGCACTCTGATCATAATAACATACAGACAATATGAACACACTGGCTTTAGAACACTTTCAAATGGCGGTCTGCCTAAATGGCAAGTGGGTGGCATTGGAAGACACGCATGGCTATGCAAGCACCATGGACTTGCTAACATCAATCCGCACTGTACTAAGCGCGTTTGGAGCGGAGGATGCGCCTGCTGTAATAATCATAAATGACGAGCACACATTGCGAACAACTGCTAGTAAAGCGGATGAAGCTATCAACAATTGGTGCAGCAACAACTAACATGGACGAGCAAGAGAACCCTTATGCGCCGTTGGCGTTTGTTATAGTGCTGCTGTTTACTTTGCTAATGCGAGGAAGCGTAGCACTAATGCGAGATTGAAAATTCAAAATTCGAAATTCGAAATTCAAAAACCAAAATTCAAAAACCTCGTACATACATACACGCGCACACGCGCATCCGCTCACCCGCTAGCGCCTGCTAGCTCCACCCCGCTCCACGGCAGGGAGGCCACAAAGCCTCCCCCGTGGGGTTGGCGTGTTTGGATCATGTGGTACCGCAGGGTAGGGTTGGGGGTTGCGCGCGATTAGCACAGAACGGGGTGGAATCAAGGGGGAAAAGGGGGGAGAAACTTTTTTATTTTTTTGCTTAAGCCAGGGCGGATTCTCGCCGATATACAGAGCATGGAAGCAAACTTGTTCTTACTGTTGGCAACCGTGGACGCGGTTGGTTGTGCTTGCTATGCTGGAACCCTTTGGGCATTGCCGTGGGGAATCCTTTGCGTGGCTTGCTATGGATTGGGGCTGAGCAAAGCTTTCAGCGGTAAATAACAAACAAATAACATACAGACATTATGAAAACAAAAGAAGCATTAGTACAGGCACTCAGGAAGTTTGTGTCACAACGCAGCGGGATTGAATGGGGCAATTACGGAGGAAGCCGTGAAGCATTCGCGGCGGATTATCGGCGGATTTTGCGCGATGGACGCGATGCACGGGAGTTGCTTAAATGGGTAGCCAATAACGACAAAATTGGATTGGAGCAAATGCTGGACGAGTTGAAAGAGGGGTGTCGGTTGAGCGTTCGCGGCGGTGAGTTGTCATACATCGCGGGGCAGTACTTTCCGACAGAGTACAGAGCTGAGGCTTGCTGCGTATTGTCTCAAATAGTGTGGATGCACCTGCGCTGGTATAACACACCACCAGACTGCACTAGTGATGACGTGCGATTTTCGGCATGGCAAACATTTGGAGCGGGGATTGCAAGCCGTTGGTTTAATGGAGCTGAAGTACTATAAACACGCATCTAACACTCTATGGCACTAGACATTAAAAGACGGAACGGGCGGTTTGTGCGCGTTGGTATGACGTTGGCAGAGTACCAATATATGGACGAAAATTGCGAAGGGCTTTGTGTCGCTTGCGGGTTTGTTGATGATTGCGTTGAGCCAGATGCAGAACGCTATGAATGCGTGGAGTGTGAATCGAAGGCAGTATATGGCATACCGCAGTTGCTAATTATGGGGCGTGTGGAAATAACGAGAGGGATTGAATAATGAATACGCATTTGACGCTCAAGAGCAGCAACGCCAAGACAGGCCCAATCCCCGTTTCAACGTCCCCACGCGCATCATGTCCGCCTGAGTGTCCGTTTTTAGGCGATTGCTACGGTGAGAGCGGGTTTAGAACCCGCCTGCATTGGGACAAGGTGGACAGCGGCGAGAGGGGAACACAGTACAGGGAATTCATAGCAAAGATAAAGGCTCTTCCTCCCGCTACGCTTTGGCGACATAACCAGACAGGGGATTTGGCTGGGGTTGGGAGTAAGGTGGATGCTCGCAAGCTGGCTCAGCTGGTCACAGCCAACAAAGGCAAGAGAGGCTACACCTACACCCACAAACCCGTTATCTCTGGCATTCACGCTAGGGCAAACGCTAAGGCAATTGAGGCAGCTAATAAGGCAGGGTTCACCGTTAACTTGAGCGGCAATAATCCGGCACACGCTGATAGGCTGGCAAACCTAGGCATTGCGCCCGTGGTAACGGTTGTTGCAAGGGAGACTCCCGATGTTTCGTATACCCCGCAAGGGCGGAAAATAGTGGTCTGCCCAGCTCAGCAGCGGGATGATGTGACGTGTGCTTCGTGCGGGCTTTGTGCTAGGCAAAGGAGCGTCATCGTGGGATTCAGAGCGCACGGGAGTAATGCAGCGAAGGTGGAACAACTCAGCGCAGGGTATGAGGGATGACGTGCTGGCTGTGGCGCTGGGTGCGGCGCTGCTGTGCGTGGTGGCGTTCGTGCGGTCGTGTGGGAAGGCGATGACGCTTGGTTAATGCAAGCGGGTTGCGTTAAGCGTTAAGGCGGTATCCATAATCCCCCGCAAGCCTCAGAGGTGACCCCTCTGGGGCTTTTTCGTGCCTTGATGCGTCCCGATTCTGCACTCTAACGCTGCGACCATGTCCAATTCCTGACGCAATACAATGACGCAACATGGATACATGGCGTGTTCAGCCAAGCGAGCGAGCGGCAGCAAAGCAGGTTTGCAAATTGCAAAAGGGGGGGGAGGGGGTCTCAAATCCGCTTGGCGAGAAAGCCCGAACGCATCCCCCCGCATAGATTTTTTTTGCCAAATGGCCCCCATTGCTTGTGGGATGTATCCAGCCTCCGCTGGAAACATGGTTGCGTTGCTGCGTGGCACTAGGCTAGTGTGCGCTCTGCATATGAGCACATACATCAATAGGAAAATGGCAATAGCGCAGTATGGTGTGGATCCCAGGCAGCATGAATGGGAAGCGCAGCATGTTCAAGAGCGTCCCAAAGGGACTGGCAAGGAGAAGTGGTATTGGCAGGATGCAGTGGCGAAGCTAGCGAGCAAGGATGAGCCTACGGAGGGGGAAGGGGTGGTGGTGCTGGTGGTGCCTGACTTGCCGAAGTTGACATTGCCTTGCAATAAGGAGGAGGTGCTGCACAGCGTGGTTGTGGCAAAGAGGGCAATGAACTTCCGGTTTGTGATTGGGACAAAGGGGGAGGTTGTGCGGGTGCAGGACAATAAGCGGGTGAAGATTGGGATGCGGTTAGCGGTGAGAGAGGATTTGGTGACCCCAGGGCAATATGTGACCAAGGAGGCTGTGCGATGAACGCAGGTTGTGCGATGAATGCAGCAGGGGACATGGCCGAGAAGCTTGGGTTGAAGACCAAGCAAGGGCGGGAACTGCTGTATACTGCTGTGGAGTTGGTGCAGTTGATGGATCGGAAGCAGCAGGATTACGGGCCAAGGAACATCGATGAGTTTGGGATCTTGGGGGTAGTGGTACGGATGAATGACAAGATGGAGCGCATAAAGAATCTGCTGCGAAAGGATAAGCAAGCCTCTTGTGAGGCTTATGTCGATTCGTTCAAGGATATGGCAGGATACGCCCTTATCGGTGTGCTTTTGGAGGAGAAGAAGTGGGGGTAAGAGAAGTGTTCGATTTGGACATAGCTATCTCCATTGCCTGTGCATTGTGCGTAGCTTGTTTCCTATTGCGTAGCAGGTGAGCAGCGAAGTCGGGTCTTGCGGCAGCAAGAACAGACGAAGTAACGAAGCAACGTAGTAACCATGGATTACAAGGAGAGCGAGGAACTTCGGGGTCGCGCCTTCGCACGCACCCCTGCGCGTACTGCGGCTTATGCCTGCGGGGCATTCGCCCCTTCGAGCATAACCCTTGTACTTGCTAGTGTTGCCATTCTTTTGTTAGTACTTCTGCGGTAGCAGATTACATCCAGAACCGGAGTGGGAGATGAGAGAGCAGAATAAGCCCCTTCCCATAAAGAAGGAGCTTTTAATGCTTGATAGACAGATACATCCGTCACCGTCGCGGTTTGAATCGCTTCGCATTTTTGCCGTGGCACGAGCAGAGGTTTACCCATCAATGTACTCTAGTCTACTCTAGCGGACTCCACGGAAAGCAGTGCATTTGAGGCACTTCTATTAAGAGCGCGAGGCAAGCTCGCTCTCCTCTCCTTCACTGGTATGACGATTTCACTCGTAGCATGACAGTTACGCTGTCTCTATTTGAGACACCACAAACATACGAACATATGGACAAAGAGCAAGAGAAAAAGTTCATGGAGCAGATTCTGAAGTTTAAGCAGGAACCGCATCCTCTCATTCCGACAGTGAGCCAAGATCAACGGCTCAAGATGGTGGACAACGTGGGGATTGCAAAGACCCTGGAGCTTCTTGAGATTCGCGAGAACAGGATTAAGGCAGAGCACACCGATCCCATTCGATATGGGACAGAGTTTGATTCGTGGAAGGATTCGGACAACCTTATGGGTGAGTTCAACGAAATGGTCATCCTGGGAGGAAACAGGGCAGGCAAGACCGAGTATGCAGCCAAGAGAGCAGCGCAGATGTTCGTTGGAGCAGACGTGGGCGGAATGCCGGACTGGGTCAAAGAGCGGGTAGAGCGCAGAGGCATCAGGATATGGATGCTCCACACTAGCCACTTCACAAGCGTGTCAGCGCAGCAGAACGTCTTTTACAAGTACTTGCCCATTGAACTCAAGACGCTCAGGAAAAGCGTTCACACGCAGATCAACTACAGCCAGAAGAACGGCTTTACGGACAACACGGCAGTGTACATGGGAAACCAGGTGTGGTTCATGAACTATTTCCAGGACATCAAGGTCATTGAAGGGGGTGAGGTGGACTTCATCTGGTGCGATGAGTTGGTGCCACAGGATTGGCTGGAGACCTTGAGATACCGTCTTGTCACAAGGAACGGCAAGATGCTCATCACGTTCACGCCGCTGGATGGCTATACGAGTGTGGTCAAGGAGTACATCAACTCTTCCAAGATTACGCATTGGAAACCTTCCGAACTGCTCCCGAACAACAATGTGATTGGAGTGCCAAACGGGCACATGCCATACATGGCAAGAAACGTGTTCGGCAAGCACGCCTGCATTTGGTACCATTCCAAGGACAACCCGTACAATCCTTGGCACCGGATGAAGGAGACTCTTCGCGGCAAGACAACCAACGAGATTAAGATCCGCGCATACGGCTGGGCAGAAGCAACAGCAGGAAGCCAGTTCCCATTGTTCAACGACCACAACGTGTTCAGTAAAGACCCAAGAGAGATCGAGGGCACCAACTACATGGTTGTAGACCCAGCAGGAGCGCGGAACTGGTTCATGCTTTGGGCAAGAGTGGATAAGAACGGGGTTATCTGGGTGTACAGAGAATGGCCAGACCAAAGCTACGGAGAGTGGGCGTTGCCGTGCGAGAAGCCAGATGGCAAACCAGGTCCAGCACAAAGAAGCTCCGCAGGCAGAGGAGTTGACGAGTATTCGTTGCTCATCCAGACGCTGGAAACAGACGACAAGACACGCGAAGAGATCGTCGAACGCTACATTGACCCCAGAAGCGCAGGGACAGCAGCAATGACCAAGGAAGGCGGCGTAACGCTCCTCGATATGCTCTCAGACGCTCATGTGCCACTGTACTTCATTCCGGCAGCGTCAGCAAACGTGGATGAGCGTGTCCTCGTCATCAACGACCTCCTGTGCTATGATAGGGAGAAACCCTTAGAGGAAGGCGTGAACTTCCCAAGATTAATGATTCATGAGAGTTGCCAGAACCTCATTTACAGTATGAGAGAGTGGACTGGAGCAGACGGCCAAAAAGGTGCTAGCAAAGACCCTATTGACGCACTAGGATATTTGGTAATGATGAGTCCGCAACATCAGGGAGCAGCAGACGAGTTCATAAAGGCGGGACAAAAATTTGCAGGAGCGTACTAATGACTTACGACAAAGACCCACTAGCGATTGCAGGATCAACTCCAGATATTGGAGACCTGCTGGACGAGTACAACCGCTCCATGGTGAACTCTAGCCAAGGCAACTTGGCAACCAAGTTTGATAACATCCGCTTTTGCAGATGGAACGGGCAAACGGACGATGGCAAGAAATGGAGCAAGTGGCGCGAAGAAGGCAGTCCAGCGTGGCCCTTTGAAGGAGCGTCCGACGTAAGATTGCGTCTTGTTGACAGCACTTGCAACGAACTCTCAGCCCTCCTTGTCACAGCTTACCAGAGAGCCGACATCAACACCCAGGCAGCTAACCTGCAAGACCTCACACTTTCCACTATTGCCAGCAACCTGATGCACTGGGTCAGGGACAACAAGATGGCGAACGAACTCCGCAAAGAAGCGGAACTGGGAGCGCAGTACGCCCTGCAATACGGGTGGACAGCATTCTATGTGGGTTGGGAGCAGCACATCAGCAAGCGGCAACAGCCAATCACCATGGAACAGGTGATGATGCTAGCGCAGCAAGCAGGCAGCGAACAACTCGCACAGCTTCCTATGCTCATTGTGGAACAGCCAGATGTGGCAGCTTCCATCATTCAAGCGGCCCTTGGCAACGACCTCTCTGAGTGCAAGAAGATGGTTAAGGAGTTGGCAGCAACAGGAGCAACAAGCTACGACGAAGAGTACGTCTCCCGCAACCTGCCGCTTGTTCAAGCTTTGAAGCCGTGGGACGAGATCATTTTCCCGCCCGAAACCGCAGACTTGCAGCGTAGCAGGGTTATTTTCCGCAGGACATGGATGTCTGAAGTCGAGTTGCGCGAGAAAATCACCACGGAGAACTGGGATCCAGACTGGGTTGAGAGGGCTTTGCAACAGATTGGCAAAAGCAGCACGCTCTACAACATCAACCTGCTCCCCACAACGACCATGCTGGTCTACAATGGGGTCAACTACAACAACATGGTTGAGGTGGTGTATGCGTACCAGAAGAGCCTGGATGGCAATGCTCCCTGCATTTACTACACTGTTTTCTGTCCTCAAGCAGCCAGCAACAGGCGTGAAGACGACGCAAGCTGGGCAATCTACGAGAAACTCGACTACGCGCACGGGGAATATCCGTTTGTAGAGTTCAGAAGGGAGCAATTACGCAGAGCGATTGCAGATTCTCGCGGTATTCCTGAGTTGGCAATGACCGACCAGGACGAAATCAAGGCGCAGCATGATTCAATCCGCGATTATACGGCTTTCGCTACGCTGCCCCCAATTAAGGTGGTCAAACGCATTGGAGCCATCAACAAAGTAGGCCCAGGAGTGCAACTTCCGGTGACGCAGAGGGACGATTACACTTGGATGGAGCCTCCAGCAAGAGAGCCAAGCACAGCGTTCAACCTCATTAAGTCAGTGGAGATGCGCCATGCAGCGTACTTTGGGGTATCGCACGAACTGGTCAACCCAGTCCGCACGCAAACCTTGCAGCAGTTGCTCGTCAACAACTGGCTCATGAGCTGGAGAGGCGTGTTCCGCCAAGTTTTCGCTCTGTGCGCTCAGTACTTGTCACCACAAGAGATCGCTGCCGTCACTGGAGGCTTCCAGATTCCGCAGAACCTGTCCGCTATCCACAACGAGTTCGACATCAACGTGCGATTCGACGTGAAGGACATGAATCCTGACTTCATCGACAAGAAAATCCAGTTCCTTCAGACCATTAGCCAGATGGACGCTGGTGGAGCAATCGACAAGAATGCTCTTACTCGCATGATGATTCAAGCTGTGGCCCCAGAAGTGGCAAACCAACTCATCGTGAACCAAGCCCAGGCAAGCCAGCAGATGTACAAGGATGTGCAGAGCGACATTGCCAACATGCTTTTGGGCAACGAGGCAATTTACACAGAGAACGATCCGGCAGCACAGACCAAGATGCAGTTTGTGCAGGACATCATGTCGAAGAACCCGAAAGCGCAAGCCGCATTGCAGCAGGATGAGAACTTCAAGGCTCTATTCGACAACTATGTGAAGAACATCCAGATGAGTCTCATGCAACAGCAGAACGCTCAGATTGGTCGCATGGGGGTAAACCAAGTCAATGGATAGTATGACAGAAGAACAGGCTCTAGCATTCAGCTTCACTGGCGAAAACAAGCTATGGGATAACATCCTAGCTGTTGCAGACTCGTACATTGAGAGAGAAGTGATGTACGCCATCGACAAGAATACCCTGGGAGAAGCCAGAACACACGCTGCCGGAAGGGCAGACGGGGCTAATGGACTCAAGGAAACTTTGTTATGGTTTAGAGAAGAAGCCCTTAAAAAAAGAGGGTTGACAGATAAAGATTTGACCGCATAGTGCAGTCACTGCCTCCTAGTCTGGGCATAACAAAACAGGCTTGATTAATGATAGCGGTTCTTGCACCGCAATAAAACAGCATGGAATCAAATGAAACACAGCCTGCATCGCAGTCGCAGGAGGCAGACAATTCTGCGAACAATGTCGGTTTACTCGATGAGCATTCGCTGAGTGCAATGATCAAAGAGACGTTCCTTTCCGACGAGGGACAAGTGAAGACTCCCACTCAAGAGGAGCAAACGGCAGAGGAAGATGAAGAGCCACAATCCGAAGAGGATCAGGCTGAAGAATCTGAATCTGAAACGCAGGAGGAGACGGAAGAAGAATCCGAAGAATCCAGCGGTGATGTGTCCAAGGGCGTTCAAAAGCGCATCAACAAGCTTGTTGCCGCCAAGAAAGCTGCCCTTGCAGAAATCGAAGCGTACAAGGAGAAAGTCAGAGAACTTGAAGGCAAGGTCACTGAAACTCCAGCCCAGGTTGCACGGCAGGAAAACATCTCTGAAGCTGTTGCCAAGCTCAACTCTGTTGAAGCAGTGGACGCAGAATGGAGAAAGGCTACCGAAGTGCTGCTGTGGTGCGAGGAGAATCCTGATGGCGGGACGATTCTGATGCCCAACGGTGAAGAGACCGATGTGGATGATCAGCAGGTCAGGCAAATGAAGAGACTTGCGCTCAAGCGCAGGGAGATCGAGTTGCCTGCCCGTAGGCAGTACCTGATGGTAGAGCGTGAAGCAGAGGCTCAGACGGTGAAGGAGTTCCCATGGTGGAAAGATCCTTCTACGAAAGAGTACCAAGCAGCGCAGCAGGTGCTCCGTGACTTCCCTGAGATCAAAGCCAAGAGGGCAGACTACAAACACATTGCGGGAATTGTCGTACTGGGACTCCAAGCATACCAAAACATGCAGGGGAAACAGCAACCGACAGCGCCCAAGCCCATCAAACGCGCACCAAGCCAACCAGCAGTCAAGGCATCGCCTGTGACCAAGGATAACGGCAAGAAAGCATTTGAGAGCTTCGCTAGAAACAACTCGGACTCAAAACTTTTCTCTGACCTGCTTAAAGCCAAAGGTTTCGTAGACTAGTTCAAATATATGCCAATCCTAACAGAACCCCAATTATCCGGTCGCGGTAAACGCGAAGACCTCATGGACATGATCGCGCTCGTTGACGCACGGGACACCCCGTTCACGTCGATGGCACGCAAAGGCTCCAAGCCTGGAAACATGTACTTCCGCTGGCAAGCAGACTCCAACCCTGGCCCGACCATCGGTGGTATCGTTGACGGCACGGATGTCAGTGCGTACAGCAACTACGTTGTTGGCTACCGCAAAGAACTCGCGAACTACGCGCAGATCTTCCGTCAAACCGTTCGTGTGTCCAAGCTCACGCAGGACATTGCAGACGTTGCTGGAATCCGCGACGAGTTGAGCGACAACATTGCCAAAGCAATCGTGGCCCTCAAGCGTTCGATGGAAGCGACGTTTACGTCCGATCAGCTTGGTCAGGCAGACAACGGCACGGTTCCCTACCTCACTGCTGGTATCCAAGCATGGATCGGCGGCGACAATATCGGCACTGGGCTGAATATCGGCTCTGGCACGACCACGCCTTCGTTCATCACGCCTGCAAGCTCGATTGTATCTGGAGGCTCTGCATCCGCATTGACCGACGCAACCGTTCAAGGCTTGCTCAAGTCCATCTACGACGTGACGGGGAACTACAAGTCCTTCGACGCAATCGTTGGGACTGACCTCAAGCGTGCGTTCACTGCATTGCTTGGCACGACGGCACTGACGACCACCAGCACCTCTGGTGTAACTGGCGCAGGCGCAACGAAGGTTCAAACCTTCCAGCGTGATGCCGCTGCTGATGCGTTCATCCAGAGCGTGGACGTGTTCCAAGGCGACTTCGGGACGGTGCGCTTGCACCCAACGACGTTCATGGGGACGGTGACCAGCGCAGGAGTAAACACCACGACCTATCTTGGTCGTTCGGCATACGGCTTGGTGCTCGACATGAGCCTCATCGAAGTCCGCTACGGTGGAAACGTCGCCAATGTCACGGCATTGCCTGACTACGGTGGAGGCCCTGCTCGCCTCATTGAGGCAGTTGCAGGTCTTGTTGTTGGGAACCCACAAGGTCTCGGCAAGTTCACCTATACTGGGGCCTAAGCGATTAAGGCGCGACACCTGCCTCTTGCGCTTGCAAGATGCTCCAAGTGGTGCGACACCTCGGAGAGACGAGGACACTTTTATGATATATATCCCAGAAGAACTCCACCAAGCCGCGCAGAACGTGATGGATGCCAAATGGCAGCAATCCCGTATCGACGCACAGAGAGCGGCGAAAGAACTCGCCAAGCTCAACAAGGAAGACCACAAGTCCATCGAAGGAGTTGGTCAACTTACCGCTCGCATTCCAGGAGTCGCATTCCACTTTTGGGGGCAGAAACTCGGCTACGATTGCTGGAAAGACAAAGGCTTTTTGGATGAGTTTTTGCGCGACAACCCCGAATGCAAAGTCAATAGTAAGGGCACGAAGTTGCAAGTTGGCTTTGGAAGCTAGGTATGAAAACAGTCCCGTATAGCGACATCTTGAACGCAACGCTGCAACTCGCTGGGGTTGACAGGGTAAGCCTTAGCAACAAGACGTTCAACACGTTTCGGGACTTCTTCTCCAAGCGGATTGCTGAAGCATGGAACAGAGAACGCTGGCCTGACTTCATTCAATACATCACCCGATTCCCTGGGCTCCAAATGTACTCGCTGGATTATGTTCCAGCAACAGGGACACTGACCCTGCGCTTCTCAAACGACGAGAGCAGTCCATATTACGAGGACACCACGTTCACAAGCTTCAGCGTTGGCGGATCCGCCACAATCCAGATTCCAAAAGGCGTTCTTACACTCAGCCCGACCGACGCAGACCTCAATGTCACCTGCACCATCATAGCAGGCCCGACGACAGTCACATCGAACGGGATGTCATGCGTCCAAGTGGTTGTCCAGAACGACACGCTCACCAATAGCGCAACGACAGCAACGGAAAGCGTTGTCATCACAAGTTCGGCATTCCAGAAATATCCGTACAACAACTACATCGGCTCTTGCTTGCACACCAAGAATGGCCCTGATGGAGCGCAAATACTTCCAATCAACCGGATCAAACTGCCAGAGAACGCTGACACTGTTCACGGAGTCTACAGCCGCGATCCGCGCACAACGACCAGAACACAAGAAGTAGCGTTCTTAATCGAGGACAGTGGCGTGTCGTCTGGTTATGTGGCAGCGTCCGAACAGAAGTTTATCATCACCCAGAACACGGATAGCGTG